>Ga0208300_100072_pt1 | contig 117254 bp, 102 predicted proteins | sample 23_taG_FD_184096 | JGI IMG/M metagenome (GOLD analysis project Ga0208300, IMG submission 184096) | Marine viral communities from Cariaco Basin, Caribbean Sea - 23_WHOI_OMZ (SPAdes) (version 2) | ecosystem: Environmental > Aquatic > Marine > Oceanic | place: Caribbean Sea: Cariaco Basin...
GTCCATTTCAAGGGCAGGCTTATCCAGTATTTTATCTACCCGCCGGATGAATCGCACGTCCTTCCCTTCAGAACCGATCCGTTCGGGCTGACCAATTATATCGGGTTGATCAGTGCGCTGATAATGATCGCACTTCTTTGCCTGTCCAATAACCGCTCCATCCGCATCATGGGTGCGTCTTCATGGAAAAAGTGGCAGCGGCTGACGTATTTTCTGGTGTTGGCCATACCAATTCACGGTCTGGTCTATCAGTTGCTTGAAAAACGCATCGGGATATATACCGTGCTGTTGCTGGCAACCACGCTCGTCGTGATTGCCATGCAAACGTCAGGCTTTATACAGCGCCGGAAACTCAAAACCTCCCGTCAGTAAACGGAAGTGACCGGCGCTGCAGGTTCAGTTTTCAGCGCCGCCGATAGATGACGATACGGTTGTAGATGACCGCCAGCACAAAGCCGGCGATGGCTCCGCTCAACGCACCGTAGAAGGCCCCCACGACCGCACCGGACCAGGTAACGCTATAACCCGGGAAGAAGTTTGCCAGCAGACCCAGTGTCGGCCCGACATGCTCCGAGCCTCCTGTCGGCCCCAGTATGATTAGCCATACGGTTGCCACAAACAGCATCAGGCCACCGACGATTCCGAAGGTCACCGCCATCACCGACGCCCGCAGACGGGCGACAGCCTGACCAATGACTTTCCACTCATCCTCTGAAAAATGCTCTTTATTCATGAAACGGTACCCTCTATCCCTGTCTGAACATTAGCCGATTGATCCATCCAGCACACCCAGGCGCCGGAGCAGTTTGCCAAGGTGTATCGATACTGTGACATTGATGGCCACAGCAATGATGAACCCGATAAGATAGCCGAATATCGCGCCCCAAAGAGCGCCCATTAACGAACCGGCCCAGGTGACGTCATAGCCGGGAAAATAATTGCCCAGCAATGCCAGGGTCACCCCGACATCTTCGCCCCCTTTCAAAAGCAGGCCTGCGGTCGCCAAAAACACCACGAAGCCGAGCATCGTGCCAAGCGCCCCGCCCAGAGCGACCGGATCGTATTTTGCGAAGGCGTCGTTGAGAATTTCTATCGGAGACGCTTCCCGCACCCGTTGCGGTACAAGGCGCTCGCCACTCGCACCCTGCCCTTTCTCAACATGGGCTTCCTCGTGATACTCCTCTTCCACATTGACGTCCCACACATCGTGATTCGCGCCGAGGATGTTTTCCGCCGCATACATGGCGGTGACCATTGAATGATCCTGATTGTTGTAGCGGTGCTGGCCGTTGCGGCCAATCAGGTGCAGGTTTGGTATCTTGTCAATGTACTCACGAATGCTATCGATGTTTTCCTTGTAACCGTGGTCATAAACCGGATAGGCCTTGGGCATTCGTATTACAACACCATCTATGACCTTGTCAGCATCAATCAGACCCAACTGAGCGGTTTCCTTCTTGCCCAGCTCGATGAGCGCGTCGTCATCAGCGGTCCATAACTCATCGCCTTCCTGGACGAAGTACTCCAGGCCAATACAACTGGTTGACTTGTCCGGAATCATGTGCGGGCTCCAGTTGCCGAAATTCTGGATCCGACCGACCTGCACGTCCGGCGAGTGGATGTAAATCCAGTTATCCGGGAAGAGTTCCGGAGAATCGACTATCAATCCCACCGTCAAGAAATCGCGATACCTGAGCCGGTTGGCTGCTTCCAGCGCCTCATCCGGTGGAGGCGGATCCATAACGTTGAGCAGGTCCTTAATGGGCATGGTTGAGATAACATGCTCGGCATCAAAGCGTTCCTCATGGCCATTGGCATCGGCCACCGTAACGCCGATAACCTTCTCGCCATCGCGGTGTATTTTTTTCACCTGGTGCTCCAGGCGGACGGGATGCCCCCTTTCGTCCAGAATTTCGGTCACACGCTCCCACATCTGGCCAGGGCCGAGCCTGGGATAGTAGAACTCCTCAATCAGGGTCGTAATCTGATTTTTGCCGGTCAGAAGTTTCGGAGCGAGCATCGAAAGCGCAGCTTTGCCCAGGTCCAGATTCTTGATGCGCTGGGCCGCCCAGTCCGCCCCTATTTCAGTACACTTCATCCCCCACACTTTTTCGGTGTAGGTCTTGAAGAACATTGTAAACAGGCGCTTACCGAAGCGGTTGGTCACCCACTGCTCGAGGTTTTTTTCTTCCCGGGAGGGAAATGCCTGCGCTTTAAGGTAACTGAGCCCGACCAGAACAGACTCCGTTAGCCCGACATTGAGCAACGCGTTTTTGGGCTTCAGCGGATAATCGAAAAACTTGCCCTGGTAATAGATCCGGGACAAGCGTGGTCGAACCAGAAATTCTTCAGAAAGAATATCCATCCACCAGTTATGAACCCTGTCTACCTTGGTAAAAAAACGGTGGCCCCCAATGTCGAAGCGATAGCCCTTGTAATCAACCGTCCTTGATATCCCGCCGACCTGCCGGTCCATCTCGAAGACAATTGGCTCGACTCCTGCCCTGGATAACTCCAGAGCGGCGGTAAGGCCCGCAGGCCCACCACCGATGATTGCACAGCGAACTTTGCTACCTGTTGAGCTCATTTTTTAATCTTCCCGGATTATATTGCTTCTCTGCCCTACCGTGGTGGTTACGTCAGGGCTTAACCGCTGAAATAATGGCCGCCCCTGACTGGTAAACCAGCTTCCCCTTCCTTGCCAAAACAGCTTCACAAGTCGATATAAATTCTTTTTTCAACGCATCTATCGCTGGTTCCTCCGCCTGCCCTATTCGTTTACGGGCAAGGCTGGAAAAAGTCATTTGTAACTCCCAGAACGCCTCGGGCGAGTGGAAAGCGGAGTATTGTCCTCGCCAAATGCTGTTGATGTCGGTAAACCCTGCATCCCTCAGCAGATCTCTGACGGAGCCGGTAAATCCGTGGCGGTGCCCGGTCCACTCTGCCGTCTCGCTATTTGCGTTCTCAGGAATATGCTTGTTGACCAACTCATCCAGGAATTGGCAGGCAGCCAGCTCCCGCCCTGTAAATCGCCTGATAACGCTTCCGATTTTTCGGACCACGGCAGCCATGCCATCTTTGGACAGCAACTCAGGGCGGCTGCCAACCGCGATTACCGCTTTGCCTCCAGGTTTGAGGACACGGTGCATCTCGGCAACCGCCTTTTCGGGGTCGGGAAAGTGACGCAGAGCGTATAGAGAAAGAACACTGTCGAACGAGTTGGCATCAAACTCAAGCGCCTCGGCATCCATTTTCAGGAATTCCGCCTTTCCGGTCAGCCCCTCTTTTTCCGCCTTTCCCGTAGCCGTGGCAAGCATGCCATCGGAAAGATCAATACCAACAACCTCACCCTCGTCACCAAGTTTGCGAGCAACTTCCAGCGCTACAACCCCAGTACCAGTGCCAATATCCAGCACTCGCTGGTTGGCCTTTACGCCAGCCATAGACATCATAGGGTCGGGTAAATGACGAGTGACCTGCTCGGTATATTTTTCAAACAGGTCTACCACTTCATTATAGCTGTCGGCGTCGTCAAGCTTGAACAGATTGTCGTGCGACCGGGTTACGGCCTGGTAGGAGTCGGTCATCGCAGGTCATCCATGTCGAGGTATTAACTATTGGGGCCGAAACCACCATGCAGCCTGCGTACGCGCGCCAGCTGTGGGAGAAAAACCAACCTACCGCTTTATCGTACGTATTCCTACTTAGAAATACACGCTATTTTGATGAAATTGGCCTCACGATGCAATGGAGCCCAATTGACAAACCGCAAAGCCCCAGAAATCCCCCACCCGTCTCCCAAACGCGCCTGGCCTGATGAAATCACCTTACTCAAGCTGCTATGCATCGGTATACTGCCAAGGCCTAACCACTTGACTCACCCGATCCAGAACCGGATTCTGGAAAAGGTCTGCGCGAGCCTATGATTGCCAGCCGACTGGTTTTTCGTCGATTTTACCAACCTTGATATAGGCCGGTTCCCAATGTCCAGGGTCCTCATTTCCGTAGGAGTCATACAGGTTTTTATTATTCTGACGGGGATGATCCGGGCTAAAATCCTGTCCATGGTGCTTGGCCCCGCAGGTTTCGGGATCATTGCGACCGTTGACCAGGTCGTGGTTACGGTCGTGCAGGTGGCAGGGTTCAGTATTCCGTTCTTCGCTCTGAAGTTCATGTCGCGAGCGCACAGCGAGGGAGACAGACGCTTCCAGACCGTCTACTCCAGTTTTCTGTCCGGCATATTATTGCTCTCTTTACTGACAACTTGTCTGGTCATCGGCATCACTTACTGGCATCCCACAATTTTTGGAGCCGAGCTGGCCTCGTACAAGCTGTTTATTCTGATCGCACTTCTCAACGTTCCGGCAATGATGCTGGGAATCTTTTTCGTTCATACGCTGGCTGCAGCCCAGATGACGTCGGCTAGTGCAATCCTGAATTTTATTGTCACTTTCTGTCTGGCATTCGCCGCGAGCAGCGCCGCCTGGCTATTCGGGATAGAAGCCATTTATATTTTCGTGGCCATTACCGGGCTGGCAACCACCATTGGCTCGCTCTGGTACATCAGAAAAAAACTGTCATTGGATATCCGCGATCCATCTGCGGGGATTTTAAAAGAGCTGCGGCGGAGCCCTGAAATCATTTCTTTTTCACTTTACGGTCATCTGGCCTTATCCGCCTACTCGATCACGATGCTGATAGTACGCTATGAGGTTTTTTCGACCATGGGCGAGGCCCAGGCCGGACTGCTGCAAGCTCTGTTCGCAATCGCACTGGCATTGGGGGCGATATCGAGCCCACTCAATTTTCTCTACCTGACGCCCATTCTAAGCCGGAACATCTCTAACGAAGAAAAGTTCAGAAAAGCTCATGAATTCCAGGGATTGATGGTTGTTATCACGTACATACTGTCCCTTCCCTTTCTGCTTTTCCCCAAATTTGCCTTAACGATTTTGTATTCCTCCGAATTCAGACCCGCATCCGACTACGTTTATCTGTTCATTTTCTGGCAAAGCATGCATGTCATAGTCAATGTCTACAGACAGTTATTGGTGGGGCTCGATGACGTAAAGTTCTTTGCGGTCAGCGCATTGATATCCTATTTGGTTGCTATTCTGGTCACTCCTACTCTGGTTCAGATGTACGGGCTTCCCGGCGCTGCATTCGCGTTATCCCTAAGCGTGTTTTTGAGCGGTCTGGCAATTCCATTCCGACTGGCATCCAAATTTCACTCAAGCATTCCTTTCAGCCTTTGGGTCCGGATTGCTGCCTGCCTTAGCGGTATCATTGTAACGGGCTTGATATTCTCGCAACTTGAAGAGTTCTCGGTTACGGGGTTTCTGGCAAGAGTGTTCTATATCGCATTACTGACTCCCCTGCTATGGAAATTGCTGCCGGATGAACAAAAGCGGATGATTGCCGACATGATCGGCCGGTTCAGGGCATGAGGATTGCTGTTCCCTTTTCCGGGCGAGGGTTCCTGTAGCGATTTATGGACCTGTCGTTTTCGACTATACTTCTTTAACCACGATTCGACGAGATAGGGAATATCCGGCATGTCTGATACAGCCACGATGATCTGGCGTTGCCCCACTTGCCACGGCTCGCTGGGCGTAATTGACACGAACCTGCGTTGCGAGTCCTGCCCGGCGCACTACCCTGTCATTGACGGCATTCCCGATCTGCGCGTGGCGCTGGATTGCTGGATTGATCTGGACGAGGACCGCAAGCGAGCCCGGGAGGCGGCTGACCGGGTCGAACGTGACGGGCTCGAGGCCACCATCCACCATATTTTTCGCTCCAGCCGCGGCATGGATGAACGAAAAGCCAGTTACCGTACTCGCCAGGTACTCGCCGGTGTTGGAAAATGTCAATCCCAATGCTCGGACTGGTTACGGCCCGCCCTTGAAGCCGATGGCGTCATCCTGGAAATCGGATGTGGCCCCGGTCAAATGATGGCCGCGGCAGCCAGCCTGGGGCATGAGATAACAGGGATTGATGTTTCCATGGAATGGCTGGTGATCGCCCGGCATCTGGCTGAGCACTACGGCGGCAGCCCCAAACTGGCCGCCGGTTTTGCAGAACGATTGCCGCTGGCCGACAATTCGGTCGCTGCCATTGTTTCGCTGGATGTCATCGAACATGTTGGTGATCAGGATGCGTATGTGAGCGATCTCAGGCGCGTGCTGAAGCCGGGCGGATTTTTCGCGCTGTCGACCCCGAATCGTTTCAGTCTCTCGCCAGAGCCGCATGTCAATGTCTGGGGGGTTGGCTATTTGCCCCGGCCGCTACAGGCCCGTTACGTGAAACTTGTCAGGAACCAGCCCTATACATTTACCCATTTGCTGAGTGTCTGGGAAACGAAAAGGCTGTTTTCCCGACCAAGGGGTTTCGACGCCAGAGTCGTGTTTCCGGCTATTCCGGAGCATGAACTTTCGGGCTTCACCAGCTCCAGGAAAAGACTGGCGCTTATCTACAATTGGTTGGTTGGGATACCGCTGGCGAAACTGTTCCTGCCGTTTTTTGGTGCCTATTACCGCGTATGGGGCAACATCAATAATTGAAAGACATCCTGACCGCGAGTCAATCAAGGACGACACCAGAATGACACCACGACTGCGACGGCATTACTCAAATCCATTTCTCGCGAATCGCCCATGGCAGCCTGCCATCGCGCAATGGATAGACCATCCCGCAGCTGTTCCGCTGGCCATTCTGGCCCTTGCGGTTTTTTACCTTGTCACGTTGGTGAAAGGGCAGAACTGGAGCGGCGATTTCAGCCTCTATATTCTTCACGCCCAAAACCTGGTGGAGGGCAGGCATTATCTCGATACCGGTTACCTGTTGAACCCGGTTTCAAAATTCGTCGGGCCCTACGGTTACCCCCCTGTTTTCCCGTTACTGCTTGCTCCGGTGTATGCCTTGTACGGCCTCGACCTGGAGGCGCTGAAATGGGTTGGCGTTCTCTCCTTCGGCTTGTCGTTATGGCTGGCAGCCAAGGTATTCGAGCTCCGCCTTGAGCGACGCTTTGTTTTTTTCCTTGTGCTTTTTGTCGGCCTCAACCCCTCCATCTGGGATTTCACCAACCTTATCCGCGCCGATTTCACCTTCATGGTGTTCTGTTATCTCTCGCTTTTGCTGATGCTGCGTTTCCTCGCCGGCGACCCGGGCAGGCCTCAGACTCCCGGCAGACAAATAACGGCGGGCGTCCTGATTGGTCTCTCCATGTACCTGGCATTCGGCGCCCGTGAAATCGGTGTTGTCCTGCCACTGACACTGCTGACGTACGACATTGTGTGCAGGCGGCGGATCTCGCTGCTGAGCATCGTCGCCCTGGGGATTTTCGCAATATTGGCCTGGTTGCAGAGCCTCTGGTTTTCAGCCTCTTTTGTCCCCGGGCATTTTGAGGAGAACCTGAAACACCTGACTGACAAATACTCCTCGCCCGCTGGGCTGAATCACCTGAGCTTTGTGGATCTTGATCCACGAAATATCCTGGAGCGGATTATCGGTTATCGGTGGGCATTACAGGGCTTCTGGCCACCCTCCTCCAGCGCCTTCATCAACACATTGAATGAGCTGCTGTTCAACCTGTTCAGCCTGCTCGCTATTGGTGGCTATATTCTGGCGCTGCTTCGCAGAATAACGGTCGTGGAAATCTTTCTTGCCGGATATATCGCGGTACTGTTGCTTTTCGGTGCCGCTCCGACCATACGCTACCTGACCCCCATATTCCCTTTTTTCCTGTATTACGGATTTCTTTTTTGCCAGGAGACAATTTTTCCTCATCTGCCGAGGCTGAAATACCTTGTGGCCGGAGGGTATTTCCTGCTTCTGGCGACTATCAGTTTACCGGTCATGACCAACATGGAGTATCCGCAGCTGGAGCGCGGTATTACCCATCCGGATGCAGAAGCCATGTTCCGATTTATCAGGGAAGAGACCAGGCAAGACGATACCATTGTTTTCATCAAGCCCAGGATTATGGCGTTGATGACTGGCCGCAACAGCGCGACATGGCCATCGAGGAGATACAGCAGTCCTGAGTCCATGAACGACTTCTTCGAAGCCGTGGGAGCCGATTACTACGTTGACATGAACCTCGCTGCGTGGATGCTCCCACTTACCCATTCGGAGCGCCCAAGCAACTGTTTCAGCCCGGCTTTCAAAAACGACTACTTCGTTGTTTACCGTTACGGCAAAAGATTCTGCCCGGAGCTGGAGTGACTGAGTCCTTTGGAATACACACCTGCCCTGAGGGCAGCGGAACCGGCCGGCGCCAACCGTCCAACGTTCACCAGATGCGGGGATAATTGTGCGACTCTGTATGGTGACCACCTTCTACCCGCCATACAACTTTGGTGGGGACGGCATATTTGTCCGGGAACTGGCCCTCTCACTGGCCAGGCTTGGGCACTACGTGCGCGTTATCCATTGCGAGGATGCTTACCGGCTCGGTGCGAACCCAGGCGATCCGGGGCTCCCCCGGCGATACGACGACCAGGGCGTAGACGTATGCCGGCTGAAAAGCTCCATGGGCCCACTATCTCCCTTGTTGACCCAGCAACTCGGGCATCCCGGCCTGAAAACCGGCGCCCTTGTCGAGCTGCTCAAGGACGATTTTGATGTTATCAATTATCACAATATTTCGCTGATTGGCGGGCCTGCCGTACTCTCTCTGGGCAATGCCCCGGTAAAGCTCTATACCCTGCATGAACACTGGCTGGTGTGTGCTACCCATATATTCTGGAAAAATGGCGTCAGGCGCTGTGACTCCCGTCAATGCCTGCAATGCTGCTTACGCTCTGGCATACCGCCCCAGATCTGGCGATACACAGGCCTGACGAAACGCCATCTTGAAAAGATTGACTGTCTGATTGCACCCAGTCAATTCACTGCGGAGCAGCACCGGCAACTCTATCCCGGCGTACCGATTCGCATTATCCCGCTGTACTCACGCCTGGAACCATCAAAGGAAATGATTGGCGCATGGAGCAGCCAGGAGCCTCCCCGCTTTGTCTACAGCGGTCGCATCACCGCATCCAAGGGCGTGGAATCCTTGCTTGAAACCTTCACGGCACTGGAGGATTACCATCTGACACTTGCCGGTGAAGGTGATGCCCTGCCGCGTTTAAAGGCGCGTTTCGCCCGGTATCCGAATATCCATTTTGCCGGCAGGCTTGATGAAACGTCCCTGGTCCGGCTCTACAGCAATGCCACGGCACTGCTATTTCCGTCACTTGCGCCCGAGACATTCGGCCTGACGGCGGTTGAGGCCATGGCCTGTGGCACGCCGGCGATTGTCAGGGATGCCGGTGGCTGCGCGGAAATCATAGAAACAACCAGAGTCGGTTTTGTTTACCGGCAGGACAGTGAGCTTCCTGCCTTGCTGCACCGGATCGTCCGCGAGCCGGGTTTGCGTCAGCGATTGTCAGAGCTGGCCCGGAACGGATGCCGGAAACTCTACACCCGTCAGCGGTACCTGGATGATTATCTGGCCGTGATTGACGAGTTGCGGAGACGCCCTGGGACAGCAGACGAGCAGCACTCCAGGACACTTCAGGGTCATGACCGATGAAAGACCAGCCAGGTGCTTCCGAACCACTGCTCATGATTGCCATCGCTTCCAGCAGTACACAGGGCGATCATGCCGGCCTTCTTGAAAGCGTGGCGAGCGCCGGATTGCTGAACCAGCCCGACATCAGGGTATGTATTGCACTGGCAGGCGAGCAGGCCATGGGTAGCCCGGACGACAACCTGTCGCTGTTCAGAGTTTCCAGCAATACGCCTTTCTTTGAACAGTATGCGACTATCATCCAACAGACAGAAAGCCGCTATATCGCTCTTTTGGATGCCTCCTGCCCGCCCACGGAAGGATGGCTTCCTGCAGCACGCCAGATGATGCGGAACAAGACGCCGGTGTTTTATGGCCCGGTCAACAGTGGCTGGCCTGGCAAGGATTCCCGCGCTATCGGTTATCTGATCGAATACGCCCAATTCCGGCAGCCCCTCGATCCGGCATTGCCGGAATACCCGGGCAACAATATCGCGTTCCGGCGTGAGTTGCTCCGGGAGATCCCCCTCGTGGGCCCGGGTTTCCAGAAAACCTTTTTCCTGCGCCAGGTACGGGATAAGCTGGGCATCACACCCGCAGCATGCAACGACATGGCCGTAACCTATCGAAAGCAGTTCTCATGGAGTTATTACCTGCGCAGGCGCTACCATCACGGTCGCCTCTATGGCGCAAGTCATGCCAAAATACTGGGTTATCGCCGCCTCCTCTACGCGGCTGGAATAGTCATACTCCCCCTGCTCCGATATAGTCGTATACTGCGAGCGTCAAGTCGGTCGCCAGCGCTGTCAGGGAATGTGGTGCGGTTTTCCGTTCCCATTCTGGCCTCCGAGTGTGCCTGGTCCATGGGAGAGTGTGCCGGTTATATCGCTGGTGCCCCGGACGACGGGGTGTTTCTGGATTAGAGATAACAGGGAGAGGTTCTACATTGAGTCACATGCAAAACGAAAAGGACAGGGACGTTACCTATTCCGTCGTCATCGGCCGGGTGAGCACGGAAGATGACGAACGGATACTGGAAACGCTTGAGTCCCTTTACAATCAGGATGAAGATCCACCTCTGGAAGTGCTGCTTGCTGATCGAATCAGCGATCATGTTTCACAGCGGATTCACAGCGAGTATCCGGACGTGACGATCATCGAATGTCCATCGACAACGGACCTTCCCACCATGCGCACGCTGGCGACCAGGCAGGCAGCGGGAGATTTCGTGCTGGTGACCGAAGATCACTGCGTGCCGCCCCGGGACTGGTTAAAACAGTTTGCCCGGGCATTTGCCGAACACCCCGAGGCTTCCGCCATTGGCGGCAGTGTGGTTAATGGCGTAACGGACACAGCTCTCGACTGGGCCACCTTCCTGTGTGAATACGCGCCCATGTCTCCCCCGATCAAGAGCGGGCCCACCCCAAACCTTGCCGGCATGAATGTCGCCTACCGGCGCGGGATTTTCGAGGAGGTGGACGAGCAGATACTGACATCGGGATTCTGGGAAACCACCCTGCACCCCTTGTTGCACAAGCGCGGGCATATTCTTGTTGCCGACGACAGGGTGCGGATTTTTCACTGCAAAAAATTCAGTCTCCGCCTGTTCCTGAGGCAGCGGTTTGTTTATTCAAGGTACTATGCGGGAATACGCTTCGCCTCCGGGCAGAAAGCGAAGCGACTGACCTACGCTCTGGCATCGGTCGTCCTGCCGCCGCTGTTAACGTTCCGGTTTTTCCAGAACGCGCGCCATAAAGTCAGCGTGCGCGCTCACCTGGCCAGGGCCGCGCCCTATTTAATGTTGTTTTATCTTGTCTGGGGTGTCGGGGAGGCCTGGGGCTACCTGTTCGGGCCACGGGATGCCCTGCAAGAGATCGAATAGCGGCACGGGATTCGGGCAATAATTTCGTGCCGCGGTGCATTACAGATCGGGGTTTTCGGCCAAAAGCTCTTCGAAATAGGCGATTGTTTTTGTCAGCCCTTCCTTTAATTCAATCGTTGGTTGCCAACCCAGTTCGGTTCTGGCTTTGGTGATATCCGGACAGCGTTGCCTGGGGTCGTCCTGAGGCAGCGGCAGGTAGTTGATGCGCGACCCTGAGCCGGTAAGATCAATGACATGTTCCGCCAACTGTTTGATCGTAAACTCATTCGGATTGCCCAGGTTGGTCGGGCCAATGATTTCATCCGGTGTTCGCATCATCCTGACAAAGCCATCAATCAAATCATCGCAGTAGCAGAATGATCGCGTCTGACTGCCGTCACCGTAGATGGTGATCGGGTTATTCTTCAGAGCCTGCATAATAAAATTCGAAACAACGCGCCCGTCGTGGGGGTGCATACGGGGACCGTAAGTATTGAAGATACGAACAATCTTAATGCTCAGCTGATGCTCTTTCCGGTAATCCATGAATAGCGTTTCAGCGCAGCGTTTGCCTTCGTCATAGCACGAACGTGGACCTATCGGGTTAACGTTGCCCCAATAGTCTTCCGTTTGCGGATGAACCGTGGGGTCGCCATAGACTTCGCTTGTGGACGCCTGCAATATTCTGGCGCCAATGCGCTTGGCCAGGCCAAGCATATTGGTGCTGCCGTTGACATTAACCTTGGTGGTCTGGGTTGGGTCCCGTTGGTAATGAACCGGGCTGGCGGGGCAAGCCAGGTTATAGATTTCATCGGCCTCCAGGTAGAGCGGAAAGCAGATGTCATGGCGGATAACCTCAAAATAGGGGTTATCCAGCAAATGGATAATATTGCGCTTTTGCCCGGTGAAGAAGTTGTCAACGCAGATAACTTCATGGCCTTCAGCCAGAAGGCGCTCACAAAGATGGCTACCGAGAAACCCTGCGCCACCCGTTACTACGATCCTGTTTTTCATGCTACCCGCCCACTTGTTTGAATCTTGTTGCGCTCGCTTTCCCACCGGCACAGTAGATCAGCCTTAAGTCCGACAGGCTGCTAGCCCGGCCGGTCCAGAACTACTGAATTACGGTCCCTGTCACTCTCATACACGGCATTTGGTATTGCGATGCTGCGAAGGCCATCTTCCGCTGTCGCGATAGCGCCTGCTGGCCCACCATTCGCCAGGCTGACAAAATCCTGAAACTCCTCGACAAAGGTCTGCACAACGGTCGATTGCCAGCCCTTGAATTTTTCCCGGAAAATGGCGGGTATATAGAAGTTTCTCTTCTTATGGGCCTGCCCCCCTGGTTTGTCCATCGTAATGATGGTCGAACTCATCGGGGCGTAATAAGCGCGAGCCATGCCGAGGTCGCCGTAGGCTTCAACGCAGAAGTGATAGCCTTTCCATTCAGTCCAGCTACTATGGAGACTTCCCATGATGCCGGACTGAGTGCGCAGGTGGACAAAGGCGTTATCTTCGGTGCGGTCAAGTTGCCAGGTTTTTGTGCTGGTCATGCCCGACACATCGCTTACCCTGTCGTCCATCAGGTAACAGATCAAGTCCAGGGTATGGATGCCGTTATCCATGAGCGTGCCACCACCCATCTTATCCTTGTCGTACATCCATTCCGATTTGAATTCGGACAGGCCGGTATGCCCGGCGTAACCTTTGACATAACGTAACGTGCCCAAAGCCCCGCTCTGGATGGCGGCTTTCACGTCCTTGATGGCCGCGAAATAGCGATGGTTAAAACCGACAGTCAGCCGTTTTCCGCAGCGTTTGGCCGTTTCAACCATCTGCTCACATTCCGAAAGCGAGCTGGCCATCGGCTTTTCCACGATAACGTGTTTTCCGTTTTCCAGTGCGGTCAGCGCAAGATCTTTGTGAAAGTGGGTGGGTGTGGAAATGATGACCGCATCGCAGGCATCCGACTTCAGGAGCTGTTCTGCGTCTTTGAACACACTGACATGATCGGGCAGCCTGGCCAGTGCGGCGGGATCGAGGTCGAATGCGGCCGTCAGCTCACATTCCGTGGACACCTCAAGTGCCTGTTTGCGCACCTCGCCAATACCGCCAAGCCCAATAAGCCCAAAGCGCATCATGCCTGATCAACTCCCTTTGATTCCATTGAACACGGTGATTTCCTGAGTATCATTTCAAATGCCGGCCCGACCCGGATCAGCAACTTGCTCAACAAAGGCAGACGCGCAACTGTAATGTAGGTCTTAATCAGTAGCCTGTCGATTGCCGGATAATTTCCTTCGTCATCCAGAGCCACCATTCTCGGCGACAAACTATGGGCGTGCAGTCCGATCTGCCTAGCATAGCGGATGATGCACCCTGGCGAAATCAAATTGATAAAGCGCAGCGAGTCAACGCCTCGCAGACGCTGTACCAGCCGGCTACGCAGTTTTCCGGGAAAGTAACCGACAGCCCAGAGCCTCGTGCTCGGATGGGGGCCAAGGCAGAATTTATTGCTGCCGGCAAGCCATAATTTGCCGTCTGTTTTGAGAAGTTGCCTCAATACCACCAGGGTTTTATCCACCGAATACACATTTTCCAACAGATCGGTCGCGGTGATTTTTGAGAAATGCCCGTCGGGAAACGGGGGGGCCTCTATGTCCGCACACACCAAGGTCGCTGTTATCCCCTGCTCCTTCAATCGCTGCTGACAGATGACAAGCCAGCGTAACGCTATATCCATCCCGTAAATGTGAGAGCATTTTTCCGCGGCCGCGATAAGAGCGCCTCCGGTACCACACCCTACATCCAGGAAGACATCTTCAGGGGAAACGCCCAAGCGAGCCAGGCTTTGGCGCCCCTGCTTAGGGCCATTGTAGTGATACGCTTTATAGCGGGTTGCCAAGTCTGGCGGAACATCGTCTGTGATCTCATAGTAATAATCCAGCATGGCGGAAAAATTCTGCTCAACTTCCGTCGCCAGGCGTTTCGCTTTTGCCCGCTCCTGTTGCAAGCTGAGGTAAGGATCGGACCTGATGCGGAAATCAGCGATGCCGAAAATAACAGGGTATTCCCTGTTGCAGTATGAGCATTGATAACAATCTGCTTGCACTGACAGCTGTGTTCGGCATTGCGGGCAGACAAAAAGACCTTCATCTTTCGTATTTAAGTGCACGCTTAGCTCCAATGCTCGGCAAACGGGACAGGCTTGCCCTGATCGTTGGAGGTGTAGGCCGCCAGCATCAGTGCCAGTGTCTTGATGTTGTCCTGTGCGCTACAGGCGGGGACCCTGCCATTGTCTATCGCATCAATAAAGTTTTTCAGGAGCTTACTGGTGGCGTTGGCAAAAATATCGAGCGGGTCACTGGCAATCTTCGTGGCTTTCTCGGCGTGATACTCAAGGGCTCTGCCGCCCAAGGAAATATCAAAACCTACGTAGGGCTTGCGATCACCGCCGCGAATGCCGGCGGTAAACTGCACATTGCCACCAAACTCCGTTTCGATGGACGCCTTGCTGCCGTCGAGCCGCAAGTCAAGATAGCGATGCCTGCCTCGGGTAAGCCGGTCCAGCGTGATCTGCGCACTGCGGCCACCGGTAAAGTCGAGTTGGATCAGATTCAGATAATCCGGTCCGGTCGGGTTGGAGGGTTTTGGCATTCTGGCACTGATTTGCAGCGGCTCTTCGCCGAAAAAGTAGCGACACAGATCAAGTACATGTATACCAAACTCCTTGCAGGTGCGCTGGGGGTCGTTTCCGCGCCAGCCAGCCTCCGTTTTTTCGTTTACGTAAAAGCTTTGTTGGGCGTTAATAAAAAGCAGATCGCCAAAGCCGGGGCTGCCAATTTTATCCTTTGCCGCCTCATATATATTCATGAAACGGAATTCATTATTAACAACGATCCAGCGTTGCTGTTTTTCAGACAGAGCGATCAACTGACGCGCTTCATCCAATGTCGTGGTGAAAGGTTTTTCGCAAAAGATATGACAGCCGTACTTCAACCCTCGCTCAGCCAGTTCATAATGAAACTGGGTAGGGCTGGCAATGGCCAGAATATCCGGTTTTGTTTGCTCCAGTAGAGTGTTGACGTCTTCGTATAACGGAAATGGAAATTCACTCTTGCCTGCCGCGGGCGTTCTTGCTGGATCGTGGCCACCAACAAGCTCTAGGTTGGCAAGCTTGCTGTACGCGGGTAAGTGAATTGTTTTCGCTGCCGCCCCTAAGCCCACCAGGGCGATTTTTTTTCGGTCTGAAGTCATGATTGCTGCTCACTGGAGTTAACGGCATTGAACCACTACAGTTTGCCACAAAACTGTACGACATGTTTTTTCACCGCTACAGTGAAAAGGATTGGGGCTTGCCCTGTGAGGAGCTGTCACCGGATTGGGTGGCGCTAAAGTGAGCAACTATGTATGCATGCAAGAAAGCAACTGACGGTCGCGATTGTGGGCGCTGGGCTCATGGGCAATTGGCATGGGCATGAGGCAAAAAAAAACGGCGCAACGATAACGGCTGTTATTGATCCTGACCTGGATGCAGCGAAGGTGCTTGTTGCTCGATATGGCGGCCGAGCCTTCGCTGACTTTGAACAAGCACTTGAATATGCCCGATTCGATATAGTGCATCTCTGTACACCACTTAACACCCATGTATTAATTGCAAAACAAGTGCTTACGGCCAAGAAACATCTGATCATAGAGAAGCCCGTAGCACCTACACGCAATGAGGTTTCTGAGTTACTGGATTTAGCAGCAGGCCAGAACCTTTTGTTATGTCCGGTTCATCAGTTTGCTTTTCAGCACGGTATCGTGTCAGTAAAAAATGAACTGGCTCGCCGAAGCAGTGGCCCTTTGGCGGTGACATTTGATTTTGCTTCAGCCGGAGGCGTGGGACGCCAGGCGCATGAATTGAACCAGATACTGATCGAGATTCTTCCTCATCCCTTGTCCATTTTGTCGGAGGTCTGGCCTGAGGCTCCGCTGGAGAAGGAATCCTGGTGTGTAGATAACCCGAGGGCCGGAGAATTATTTGCGTATTGTCACCATCAAGGGTTTCCCGTATCAATCAAACTAAGCCTGAACGCCCGGCCCACACAGTGTAAAATGACGGTTTATCATGAGCAGGGAGCCCTGCATGTCAACCTGTTTCATGGTTTCGCGGTTTTTGAATCGCCTGCCGTTTCCCGGTTCCGTAAAATCATTTCGCCATTTTCCCTTTCCTTGAAGACACTTTTTGCGGCAACCGGCAATCTGTTAAGACGTTCTCTCAACCGGGAACCCGCCTACCCCGGCTTGAGGTCACTCATCGCGCAGTGTTATCAATCGATAAAAACGTCAACACACGGGCCGATCACTCGCGATGATTGTATTGCCGTCGCTACAATATCCGAGTTGGTCGAGCACAAACTCTCGCCTTAAATCATTATCCGAAGCTGGCCGTCAAATAATATGAGCTCATTCACGACCACTCACTTACGTTTCTCTATCGTCGTTATTGAACTTGTGGGCGGCGAAGGGTTGGCTACCTGTCTTTCGGCATTGCAGAAATTTGATGTTGAAATCATTGTCGTATTGAAAGAAGCCTGCCCTCAATTGCAAGCCCGGTTTGATCACGTGCGCTTTGAAATACAAAACGAACCCGTGCCGCTGCGGCGAAAAAGCGGCGTCGCTCTCGCCAGCGGTGATGTGGTGGCCCTTATTGAAGACACGACACTTCCCGGTGACAGTTTGCTCAATGGCCTGGTGAGCGCATTTAAAGATTATAATACCCTCGCAGCATCCGGCCCGGTGTTGATTGCAAACCATCTGCCAAGCCGTTACCAAGCCCTGGCATGCACAGAATACGGACGATACCATCCAAGCGTATTATTTAATCACTCTCATCAGCAATCCAGGAAAGTGGAAAGATTGCCAGGGAATTTCATCTGTTATCGTCGAGAGGCACTGGCCTCGATATTGAACGAACACAGTGAGGGCCTGGTCGAAGGGGTGATAAACCAACGGCTGTTGTCAAAAGGCGGCTCACTGGTCATGGAGCCCATGCTGGCCAATACCTATAATGCTGAAGACCCGTGGAGCGGGCACCTTGCCACCCGCTTCCATCATGGCTGGATCTATGCCGGTGGGCAGGCAGAACAGAAAAACCTGTTTGCGTGTGCAGTGCAGTTGTTCAAGTCACTGTTATTGCCCGCAGTGTTGTCTTTCCGGGCAATTCGCTGTATGTCTGGAATGAATGAAATCAGGCACCCACTGAAAGTCCGCCTGTGGATCTGCCTGCTGGAAACCTTCTGGTCAGCTGGCGAAGCAGTGGGTTCGGTGTCTGGCGCACCCAAAAACATGGAGCATTGGCGTTGATGCGAATCGGGATAGATGCAACCTGCTGGTGGAATCAACGCGGCTTCGGGCGAATGGCGCGAGAACTGTTGTCGGCTATGTTTGCGCTTGATTCCGAGCACAGGTTCTATCTATTTGTTGACCAGGCGCCGACCGAATCAATGAACTTACCCAATATCGAAATCGTGCAGGTATTTCCCGAAAGACCGGCGACAGATGCCGCTGTTGCCAACTCCAGCCGTTCGATTGGAGATATGCTGCGGCTGTATAAGGCGGTATCGAATGCTCCGCTTGATTTGATGTTTTTCCCGGCGGTTTACTCATGGTTCCCTGTCCCGCTGAAGCTACCCACGGTGGTGACACTGCACGATGCCATTGCCGAGCACTTCCCGGAAATGATTTTTCCTGACTGGAAAGGCCGGCTTTTCTGGACGCTAAAGGTGAAGCTGGCCTTGTGGCAATGCCAGCGGGTGATGACCGTTTCCCATGCGGCAAAAGCCGAGATCGAACAGTACCTGGGAGTGAGAAGTGAGTCGATTGATGTCATCAGCGAAGCGCCCAATAAACTGTTTCGTCAAATAGACAATCCGACCGCGTGCCAGGACCTGCGTCGCCGAATTGGCCTTCCCCTGAACGGCGAGTTGATTGTGTATGTCGGCGGGCTGGCACCACATAAAAATTTGCAAGGCTTCCTGGAGGGCTTTGCGTTGGCCAGAGAAAGCCAGCAACTTGAGAATGTGCACGTTGTGCTGGTGGGTGACTACAACGGTGCCGGTTTTCATTCCAACTATGGCGAATTGCAGCAACTGGCGAATGACAGGCGCTTAAAAGGCCGGGTTCATTTTACCGGCTTTATCTCTGACGAGGACCTGGTTATTTTATATAACGATGCCATGGCCGTGGCAATGCCCTCTTTTTCGGAAGGGTTTGGTTTGCCTGCTGTCGAAGCGATGGCCTGCGGGACACCGATCCTGTCCAGCAACAAGGGCGCGCTGCCTGAAGTGGTCGGTGATGCGGGGCTATTTTTTGACCCCTACGACATCACATCCATCAGTCGGGCGATAAAGGACATGTCAACTGAACACGACCTGAGACATAGACTGTCAAAGGTTGCCGTTTCAAGAGCCGGGACGTTCACCTGGGAGCGGGCAGCGGAGCTCGCCTTGCGGCATCTGGAAGGGGCGGCTCTGCGTGGTTGAGGGGACCGTAAGTTGTCGAAAAGAAGATACGATTTGACGGTCATCGTCGCTGAAGAAATGGCCTTGGCCAACCTTCGGGAGATTTTCAGGCACTTACAGCCAGAGAAACACGCCTGCGTTGAATTTCTGATCTGTAGTGGCAGTGACGACTCCTTGCTTGACGCCGTGCCGGACAGCCAGAATGTCCGCATTATTCACGCCCGGTCCGATAGCAGGATACCACTACTATGGCGCGATGGCATTCGTGCGGCCCGGGCAGACAAGGTCGCACTGACCACCGCCCATTGCATCCCCTCGCAAGACTGGATCAAACAGTTACTAGCCTGCCCACTGGAAGGGGGTCAGGTCGCCGTTGGTGGCGCAATTGAAAATATCGAAAACGATACCGTGATCGGGCGGATGATTTACCTGTTACGATATGTACGCTACACCAGATCGAGACCAAGCGGCCGTGCGGACGACCTGGCCGCCGACAATGCACTTTACCGCAAAGCCGATATACTGGCCCATGAAGACTTGTTGAAAGCCGGTTTTTGGGAGCCATCGTTTCATCAACGATTTCTGGCCGAAGGCAAGTCGATGGCATTTGATAACAACCTGGTTGTTGTCCACAGGAATTGTTACAGCGCGAAACAGTTTATACAGCAGCGTTATAGCCACGGCATTGAATTTGGCATGGCGAGGGCGAAAGTCATGAATGCTCCCAGGCGGTTGATGATGATTGCCCTGTCTCCTTTGATTCCGGTGGTGTTTACCCGGAAAATAATAGCCGCCGCTCGACGTGATAAACAGTTTAACCTGGGTTTGAATCGCGACATGTTCTGGCTGCTGGTGTTTGTACTGGCCTGGTCAATGGGTGAAACCGTCGGCTACGTTAAGAGACAGGCGAGTCAATCGTGATCAGTCTCCGTTAGGTTTCTTACAAAAGATAAAAATGGACGAATGGGAATTTTTATTATAGGAGTCTGAAGCATGGATGGTCAGAAACAATCATCAGAAGACAAAAAACCGCTGTCAATCAGTGTCATTATGCCGGTCTATAATGGTATCGACTTTATCCGGCAGAGTTTGCCGCCGCTGATGGCAATGAAAGAACGCGGCGAAGTGCTTGAGGTGATTGTCGTGGATGATACCTCCAGTGATGATACACCTCATGTGGCCCGCAGCCTGGGGGCACAGGTAATGCCCTCCGGAGGTCGTCTTGGGCCGGGCGCTGCCCGCAATGTGGCCGCCAGGGAGGCAAAAGGTGATACCCTGTGGTTTATCGACGCCGATGTCGTTGTTCATGACGACGCCGCCAGGGTGATGCTTGCGGGTTTCGACGAACCCGGTGTGGTGGGTGTCTTCGGCTCTTATGACGACAAGCCGCCCGCTCAGAATTTTCTTTCCCAGTACAAGAATCTGGTTCACCACTATTATCACCAGCGCGCCAGAAAAGAAGCGTCTACGTTCTGGTCAGGGTGTGGCGCGATTCGAAAAGAGGCCTTCCTCAAACAGGAGGGCTTTGACGTTGAAATGTTCAACCGACCTTCGATTGAAGATATTGAGCTGGGTTACCGGCTGATCGAAGCAGGAGGAAAGCTTTCTCTACTGACCAACCTTCAGTGCACGCACCTCAAAAAATGGCACTTCATCAACCTTATTCATACCGAGGTGTTTTGCCGGGCAATTCCATGGGCCAGATTAATGCTAAGCCGGGGAGGTTTGGATAACGATTTAAATGTAGGTGTTAATGAGCGGATTAAAGCGGTTTTGGCCGGCTTGCTCGTTCTAACTGTCCTCTTTGCGCTTGGGGGCTTGCTATCCTGGCTCTACCCTGTGTTGGTGGTGATGGTTGTCGTGTATGCCAACTGGGATATCTTGCAATTGTTTTATCAGCGCAAGGGACTTTGGTTTGCATTGAAAGGTTTGTTATTTCACCAGATTTATTATCTCTATAGTGCATCCGCATTTGTTTGGGCACTGACCGAAACCAAACTGGGAATACTGAAATAAACCTGCATGAAAGCCATCCTTACCTTTCACAGCATTGATGACCGGGGCTCGGTACTTAGCTTCCCGCCTGCAACGTTCGCCAGGATGATTGCAGAGATCATGGACGGTGACGTTACCATCTGCTCTCTGGATCAATTACTCAGCCCGAATATCGATAATGCCCTCGCAATTACCTTTGATGATGGCATGCGTTCGGTCTATAACAATGCGCTACCGGTGTTAAAAGACGCGAATGTGCCCTCACACCTTTACCTGACAACAGGCTATGTGGGTGGCAAGAATAACTGGCCCACGCAGCCCGCCGGCGCACCAACCTTTGAAATGATGAACTGGCAAGAGATCGAAGCCTGTGTCGAGGCCGGCATGCAGATCGAAAACCATACCGTATCGCATCCTGACTTATGCCGGCTTACCCAGGAGCAAATTGAAGAAGAGTGTGAAACTGCCGACCTGAGTATCGAAAAGCAATTTGGGCGCCGGCCCAGGCATTTTGCTTACCCCTACGGAAACTACGATGCACGGATTGCTGGGATTGTCGGTCAAAAATATCAAACCTGTGTGACGACGGCGTTATTGCCGCTAGGGCGGAAGCTCAGAGCCGCCGAGCTACCCCGGTTAGACAGCTACTACCTGCAAAACCGGCGGGACTATCGTCACTTTTTTTCTCCCACAGCGAGCAGTTATTTGCGCTTACGTCACTGGCTGCGTGTTTTTCGGAGTAGGCTTTAGTAAGATCCTGAGTGCCTGAACCATTAACTTCGCAGGCGAATATACTCCGCAAAGCGCCAGCAGGGCTAATGTCAGCTAAATCTGAACAGATTCAGCTCATGGATGTTTCAAAGGTTCAGTGCAAAGTCGACCAGCCACCATAAATTGGCAGTTTTGCTATCAAAGCTGCCGGATGGGCTGAAAACCCCACTATTCCAGTGTCGAACCTTGCATATTCCGAACAGAAAACTAACAATGTAAGATGATACAACCCGCACAAACAATTAACGATGGTTGTAAAGCTTAACTGACGGGTGATTTTAAGCGAAATGGAAGTACTGATTGTATACAAGGAAGACTATCCGTGGGATGTACGGGTAGAGAAGCTCGCGCTGTCCCTCAAGAGTGACGGGCATAAAGTAACCATCGTCGCACGCAATAGAGATCAATTACCCACGAAAGACGAGAGCTATGGAATTACCATTCATCGATTACCCGTAACTCACCGACTTCCAAAGTTTATCCAGATTGCCGTCAACCTACCGGTTTGGTTCAACCCTTTTTGGTTGTGGCTTTTATTCAGGTCATCTGGAAGTATGAAGGGAGGAAGAGGCGTCATCATTATTCGGGACCTCCCCCTTGTAAAAGCTGGGATAATGCTCGCTAAATTTCGGAAATCGAAAATGGTCTTCGACATGGCTGAATGTTACCCGGAAATGTATGAATCCTCAGCGAAGTTTTACAACCGGTCACTGGCAACCAAAATACTAAAAAGCCCTCGGTTTGCTACACATTACGAAAAGAATGTAGTAACCAAGGTAGACCGTATACTTGTTATGATTCAGGAATCAAAAGACCGGCTACTATCATTGGGAGTACAGGAAGAAAAAATCTCGATTGTCAGCAATACCCCACCGGTAGATAAGTTTAAAGGCGCAATACATGAGCATAGCGGGAACCAACTTAGAATTGTTTATGTAGGATTCCTATCGAAACTCAGGGGCTTAGACCTGCTTATTGAGGGCGCCGCGCACTATATTAAATCCCAAGGGACTGCAGAGGCTATTCGTATTGACATTATAGGTAAGGGAGCACAGAAGGAGGAATTGAGAGCACTGAGTAAGGAGCTTGGAATCAGTGAAAGCGTCAAAATTCACGGATGGCTGGACCATAACGAAGTAGATAAACTAATGGGCCAAGCTAACGTTGGCGCCCTCACCTATCGCGTTTGCGGCCATTGGAACCACACCATACCTAATAAAATATTCGATTACATGCTAGCAGGTTTACCGGTTCTGGCTACTGAAGTGATCCCCATTGCCCGCATATTACGAGAAACCGATAGCGGGCTAGTATGCAAAGACCTGGATCCGATAGATATTTCAGAAAAAATGGCAGTATTACGCGACGCAAGAGCAAGAACCATTATGGGCAGAAATGGTCGCGTTGCAGTTGAAAATAAATACAAATGGGAAAATGACGAAAAAATTTTAAAAACCACCATAAATCATCTCTATTAATTATAATTCCGACAACCTGATTAATTCATTTTTAACTTATATATATATGCATAGAGTACAGGGTATTTTTTTAAGAAACTTTTCACTCTTGGAAGAACTCTTAAATGATATCGTATCTTGGCGGTAGTTGGTAATCGATACCCCATACCTTCTTCCAGGGCAACTATACACGGACTACAGGTTCCACAAGATTTGCCACTTCGCGTAGGGGAGTGACAGAACCAGCTTTCTTCTATTACCGACAGAAAACCATTCTCTATACACCAATTCTTAATATCGCTCTTTGACCAATTTATAATTGGGAAATCTAAGTTTCTGAAAAGAACTGAAAATGGGTACTCCTTACGGTGAAAATTATTTTGGAAAAAACGGTCGCTTGGCACCGAGATTATTGATATATCAATTGAAGATATTTTGCGCCACCTACAGTAATCAGCAATCCATTTGTATTGCTCTCCAATGTAATGTTTTTTTATTATTTCAAAATAAGCCAATTCAATATCCATATATTTTTCAAAATCTGAAAAATCGACGATGCTTATAGGTAGCAAGGTACCTTTAAGTTCGAAGTTGCTTTGCAATAGATCACTAATACGATGCATCGCCGATATCTCTAAAGGCGTCGAAGCTCGGCCAGGGTCACAAATATAGTGAGGTTTGACATCGTTGCCTTGGGAAAGTAACTGAATCACTCTGAAGGTTGAATCCCACCCACCTGTCCACAAAACATCGACTGCTCTATTCATTCATCCCCCATTAACGATATCAATTTGATATTTCTATCGTATCGCTCCCAAGCCGTAAAATCAGGTTCCGGTTAGCCGTCTGTAGCAGGTACGGATGAACGATTGAACAATGAGTCCTGGGGGATATCGGTAGATGTTTTTCAGAAAATACCTGTATTTCCTTGGCCTGATGTTAGCCAGATTTGCTTTATACCTGGCTCGATACTCTTCCGCGGGCATCTTGATGATTGAATCAACGCAATAATCACCAAAGGACAATAGCTTTCTTATAGTGAAGCTCTGTTCTTGATTAGCCTTTCTCGGGAAAAATTCCGAGTCAATATAGACAGGTTTGAAATCAACCTTTGGCGCGCAACCATGTGAGATGGTAATTAATGCAACAACAGTAGGTTTCGTTTCCGGATGCCAAAGATCAAACAGAAAATTACCGAGACTATAGATGATTAAACCATTTTTATAGTACTCAAAAGGCTGTAAAACATGCGGATGATGACCGATTATCACGTCTGCACCGGCATCCACCAGCTTTCTACCTAGCTCTAACTGCTCAGGCCCTGGGTAGTCCAAATATTCCAGCCCCCAATGTATGGAAACCACTACGGCTCCATTCACTTTTTTCCTGAACCCCGCCACTTCTGAGACTACTGAATCGGCAGACTCTCTGTGGCTGTAGGAAATACCACTATTACTCCACTCTTCCGGCCTTAGTGAGTAACCGAGGAACACACTTCGTTTTCCTGACTTTTCGAATACAAACGGAATGGTTTTTTTTGATTGCTCGTCATCAAGGCCTATCGATTCGATGCCCACTTTTTTAAGTGTGGTGACTGTATCATCGAAGGCGCCTTTCCCGTGCTGTAAGGCATGATTGTTTGCGACGGTGAGAAGATTAAACCCTGCCTCTTTGAGAGTCGCCAGCGCACTAGGATCGCCGCGCATTTCGAAAGAAGCCAGCTTTCCTGGCTTTAAGCCAACATCGGAAGCCACTGTTTCAAGGTTGCCAGTAACAATATCGGCGTTGGACCAATACTCTCTGACATCAGAGAACAGATCGACGCCATGAGTGCCTATAACTTTTCTCATTCCGTGGCCAACACACACGGGATGATCCCCTAAAGAGATATCCCCCACTGCTGCGATGGTAAATGCCGTTTCATCCGTCATGATCTGGTTCCATTCCTTGAATAAAATACCCCTTCTTCGCGGATGTCTCTGAAGCTATTTTTTCGCTGGCGGGTATGACATCCACAGTCTTCCCAACCACATCGTACAAATATTCGGAAATAAACCTGGACAGATCCTGCCGACCCTTTTTGGGGCTGGTGGAGGTATCCAGCTCAAAACGACCATATTGATACTGGTATATGGTGAATTCAAATACTTCGCCCAATAATGATTGGTATCTATCCACTGCCCGAGCAAATTCCAGCGCATGGAATTTCTCATTTCTCGACAAGTACGCAAACCGATTTATAGAACGACCTTCCAACTGGCGAATAACTTCGGTGCCTCCTAGCAGAGTGCAGCCTGAAGACTCTAAACTGACGTAATCACCCAACTCGTAACGTACCAAATTTTGGGAGGTTCTGGATACATCGGTTACCAAGCACCCTTTGTCTTCAGTGTATTCAACTAAAACCCAAGGGTTTACGAGGTGGCGATGCCCCTCAGCACACTCGAAAGCAATCACATCAAACTCAGTTGAACCATATTCTTCCGCTACCGGTGCCTTAAACGCCCGCGATATATAAGCCTTTTGCGATGGGAGAATCGACTCCGCTGTACAGATCACACATTTCGGTGGATCGAACTCTACATCCATACTTGCGAGAATCTGAGCGGCTTCGAGTAACAGGGACGCATAACCGTAAAGATAGTCCGGTTTCCAGTTCAACAGCGCTGCCACCTCATCTTTTGCTTCTGGACCTACCGGATGAAAAACCCGTCTGTTCATTACAAAATTCTTGAGCAGTGATTTCACGCCGGCTTCAGGCCTGCCCCATAACCTGGCCTCTCGCTGACCAAGCTTTAAGCCGTAGTGCCGAAAGCAGTAATCACGAACGCCCAGCATTTGGGCCAGCTCTTTCCGGTTAAGCGTGACTTGGGTAGGCTCTCCGGTTGTGCCTGCTGTATGGCGGCCAAACCCAGATTTTCCACTCTTTCCCTGCCCCTTCATGGATTGGTTGCGAAGTTGTTTCTTGGACATTGAAGGGGATGACGTCAAAGTTTCCAGTCCACTCATTTCTACACCTGCAGAATTAAGTGGACGATTGCGAGCCAACAGCTGGCCTAGCTCTTCGGCCCTGTCTCCTTCACTCAAGCTCCATAGTTTTTCCACTTCCTTCCGATACCTGGCGATTGGCAAGCCCATTGCCAAAAACAATAGTCGTGTGAGGAGAAACCTGGCTGACCGGATAATCATGATTTACCAAGAACCCAATTGTAGAACGCCAGGTACTTATCCGCCATCGCCTCAGACGAATAGTTTTTGCTTACCTCCCCGTAACCCCATTCCGCTTTCCGACTGGACAGTTCTATGTCAGTTACGGACTTCTCAATAGCCTTGGAAATAGTGGCTGGTCCAACGTCACTCAGGAGTATACCGCCCTGCCCATCGCCCAGAACTTTCGGTATTTCGCCAACTGCAGAGGCAACCACCGGAGTTTTTAGCGACATCGCCTCAAGAAGGGTAATTGGCAGCCCTTCTGTGAGGGAGGGCATAACGAGCACCTTTGAGTGTTTCAACATCGCAGGCACTTTGCTGCAATACCCAGGCATAAGCACATCGTCTTTAACACCCAGCTCATCAACTAACGCCTCCAATTGTTCGCGGAGCCTCCCATCACCAACAATAACCAACCCTGACTTCGGGAATCCTTTTCTGAACTCGGAAAAGGCTGAGATCAACCTGTCGAAACCTTTCTCTCTGGAGAGCCTGCCGACACCGAGAACAACAACTTCATGGTTTTCGAAAAATGATTTGAAAGGTTCCTGCATTGAAGCCACGGATGATTCCAGAAGCTCTGAAATATCCAGACCATTGGGGATAACAACGGTGTGGGCGCTTGAACGCATACCCGGCAATTCCTTGTTCATCGCCTCCCCCACAAGAACGGCACCCCTCATGCGGCGGATGGCAAAACGGTCCAGCGACTCGTATAGCCACATTTTTGAAAACCGCGGGGCATGGACGTATCCATGGAGAGTGGCAACAATAGGTATGCCCCTGACTGTTTCGGGAATCATGCCCAACAGGACGTTGAACTTAAACCCATGAGAGTGGAGCAGTTCGTAGTTATTAGCTCGTGCCCAGTGCCGGATCTTCCAGGACTCTTTCAGGTTAAGGCCTGGCTTCATCCTCCATTGAAAAACGGGCAAACCTGATTTCTTTGCCTCGGTCTCTATAGCTTTCTCACCTACCTGAGGCTCACCGGCACTTAAAATCATGGGCTCAAGACCCTGCTTCAGCTGCTCCCTTGCCAGACCCAGAAGCATTTTTTCCGCGCCATACAAGCCCCCGCTGTCAATCAGATGGAGAACCTTCAACTGGACCTGCCTTTCTCAAAAGCTGCAGACATGGAATTTTCGGATTTGACTGCAGCAAGTGTTGAGTTCGAGCCACCCTTGGCTCTCTCATATTTATGCTTGAGCGACAAAAAACGTTTTTCCAGCAGGTGATAAGATAGCGCTGCCAGCATACAGCTGATCACTACACCTGCTACCAGTTGTAATGATTCGGGCAAAAAATTGAGTTTGTTGCCCGCCTGAATGCCCCAAACGTGCCATAGGTAGATCGGATAGCTGATAAGCCCCAAATACACAGAAATAGGATGGTTAAGCCAGCTCCAAACCCGCCCTTGGCTCAGGCGCATCAGTTGGAGCAGCAATACTCCCAGCAGTATTGCATCCACAGTAAAGGCAGGCCCATAGGTGTAGTCGCTGCCGGTAACCTGGCGGGAGATGGTAAGCAACACCAGAGTGATGAGAGGCATCCAGAATCGACTGCTTAGCTTGTCAGCCAACTCCAGAAAGTGTTTCTTTTCAAGCAGGAAAGCCAGTGCGCAACCAATAGCGAGGTTATCAAACCTAGTGTCAAAGGCGTTATAAGCGTACGAGGTTCCAAAATCCAATATGGAGAAGCTATAGGTTCTCCAGACCATAACTATGATACTTACAACAACCAGAAAACTGATAACAAAGTTCTTGCCTCGCTGTATCAGAAAAATGAATGCCAGTGGCCAAAGTAAGTAGAACTGTTCCTCGATAGCCAGTGACCACAAGTGAGCGAGTGAGGAAGTGGAGTGTCCCTCCAGTGCATTGTAGTAGTTCATCAGATAGAACAGCCCGGGCAATATGACATCCTTGATATCGTCATTGCCGCGAAACAGATCCCAGCCGATAGATGCAAACAGAAATACATAATACGCCGGGAAGATCCTGAGCGACCGCCGCATGTAAAAATCACGGAGAGATATACGGCCTGCTTTCTCGTGTTCCTTGAGTAACAACCATGTGATCAGAAAGCCGCTAAGTACAAAAAATCCCGCTACGCCATGGCGAGCCGAAAAGAATGACCCGACACCGGAATGGGCCAGCACCACTGCCATTACAGCAATCATCCGGAAGCCATCGAGGCCCGGAAGCTTTCGCGATGCAAGAACGCTGTCCAGCGGTGGCAAGTTCACGGCCTACCCCTTCCTCGGATTCCAGATAACCTTCTTCTCACCCTTCAGAAACGCCGCCGTTGCTTTGTAGGAGGCAATATTCAGCAACATAAAGTAGTAGGGTATCGAGTAAATCACGGACAGCGGTTGCCCTTCCCCTTCCCGCTTGTGACCGGTCCACGCGAGTGCCATGAAGATGACCAGGCCGATGAATGCCAGTGTGTAGACGCCACGGGCCGGGGCGAGTATCAGTGTGCTGATGGCCAGAGTGATCAAAGGTACGAAGGCGGTATAACGTAACAGCTTGTGAGAAACGAGCTGCCAGGCAAACAATGGATACCGCACAGGGTTCATCAGGTGCCGCATGTCTTTCAATGCCCACAAGGCACGAAGGCTGACACGCACCCGCATGCTGAATTCGCTGTTGCTGTCGTTCAGGGTTTCTTCTTTCAGCAGGGCCTGGGGGTCGTAGATTACCCGATAGCCCTGCTCGACCACTTTCAACGGTTGTACGAAGTCCGGCAACTGGTCGGGGGCGAGGGGTCGGTAAAGCCCCTTGCGCATGGCGTCTATGCCGCCATCCACACCGACAACCGAACCTAACCGGGTTTCCTGCTCACGTAGCCAGTTCTCATATTTCATGTAGGCACTGCAGCCGTCGCCCACCAGGGAGCCGTCATCGTTCACGTAGACCATCTTGCCGGTTACATAGCCCACATCGGGGTCGGCGAAGTTGCTGCACAGTTGGCTGGTCGCCTGGCTGTCCCACTGGGAGTTGGCGTCGGAGAAGAGGATGATGTCGCCGGTGGTTTCCGGCACCAGGGTGTTCAGGCCGGCGGTTTTTCCCTGCCTTGGCGCCTGGCGGAACAGGCGGACCGGGAAGCGAGATTCACTTGCCACACGCGCTATGATGTCATCTGTGCCGTCGTCGGATTCATCCGAGATCACCAGAACTTCCAGTTTGTCTGCCGGATAGTCCAGGGCCAGTTTGTTCTGCAGGGTGGCTTCAATGTCCTTTACCTCGTTGTAGGCGGCAATGAGAATAGACACCTTTGGCTGGTACTCGGCATTGGCTTTTACGGGCCTGGGCCACAGGGCAGCCACCGCTCTTGCCATCAACGGGTACCCGAAATAGATGTAGAAAAGCAGCAACAGGGATAGCCAGAACAGTGGGACTAGCATGGGGATGTGAATTCCATTCTCTCTTGGCCGGCGGTTGCCAATGGTTCCTTTTCGAGCAATTGCAGGTTTCTTAGCACGTCACCCATGGCGGTAAACCGGAAATGGCCCAGCAGTTGGTCCAGCCTGTGTTCGCACACATCCAGGTTGTTGTAGTGCCGAAACCGGGAAAACCATTTAACGTCCAGCCGTGGCTGGCCCGGGTCTACCTCCCAGGGATGGAGGTAGAACACGAACGGCTGGCCCTGGCGGTTGATGCTGCCCAGGGCCCAGCGGCTGAACCAGTAGGGAAACAACCGAAAATAGCCACCGCCGGCGATCGGCAGGGTGTAGCCGGGCAGTTTCAGGGTGCTGAGCGGAAACTCGGCCAGTTTATAACCCTTGTCCGTAGTGAGTGTGTGAGGCCAGCGGGGGGTGCCAGGCATGCCGTAGCGGTCGTGATGAACGGGGAATATTGAGGAATCCCAGGCGAACCCTTCCTCGGCCAGAATATCCAGTGCCCAGCGGCTTTCATTGGTAATGGAATAGCTTGCGGCCCGGTAGCCGGTAATGGGTTCACCGGTAATGTTTTCCAGGACGGCTTTGGAGCGCCGGGTTTCTTCGCGGAAAACCTCGGGGGTCTGGTTGTAGATAAGCTGATGGCTGTAGCCGTGACTGGCAATTTCGTGGCCTTCTTTCCGGATCAGGCGAACCAGTTCGGGAGACTTTTCTGCAACCCAGCCCAGGGTAAAGAAGGTAGCCCTGGCCTTGTGACGGTCCAGCAGGCTGAGAATGCGCTGGGTGTTGGCTTCTACCCGGTATTCCATGGAATGCCAGTCTTCCCGGCGGACGGCTTCGGCCAGTGCGGCAACCTGGAAGTAGTCTTCAACATCAATGGTCAGGGCGTTTTCAATCGCGCTCATGGTCATCACATCCTTGCGGCGCCGGTTTACAGAAGCCTGTAGTCAACACTTAACTGCACCCAGTTCTCGTCATAGGTCTGTGTTTCGATGTCGCTGTCGCGCTCATACCGGCCCACTCTTGCGGCCCACTCAAGGCGGCGCGAGGAGCGGTAGGTCAGGCCCAGATCAAGGCCGGTGGTCTGATAATCGGCTTGATCTGCCTTGTAGGTCAGCAACTCATACTCGCCAGAGGCGACCGCGGACAGCTTTGGGGTCAGTTGTCTGGTATAACCGACCCTTACCCCTGTTCCGTCCCGCCGGCCTCCGGCGACGGATCTCGCTCCCAGGTAGTCGGAGCGGTTGGCGAAGGCGGAGACAGACAAGGAATCACCGTTACTGAATATTTTGTCCAGGCCGGTTTCAATACTGGTGGCTTCAAGCGTGTTACTTTCTTCCAGCTCGAAAGTGAATTCATTGAAGCGAATGTCGTAATTCGATGCCCGGTCCGTGAACTCCCGGGAGGCCCTGAGATAGAGCGTTCCTCCGGAGTTCAGTGAGCGTGTAAGGTTCAGGTCACCCACCACCCCGCCTGAATTCTGCTCAAAACTCCCAAGTGTGGTATTTATTTCACTGACCCCCAGGGACCCACTCAATGCGGTTGTGGCCCAGCGTTTGCTGAAGGTGCCACTGAGTGTGCTTGTGCGGATCTGCGCGCCGGTGTCAAGCTCCGCGTCGCTCACCGAAGCGGATAAACCGGCGGAAAAATCCGGCGAAAAAAGGTGGCTCCAGGCGATGGCGCCGATGAATCTGTCACTGTCTGGATAGGACAGAGTACTGTTATTATTTCTGTTCGGGTCTGAGAGGTCGTTATACTCTGTGTTCTCATAACTTGAGGATAACTGAACCGAATCCAGCAGTGACAGTTGCCAAAGATAGCTGGGCCCGGTTCGGAGGACATTTTTCCGGGTCCGGTTGTCGGGTGTGTTGCTCAGGCGACGGGTTCGGGTATATTCCCGGGTCTGGTTGTCGACTTCCCAGGAAAGACCCTGTGCAAGTTCACAGCTGCCTGTAATGCCTGCGTTAATTCCTGTTTGCGGCTCGTAGGTATTCTGCGAGTACACCGAATAGGATAATTCGCCGTTCGCGCTGGCAATACATTTTCCGGGATCGGTCTGGTAGTTGCCCCGTAAGGTAAACCGGTTTTCAATATCGCTCTGCTGTTGATCCGCCCTTCTGGCGATGTTGTCGCTGTATCTGGGCCCAAAGCCCACATACAGCTCCGGAGGTGTAGCCAGTGTAACCGGCGAGCTGGCCAGAAGGGCCAGCCCCAGCGAAGGCCGCAGCTTCGCGGCGAAAGACCTGAACGCCATTGCCTTAACCATTGATCACCGCACCCACAAATTTATCCGGATTGAACGCCAGGGCCGCATTCTCAATCTTGCCTGGCGTCAGCTTGCCGTGGGGGACCACCAGCATGCCGTAATCGCAAAGATCCGTCAGAATCCGTGCGTCCGGAGAGTCGGAAATGGGCGCCGTATCCAGCACAATGAAGCGATCTGGATAGCGGCGGCGGATGGCCTGCAGGAACTGCTTCATGCGAAATGAGGTAAAGAACTCCGCTGGCGTTTCGCGTTTGCTGCCTGCCGGTATCAGGCGCAGGCGTGGAATGCCCGTGGGATAGATAATCCGGCCGATGTCGTAGTCCGGGTCTTCCAGGAAGTCCGTCAGCCCGGTTTCGGCGGCCAGGTCCAACTGGGCGTGCAGTGAGGGGGCGCGCAGGTTGCAGTCGATGATCAGCGCGGTTTTGGACTGGTCAAAGGCAAATGCCGCTGCCAGGTTGAGGGCCATGAAAGAGGTTCCCGCACCTTCACAGGCGCCGCTGACCACCATGGTGAAGTTGTTGCCACCCGACAGTTCCAGCAGTTTGGTACGCAGGTGGCGAAACCGGTTGACGAGGGCCCGGTTTTGGGATTCCGGATAAATGATGCGCCGCTCGTCCATGTCGTCGCGGGTGAGCCGGCGGGGCTCCTGCATCTTGACGATCTGTTTGCTGATCACGTACTTGTCGACAGCACCGGGGCCCAACTCCAGGGAACTCGGTACCAGCATGCGGGAGTCATCCCACTGGGAGAAATCGTTGCCGTGCCCGCTATCGGAATCCGCACCCTGTTTCTTCAGATCGCCTGTGCGTTCCCTTGCCTTGAAATCCGCTCCACCACTGTTGTTATCACGCGCCCGGGTACTGGTTTTCATCTCTTCCCTTTCCCTGTCCCGTTTTTGCTCTGTCATTAAATAACCCCCATCAGAGCAGCACCGGCAACACCGCCATAGGCAGCTACAACCAGCACGGCGCATACAGCGACGGAAACGGTTAAAAATCGGTCCCTGCGTTTCTCGTAGGGTGTTCGTACGTGGGGCATCTCTGCCAGCACGGGCAGGCCAATACCGTCTTCAAGCTGTTTCCGGGCCCGTACACGGGGGTCTATCTGCAGTGCGCCGGCCGCAAGGCCGAACGGGGCCAGGGCTCCGAGAATCAGGCCAGCGGAAGCAAACAGCTGGAACTGCGGGCCAACCGGGTCCAGGGGGAATTGAGCGGTTTCATTGATGCGGAAATTCAGGCCCTGGCCTTCGATGTCCAGGTACATGGATACCCGGGCTTTTTCGCGGCGTCTGAGCAGGTCGTTGTAGATCTGTTCGTTGACTTCCATATCCCGTGTGAGCTCTGAATACTGTGTCTTGTTTTCCTGGATACGCGCCATCCGCTCTTCCTGCTCCGCGATCAGATTCTCAAGCGAATTGATGCGTGATTCCTGGGTGCGGATACTGGCGCGGGTTTTGGCAACTTCCGCGCTGATGTCCTGGTACAGAGGATTGACCAGTTGATCGCCTTCACTGGCAGCCAGGCCCAGCTCACCACTGAGGGCTGCCCTGTCCCGTTGTTTTTTCAGCTCGGCAATCTGTTCCTTCAGTACCACAATATCCGGGTAGGTGTCGTGGTACTGCAGCCGTAGTTCGTCAAGCTGGGTTTCCTTCTCGCGAATTCTGCGGGTGTAGGAATCTGCCGTTCTGGCCTGGCTGAGCATGGGTTGCACGTCGTCCAGTTGTGACTCCAGGGATTCGGCCCGCGCCATCAGTTCGGAGCGCTCCAGCTCGGCCAGTTCCAGTTCGCGGCGCAGGTTCGCCATGCGGGCATTGGCTTCGCTTTCCGTTCCGTCAACATTCTCGGAGAGGAACTTCTTCAGTTTTTGTTCAACCCCGGCAAGTATGGACTCGTAATTCTTGACCTGCTTGTCGATGAAGTTGTAGGCGTTACGGCTTTCCTTGCGTTTGCTTTCCGAATTTTCGGATATAAACAGTTGCCCCAGGCGTTGTGCAATGCGGAAGGCCTGCATGGGCGACTCGGAGGTATAACCAATACTGAAATAGCGGTCACCACGGGGACGCACATTCATGTTAGTGCGAAGCATGCCGATTCTGCGCTCGAGTTCCTCGTCGGTCAGCTGGTCGGCATCCTGGCCGAAGATGTCCTTGTCTTTGGCAACCTTTGACATGACATCCCGGGACCAGAGCATTTCCCGGGCTACGGAGCTGCGCTCGCTGATCTTGGTGGTTACGGCACTGCCTTCCATCAGCGGGCGAATAATATTCTGGTCATCCACAAATATCACAACCTGAGACTCATACTTGTAAGGCCAGACAAACCCTGCCCCCAGTACGGCAAAACTGACAATTGTGAACAGGAAAAAGGCCAGCCACTTACGCGAGTGGACCTCTCTGATCATTTCCGAAGGAATCTGGTTTAATGGAAGTGCCATCTCTAATTACCTGTTGATAAACAGTTCCGCGCCGGCTTCAAACAGCGGTTGCAGCCAATCCTAGAAATTCCGTTCCGGCACGGTCAGGATATCCCCGGGTCGCAGGCGGTAATTGGTGGATACATCACCCTTGCTGAGAATGTCGTTGAGTCGAACGGGAATGGCCACCATCCTGTTGCCCAGTGAGCGGTACAACATGGCGTCGTTGAGGTTGGCAAAGGGGTTTGCACCGCCTGCGCTCAGCACCATGTCCAGGACCGTCATTCCGGACCTGTGGGGCACGGAGATGGGCTGGTTGACCGCGCCGGTTACCCGCACCCGGTTGTTGAATTCCTGGCTGCCCATGGACTTGACCACCACGGTTACCTGGGGTTCACGGATGTAGCTTTTAAGGCCTTCCTCGATTTCATTGGCGAGCTGTTCCGGCGTTTTACCGGTGGCCTGGACATCGCCAATAAGGGGCATGGATACCCTGCCGTCCGGGCGTACGGGAACGCCGATGCTGAGATCCGCATTACGCCAGACCGAGATCTGGATTTCATCCGTTGGGCCGAGCACATACTCCTCGACCCCCGTTGATGTCTGCAGGCTGAGAGCTTCGTTGATGTCTTCCTGAGACGATGGCTGAGGCCCGGCACAACCCGTTACAAACGCTACCGCCGTCACGGAGATCAGCAGTCCCCGCAGTGAATACTTCGATGACATTGTTATTCCTCTCTGATTCCGTGTCTGTTTCCGTGTCCCGGGGAGGGCAGGTCCCGAAACTACCTTGATCCTTTCTTGAACAGTACCACCTCTACTGTTTGAATTATAATCAATAAATCCAGCAACAGGCTTTGATTCTTGATGTAATAGAGGTCGTAACAAAGTTTTTCCCGCGTGTCTTCCTCGTTGCCCGCGTACGCAAAGCATAGCTGGGCCCAGCCGGTCAGGCCAGGCTTTACGCGATGGCGCTCACTGTAAAACGGTATCTTTTCAGACAGCTGCGCCACGAACACCGGCCGTTCGGGGCGCGGGCCCACGAAGGCCATGGTGCCATTGAGAACGTTAAAGATTTGCGGCAGTTCGTCGATCCGTAATTTTCGGATAACGTCACCCACCCGGGTTACCCGGGTGTCGTTTTTGCTGGCCCAGACTGCTCCATTTTTCTCAGCATCGTTAATCATGGAGCGGAATTTGTACACTTTGAAGACTCTGCCGTTAAGCCCTACCCGTTCCTGGCTATACAGCATCGGCGCCCTGAAGCCATCCTCTGCTTTTATGGCTATGACGGTAAGGATCATCAACGGCAAACTCACAAGCAGGAGCGTTGTTGCTGCCAGGATATCCAGTGATCGTTTACCAAATCCGAAGACCGACGAGACGGTAAAACCATCGGTAAAAACCAGCCAGCCCCTGGTGACCATTTCCAGCGCAACTTTACGACTCTCCCGCTCATAGAAAGTCATACCGTCAACAATTTTTACGCCCTCCATCTTGCATTCCAGCAGGTCTTCCATGGGCAGGCCCTTGCGGCGATCATCCACGGCTACCACAATTTCACTGACCGGGTTCTTGATGATGAATTGGTGAAGTGTGGTGGGAATGTTCAGCAGGTAGTCGTCGCGGATCTCAACCGGCTCGTCCGGCAGGGGGACAAACCCCATCAGGATGAACCCCTTGCGGTTCAATGGTGCTTTAAGGTCTTCGTGAATCTGCCTGGCGCGAAAGCCAGCACCCAGTACCAGCACCTTTCGTTTGAAGGCGTCCTTGCCCACCGTGTCGAAGAAGATTGAGCGCGCGATACCGATCAGGAAAAAGCCGAACACAGACCCTGTTGTCAAAACACCGCTTTCACCGAGGTACCACAACCAGTCTGCTGCCAGCAGGTAGGCAAAACCGTTTAAAGGAATGCTGATAATCAGCGCCATGATGGTGCGGAGCATCATGCCCGACATGCCCTCCTCCAGGCGCGACTGGTGAACACCAAGCGCCACCATCACCAAAAGGTTCATTGCCGAAAAGACAACCGCTGATGGCAACAGAAATCGCAGGTTTTCAAGGAAGAAGGAAAGGTCGCCGAAGTAGCGAAAAAATACCGTCAGGGCGAAGGCAAACGCCAGCAGCAAAAAATCAATCAGGCCGAGGATGACATACGGAAGATGGATGTAATGCCTGAACAATCTGACGTGGGCCACGCCAACTCCTTTTGCTGCTCACAACAATGAAACAACGCATCCAGTGCGTTTACATACAGCGTTATATGAACAGCAGTGTACTGTAAATTCCTGTAACTGCAACCAACGGCAAACAGAATGAGCGTGTCAGCCGTTCAGGGTGCGTTCAGAATGTAAAGAAAACTGACAACACACGGCGCCCGGGTTGTCAGTTTCTTCTCTGTATCAGGCGTTACGACCGCTTGCGCATGCGGGCCAGAAAAAGCCCCAGGAGACCGAGCCCAAGCAGCGCCAGGGTGCCGGGCTCCGGGACCGCAACGGTACCGACGGTTACGTTATCCAGGCCGTAGCCGTCATTCGGTTTATTGGAAAAGATGGACACGCCGCCAAGGCCTGCCGAGTCAAAAATCGAGATGTAAAAAATCGTGCCGTTACCCAGGGCTGTTCCGAAGATGTCGTTGAAACTGAACCCCACGCCGCCAATCGAGAACCGGCCACCCGCATCGTTAGGATCTGTCATGTAGAACCCCATGGCATTGTAACCCGCAGCCGGCGAGATGCTCATTTCCCTGGCGTCCATGCTGTCCAGCCAGTTGTCACCGGATACCGGGTAGCGCCCGCTGAAAGGCGTTGTGCCTGCATCCAGAACGGCAAGGCCTTTCGTGCAGGTGTAACCGCCACTATCGCAAAGGCCGCCGGAACCCGGCACCGCGCTGGTAAAACTGCCGACACCCACCTGGGAGTTAATGGAAACTGACTGATCACCAGGGTTGTAAAAGGTATTGTTGTCGAACGTTTCGGTGAGATAGCCGCCGCTCAGGGTTGCCAGGAAGTTACTTTCGGCCTGGCCAGCGGCGGCTCCGCCCTGGGGGCTGACGGAAAGAATGGGTGCTGCGGAAACCCAGGAGCATGCGCCAAAGAGTAGTCCGGTCGCAATAGCGGTTGTTACCTTGTTCATATCAGTACTCCGTTTAACTGATGTAATTCGCCTTCGCTGGAGTACTGAATGCACGGCTTGTGCCATAATAATAACTGCTTAACTTTCAGTTGGTTATGACACTCCACTCCTCATGCTGTAAACTAAACTGACACCCACTGTTTCATATTCAGATCACAAAAAGTGCAACAAACTCATGCACGGGCGTGGCTTCCAGCGCTTTCTGGTCCTTGCAGAGCTGGTAGATGCGGTCGCAACGCTGGCCAGGGAACCGGGTGGCAAGGTTGTTGCTGAATTTGTCTTCCAATAGCGGAATCCCCTCCTTTCTGCGGCGGCGGTGGCCGATGGGGTACTCAACCGCGACCTTGTCGGTGGTGCTGCCATCGTTGAAGAACACCTGAATGGCGTTGGCAATGGAGCGCTTGTCCTCTTCCAGATATTCGCGGGTATACCTTTCGTCTTCCACCACTTCCATTTTTTCCCGGATCTGGTCGATAACCGGATTGGCTTCGTGGAAGCTGTCTTCGTAGTGTTCTGCGGTTAGGCTCCCAAAGATCAGCGGCACCGCCGCCATGTACTGAAGGCAGTGATCCCTGTCCGCCGCGTTCGCAAGCCTGCCCTGCTTGGAGATGATGCGGATGGCGGATTCGTGGGTGGTGATGACAATCCGGTCGATCTCGTCGAGCCGGTCTTTGACCTGGGGGTGCAGGGTTACTGCCGCTTCCGCCGCTGTCTGGGCGTGGAACTCCGCCGGGAAAGAGATCTTGAACAGGATGTTCTCCATCACATAGGAGCCCAATTCCTGGGGTAAAGAAAACTGACGCTTATCCTCGGGTTTCAGCTTCTGGTCTTTGTTGGTCTTGCTGAACAGCACGTCATAGAAGCCCCATTGAGGGGCTGTCAGTGCGCTCGGAATACCCATCTCTCCTCGCATGGCGATGTCTGCCAATCGTACGGCGCGGGACGTGGCATCGCCTGCTGCCCAGGATTTCCTGGAGCCGGCATTGGGCGCGTGGCGGTAGGTTCGCAATGACTGGCCGTCTACCCAGGCGTGGGACAGGGCCGACAGCAATTGCTCGCGGTTGGCGCCCATCAGTTTTGCGGTAACGGCGGTGGATGCCACTTTGACCAGCACCACATGGTCCAGCCCTACCCGGTTGAAGGAATTTTCGAGCGCCAGCACACCCTGGATTTCATGGGCCATGATCATGGCTTCGAGCACGTCCTTCATGGTCAGCGGCTCTTTGCCTGCCGCCACTTTTTTCTGGGAAAGATGATCAGCGACCGCAAGTATACCCCCCAGGTTGTCAGACGGATGCCCCCATTCGGCGGCAAGCCAGGTGTCGTTGTAGTCCAGCCAGCGGATGATGCAGCCAATATCCCAGGCCGCTTTCACCGGATCCAGCCGGAAGGAGGTTCCGGGAACACGCGCGCCATGGGGCACCACCGTGCCTTCAACAATCGGGCCCAGGTGTTTTGTGCATTCGGGGAACCGAAGGGCCAGCAGGCCGCAGCCCAAAGTATCCATCAGGCAGTTGCGGGCGGTGTTCCAGGCTTCTTTGCTTTTAATCCGGTAGCCGAGGGTGTAATCGGTAATTGTCTGTATGAGCTGGTCGTAGTCGGGGCGTTCATTGAGATCGAATGTTGCTGACATGGCAGGGACTCCTTCGATTTTTGTGTCTTCCAGGTACAGACTAGCGCACCCGGCACCAAGGCCCAAGATCCAGAGGACAGCAAAAGGAAGGAAGTGCCGGGCACCATTCACTCCTCACTTCTCACTTCCAGTACCCGGACCTGGCTTGCCAGTCAGGCCTGACTCTTTCTTCTGCGCAAACCGAAAGCAGGGAACCCCCTGTTAACAAAGACTTAAAAGCGCATATTGTAAAGCCTGCATTACACTTCTCCACGAACACGTAAATAAAACTGACAACCGGGCGCTTAAATTTGTAGCATTTTATTTACAACCCCTTTCATATACACGTTATGTTTACATATCTCTTAACGTTAACCAGACCCGTAGGGCCAAATAACTAACACTTCCCTTAAATTTCAATTAGTTACAATTTAACATCCGGATAAAACCCAACCATGGTTAAATTGTTTTAATAAACAGGTCCCCGCTGCATTTCTCGGGTTTCACTTCAACTGTTTGTTTGCACTTCAGTTCTTTAAAGCAAACCGTTTTCAAAGTGGTAATGGTACAACATGGTTTTGCCGACCTTATCTCGCCTATAATCTCTGCGCAATTAATGAACAACCCATTAGCAAACTTTAACGAAGCATTCATAGAAGTCATCGATAAACCGTGGAAATGCCAGTGAATCGCACCGCTACCGAATCTGCAATTGACGAATGGGCCACTATTCTGGGTGAATCCGGAGTCGTTGCGGCTGACGCAGCAGAGTTTGGCGCCTCCACAATAGGAGCGAAGCGCTCAATTCCGGCTGTGCTCCGCCCTGAGAACCAGGAGCAGGTCGCAGCAGTTCTTCAGGTTGCGCAACGCTGGCAAGTTGCGGTTTATCCCGTAAGCACGGGCAATAACTGGGGCTACGGTAGTGCCAATCCGGTTGAAGACGGCTGCGTCATCCTTGATCTGAGCCGGCTTGACCGTATTTCCGATTTTGATCCCGACATGGGCGTTGTCACTGTTGGGCCCGGCGTAACCCAGGGCGCCCTGAGGGACTTCCTTGATCACCATGATGGCAATTATCTCGTTCCGGTAACCGGCGCGGGCCCCACCTGCAGCATTCTTGGCAATGCGCTTGAGCGGGGTTACGGCATCACGCCGATTACTGACCATTTTGCAGCGGTGACAAAGATAGAAGCGATCCTGCCCGACGGCACCCTTTACCGGACGCCGCTCAGCGAACTTGGCGGTGCGGAAGTGGACGGGCTTTTCAAATGGGGCCTCGGCCCTTATCTCGATGGGCTCTTCAGCCAGGGGAATTTCGGAGTGGTTGTGAATATGACCATCGCCCTTGCGCCGGCTCCCGACACCGTGACGGCGTTTTTCTTTTCCACGAAGGACGACGCCAAACTGGAAGCGCTGGTGCCCACCGTCAGGGCGGTGTTGCGAGCGCTCGGCGGTTCGGTTGTGGCGATTAACCTGCTCAACAGCCAACGCATGCTCTCGATGATGACACCCTTCCCTGAAGACAGGGCCATTGACGGTGTTCTGCCTGCTCACGAAGTTGAACGTCTCGCCAACAGTCATGGCGTTCCTGCCTGGAGCGGGGTTGGTGCGATTTATGCCTCAAAGGAGGTAGCCCGAGCGGCCCGACGCACGCTACGGCGGCTTCTGGGCCCGGTAACCGACCGTCTCGTTTTTATCAACCAGCGAAAAGTTGACCTGGCGCGGACTATTGCCCGCGTGCTACCCGGCAGGCTGGCTGCACGGGTTAAGGGCATGGCGGATACCCTCTCCGGCGCGCTGGAAATCATGCATGGCACCCCCAACGATGTCGCGCTGGCGCTGGCCTATTGGCGCTCAGGCACCCTGCCCGAGACTGGGCAGCCCAAAAACCCCGCACGGGATGGCTGTGGGCTCATATGGTTCGCGCCGCTGGTTCCGATACGGGGAAAAGACGTTCGCCGCTACATCAATATGATTGAACGAATTTGCCCGCAGTACGGTGTCAATCCGTTAATTACATTGACGACAGTAAACGATCGCTGCTTCGACTCTACCGTTCCCCTGCTCTTTGATCGCAGGGACGAGAATGCGACAGCACGGGCCAACGACTGCTATCGCGCCCTGTATGAAGCGGGGCAGAAAGAAGGCTTCCTGCCCTACCGCCTCAACATCGACGCGATGAGCACCCTGAATACCAGTGACTCTGCTTTCTCCAGGCTGGCCAGTCAACTGAAAGCTGCAGTCGACCCCAATTTCATCCTGGCGCCCGGACGTTACGTGCCCAGGATCAAGCGTTCCGAGGTCTGATGGGCTGTAACCTCGATACACCCGTTGTACGCCGCCAGTGGAAGTTAAGACGGCGCTTTTTCTCCATGGACTATCGTCAAAACAGCTCCCTGAACGGGAAAACATGAGGACCTGAAAATGAACACAGGGTTTGCACTTCGGCATGAAACAGAATACACAAATAACCAACCGACCCAGGAAGACGTCAGTACTATTTTCAACTCGGTATTCAATGTCGAGTTGGCGACGTCTCCAGAGGTGATTAACGAGGTCTTCGAACTTCGGTACAAGGTTTATTGCATTGACCGGCCTTTCGAGGACCCCGATTGCTTCGCTGATAAACGCGAGCACGATGCCTACGATCCGCGATCCGCGCACGCCCTGATCCGACACCAAATGACGGGAGACAGCGTTGCCACCGTTCGTCTCGTTATGACGGGCGATAACCCGGAACAGGCTGACTTTCCGATGGAAGCCCCCTGTATCCACCGGATGGGTCAGCAGGCACGGGACGCATTTGCAGGCGCACGCCGCGAGCGGATCGCAGAAATTTCCCGCATGGCGGTCAGCCGGGAGTTTCGGCGGCGTCTCAATGAGGGCGAATCAGCCTCGGGCACCAGCGATTTCGTCTGCTACAGCGATTCGGAAAATGGTAAACGCGCCATGCCCTATATCAGTCTTGGGCTTTTCGCCGCGATTCTCCAGATGTCGGTCAGACATGGCATAACCCACTGGATGGCAGTCATGGAGCCGGCGCAGCTGCGCCTGTTAAAGCGATTTGGTGTGGAGTTTGATCATGTGGGACCGGTGCTGGAGTATCACGGCCTCCGCCGCCCTGCCTTCACCGAGGCAGCGTCACTGATTGACGGTATCAGGAGGCGTCGTCCGGATGTCTGGTCGCTGATTACGGACGCCGGACGGTACCTGCCTGCGAAACCGAACACCGACTAACGAAAAAGCCCCCGGGTTCCTGCCGGGGGCTTCTTTTTTTCAGCACTCTCATCTGAACATTAAAACTGTTCAAACGTTATGCTTTTGCTGCTTTTTTCCTGCGTGACAGACCAAGCCCGGCCAGGCCCAGACCCAACAGTGCCAGGGTGCCTGGCTCAGGTACGCTAACCGGTCTAGCCTCGATACGGAACGAGGTCTCGAAAGTGTTGGGGCCACCCTCTGGAGTCAGAAGACCCACACATCCGATATTAGCACCCGCGGCTGTACAGGCATCATCAGGCAGCGTCATCAGGTTAGCCAGCTCAAGGAACACCGAGTAGGTATAGCCCTCCATGGTGAACTGCTGTGGAGGGATGTTTCCACCGGTAAAGGGGCCCAAACCCTCAATGTCAGTAAGGGTGAAAAAGTCACCGCAGGGCGCGGGCAGTCCATCGGCACAGGTTCCGCTACCCGGGTTGTTCGGCGTTTCCGTAAAGCGACTGTTGAAGGTAATCGGGGGCAGCACCTCGGTACTGCCAACACCCATCGGTAAAAGCGGATTCAGGGTGAGCGTGGAGGTCAGGTCAAACGATAACAGCGTATCAAAACGCAAATCGATAGTATTATTGTTATGGGTAAATACGCCACCGTCTACGGAGCCCATATTGGTTTCAAGTTTTGGAAGGCTACCATCAGCTGTGGAATCGACATCAGTAATCGAAACGGACGACCGACTCGTAGCTGTCGTTCCACCCCATGAAATCACATTTGGGTCGCTAGTATCCTGGGTACCGGGGTTGGCGCTCCCTTTATTAGTGAATGTCGCGCTGGAGAAATTGCTGTCGACCGTATAATCCCAATCGGTAATCATCACCGCGCTGGCAGATGCCGCGCCCAGCGCAAATGGCACAACAAGCGTTGATAAAAGCGTTCTTTTGAGTGCAGTGTTCATAGTTATCTCTCCTTGAAGGTGAACGCTGGCAGCTGGAATTCAGGCAAGCACGTCAGCGGTGTATAGCTACACGCATCATCCATACCAAATATTTAAACTGATTATCTTTCATAAACTTAAAATTTCGGCCTGGTGGATGTGGAGATGCAGGTGTAAGTATCTTCGACATTGAAGGAGCGTAAATGCATCGTCTTCCACGCTATGTATTTTTTGGAGAGGTATGTAAGCAGGGTCGATTAGAACAAAAACATTTAAAGAGATCGATTTATAGTTATTACAGAATTAAAAATGCCGTTAAACAGCAGACTGACTTCCGAGTGCGTAAATTATGCTGACGCCAGGAACCCGGGACCGGAGTATATCGAACATGTTTATACGCTCGGATTCGACTTCATCCAAAGCCACAAACCGCACCCCCTCAATCTCACTGACTGTCTCAAGCCAGTCATCGAGATTCATGCCCAGGGTCAGCCGGTCCCGCCCCACAAGCAATGCAATTTCCCATGCTGATATAGCTGACACGAGAAATTGCCACACCATGGTCATAGGGTATAGTCATTACTATATATCCGGCAGATGACTACAGTAAGCAGCCATCTGACAATTGGGTACTTGGCACTCTCACCCAGCCAGGCGCATCACTCACTATCGGCCCAACAGATCGTCTATTTCAACCTGCAAAGCTTTCGCAATCGCTCTGAGAACTTTTGTTGAACCCGTTTTGGTGCCAGCCTCAATTTGTGACACATACGATTTGCCAATACCGGCTTCTGTGCCCAGTGATTCCTGAGTATAGCCGCGATATTCCCTCCAAATCTTCAGCGGGTGTTCATCTCCAGACATGAGGCGCTTAGCGATAGCCGCAGGAATGCTTTCATCTTCTCCGGCGGAAAGTTCAGCCATCGCAACATCGGCATCCTGAATATCACGCGCATCCTGTGCCATCTCAAGCAACTCTTGATACTCGGCATAGGGAATGACTGCGTATTCGGGTTTTCCCGATTTTTCAATAATCTGCACGCTCATTTATAAATATCTCCTCTGGCGCCGACTTTCAATACCAGTAAAATCAGCTCACCATTATCAAAACTGCAAATCGCCCTGTATCCACCCTGACGAAGGCGCCAATAAGGCTTTCCTTTCATCGGCTTCCAGTCGCCACGGTAGTTGTCTGGATCCAGCGCAATCGCTTCGAGTTCGGACATTATCCTTTCTGCTACTGGCCTGGGGGCTTTCTTCAGTGCTTTCAGTGCGGATTTTTTGTATTTCAGTGAGTACATGCGGAAAGTTTACGAATAGGTTTACTGTAGGTCAACACTTGGAATGAAAAACGAGCGAGCCTGATTGGTAAAGTGGGGCCGGTGACCAGTATTCAGGCGAAGCAGAGCCGGGGCAACCCCGGCCTTTAAATGCAGGCTTTACTAAGGTCCTGTCAGACCGAATCCCCCGGCACTCTCACCCAGGCACTCTCACCCAGGCACTTTCACCCAGGCACTCTCACCCAACCTTCCATTAACACCCTCGCACTGCGGCTCATGATGGCTTTGGTGGCGGTCCACTGGTTATTCACCAGACTGGCTTCTGCGCCAACCTGAAGAGTTCCGGATGGATGGCCGAAGGTGACGGAAGTCCGATCTCCGTCGCCGGCTGCAAGGTTGACCAGAGTTCCGGGAACGGCGGCTGCGGTGGCGATGGCAACAGAGGCGGTGCCCATCATGGCGTGATGGAGTTTGCCCATGGATAGGGCCCGGACCAGTACATCCACATCCCCTTCCCCGATCTGTTTGCCGCTTGATGACACGTAATCGGAGGGTTTGGCCACGAAGGCGACTTTCGGGGTGTGCTGGCGATTGGCGGCTTCCTTGATGTTCTGGATCAGCCCCATCTTCACGGCGCCGTGGGCGCGGATGGTTTCGAACATGGCCAGGGCTTTAGGGTCGGAGTTGATGGCGTCCTGAAGCTCGGTGCCTTTGTAGCCAATGTCTTCGGCGTTCAGAAAGATGGTGGGAATGCCGGCGTTGATCATCGTGGCCTTGAGGGTGCCTACGCCAGGCACTTCCAGGTCGTCCACCAGATTGCCGGTGGGGAACATGGAACCTTCACCATCCGCCGGGTCCATGAATTCCACCTGCACTTCAGCCGCGGGGAAGGTGACGCCGTCCAGTTCGAAATCGCCGGTTTCCTGGACTTCACCGTTGGTGATGGGCACGTGGGCGACGATGGTTTTCTTGATGTTGGCCTGCCAGATGCGCACGGTGCAGGTGCCATTTTCAGGAATCCGGTCTTTGGCGACGAAGCCGCCGTTGATGGCGAAGGCGCCCACGGCGGCTGTGAGGTTGCCGCAGTTGCCGCTCCAGTCTACGAAGGGCTTGTCGATGGAGACCTGGCCGAACAAGTAGTCCACATCGTGGTCCGGCTGGGTGGGCTCGGCCAGGATGACGGTTTTACTGGTGCTGGAGGTGGCGCCGCCCATGCCGTCGATCTGTTTCTGGTAGGGGTCGGGGCTGCCGATAACGCGCAGCAGGAGTTTGTCCCGGGCTTCGCCTGGAGTCTGGCAGGGTTCTGGGAGGTCCTGAAGGCGGAAGAACACGCCTTTTGATGTACCGCCGCGCATGTAGGTGGCGGGGATTTTAATTTGGGGAGCGTGGGTCATTTTTCTGCTCTCTTGGTGAAGACGGGGTCAGATGAAAATTTCATCTGACCCCTTTGTCGATGCTATGGGTGCGGTGAACATGGGGTCAGAAGAAGGCTTTCTTCTGACCCCTTCTTCAACCCCGACCTCGGAGTTTGAAAATGGGGTCTGACCCCACGGGGTCAGACCCCTTGTTTACGCAGCACCTTCCGATTGCAGGAAATCTTCCGCAAACCGCTGCAACACGCCACCCGCACTGTAGATCGATACTTCTTCGGCGGTATCCAGGCGACAGGTCACTGGCACGCGTTCGGTGCTGCCGTTCTTGCGGTGGATGACCAGCGTCAGTTCGGCACGGGGCGCCGGGGTGCCTTCTACGTCGTAGGTTTCAGTGCCGTCTAGGGCGAGGGTCTTGCGTGTGGTGCCTTCTTCGAACTGCAGGGGCATCACGCCCATACCGATCAGGTTGGTGCGGTGAATCCGCTCGAATCCTTCGGCCACAATTGCTTCGACACCGGCGAGTGCCACGCCCTTGGCGGCCCAGTCACGGGAGGAGCCCTGGCCGTAGTCGGCGCCGGCGATGATGATCAGCGGCTGCTTGCGCTCCATGTAGGTTTCGATGGCTTCCCACATGCGGGTGACCTTGCCTTCCGGCTCGATACGCGCCAGCGAACCCTGCTTCACGTTGCCGTTTTCATCCCGGACCATTTCGTTGAACAGTTTCGGGTTGGCGAAGGTGGCACGCTGGGCAGTCAGGTGATCACCCCGGTGGGTGGCGTAGGAGTTAAAGTCTTCCTCCGGCACACCCATCTTGTGCAGGTATTCACCAGACGCACTGTTCATCAGGATGGCGTTGGACGGCGACAGGTGATCCGTGGTGATGTTATCCGGCAACACCGCCAGCGGACGCATGCCCTTGAGGGCTTTCTCACCCACCATGCCACCTTCCCAGTACGGCGGGCGGCGGATGTAGGTGCTCTGCGGGCGCCACTCATATAGCGGGTTGGTGTTGGCCTGGGCATCCCGGGTGATGTCGAACATCGGAATGTAAGTGCTGCGGAACTGCTCCGGCTTGACGCTGGATTTCACGATGGCATCGATCTCCGCATCATCCGGCCAGATGTCCTTCAGGGTGACGGGGTTGCCGTCTTTGTCATAGCCCAGGGCATCTTTCTCGATGTCGAAACGGATGGTGCCGGCGATGGCGTAGGCCACTACCAGCGGCGGCGACGCCAGGAACGCCTGCTTGGCGTAGGGGTGAATCCGGCCGTCGAAGTTCCGGTTTCCGGAGAGCACCGCGGTGGAGTACAGATCCCGGTCGATGATTTCCTGCTGGATTTTCGGATCCAGGGCGCCACTCATGCCGTTACAGGTGGTGCAGGCAAAGGCCACCACGCCGAAACCGAGGGTTTCCAGCTCTGGCATCAGGCTGGCTTCTTCCAGGTACATCTTCACCGTTTTGGAGCCGGGCGCCAGGGAGGTTTTTACCCAGGGCTTGCGGGTCAGGCCCAGCTTGTTGGCGTTGCGGGCAATCAGCCCTGCCGCCACCATATTGCGGGGGTTGCTGGTGTTGGTGCAACTGGTGATGGCAGCGATGATCACCGCGCCATCCGGCATTTTGCCTTCTTCCTGTTCCCATTCACCGGCAATGCCGCGCTCTGCCAGCTCGGAAGTGGGCAGGTGAGCATGGGGGTTGGAGGGTCCGGCCAGGGTACGGGTGACTTTGGACAGGTCGAACTTCAGCACGCGCTCGTATTCGGCGTTCTTCATGCTGTCGGCCCACAAGCCGGTTTCCTTGGCGAATGTTTCTACCAGGGCTACCTGGTCGTCTTCACGGCCGGTCAGCTTCAGGTAATCGATGGTCTGGCCGTCGATATAGAACATGGCGGCGGTAGCGCCGTATTCCGGAGTCATGTTGGAGATGGTGGCACGGTCGCCGACGGTGAGGCTGTCAGCGCCTTCGCCGTAGAATTCCAGGTAGGCGCCGACTACGCGCTCCTTACGCAGGAATTCGGTGATGGCCAAGACCATATCGGTCCCGGTAATGCCCGGCTGCAGTCGGCCAGTCAGTTCCACGCCCACGATGTCCGGCAGGCGCATCATGGAAGCGCGACCAAGCATTACGCTCTCCGCTTCCAGACCACCCACACCCACGGAAATCACGCCCAGGGCATCAACCATCGGGGTGTGGCTGTCGGTGCCTACGCAGGTGTCCGGGTAAGCAACGCCATCACGAGCCTGCACCACCGGGGACATCTTCTCCAGGTTGATCTGGTGCATGATGCCGTTGCCCGGGGGGATTACGTCGACGTTTTTGAACGCGGTCTTGGTCCAGTTGATGAAATGGAAACGGTCGTCGTTACGGCGGTCTTCAATCTGACGGTTCTTTTCGAACGCGTCTTTTTCGAAACCGGCGTGCTCAACGGCCAGAGAATGATCCACGATCAGCTGGGTCGGAACCACAGGATTGACCTTGGCGGGGTCACCGCCCTTCTCTGCTATGGCATCACGCAGGCCTGCCAGATCCACCAATGCGGTCTGGCCGAGGATGTCGTGGCACACCACTCGCGCCGGGTACCAGGGGAAGTCCAGGTCGCGCTTGCGCTCGATCAGCTGCTTGAGGGAATCGGTCAGTGCCTCGGGATTGCAGCGGCGAACCAGTTGTTCGGCCAGGATTTTGGAGGTGTACGGCAGTTTGTCGTAGGCGCCGGCCTGGATGTCTTCCACAGCCTGGCGGGTGTCGAAATAGTCCAGGTCGGTGCCTGGGAGATTCTTGCGGTATTCAGTGTTCATGGTCAGCAACTCGGTGGTGTGAACATGGGGTCTGACCCCTTGGGGTCATGACCCCGTACTGTGAACATGGGGTCTGACCCCTTGGGGTCAGACCCCTACTTCATAACTCGGAGTTCGCGGTCTGAACTTGGGGTCTGACCCCACGGGGTCAGACCCCTTTTTCACTCCCTCAGGGCCGCTCGTCGATCGGCACCCACTTTGCGTCCGCCGGGCCGGTGTAATCGGCGCTTGGGCGGATAATGCGGTTGTTTTCGCGTTGCTCTTTCACGTGGGCGGTCCAGCCGGAGACGCGGGACATCACGAAGATCGGGGTGAAGAGTTCGGTCGGGATGCCCATGAAGTGATAGGCCGAGGCGTGGTAGAAATCCGCGTTGCAGAACAGCTTCTTCTCTCGCCACATGACGGCTTCGCAGCGCTCGGACACCGGGTACAGCACGGTATCCCCCACTTCGTCTGCCAGCTTTTTGGACCACTGTTTGATAATGGCGTTGCGCGGATCGGAATCCTTGTAGATCGCGTGGCCGAAGCCCATGATCTTTTCCTTGCGCTCGAGCATGCCCATCAGGCCTTCTTCGGCTTCGTCCGGGGTTTTGAACTTCTGGATCAGCGCCATGGCGGCTTCGTTGGCACCACCGTGCAGCGGGCCTCGCAGGGTGCCGATGGCGCCGGTTACGCAGCTGTGGATGTCCGACAGCGTGGAGGCGCACACACGAGCAGTAAAGGTAGAGGCGTTGAATTCGTGCTCGGCGTAGAGGATCAGCGACACGTTCATCACGCGCTCGTGCAGCTCGCTGGGCTTCTTGCCGTGGAGCAGTTCCAGGAAGTGCCCGCCGATGGAATCGACATCGCTGTCGGTTTCAATGCGCACGCCTTCGTGGGCGAAGCGGTACCAGTAAGTAATGATCGACGGGAAGATCGCCAGCATTCGGTCGATTTTGTCGTCCTGCTCGCTGAAATCCTGTTCGGTTTCCAGGATACCCAGCATGGAACAACCGGTACGCATCACATCCATCGGGTGCGCATCCTTGGGAATCTGCTCGAGCACGGTTTTCAGGGCAGCCGGCAGGCCACGCAGGCCATGGAGCCTTGTCTTGTAGGCAGCCAGTTCCTGGCGGTTCGGTAGTTTGCCGCGCAGCAGCAGGTAGGCGATTTCCTCGAACTGGGCCTTTTCTGCCAGATCGGCGATGTCGTAGCCGCGGTAAGTCAGGCCTGCGCCGCTCTTGCCAACGGTACACAATGCGGTTTCACCAGCCACCTGGCCCCGAAGGCCGGCGCCGTTCAGTTGTTTTGCTTCAGCCATTGTTGTCTCCCCATTATTCGGGATCTGACCCAACCGGGTCTGACCCCATTTTCAGTTTTAACATGGGGTCAGATGAAAATTTCATCTGACCCCGTTTTCATCTGACCCCATTTTCAGTCTTTAACCTTTGCTCTGCTGGAACAGTTGGTCCAGCTTCTGCTCGAAGTCGTGGTAGTTCAGGAAATCATACAGTTCCATCCGGGTCTGCATCAGGTCAACCACGTCCTTCTGGTCGCCCTTCTCCAGGATGTTCTGATAAACCGTCAGGGCGGCCTTGTTCATGGCGCGGAAGGCGCTGAGCGGGTACAGCACCATGTCGGCGCCGGCATCGGCCAGCTCTTTGCGGTTATACAGCGGCGTGGCGCCGAATTCGGTGATGTTGGCCAGAATGGGTGCATCCAGGGCGTCAGAGAATGCCTTGTAGTGTTCAAGCTCGGTAACCGCTTCGGCGAAAATACCGTCTGCACCGGCTTCGATGCAGGCCTTGGCACGCTCAATGGCGGCTTCCAGGCCTTCTTTCTGGAAGGCATCGGTACGGGCCATGATGAAGAAGTCTTTGTCTTCACGGGCATCAACCGCGGCTTTGATGCGGTCTACCATTTCTTCCTGGGAGACGATTTCCTTGTTCGGGCGGTGACCGCAACGCTTCTGGGCAACCTGGTCTTCAATATGGACCGCTGCCGCGCCGGCACGTTCCATTTCGCGAATGGTTCGGCCGATGTTGAAGGCGCCGCCCCAGCCGGTGTCGATGTCGACCAGCAACGGAACGTCGGTGGCTGCGGTGATGCGGCGAACGTCTTCAACCACATCGTTCATGGAGGTCATGCCCAGATCCGGCAGGCCGTAGGAGGCGTTGGCCACACCACCACCGGACAGGTAGATCGCCTGGTGACCGACTTTCTCGGCCATCATGGCGGCGTAGGCGTTGATGGTTCCCACGATCTGCAGGGGCTGGTTTGCTTTCAGGGCCTTGCGGAAACGGGCGCCTGGGCTGAGTTTTTTGGACATGGTGTTGGCCTCTCTTGGTTGTTTGTGAACTTGGGGTCAGACCCCTTTTTAGCCTGCTGATTTGGTGCGTGAAGTTGGGGTCTGACCCCGCGGGGTCAGACCCCTTTTTCAAACTCGGAGTTAGACCCTTCTTCACACTTCGAGTCAGACCCCTTATTCAGATTGTCAGTTCGCCTTCCTGGATTTTTTTCTCGATGTTCAGGCGGGCGGCGTTGATGTGTCTTTTCATCAGAAATTCGGCGAGCTCACCGTCTCGCTGCGCAATCGCTTCGACGATACGGCGGTGTTCACCCAGCGCCCGATGGGGGCGACCGGTGGAGGTGCTTAACCGGTAACGGTACATCCGCACCATGTAGTAAAGATCACCCAGTAGCATCTGGGCCAGTTTGGTGTTGCGGCTGCCGGTGGCAACCCTGTGGTGAAAGTCGTAATCGCCTTCAGCCTGATAATAGGCCTGCCCCTGAGCTTCCTCAATCATCTGTTCGTGGGTGTCGAGGGTGCGCTGAAGGTCCGCAATTTCCTGGTCGGTCATGCGCTCGGCGGCCTGGCGTGCTGCCAGGCCCTCCATCACTTCCCGGATCCGGTAAAGTTCCATCAGTTCCGAAGCGCTCACCGAAACCACCTTTACTCCGGCGTGCGGGCGGCGCACCAGTAGTCCACGGGATTCGAGTCGGCCAAGGGCTTCCCTCAAGGGGCCACGGGTAAGATTGAATCGGGAGCAGAGTTCAACTTCGCCGATTTTCTCGCCGGGGATGAGATCGCCTTTCACAATAGCCGTTTGCAGACAATCAAAGGCTTCATCAGCGCGAGTGTAGGTTTGAATAATGGCTTCAGACATACTTTGTTAACAATATTGACCGTAGTTATCCAAAAACTACGCCTGAAACGAAGTATTGTCAACAATCCTTTGAGCTAAGACTGATTACTTGTTGACAAATGCAAGCTCATTTACCCAGTAACTCCCCCACCGCTCTCAGATTGCTGACGTGGTCACACAGGGTTTTGATGATCATCAGCACCACAAACAGGAAGCACCCGCCTGGGCCCAGGAGATGAAATACAGAGCCCCGTCGCTCTTTCTGTTTTTTTCCTGTTTTCCCATGGCTATGCCCTCTATTGCTCAGGCGGCGGCGTGTACTGATACAGCCAGGTGTCTGTCAGCACCTGGCCGTCCGGCTTCAATGGTTTCTGCCTAGCAAAGTGATGCGCCGGCCCCAGAAACTGTCTGGCGGAGCCTGCCAGGCAAGCTGGTGCAGTTCCGCCAGCGACTGCCTGTCTCGGAATAACTGGCTGAGTTCGCTTCGCGACAATGAGGCGGGGCCGTCGCTGCCACAGCGCGCCACCAGGGGCGCCAGCAGCTCCGCCCTTCTGGCGAGGCGGACCTTGCGGGCAAGCGCCTGATGGAGCCGGTTAAGCCGGGGCCGTACCACCGCAGCTTCCACCGCCGTTAACACTGATCCTCTACCGCCGTTGCGCCTGGCTGCACGGGCGTCTTCCAACACCTTAACGGGCACTCGTTCTTCCGGTATCAGCAGCATGCCCCAGGTTCGCAGCGCCTGACCTGCGCCCACCCGGCTCAGCAACACAGACGTGGGAGCTGCCAGTACCAGTGGAATAGCAACCGGCAATGACCAGAGGAAGAAGATGGGGTCCAGGCTCCAGGCAAAGGCGGACCAGCCTGCCGCGACCACCATTCCGGGAAGCTGGGTAACAAAGGCGTCCCGCCAGGAGGTCTCCTGTGTGCGGTTCTGTCCAGCCCAGCTCAGCGAAAGGTTCAACAGGGCGCCAATAACATAGCGGCTGTGAGCCATCATTCTTATAGGCGCGAGCAGGACCGAAACCACGATTTCAGCCAGCACACTGATAAACAGCCTCAAAACCCCGCCAAACTGCCTGGCAGTACCGTGAATAACCGCGTCCAGAATGGCCAGGAATTTCGGGATAAACAGCAGGGAAAGGGTGCTTAACGCAAGGCCGAGCGCCCATTCCGGTCGCCATTCCGGCCAGAGCGGGAACAAACCCTGATGCCCCTCCGGGAAGTAGTCGATTCTGGCGACTGTCATCTGTACGGCTTCCACGGTGGTCAGAATCAGGAACGCCAGCCAGAGGGGCGAAGCCAGATAGGCCATGACCCCGTTCAACAGAGCCATCCTGTGGGCCAGTCGAAGCCGGCGCCCGAACAGCAGAATCCACAAATGCTGGAGATTTCCCCGGGACCAGCGGTTGTCACGGGATAGTTCGTCCGACAGCGTTGGCGGAGACTCCTCGAAACTGTTGCCAAGGCCCGGCTCCAGCCAGACTTCGTAACCGGCCCTGCCCATGTAGGCCGCCTCCACAAAGTCGTGGCTCATGATGGGCCCCCGGAACAGGCCGAACCCACGCAGTTTGCGCAGGCCACAATGATCCATAAAGGATTTGATCCGGATAATGGCGTTGTGTCCCCAGAAAGCGGCGTCGCCCATCTGAATGGCGGCAAGACCAGTGGCAAACAGGGTGGAATAGAGGCGGTTGGAAAACTGCTGCACCCTGGCAAACAGTGACTCGCCGTTGATAATGGAGGGGGCGGTCTGCAGTATGCCAACCTTCGGCTCACGTTCCATCAGTTGCACCATGCGCACGATGGTGTCTGCGCTGAGCAGGCTGTCGGCATCAAGGACCACCATGTAACGATAGCGGCGGCCCCAGCGGCGCAGAAAATCCGCCACATTACCGCTCTTGAAGTTCAGGTTCACCCGGCGCCGGCGGTAAAACAGCCGCCCCTCTGCCCCAAGCTCCCGGCACAGCTGATACCAGGTGGCCTGCTCCTCAAGCCAGACATTCGGGTCGCGGCTGTCCGAGAGAATATGAAATTCGAACTGGTCCAGATGGCCGGAGCGTTCAAGGTCCTGATACACCGCCTTGAGCCCGCTGAGAGTCCAGTGCACGGGCTCGTGATAGACCGGCATGATAATGGCCGTTCGGGCCAACGGTGTCGCTTCCAGCTCCTTCCCGGCATGTCGCTTCAGCAGGCTGTGGCGATCACCACCCATCAGTCTGAGCAGAAAACCAAATACGGCCGTCCAGAAGCCAACGGCAATCCACATGTACAGCAGCGCAAACAGCACCAACAGCCCCAACTCGACCATGGTGCCCCCGTGGTAAGGTAAAACCCAGAGCAGAAAATAGCAGGCTGTAAGGGTTTGCCCCACCACGAAAATGGTCAGCAGCAGTCGCCTGAACGTAGCGACTCTTCGCCAACCACCGGAACGTCTCCGAGCCAGTGTGGCTTCCCTGTTGGCTATATCAGTCATAGCCGATGTGCCCGCGCTTCAGTGGTGGGCTGGCGTCCGGAATGCTCTCATGGGGACGCTCGAAATAACCGGGAATGCTGTCGATACACCGGGCGGGCAGGTCCGGCCCGGCGCCCTGAGCCATCGACATTTCCAGGAGGCGAAGGGCTTGCCTGCAGGCGTCTGTTGTCAATTCAACGCCATCGTCATCCAGGTAGGTAAGTACCCTTTCCAACGCTTGCTGACACAAGATCTCGGGCATGATCAGGGCTCCCTCCCTTCATGATCTGTTCTGAGTGGCCCTGGAAGCCTCGAACAACAGATAGGTCCAGACTTCCGTCAGGGGCTTGTCATCCAGCAGTAACTGGCCGCGAAGAACCGTATCCTTTCCTTTACCAGGCCGCACCAGCATGGACAGACGCCAGCTCTTGTCCGCCTCAATGAATTCGACATAATGCTCAATAATTTCAAAGCCTTCGCCACCGCCCCCTGCACTGACGTTGCTGATCACCGCCGCGTCCGGTTTGAGTTCTTCCAGTGGTCCGCCGGCAAAATCAACAATGATTCGGTAAGCATTCTCTGCGTCGCCGCCTCCGGTGCGGCTACCATCCCCCACGAACGTTTTCACCACCCGTCCGGTATCCTGACCAGCCACGTCACTGCTACCAAAGCTGAGCGTATAGGCAAATTGGTGGTGAGCGCCGGCACTCGCGTCTTCCCCCGGTTTCCAGAAAGCGACGATGTTGTCGTTGGTTTCAGAATTCGTGGGGATCTCTACCAGTACCACTTCCCCATTGGACCAGCTTGGCCGGGGTGATACCCAGGCGCTGGGACGCAGGTCGTAACGGGCTTCTGCGTCCTCAAACTGGTGGAAGGCCGTATCTCTCTGGATCAGTCCAAAGCCGCCCAGGCGATTCACCTGCAGGTAACTGAGGCGCAGGCGGGAGGGATTGATCAGGGGACGCCACAACCACTCGCCACTGCCCTCGTCGTGAATCAACACGCCGTCTGAGTCGTGAACCTGTGGCCGCCACTCCCCAACCGGACGCGCGGTATTTTCGCCGTAATAGAACATGGAAGTGAGTGGCGCAAGGCCCGGCTGTTCCACTGCATTCCGGAAAAACAGTTCGGCCGTGACGTCAATCCGGGTAGTGGGCCCGGGTTGTATATCAAAGCTGTAGGCGCCGGACACGCTTGGGCCATTCAGCAACCCGTATACCCGCATACGATCACTGCCGCCGCCGGGCCGCTCAAGCCAGAATTCAACGAATGAGGGAAACTCTTCGCCGGAGGGCAAGCCCGTGTTCACAGCAATGCCTCTGGCGGAGAGCCCGAACCGGTTACCCGCCCCGACTCCCCGGAAGTAACTTGCTCCGGCAAAAACCAGGAACTGGTTCTGCTCCGTTCCGTCGCCCAGAGGATAGGTAAGCTTGAAACCGGCGTGACCGAGATTGGCGGGTATTCGTTTGGCAAGGTCACTGTCGGGAAAGCTGTAGGCAGACTTGTCAAAAGGGATGGGCTCTACACCATCCGCGTCAATTTCGTTCAGTTGCACGGTGTGAGTGTAGAAATTGCCGGGTGGCACCATCATGACCTGAAAACGGGAACGACCTTCACGCCAGAGACTCGCCTCGGGATTGAACCGAATGGCCTGATAGTTCTGGTAATCCAGATCTCTGAGAAATCCCGGCACCTCGGGTGGCGGCTCATACTTGGCGTTGGCCAGGGCCCTGGCCTTGTCGACTACCTCCTCAAACTTAAAAGCCTGAGCGGTTCCGGTATAGAGAGAGCACTGCAACAAAAGCAGCGTGAGCAATCTTGTCCCTGAGCGCATGGTTCTCCAACCCCATTAACATTCCGTAGAATAGTAATGTAACACCAGCGGTCGAAACTTACTCAAGTGACAACTTCTTAAGACTCGGGGTCAGATCCCCATGGACAGCGAGATCCGCACGTCCGGATAATCGGGCATTGTCAGGGCCATGGTGGAGGCGCGGATCATCCGGCCCACGCTGACGTTGGCGGTAAAGGCCCGGCCCTGCATCTTCACCGAGACCTGACCGGCACTGGCGTTACCGTGGCGGGCTGTCTGGACCCCGTAATCGGGAACCCAGCCCTGCAACACGGCAAAGTTCACAGTGGACAATACGCCATCCACGAATGGCACGGGCCACGCGGGGCTGGCGGTATCGATTCGCAGCCAGCCGCCCCTGAACACAGAAACGGTCTGGCCATTGAATCCGGTGAGCATGGACGGGCCGGCGACCGTCAGGTATTCCGACGACGGGAGATCTTCATCCGCAAACTGATACCGTCCGTTCACCCGCCAGTTCCACTGGAACAGCTCCTGCTCAACAGAAGCGGACACGGCGATCTTGTAGAACTCCTTTTCATCTGCCATGTCATCATGCGACGGATAATCGGTTGCGAGGAATTCGCGGCCACTCAATGCCAGAATTCGGGTGTTGGCAACCAGGCCGGCTGCCAGTTCATGACCTCCGCTTGCCTCCAGGCCAATGGACGAAACCTGGTAACGCGATTCTGATACCAGGCTGTCTTGCTCAAAGAATACGCTGTCTCGCCCCCGATGCCGGGCGATGCCATCAAAGGCCATGCCAAACCGGGAGAACAGCGGTCTGCTCGCCCCCAGACCGAGCACACGGGATTTACTGCTGGCGTTAAAGCGGCTGCCAGCATTGCTGGCAGCGTACTCGTAACGAGAGCTCCCCGCCTCAATCCGCAACTGATTCGCCCCTGCCGGGAAGCGATAACGGAATGACGCGGCACTGGAATCGGTCTCGTTCCTATAGGATCGGGCATCACGGTAGTCGAATCCAATGGCATCACTCTGACCGAGCAGTCTGTCTGCGGCCACGCCCACAGAGCCATCGATGCCATCACTGTTCAGTTCCGTCTTGCCGGAAAACTTCAGCCGGGACCTCAACCAGTGTTCGCGCTCCTCCCGGAACGCGTCCACACTGCCGGCTAAATTGCTCGAATAGGGTTGCCAGCCGTTGCGGAGCCACGAGCCGCCGTCTTCGGCGTAGAGAGGCTGACTGACTACGCACCACAACAGTGCGGTTAAAAGTGGCGATTTCAATGTAATAAGGTCCTGCCAGATAGCGCCGGCCACAGCACGAAAGGAAAGCCGCTTAATCTAAATAACTTTTCATGCGGGGAATGTATTGTACCCGGGACGATAAATCCAGTTGCCGTTGCCAAAAATTACAAACTAAATATTCCAATAATACAGTATCTTACTGACGTATTTGCAAGTTTTTTCTATGCAAATCAATGCACAACCCCGAAGGTGACCGGGTGCCCTTTTTTACCAAACTTTACATTTCAGTACCGGGGCCTCCATTTAGGCCAACAACTTGGTTACACTTGGCACACTTAATGAGTCCCTTTCACGGACGACCGACTGGCAACAGGCGGTGACCCAAGCGAATATAAGGACAAGCGTTATGATCAAGAAGTGTCTGTTCCCTGTTGCCGGCTACGGCACCCGCTTTCTTCCGGCAACCAAGGCCATGCCCAAGGAGATCCTCCCGGTGGTGAACAAGCCGCTGGTGCAATACGGCGTCGAAGAAGCTGCGGAAGCGGGCATCCACGAGTTCGGCTTTGTAACCGGCCGGGGTAAACGGGCGATTGAAGATCATTTCGATATCAGCTATGAGCTTGAGCACCAGATTGCCGGTTCCGGTAAGGAAGACCTGCTGACCTCAATCCGTGACCTGATTGATCACAACACCTTCGCCTTTACCCGTCAGAATGAAATGAAGGGCCTGGGCCACGCGATCCTCACCGGCCGTAATCTGGTGGGCGACAGCCCGTTTGCGGTGGTTCTGGCAGACGACTTCTGCATCGGCCCCGAAGGGGAAGACGGTGTTCTGGCGCAGATGGTGAAGCTTTACAACCAGTTCCGTTGCTCTATCGTTGCCATTGAAGAGGTACCTGCGGACGAAACCCACAAATACGGTGTGATTGCCGGCGAATCCATGAAGGATGGGCTTTACCGGATCACCGACATGGTTGAGAAGCCGGCTCCGGACGACGCGCCCAGCAACCTGGCCATTATCGGCCGGTACATTCTGACACCGGACATTTTCGACATTATCGAGCAAACACCGGCTGGCAAGAACGGCGAAGTACAGATTACCGACGCTCTGCTGGAGCAGGCCAAAAACGGTTGTGTACTGGCCTATCAGTTCAAGGGCCGCCGTTTTGACTGCGGCAGTATCGACGGCTTTGTGGAAGCCACCAACTACGTGTACGAGAACATTTACAAGAAAGGTAAGTAAAAGCTCCGGGCCGGATCAGCGGCCCAGGATCTGAAGAATCATTCGCCGGTTTTCCGCGGTTGTCCTGCGGAACCGGCGAAGCAGTTCCACCTCTTCCGCTGTCAGTTGCACCCGCTCAAGCTCTTCCTCCAGCTCATTCAGCGACAACAGCAGATCATCGCTTTTATCGAGGGCAATCCCGGGCAGTTCAAGTTGCCCGTCGTATCCAGGCTTCTCTGGCTCCCAGTGCCGAATGGGTTGCAAGTGCTGCATGTCCATGTACCTCGTCATTCAAACCAGGACCCCAGCCCCGGTAAATGCCCTGCGAAGTGAATCAATCCAGAAATGTAACGCACAAACCGCTTGGCGCACAATCTGCCTGTACCGGATATGGCACTGCCAGCGCCGGGCACTGCCAAAGCGGTCGTGAAACTCAACGGCCCGGGAATGTGACCCGCTGCTCAATCCGGGCAGATTCTGTTACATAAACCGGCCAGAATTTTGGCGTGCACCGCAAAGCCCGTTATGTTTAGGGGCACAGGAACAAAACAACAAAGAGACCTGATGCATGGCCCGAAAGGCGTTGCTGCTTCTGACACTGGTGTCCACCAGCGTGGTCGGGATGGGGTATATCCTGTCTGACGAGAATCGCTCTGCGTTTCGATGGTTGACCACCCTGGCCACCGGAGCGTCCTCCGCGCCTGCGGGGAAAGCCGCCTCCACCGCCCCTGCCGTTTTACCCTCCATTGACCAGGCGCCGGAGCCACCCTCAGACAACGCCCTTGGCTTTATGCTGGCCGGTATTGCCGAGCAGTACGAACAGTCTACTCGCTACCCTGCCTGGTCCGTCCCGCTCAGCAAAGCACAGGCGAAGGCCTACCAGGGCAATCGCTACGAGCCGGTCAGCCTTCCGCTGGAGGGTGAAGGGCAATTTACCGTCACGCTTGAGAAATACCGGTTCACCCGGGGCGAGACGATTCTTGTCGCCGCCGCCATCCAGAGCGCCCAGGTTGTTGGCCGCTCGCTCACGGCAACTCTTGAAAAGCCGGACAGCCGGGAGGCTGTTGCCAGTGCCACCCTGGAGCAAGCCGGTTCGGCGGGCTATTTCGAGGGGACGCTGGAGGCAAGCGAGGAGGAGCCCGGAGAATACCGCCTGATCGTAGAGGCACGCCTGGACGGGCGGCCCGTTCGTCACGCATCACCGCTTACCATCGAGCCTTATCTCGGCGATTTCGGGGGGCTCGGTGAGCCCCACGTGAGTAACAACAATCTGATCATTCCGGTTAGGTTCTCGCCCGAAGAGCCCGGCTTCTACGCGCTCTCTGCCCAGCTGTATTCCGGTCAGCGGCCTGTTGCCCAGTTGCAGATGGAGCAGCGGCTGGACGGCACATCGGACACCATCAACCTCAAAGCCCACGGCACCGTGTTGGCCAACGAGACTGAGACCGGTCAGCTCCAGCTGCGCCACATCCAGATACGCCAGCTGCCCGCCAGGCCCGGCGACCGGACCAACTATGCGTTTGGGCCCGAGAAAGGCTACGTATTCACACCCCCGGATCTCGACAACCTAACCGATACGCCGGCGGTAAATCCCGAATCGGAACAACGGGCGGCGCTGCTCCGGCAGCTTGCCGACAAGTTCTGATGACAGGGCCCCGGCCCTGCACCGGCTGACCCCGGGTTGTACCGCCGAAACCGGCGGAGAAGCGTCTTTTCACAACAACAACTCAGCAAAGACGGAGCTAGCATGACAACAACAAAGATCGGAAGTGCCTGCAAAGCGGCCCTGGCGGTCGCCATCACCGGCAGCCTGTTTGCCGGCACCGCCCAGGCCCGGTTGGCCGGGCACAATGTAATCCTGGTGCACGGCTTCCAGCAGGAAGACCTGGCCAACCCGCCGGCAAACCTCCAGGACGTCAAAAATGCCGGCGAGGACTACTGGCGAACCTTCTGGCTGTCCCGTGCCGAAGCCCGTATAGACTGGGGCAGCAACGGGCGCATTGAGGGTGGCATTGCCCAGCAGGCCTATGAGCAAATGCGACAGATCAGCCAACAGGGCCTGTGTAATGACTATTGTGTCATCGTCTCTCACTCCACCGGCGATCTGGTTACCCGCTACCTGCTGGAAAACCAGGCCCGCTGGCTTCAGTCCGAAGGCCTGCAACCCCTGAAAATCCTGGCAGCCCTGGACTATTCAGGCGCCGGAGGTGGTACCGAACTGGCGAACCTCGCCATGAGTCTTGCCTATAACAACAGCTGGTACAACTGGCCCCTGCGGGCAGCTGTGGAGGCGTTCACCGGCATTGAACCTGAACCGGGCAAACTGGGTGTGGTGAACGATCTGCAAACCAACACGGCCCGCAACCTGGCCGTGGGCCCGAATTCGATTCCGCGGTTGCGTTTTGTGGCGGGTGGTTCCTCCTACGGTGGCATCACCAAGCCATTTATCGCCGGAACCGACGACGGAGTGGTGCCTACACATTCGGCCTGCGGTGCCACCACGGCGGAAGGGATCGATTCCTGCTCTTCGAGCCTCAGCCTCGCTGGTAAAGTCACCAGCCAGAATGGTCCTGATGGGCTGTACTACAACCACTACCCGGTGTTGATGAACGAGGGCGTCACCCACAGCGGTGTGCTCGGGTCCGAGACCGGGAACATTTCGGTGCCGGTGGTGAACAACACCACGCTGAATGGCCTGCGGGTGGATTTCGCCAGCCGTACCTACAATCAACGGGCCTGGTGGCAATGGTGGGGGTCCGGTGACCGGTATATTGAGGTTCCGGGTTCAGACCAGACCGACATGTCCAACCTTGTGTACAGCACCCTCAACAACTAAAGCCACTGAAACAGCGGTTCAATCAGGAACACTGCGGCTCAGGGACGAGCCTTTTCGGTCTCGGTAGTTTTCCCATCTTTTCTTTTTAGTTCGCAAACTATACATTGGTGCGCTTCCCACTGACTCTCCGGTTGCCGGCAAAGCGATTACCCGATGTCTGACGCGCACAAATCCGATCTGTTACTGGTTGTTGTTACCCTGTTTGCCGCCATCAGCTGGATGTTTTCCAAAGAAGCGGTTCTGCTGATGCCTCCGCTGATGTTTATGGCAGCCAGATTCCTGATTGCCGGCGGGATACTCGCTTTCTTTGCCCGCCGCTCCCTGATGGCCCTCAGTCTGGATCAGATCCGCCGCAGTATCGGTGTGGGCCTGGTGTTCGGCACGGCCATGACCTTCTGGGTGATGGGTCTGTTTCATGGCACCAGCCTGGGTGAAGGCGCGTTTCTGACCAGCCTGGGCGTTGTTATTGTGCCCATCATTGCCCGGCTGGTATTTCAGGAAGCGCAGCCACCAAGCACCTGGCTGGCAATACCCATCGCCGTTGGCGGTCTTGCCCTACTCTCGCTGAAAAACGGTTTTCGGCCGGAAGCAGGCCAGATCTTCTTCGTGATGGCGGCAACCATCTTCGCCCTGTATTTCACCCTCAACACCCGGGCTGCCAACCGGAGAACAGTGGTGAACCGGCTTGGCGAAACCGTGGAAAAGCACCGGGTGCCCGCCCTGCCCCTGACCGCCCTGGCACTGCTCACAGTCGGCCTGCTGACCCTCGTAGAATCCATGATTCTTGAGCAGTGGCAGCCCACCCTGAGCGAGCCGGACCCTCTGCTGATCTGGTGGGTTATGGCCAGCGCGGTGATAGGTACCGCCGGACGTTTCCTGATCCAGACCTACGCCCAGAGCCTGTCCGCAAACAGCCATGGTGTCGTTATTCTTGTTCTGGAGCCGGTATGGGTGGCATTGTTCGCTGCAGGCTGGTTCGATGAGACCATGACCCGTATCCAACTCGGTGGATGCGGCCTGATCTTCGCGGCACTTATCGTGAACCGGTGGGCGGTGCTGAGCAAAGCCATCAAGGAAAAGCTGCGGAGCCGGAAAACCACATAAAAGTGGTTGACCAGCATCGGAGGAATCAGTATATTTCGTCCCCGTTGCAGGACACAGGACCATAGCTCAGTTGGTTAGAGCGCTACCTTGACATGGTAGAGGTCCCCAGTTCGAATCTGGGTGGTCCTACCACTTTTCAATAAGTTACGTGGCTCCTGCAGGACTCTTCTCAATATTTTCGCAATATTTTCGCAATACGCTCCTCTTATACAGTGCCTCTAAATTGCAAGTTGCGGCGCTCCCGAGATCAATGAACTTCTGGCACAAACCCTTCTTCGGCATTAAGTGCCGCGCTGTACAATCCTTTCCGCACTTTGCCCCGCCAGGCCCAGATACTGGAATTGATTCGAGAGCTTCAGAAAGAGTATCAAACAGGCGTACTGATGATTACCCATGACATGGGCGTTGTTGCTGAAATGGCGGACAACGTCGTCGTGATGAATCGCGGTGTCGTGGAAGAAACAGCGCCAATCCGAACCCTCTTTTCCAATCCAGCTGCAGCCTATACCAGGCAGCTTCTAGCCGCCGTACCTCGACTGGGCACAGCACCGCCACTATCGGAGAGGCCGGAACGCCCACCGGTACTTGAAGTGGAAAACCTGAGTGTCCGCTATCCAATGCGGAAGCAGTCCTTGTTCGAGCCTCCGAGGGAAGTACACGCTGTCGATCACGTTAACTTTGTACTTCACGAGGGCGAAACCCTTGGTCTGGTTGGGGAAAGCGGTTGCGGAAAATCGACAACCGGGCGAGCGCTCATGAGCATGCTCAACTTTGAAGGCTCGATTAAGGTTCTGGGAAAAGATATCAGGGGCCTAAAAGGAAGCGCCCTGAAGGCGATTCGACAAGACATTCAGATGGTCTTTCAAGACCCCTTCGCCGCTCTCAATCCAAGAAAGACCATTGCCGAGCTTGTAGGAGAACCCCTTCTCATTCACGGTCGTGGCAATTCTGAAGAACGTAAGGAACGCGTAGCCCAATTGCTATCGCAGGTTGGATTACCGGAAGCAGATGCTATGACACGCTATCCACATCAGTTTTCAGGTGGCCAGCGCCAACGAATTTGCATAGCCAGGGCTTTGGCACTGAACCCGAAAATCATCGTTGCGGACGAGCCGGTCTCGGCATTGGATGTGTCTGTGCAGGCACAGGTCCTTGACCTTATGGAAGATCTGCAGAGCCAGTACAATCTGAGCTACTTGTTCATTTCTCACGATATGGCCGTGATTGAGCGCTTATGCCATCGAGGCGCAGTTATGTTTGGTGGAAGAATCGTTGAAATTGGTTCGAGGGATCAAGTCCTGCACAATCCACAGCACCCTTACACACAGCGCTTACTTTCTGCAGTCCCGATTCCTGCCCTGGACAGCAAGAGAGACTTTCGGGCTCTCCTGGAAGACAGTAAAGCCCCAGATCCGATTAAACCCAAAGGTTACCAATCTAAACCAAGTCAGTATGGCGAAATTAACCAAGGCCACTGGGTGGCTCTAGAGGCTTAGGATTCCGAAGCGTCACTTTCGCGGATATCGGCAAGAGCGAGGAAATTGCCAATGTCCGCGATGTCTGAATCTACAGCTACAAGTTCTGAATCGTCTTTGAGTTGGACCCCGGATAGCCTCCGCTCGTTCGCACCCCGAAGCAGACCAGCCAACTTATGGCTGGCTAAAGCATGACTAAGACCTTCTGGACGAATATTTGAAATGCAGTTTCGAGAGTCATCCCGCAAACCTGGCTTAGGTTCGAAGGTAAAGTAGACGCCAAGGCTATCAGGAGAACTCAACCCCGGCCTTTCTCCGATCATTAAGACGACCATACGGGCAGCCAACTGGCTTCCTATCTCGTCTCCAATTGCGACCCTCCCTTGGCGAATGATGACAACCGGCGATAGACTCCAGCTCTCCTTTTCAGCCAACGTTATTAAGTTAGCAAGCATCGGTAAGCTGTGGTCACGCACTGCTCTAGCAGATAGTCCATCAGCAATAACAATTGAAAGATCGAACTCAGGAGCCCCCTCTTCCTGGTGCCAATCGCTTAAAGACTTTTTAGTTGCCTCATCCAACTTCCTCCCGAGATCAGGGCGCTGAAGGTATTCCTCACGACCGACAGCAGCACTGTTGCCGACAAAGCAGCTCAGGCCCTTGTCACGTATCTGATCGGCCAAGCGATCGGCGTCTAGGCCAGAGAGCACGGCATCCCGGGCTCCGGCATGGGCCAACTGGAATTCCAGATGAGCTGATGTCGGCAGACTTGTTCCCGCCCGGCCTAACGCCACACGCGCTGCCGTCAACCGTTTCAAATTATCCCACGGATCAGCTGTTACACCTCCAGATAGAAAACGATTATCTCTGTTCATTGGCCCGCCTCCGCCGTCGCGGCCAAAACTGCTCTTGAAAAGGGAGCCGGGAGACTCTGACTAGTAGTCAAAGCTCCACCGTCCATTTGCATAATTCCCATGTCATTTAGCCAGCGCTCAAACTCAGGCGCCGGACGCAATCCAAGTACTTTCCTGACATAGAGTGCATCGTGAAAGGAGGTGCTTTGGTAATTCAACATGATATCGTCGGCGCCGGGGATACCCATTATAAAATTGACCCCAGAGGTCCCAAGGAGTGTTAACAAGTTGTCCATATCGTCTTGGTCCGCTTCGGCATGGTTGGTGTAGCAGATATCGCAACCCATTGGCACACCTAACAGTTTCCCGCAGAAATGATCCTCCAGGCCGGCCCGAATAATTTGCTTACCGTTATAGAGATACTCAGGCCCTATAAATCCAACAACGGTATTAACCAAGAATGGATCATAGTGCCGGGCTACCGCGTATGCTCTTGCTTCACAGGTTTGCTGATCTAAACCATGGTGAGCTCCAGCCGAAAGAGCACTTCCCTGCCCGGTCTCGAAGTACATAACATTGTTGCCGACCGTTCCGCGCTTAAGGCCCATCGCCGCCTCACGCCCTTCCTCCAACAATGACAGCGAAACACCGAAACTACGATTGGCCGCTTCGGTCCCGGCGATAGACTGGAAGACAAGGTCTACAGGTTTGCCCCGGTTAATCAATTCAATAGTGGAAGTGATATGCGTCAGGACACACGTCTGAGTAGGAATACTGTAATTACCAACCACAGAATCCAACATTTCTAACAGTTCGCCGATGGCCGATAGGCTATCCGTCGCTGGATTAATTCCTATCATTGCATCCCCGTTACCGTACATTAGTCCATCCAGAACGCTTGCGGCGATGGCTGATACGCTATCCGTTGGACTATTCGGTTGCAGCCTTGTCGACATCCTGCCCTTGAGTCCCATGGTATTGCGGAACGCCGTTTTGACTCGGATCTTCTGCGACACAAGCACCAGATCCTGAAGACGCATAATTTTCGACACTGCCGCGGCCATTTCGGGCGTGAGTCCCGCCGATATCGTCTTTAGGTTTTCCTCAGTGCACTCGTCACTCAACAGCCAGTTTCTGAAGTCACCTACTGTCAGATGGCTGACCAAGGCGAAAGCCGAGGCATCGTGGTTGTCGAGAATTAACCTTGAGACCTCATCGGACTCATAGGGTATTACCGCTTCATTCAGGAACGCCTTTAAGGGCAGATCGGCAAGAGCCATCTGCGCCGCAACCCGCTCCGTATCAGAGCATGCAGCAACACCCGCCAGTACATCTCCAGATCGGAGCGGAGTTGCCGCTGCAAGAAGGCATTTCAGGTCTTGAAAATGCCAACGCTCACCGCCAGCCAACTGTGCATACCCACTCATTCTTCCTCCGAGGGATTTGCTCCCTGCTCTATTCCATGGCCTCCAGGGATTCAGGCAGAACCTGACCACCGTCAACAACAATTGTCTGCCCGGTCACATAGCCCGCTTCGCGTGAAGCGAGAAACATAGCGGCATTAGCAATATCCTCGGTACTACCCAGCTTTTTGAGTGGGATTGAGGCTGCCATCTGATCCAGATATTCCTGCCCCATATCTTCGAGGCCTTCAGTAATGATGTTTCCCGGCATTACTGCATTTATCGTGATCTGATATTTACCCAGTTCGATGGCCGCTGTGCGAATGAATCCTAGTTGGGCGGACTTGCTGGCGCCGTAATGCGACCAACCGGGAAATCCTGTGATAGGCCCAGTGATGGAGGATGTAACCACAACCCGCCCTGCCTGACTCTTCTTTAATTCAGGTAGACACGTCTGCACGCTGACGAACGTGCCTTTCAGATTGGTGTTCATGACCTCGTCCCACTGGTCGTCCGTCATGGACTCAAGGTCAGCAGACGGGAAAATGCCCGCATTCGCACACAACACATCTAGTCCACCGTACAACTCAACACAACGGGCAACTGCGGCCTTCATGTCTGTACGACTGCTAACATCCGCACAATAATGGTTCGCTGCCCCCCCGGCCGACACGATCTCTTCAACCGCGGCTGCAGCTGACGCCTCACTTCTAGCAACCACGAGAACCTTTGCACCTGCTGATGCAAAGCCCGAGGCTATACCTTTTCCAATACCCTTACTTGCTCCGGTCACCATGACCGAGAGTCCTTCAAGCGATGTAATCATATTTCGTCCCTCTTATTTCAATTGCCTGTTCATGAGAAGGCATACCGTATGTTTGTTTGTGCTCAAGTCTTTCTTTTTACGAGCGATTGAGGATCAGAAAGGTAGGCTCGGGCGAGTTCTACTGTGCCATTCGCGAATTCCACGCCCTGTTCTACTGCCATGTCTGCGGTAGGATGCGACCCGATCCATGCCAGAAGCGTCATCCGCCGCAGCATGATAAATGTCGGTATTTCAGATCTCTCCGCCTGCGAGAGATCAGTGATCTCTGAGTACCCAGAGAGCCATGAAGCGACTAATTCGGGTACATCGGGCCGTGTCTCAATAAAGCTGATCGCTGACGCTAGGTCGTACAAGAACCAACCTGAACCACAGTCATCGAAGTCAATGACTCGGATATCCGTACCGTTTTCCAGTAGATTCGCCAAACGCAGATCAGAATGAATCAAACCATAGCGATCGGAGCCTTTCCCGAATTCCTCAAGCCTCGTCCTGATCGTTTCAGAGGTTTCCTCCAACAACTCCAGAGACTGCTCATCCAAGCCGGGAGCCTCACGCCAATCACCCCAGTTAGGTCTATTGCCCAGACATCCGTCGAAGTCCCAGACCAGACGTTCAAAGTAGGCTGGTCGTTGCCAACTCTTAGCGTGTTTATGTAGCCGCGCTGTCAGTCTGCCCAGGTCTCGAAATGCTTCCTCAAGCCGGTTCTCGTCTGGCTCCGTACCCTCAATAAACCCGAACAGGTCTACAAAACGAGTTTCCATCAGATGGTCATCGCCTTCGACCTCTACCACGTACTCGCCACTGGAAGTTGGTATTGCTTGGGGGGTTAGAATTCCGGCCTCCCTCTGGAGCGCAGCCATCCAGTCCAGCTCTGTTCTGACTGCATTTCGAGTGTGATAGCCGGGACGGTGTACGCGCATAACCACTGCCCTGTCGGAGCTGCCCGAATCTACTCGGTACGTGGCGTTCTCTGAGAGGCTAAGCAACTTCAGCCCTGCGCCCTCAGATAGCCCCCATTCTCCAAGAGCTTGCCTGGCAACTTGCTCTAGCAATATCAGCTGGGTTTCTCTGTTGAGCTGATCGAAATGTATTGCCGAATCCATAAATTCACCTTCTTCGAAGCAGAGATCCTGATTACTTTTTGGCTTTTCGGCGACCCAACCAATAGCCACCCAAAAGAACCAAGCCGGCCATCAATGTGGTCAGTGAACCCAGTGCGGGGACCTGCGGCGAATATCCAGCCACCATTTTTGCGTAAAGCCACACCGGCACGGTTTGCTCTGCACCCGTTGTGAAAGTCGACAGTGGAAAATTGCCCCACGAGAGAAGGAAGGCAAACAACGCTCCTGAAAAAATGCCTGGCCAAAGGATTGGCAATGTCACCTCCGTGAATACCTGCCAGCGGGACGCTCCAAGATCGTATGCAGCTTCTTCCACAGAGGGATCGAAACCGTATACCTGGATGCTAATGACCAACGTGACAATCGGAATGATCCAGACCAAATGAGCAAATACCGCCAGCTGCCAACCAGGGCTGATATCCAGTGCCGAAGACCACAACAGAATGGCCAAGCCGAGCACCGCCTGAGGAAAGAAGATCGGTAGCAAAATCAGTTTTTGATAAAGGCTGCGACCTTTCCATTCATATCGCGCAAATGCCAATGCCCCCGCTATTGCCAGAACAACAGAAACGATCGTGACGACGCCCGCAATCAAGAGTGAGGTCCCCAGGTAGTCTCGAATCTCGATCGAACTGAACACCGACGCGTACCAGTCAAGGGACCAGGCCTTTACGGGGAACATGAAAAAGCGCAATTTGGAGAACGATGCAATAAAAACTGCAACCATCGGAAGATAGATGAATAGCAAAATGACAACCGTCCAGATCCGAATCGCCTTTTCGCTTTTACGATTTCTGAATGCAGTCTCAGTAGCTGACATGACTTAGCTCCTATTTTCGCGACAACAAGTTGTCCAGATTCAGCCGGGACAAGAGGCCAATCACGAGGACCGCAGTGAGTAGGATCAATAACGTTGAGAGAGCCGAACCCAGAGGCCAGTTCTGTGCGTAGGTAAACGCGGTCTCAATATCATGAGAGATCATGATGATCGACTGGCCTCCGAGTATCTTCGCTTCCGATATGGAGCCAAGCACGAGGACAAACGACAACAAACATCCAATCATGATGCCTGGCATTGCCAGCGGCAGTTCTACCTCTTTAAAAACCTGCCAACGCGTCGCTCCCATATCGAAAGCCGCTTCACGGCAGGCATCGGGCACCATTGATATGCCTAATGACATTGGGAATAACATGAAGGGCAAATAAACATACACCATCCCTAATACAGTCACGGGCGCGTTGTAGAGCATGTCAGGAAGCTCCCACCCAAAGAGCGTTCTGGTTGTGCCGTCCAGAATGCCATGGTTCAGAAGCGTTAATACCCAGCCAAAAAGACGAACGTTTTCTGAAACAAATAGGGGCAGAACCAGCAGTAGCGTGAGGATCATCGAGCGCCTGAAGATTCGCGATAGACCGTAGGCGACAGGCCAACAGATCACGATCAATATCAGTGTCGATACCAAAGCGAGCCAGACAGACCAGGCGTATGAAATGTAATAACCTTCCTGGAAAATAGTGACAAAGTTCTCTAGGGTCGGTAACTGGTTAAAGGCAAAGGAGCGTTCGGGCATAAAGCTGTAAATGACCACCAGCCCCAGCGGACCTATGAATCCCGCCACAAAAATAAATAACGCCGGAAGGCTTAGAAGTGCGCCAGGCTGTTTAAACCAAAGTAAAGTTTTTCGAGCCCTGAGCTTCAAAGCGGGATCCTTGGTTTCCGGCAAACGTTCTGCAGAAGAGTCGGTTACAGGGTATGATTTAGATGGCATGTTCATGTTCAGGATCCTCCTATCTCGCAAGCAGAAAAGCCTGATCGGAATTCCATCCTAAGCGGACGCTTTCTCCAACATTCCATTCATCGCCAATCATCGTCTCAACAAGCAGTGAGCGTTTCTTCACTTTCACTTCATACTGAACTCTCGAACCCAGCACGTACTGGTTTTGCACAGTGCCAGCTATCTCAGTGTCAGCCGCTTCGCCCTCGGCTAAAATTTGAATGCGCTCAGGTCGCACGATGAGAATGCCAGATTCAAGATCAGCGCCTGGAGGTCCGACGTAACTGTCTTGAGTATCTGTATCCAGAAAGCGAGCGTCCTCCTGCCGGGTAACATTGAATTGATTTACTTCACCCATAAACTGGGCGACAAAGCTATTCGCGGGCTTATTGTAGATTTCATCGGGAGTTCCAATCTGTACGATGCGGCCATCACGCATTATTGAAATGCGATCGCTCATGACCATTGCTTCTTCAAGTGAATGGGTGATGTACACAAAAGTCTTTCCGGTTCGCCGCTGAATATCTTTGAGTTCTTTTTCCAGCGTTTTCCGCAATCGATAGTCCAGGGCAGAAAGCGGCTCGTCGAAGAAGAGGATCTCAGGATCGAAAGCTAGTGCTCTTGCCAGAGCAACCCGCTGCTTCTCACCGCCAGAACACTCACTTACCTTTTTTGCGTAATAGGCTTCTGAGAGGTGGAGCTGTTCAAGCAATTGGATTGCTCGGGTTTTCCGGTTGTTCTTCGTTTCTCCGCGGAGCTTCAGGGGAAACTCTATGTTCTCCCCAACAGTTTTATGGGGAAACAACGCCAAGGATTGAAAAACCATGCAGGTTGGGCGGCGATTGGCAGGCACATCGTTAACCCGCTCTCCCGACATCAAAATATCGCCGCGAGATGGCTTATCCATACCAACCAACATCCGGATCATGGTCGTCTTACCACTGCCGGATGGGCCTACGATCGTGAAAAACTCACCTTTTTTTACTTCGAGGTTAATGCGCTCGACCGCTACAAAGTCGCCGAAGTATTTCTCTACATTCCGCAATTCAAGAATGCTTTCAGTCATACCTGCCTCCAGTGGATATAGGTATGCTCGGTCCGGCAGCACGCCGGACCGGAGCATATCGGGATTACGCCTCGCGACGGGCACGCGTATAGATTTCGAGCATTCGGTCGTAGTCAGGATTCACGTCGTAATCCGCACAGTGCTCTAACTCCCACTCAAGGCTGTCATACTGAATGGCATCCAGCTCCTGCTTAGTGAACGCATCACGTACTTCTTTCATTCCCAACTGAGTTACGGGGTTGTGAGAGCCCTCGGCGAACGCCACTTGTCTGGACACATCGGGGCGTTGCACATACTCAAGGAAATCTTCGGCCCTCGGCGAAAGCTCAGGGTTATTAACAACGGAGGTGACTTCGATCCAAACAATGCCACCCTTCCCGTCGATCGGTCCGGATTTCGGCGTAATACCCCTGACGTTTGAAAAGCCATCCATTCGTGCGATTGAGCAGGAGTAAGTGCCGCCCGTGAAGTAGGCATCAATACCACCGGTAATCAGCGCCTGGTTCATCATCAGATGGTCGTCTGAGAGAACCTTCGCGTTTTTGAACAGATACCTTGCAACTCGCTCGAACTCTGTAAATTCAGCTTCGGTGTGCTCTTTGAACGGCGTGAAGCCGGCCGTTATACACATGTGATAAATATTCCAGTTTGCCCAGGTGAGCATTCCGTAACGGCCCTTCATGGAGGGATCCATGAAGAGGTTGAAGCCCTGATCTTCAGCCATCGAACGTGAAATTTTATCGGTGTTTACCACGAACGACAGCGGTCCGAATCGCTGAGTCATGCCCAACAGTTCTTTCTGATCCAGACTCATCGCCCACTTATAAGGCCAACGAAATTCCTCAAGCATCTGGTCGAAGTAGGGCCGAAAACGCTCTTGGTCCAGCGGTTTGATCAAGCCTTCCGGGTAGAGGATTTCTCTCGCCCAAGGGTTGTTGAGATTTACGAGGTCCCATACTTTATCTTCCCCGGCTCGGAGCTTATTCACTGCATCCGGATCAGAGAGAACATTCTGGGCAGAGACCCGTGTATCAAAAGATCGGCGGAAAGGATCCAGAACGTTCGGCGAGTTATAACCCTCCCAAACCAGGATATTCAGCTCACGAGCTCTATCTTTTGACGCAGCCCAACCCATATTTGGCCAGAGAGCCCCTGGAGCTGCGGCCGCGCCCGCCGCCATCCCCATTCCCTTCAGAAAATTACGACGATTGGTCTTTAGCTTCGACATGTGCGATCCCCCAACATTTTTACTTGGCATTTACCACATTTTTAAACCACTAGAGCTAAAGCATATTTCAGGCCACCACTTAAAAAATTAGATTTAAAATATCTAGTCGTCTGGTTTTATTGATTTTTATTGACTTCATAAGAGCCTAGAAGAGCCAAAATGCACTAGTTTTCTCCGCACCATAACTTGGCATCTACCAACTTTTGCCCCATACTGCGCACAACAAAGCATCAGACTTAATAAATCAGAGCGCGTGAATGCTGTGACGAAGAGAAAGTGGACAAAAAAAGCGCGTTGGCGCGAGATTCGTGAGCAATTGGACCGGCAGCCCGTCGTTCAGATTTCAGAGATGGCTGACTATTTTGATGTTTCGGTTGAAACAGTTCGGCGAGATATTGATTCGATGGCAACAGAAGGGTTGGTTATTCGCACATATGGCGGAGCAGCCAATTCCAGAATCGCGTCCGAACCAACCCTCGAAGAGCGCACTGAGCTCCTTATTGATGAACGCAAGAAGATCAGCCTCGCAGCCCTGCACCGCGTCAGTAATGGCGATGTTTTAATGATGGATGCCAGTGCTACGTGCGTACATTTTGGAAAGCTGTTAGCGAGAGAGCGCACTGATCTGACTGTCATTACAAACAGCTTCGCTGTGGCCCAAGCACTCGCATCTAATTACACTTTTACAGTACTGATGCTACCTGGCGTTTTTAATGCCCACGAAAATGCCAATTATGGCGGTTTAACCGTTGAATATTTGCAGCGGTATCAGGCAGACCATTGCTTTTCTAGTTGTGGAGCTCTAACACCCCGCGGACCTACCGAAGTCAACGCGGAAGTGGCCTGCCTAAAACGCGCGATGATTCAGTTGTCGAAACAAACAACTCTACTGATTGATCACTCCAAACTTGGCTCTGGGAAGCTAGAAACCGTCTGCCCCCTGGACCAGATAAGTGAAATTGTATGCGATGCCAATCCAACTGAGGAAGTTCAGTTAGCGTTGCAACGCGCTTCTGTAAAGCTCTGTTTGATTTAGCAAATCGACTTTTTGTTACCTGCATTTAGGAGGCTGAACGTGAAAGGTGTCCGCTCTATTCTTGACCAAAATGCTTTCCGCTTCGACACACAAAAAAGCACGCCAACTAATTTGAGCCGCATGGTTGAGAAGAGGCTGAAAACCGTGGGCCCCACATCGGTGCTCTTTTACCAAGAACCACTGCACATTGTTAGGGGTGAAGGCGTCTGGCTCTACGACGATTCTGGGAACCGGTATCTCGACGTCTACAATAATGTACCTTCCGTTGGGCATTGCCACCCGAAAGTTGTTGATGCGGTATGCCGGCAAATGGCGGAACTGAATATTCATACCCGATACCTTCATGGGGCCATCCATGAATACATCGAACGAATACTGGATACAATGCCCTCTAAGCTTAACCGCATGGTAATGACGTGCACTGGCAGCGAAAGCAATGATATGGCACTTCGGCTGGCCAGACACTGGACCAAGAACCATGGAGTGATCGTTACTGAAGCTGCTTACCACGGCAACACCTCTGCTGTAACTGAGATCTCTCCCTCTTCACTTAAAACCAGCGAACCCGCCGATCACGTTTTCGTAATCCCTATCTCAGAAATGCCACAGGCTCCGGACGAGGCAAAGACGTGGTTTCTCAATAAAGTGAGAGAGGGCATTCAAACCCTGAATGATCGCCGCTATGGCTGTGCAGCCCTCATAGTAGATACCATTTTTTCAAGCGACGGAGTAATCGCCGATCCCGCTGGATTTCTCAAACCCGCTGTTGATTTAATACAGAGCAAAGAGAGCTTGTTCATTGCAGACGAAGTTCAACCCGGCTTCGGCAGAACAGGCGATAACATGTGGGGCTTCGCAAGACATGATGTTGCGCCTGATATCGTCACAATGGGGAAACCAATGGGCAACGGTTATCCAGCGGCGGGCATTGTTGCTAACGACCGTTTATTCGCCTCTTTTAATGAGGAGGTGGGCTACTTCAATACATTTGGAGGCTCAACAGCCGCCGTAGCGGCGGGCTCAGCTGTCATGGACGTCATCGAAGAGGAAAACCTGATAGCCAATTCGAAAGAAGTAGGCCTCTATCTCAAAACCCGTTTAACAGATCTGGCCAATAAATATGAGGAAGTCGGAGCGGTCCGAGGGGCCGGCCTGTTCGTGGGACTAGATTTTATCGACCCAAGTTTATCGGGAACACCAGACCCAGCAAAAACCTCGAAAGTTATAAATGCGCTTCGTCAGAATGGCGTCCTCATTGGTGCTTCAGGAAAATATGGGAACACTCTAAAGATCCGGCCTCCATTATGCTTTGACAACAGCCATGCTGATTTCTTTATGAATCAAATAGAGCGCGCAATAAAGGAAACCAGGTGAATTAGCGTGCCACGGGCGCGCCCATGACAGAGATCACTAGAGATTTCAGTAAATAAACCGTGGCCACTGAGATCGCCAGCTGCTTCCGGACCTTGGCTTGTTTTTAGCGGCCACAAACACGAATCAAGTCTATCCGTGAGTTCTCAATATACAGGGCCTAAGCTATTGATTTCGCGAAGCTGCGAAGGGTTCGTCAAATACGTCGCACTTTCGCATTTTTTCGCATACTTTTAGGTGTTTATGAGCTCAATATCGCAATTTTGACATGGTAGAGGTCCCCAGTTCGAATCTGGGTGGTCCTACCACTTTTCAATAAGTTACGTGGCTCCTGCAGCTCTTCTATGCAAATCTCCTCAATACCGACCTAATGCAGTATCAGCCTTAGCTGCTGTTTTTCTTGATCTCTGATACCCATGCTTTCCTGTACAGCAAGCGGCGTCGGCCCCATTTAGAATGGGTGAATTACCGTTGCAACGGACCAGCACTGCGGCTATAAGTGTTAGAGTCATTCCATGGATCCAATGCTTCAATACTAAGGAGTGGACCGGGCATTTTGCAGGAAGCACCTCCCATCAAGTTTGTCGTCTGATTATTCCCTGTGCCGGTGCTCTGAAGGCTGAGCGAGGGACACTGCTATGTTTCAACGCATCGTTGTGCCGCTGGACGGCTCCTGTCTGGCTGAATGGGCGCTGCCTCATGCCATCAATCTGGCCAAGGCTCTCGACATAAAACTCGCGTTAATTCGCGTCCTGCAGCAGGAAAATGACAGTCACTATCACTACCCTGCCGACCCCGTGGCCTGGGATGCATTGCAGGCAGAAGCCACCGCGTATCTCGACTCAGTGGTTTCAAGACTGGGCGCTCTGGGGCTTGAGATCGAGACAGCCACACTGGAAGGCGAGCCGGTCGATCAAATCATCAATTTTGCCAGGGAAGACGGTCAGACCCTGCTGGTAATGACCAGCCATGGCTTTGGTGGCATCAGCCACTACATGCTCGGCAGTGTGGCCCACAAGTCGATCCTTCAGGCCCACGTGTCGTTTCTTTTGGTACGTGCATTGAGCGATCAGTGTAACCCCCTGCAGGAGTCCCACTACAACCGGATGACCGTCCCGCTCGATGGCAGCAGCCGATCCGAGTGCGTGCTGCCCCTGGTTGAAATGCTCTCTCGCCATAATGAGAGCACTGTTGATCTGGTTTCCTTCGTACCCTCGCTTGGCCATCGCTATCAGATTGCCAGGGACGACCCACGGCTCGATACGGTCAGGGCGCTGGAATCCGAATTCAGGGCGCGCATCAAGGATAACCTGTCACACATCGCAGAACGCCTGAAAAATGAGGGGCTTCACGTTCAGTCGAGAGTTGACGTTCGGGATTCCCCCATAGCGGCTCTCTGGGAAATAACCCGCAAGGGTCAGTCCGACCTGGTGGTCATGGCCGCCCATGGGAACACCTGCGTCAGCCATTGGCCACTGGGCGCCCTGCCCCTCAATGCGCTGGTCTATGGTGAAACACCCTTGCTGGTGCTTCAGGATCTCGAACCCGATGAAATCGAACTCACCTTTGCCGAAAAGTCCGCGCGTGAAGCCTGGGGGCACTGATGGCCCTACACAACGAAAAAAGCCGGCGGCCGGATGGCAGCGCCGATGCCGGGGAGACGCTGAGCGATGAGCCAGGTGCTCAGCAGAGCCCGTGGACAGCCATCGGGCCGGGCACACGCCAGGCTCACCGGACACTGGGCGAGACACTGAGTCGCTATGCCCACCGGCTGGACCGAATCCATCTGGAACTCTATACCCTGAGAAGCGATCTCTCCGCCGCCGCGCCCTGGATCGACTGGTATATCGACAACGAATACCTGATACGCCGGGTTCTGCGCATGTTACGGCGGGACCTGTCGGCCGACTTTGTTGCCCATCTGCCCATACTTGTGTCCGGGCCATTGGCAGGCCCGACCCGCGTTCAGGAAATGGCACGCGTGGCACTGGAGCGCTCGGAGCAACGGTTTGACGATAACGTCCTCGAGGCGATGGTACTGGAACAAAAAGATACCGCACCCCTGAACACAGCCGAACTCTGGGCGCTGCCGCTGCTTCTGCGTTACCAGGCCCTGATGCTGGTCATGGAGACGGTTCAGCAGCGATCAATTGACCTGGCCTCCCGTGACTCACACCGGGGCATGGTCGATGTTGAAAGCCGTGACGTGGTGGCCGATGGCATCCTCACCCTGCATCGGCTTGGGCGCACCAACTGGCAAGGATTTTTCGAACGCACGTCCCAGGTCGAGGCCTTGCTCAGGCAGGACCCGGCAGGGGCCTACGGGCGCATGGATTTCAGCACCCGGAACCGCTACCGTACCCGGATTGAACAGCTGGCCCGACGCAGCAAAACAGATGAACTTGCAGTTGCACGATGCGTGCTGAGCCTCGCCCGGGACGCCCGCGAGGTAGCCCGGGCATCCACGCCCGCATCCGGTCACATCGGCTACTTCCTGCTCGGTGAAGGGTACCGGATACTGGAGCGGCAGATCGATGTCCGTCCGGACCGGGTAGGCCAATTAAAGCGCTGGCTGGCTCGTCATCGCCAACCGCTCTATTTCGGCTGCTTGTCACTGACAGCGCTTATACTGTTTGCCATCCCCACTGCCTACGCGTTCATCCAGGGCGGTCTTTGGCAGGCGCTACCGGTCACCCTGGTGGTGGCGGTACCCGCGTTGGTGCTGGCATCGATTCTGGTGAACTGGCTAGCCACTCTGACCGTGCCAGCAAGGGTTCTGCCCAAGCTCGACTTCACCGACGGCATTGATGCTGATCACAAGGCGGTCGTATGCATGGCCCTGCTCATCGGCGGGAGAGAGGACATTCAGGGCGCCATTGACCAGCTTGAGCGTCATTATCTTGCCAATCCCGACAACCAGCTGCGTTTTGGCTTGCTCACCGGCCTGTTCGACGCCGCCGAAGAAACCACACCGCGGGACAAGGGGCTGCTGGCCCGGTTGCGAGCAGGCATCGCGTCGTTGAACGAACATTACAACGATGATGGCCACGCCCCGTTTTTCTGGATGCACCGGTCCCGAAGCCTCAACCCGCAAGACGCCATCTGGATGGAGTGGGAGCGTAAGCGCGGCAAGCTCAAGGAGTTTAATCACTACATACTGACCGGTGAGCGCGGCTCTTTCACCGACATGGCTGGTGATGTCAAGTGGCTGCGACAGGCGCGTTACGTCATTACCCTGGACGCCGATACCTTGCTGCCTGTAGACGGGGCGCGGCGCCTGGTTGGCACCATCGCCCATCCACTGAACCAGCCGGTATGGGATGAAGAAACCGGCGTAATCCGCTCCGGTTACAGCATTCTGCAGCCCCGTATTGAAATCAATCCCATGACCGCTACCCGAAATATTTTCACCCGAATCTTTTCCGGTGACCGGGGCCTGGACCTTTACACCCTGGCCGTTTCGGATGCCTATCAGGACCTGTTTGGCGAAGGCATTTTCACAGGCAAGGGTCTCTACCACGTAGCCGCGTTCGAGGCCAGCCTGCGCAATGCGGTACCGGAAGGCACGGTACTCAGCCACGATCTTTTCGAAGGCATTCACGGGCGCACCGCACTGGTCAGCGACATTGTCATGTACGAGGAATACCCACCCGAATACCTGTCCTTCGGCCGGCGACTGCATCGGTGGATACGCGGGGACTGGCAGCTGGTGCCCTGGCTTTGGCCAACCGTTCCCACGGAAACCGGAGAGCGCAGACCCAACCGACTGTCCGGGTTACACCGGTGGCAGCTGGTTCACAATCTGCTGCGCAGTCTTCAGGCGCCCTGGCTTTTGTTGCTGCTGCTACTGGGCTGGTTTGCGCTTCCCGGCTCACCGCTTCACTGGACGGCTCTGGCCATGCTCACCCTGCTGGTTCCAAGTCTGACGGGCATTGTTGGGCTGGCCCATGCCACCGTCCGCAGGCGGCGGGCAGCGCAACAGATTCAGAACCTGAAGGGGGATCTGAAGCGATGGCTGCTCGTTGTCGCCTTTCTGCCCCAGGAAGCCGCTCTCACCCTGGATGCCGTGATTCGCTCCTTGTACCGCAGCCGCGTCAGTCACCGGCGCCTGCTGGAATGGGCACCGGCAGCTTTGGAGGCCGGGCGTACCGGCACGTCCACGCAATGGAAATATTGGCGTGCCATGTGGGCAGGGCCGGTCAGCGCGCTGGTCATCACACCGCTGCTGGCCGCCAGCACGCCCATGACGCTGATCTACGCCATCCCCATTCTGCTGCTCTGGCTGGTGTCACCACAGATAGCCTTCCTGGCTCGCCGGGACCGAAAGCCACCAGTGGAAAAAATCCGTGCCGAAGACCGAACGCACCTGAGAAGACTGGCGCGCCGCACGTGGTATTTTTTTGAACGGTTTGTCGGACCGGAAGATCATTGGCTACCCCCTGACCACTTCCAGGAAGAGCCCAAGGGTGTGGTCGCTCACCGCACCTCACCCACCAACATCGGCTTGCTGCTGGTCAGCAACCTGACCGCCTATGACATGGGTTATGTGGATGCGCAAGAACTGGTCATCCGCTCACGCAACACGCTGCGTTCCATGGAAAACTTGCCAAGCTTCCGGGGCCATATCCATAACTGGTGCGACACCCATCACCTCACAACCCTGCCGCCAGCGTATGTGTCGACCGTGGATAGCGGCAACCTCCTCGGTTCTTTGCTGGCGCTGAAGCAGGGGCTGACGGGACTTGAGGACGATCCTGTCTGGCGCTTTAACCAGTTTGAGGGGCTGCTCGATGCGATCGGCGTGCTTGAGGACTCGCTCCGGGACCACCCGGGAACAGCCCCAAGGCGACACCTTGCCAGGGCGCTGGCGGATATTCGCAAACGGGTAATGGATGTCCGCCTCGCGCCCCGGCAATGGCCCGGTTTGATTGAGACACTGGCAAACCGTCTGGTCAAGGGCCTGGACCCGGCGGTGCAGGAAGTTTTGCTCGAAACCCCATCGCTGCCACCGGAGGTTTTGGCCGACATGGGGCTTTGGCTGGAGCGGTCACACCATCACCTCGAACGCATGTTTCAGAGCCGTGATCAGTTTCTGCCCTGGTGGTCGGCACCGGACACCTGGCCAACCATCGACAAGGGTGAACTGACGCCCGAGCAATATGGGGCCTGGCTGTCACTGGAGCAGTCACTCCTGCAACCCCCGACCTTCCACGAGCTGACCACGCTGGAGTCACGGCTTCAGCCTTTGATTGAGCAGCTCACGGCCCCCAGCCGGGACGGAGCATTGACCACCAGTCTGCAACGTTGGCTACAACCTCTTGCAGGCAACATCAATCAAGCAGCCGAGGCCGCCAGTTCCCTGCTTGTGACGGCCCAGCAGCTGGCCGATACCTGTGAGGGCTGGTTCGATAATACCGATATGGCCTTCCTCTACGACCGGGAAAAAAAAGTGTTCCGCATTGGCTACAACGTGGACCTGGGCAAACTGGACGACAACGCCTACGATCTTCTTGCCTCGGAAGCCCGTCTGGCCAGTTTTCTGGCCATCGCCAAAGGCGATGTTTCCGCCCACCACTGGGTCCACCTTGGGCGCCCGCTGACCCGTGAACAAGGGCAGCCATTGTTGCTGTCCTGGAGCGGTACGATGTTTGAGTACCTGATGCCCCAGTTGCTGATGCGAGAGCCGGCAACAACACTGCTCGGTCTGAGTGCCCGGGGTGCCATTGACCACCAGATCCGCTACGCCACAAGCCGGGGCCTGCCCTGGGGCATCTCCGAATCGGGCTACTACCTGCTGGACGGTGCCCAAAACTACGCCTACCACGCTTTCGGTGTGCCGGAACTGTCGCTTCGAAGCAACAAGGGAATCGAGGATTGGGTCATCGCGCCCTACGCAACCTTTCTGGCCCTGTTCTGGCGACCAAAAGCCGCCTTCGACAATCTCCGGCACCTGGAGAAACTGGGCATGCTGGGGCGTTATGGCTTCTTCGAAGCGCTGGATTACACCGAACGCCGGATGGATGTGGGCAGCTCATACAGCATCGTGCGCAGCTACATGGCCCACCATCATGGCATGTCGCTGATCAGTCTGGGTATTTCCCTGAGCCCGCAACACGCGATATCGCGATTTTCGCGGGACCCGCGGGTGGAGGCCTGTGAACTCTTTCTGCAGGAGCGGATCGATCTGGATGCAGACATCGAATACCCGACCCACAGCGAGGAAGAAGACAGCGTCAGAGGCACTCAGGGAGCCCCTTCCATCACGCCCTGGGAAATTCCCCTGGACAGCCCGACACCACGGGTTCATCTGCTGTCTAATGGCCGGCTGAACGTCCTGGCGTCGAGCTGGGGTGGCGGTGGCACCAACTGGAAGTCGGACGCCATAACCCGCTGGCGGCCGGACAGCACCCTTGAGCGATGGGGAAACTGGCTCTATGTTCAGGATCTCGGCAGCCGCGATATCTGGTCTATTCCACGAGCGCCGGCGAAAGGCCAGGGCCTCCGGGAGCATGTGCGTTTCCATAGTCATTGCGCCGAGTACCAGCGCCACGACCAAAGCCTGATACAAACGCTCGAAATAACGGTGTCACCCTGGCACGACGTTGAATTACGACGCGTCACGATCACCAATCACGGCGATCAGTCGCGACACCTGAGATTCACCAGTTACGCCGAAATTGTGTTGGCCGACCCCCGTGCCGATAGCCAGCATCCGGCCTTCGGCAACCTTTTCGTTCATTCAGAGTACGTGTCTGCCCGTTCACTGCTGCTGTTTGAGCGTCGCACCAGGGACCCGGACGACCAGGCACCGGTGGTGGGTGAGGTCATCATGGGCCTGTCTGGTGTTCTGACACCCGATGCCATGGAAACGGACCGGGCTGCCTTCCTCGGTCGCGGCGGTTCCATCGCTCATCCGCGGGCACTGGAAACAGGCGAGGTTCTTTCCGGCTCGCTGGGATACACCCTCGATCCGGTTGCCGTCTTGCAGAAAACCATCCACATCGAACCCGGAACGTCCATCCAGCTCGCCTTTCTGCGCATCGTCGGAGACAGCCGCGACGATGTGCTGGCTACCGCCACACGATTTGCTTACTGGCCGCGCGTTCAGCGAACCTTCGATGAGGGCCAGGCCCAGGCCAGCCGGGAGCTCTGGCGCAGCAAGCTCAGCAGCGACGAATTCCGTGCCCTGACCGCCGTAACGTCCGCGCTGCTGTATAACCAACCGAAACTTCGGGCGCCGGTACCGATACTGGCGGCAAATCGACTTCAGCAGGCCAACCTTTGGGGTGTGGGCATCTCCGGCGATTTCCCCATTGTGCTGGTGCGCATCGGTCGTGAGGCGGATCTCGAAACCGCCCACCTGCTGCTGAAAATCCACTCGTTCTGGCGCAAACGCAACTTCAAGGTTGACCTGATCCTGCTGAACACCGGGGACACTGGTTACGAGGGCACCACGCAAGATACCGTCCGGCGGTTGCTGGCCAAGCACAATGCCGAGCCCTTTGTCGGCAGCCGTGGCGGCGTTTACCCACTCACTGCCGATGCGCTGGGCAAGGAAGAAGTGGTTCTGTTACAAACCGCCGCAAACGTGGTGCTGGATGCCACGACCGCGTCGCTATCCCAAGCGCTCGGTACGCTGGAGCACGGTGAGTCTCCTCTGCCAAGATTACGGGTACGACCGCTCAATGCCCTGCCACCGATCAGCTCGCCGTCACTCCCGCCCCTGCCACCTCTGCGTTTCGATAACGGCCATGGCGGCTTCACGCCCGATGGCCGGGAATACGTAATCACGGTCAGTCATCGCTCGCCGACACCAGCACCCTGGATCAACGTGCTTGCCAACCCGACCTTCGGCTCGATCCTATCGGAATCCGGCGGCGGCTTCAGCTGGTACCAGAACAGCGGCGAAAACCGTCTGACGCCCTGGCGCAACGACCCTACTCTGGATGAGCCGGGGGAATGCCTCTACCTGCGGGATGAGGAGACCGGCGCCTTGTGGGCACCGACCTCCAACCCGGTGCCCCATGAGTCCACTTACCGAGTCAGCCATGGCGCCGGTTACACCCGCTTTGAACATATCCGCCATGACATCGAGAGTCGGATGACCGTCTTTGTACCGCCCGACGACTCACTCAAGATCGTCCAGGTAACCCTTCGCAACCGCTCGGACCGGCAGCGGCGCCTGACGCTGACTTACTACGCTGAATGGGTTCTGGGCACCCGCCGGGAAGATACCAGTCAGTATATCCAGCCGGCTTTCCTTGCCGAGCAGCGCGCGCTGATCGCAGCCAACCCCTATAACCCCGACTGGCCCGAGCAAATCGCCTTTCTCGCCACCGACACTCCCGTCCACGGCTACACCACCGACCGCAGCGAATTCCTGGATCGCCAGCGCGGTCTTGAGAAGCCGGCCGCTTTAAAGCGGGTGGGTTTGACCAACCGCGTTGAACCGGGACGCGACCCCTGTGCCGCGCTTCAGGTGCATGTGGATCTGCTGGCATCCGGCGAGCAGACTGTGACCTTCTTCCTTGGCGCCGAAAACAGTTTCGATGCCGCCCTGGCGCTGCTCAACCAGTACCAGCAGCCTGACGCCGTCGCCAACGCATGGGAAGCCACCAACCAATACTGGGAGCAGGCACTGGGCGCGCAGACATTATCCTGCCCGGACGACGGTGTTGCTTTCATTTTCAATCGTTGGCTGCTCTACCAGACCCTGGCCTGCCGTATCCACGGTCGCAGTGGCCTCTACCAGTCCAGCGGCGCGTTCGGTTTCCGCGATCAACTGCAGGACTCCATGGCCATGCTGCATGCCCGGCCGGATGTCTGCCGTGCCCAGATTCTTGCCGCCGCCGCCCGCCAATTCCCCGAAGGCGATGTTCTGCATTGGTGGCATCCACCTCACGCCCGGGGAGTCCGCACACGGATTTCCGATGACCTGGTCTGGCTGCCCCTGGTGGTCAGCGAATACCTGGAGACCACCGGTGACACCGGGCTACTGGACGAACCCGTGCCCTGGCTTGTGGGGGATCCGCTGGCCGACAACGAGGCGGAACGGTATGCGCAGTTTGAATCTTCAACGGCCACCAGTTCGTTGTACGACCACTGCTTGCGGGTACTGGAGCGTGCTAACCGCCTGGGCCCCCATGGGCTGCCCCTGATTGGCGGCGGGGACTGGAATGACGGCATGAATCGTGTCGGCCTGGGTGGGCGCGGCGAAAGTGTCTGGATGGGCTGGTTCCTGATTCAGGCCCTTCAGCGCTTCGCGCAGGTCTGTACTGGACGGGGCGACCAGGCCACGGCGGACAATCTCAGCGCCCGGGCAGCCGGTCTGGCCGACGCCCTTCATCAGCAGGCCTGGGACGGAGACTGGTATCGGCGGGCTTACTACGACGACCAGACTCCGATGGGTTCCGCGGGGCAGAAGGCATGCGAGATTGATTCCATTCCCCAGTCCTGGGCGGTTTTATCCGGCGTTGCCGAACCCGACCGTACCCGAAGCGCCATGACAGCAGTCTGGGAGCGACTGGTCAGGACGGATCCGGGCCAGGTGCTTCTGTTTACGCCACCGTTCACCGGCCGGGGTCAGGGCCAGCCTGACCCCGGCTATATCGCCGCCTATCCACCGGGTGTGCGTGAAAATGGCGGTCAATATACCCATGCGGCCTGTTGGGTCGGGCTGGCATTCGCGGCCCTGGGCGATGCCGAGCGCGCCAGCGCTGTGCTGGACTGCCTGAACCCGGTCAGACACGGGGATTCCGCGGAGCGGATCGCGCACTATCAGGTGGAACCCTACGTGCTGGCCGCCGACATCTACGGCGAGCCTCCCCATGTCGGGCGCGGTGGCTGGACCTGGTACACCGGCTCCGCCGGCTGGCTCTACCGTTTTATTCTCGAAGGTATTCTCGGAATCCGGCGCGTGGGCAATAACCTGCGGGTGTCGCCATGCCTGCCGCCACACTGGCCGGGATACACCCTGGACTACCGCTTCGGCAAGAGCGTCTACCACATCACGGTACAACGCCGCACCGAATCAACGTCCGACATCGACGGACCCAGCTGCATCGCACTTCAGGATGATGGGGCCGAGCATGCAGTCGTGATTGATGTATGACGCGTGGTGGGAACCAGACTTATATTTCAATCACCTGCACAGTCAGACTCGGTAAAAATCCCGATACCAGTCCACAAAGTTGGCAATACCTTCTTCAACCGTGGTCGATGGCTTGTAGCCCACATCTGCGATCAGGTCATCAACATTGGCGTAGGTGGCTGGCACGTCGCCGGGCTGAAGGGGCAACAGCTTTTTCTCGGCTTTTTTCCCGATCCGCTGTTCAATAATTTCGATAAAGCGAGACAGCTCCACCGGATTGTTACTGCCAATGTTGTACAGGCGATAAGGTGCTTTGCTCGTGCCCGGATCAGGGGTTTCGCCACTCCAGCCCTGATTTGGCCCGGCTACGTGGTCCAGGGTGCGGATCACGCCCTCCACGATGTCATCAATGTAGGTGAAATCCCGGCGGTGGTGGCCGTGATTGAAGACATCGATGGGTTCACCGGCCAGAATCTTCCTGGTAAAGATGAACAGTGCCATATCCGGCCGGCCCCAGGGGCCGTAGACCGTGAAGAACCGAAGGCCGGTGGTCGGCAGGTTGTACAGATGGCTGTAGGTGTGTGCCATGAGCTCGTTGGCCTTCTTGGAGGCTGCGTAGAGACTCAGGGGGTGGTCCACATTGTCATGCACCGAGAAGGGCATGGTCTCGTTGGCACCGTATACGGAGCTGCTGGAGGCGTACACCAGGTGTTTCACACCGTTGTGACGGCAACCCTCGAGGATGTTCATGAAGCCAACCAGATTGGCGTCCACATAGGCGTTCGGATTCTCGATGGAGTAACGTACCCCGGCCTGCGCCGCCAGATGCACTACCCGTTCCGGCTTTTGCCTGGCGAAGAGCGCTTCCATGGTGGCCCGGTCAGACACATCCTCGCGGACTTCGGTAAAGCCCGCTTTGCTGGTCAGCCGTTCCAGGCGAGCTTCCTTCAGGTTCACATCGTAATAATCATTGACGTTATCAACGCCAATGACCTCATCACCCCTGTCCAGCAGCCGGTGAGCCAGGTGTGATCCAATAAAGCCCGCAGTACCGGTTACGAGAATCTTCAAGTGTCTCTCCTTTGAACGAAATGCCGGCCTTTGAACCAAACGGCGGTGTCAGAATGAAACGCCCGCACTCACAAACGGCCCGCCAATTTCCACATCCAGCCGGTCGTTGCCATCTTCGTAATCGATGGACATCTGGCGATAGCCGGCCCGGAACCGCAGAACTGCCATTTCATACTGGCCGTAGGCGTTGAAATCAAGGAGCGAATCGCCGTTATAGCTGATGAAGTTGCCTTCCGCGCCCACCGATACGCCGGTGAACGGCAGATCGAAGCGGGCAGCGAGATAGCCCATGGGGATAACGGCATCAACTTTGGTTTCGCTGGGATTAAAGTTGCCGTCAACGTCCCGAACGACAAGCTCACCGGAAAGATCCCTCGCGGTGAGGCCAAGATCCAGGTTGACCCAGTTATCCAGCACTTCGTAATACAGGGTCAGATCCAGCTGTTCCAGATCCAGGTCGGACTGAACCTCACCAGTAACGCCATCGAAGCCAGCGAGGCCTACATCGCCTCGACCACTCTGTTTAACCTGTGTGTAGTTTAACCGGATATTCGGCAATACCGGAACCGGATGCTCCAGGTACAGCGAGGCGTTGGCAGTGGAATCGCCGTCCAGGTTCAGGTCGTTTTCGACATCGACCACGTCGTTGTTCGTCGCAGCCTTACCAGACAGATCCGAATCCCAGTAACTTACACTGGCCCCCAGACCAACCACGTCCGCCTGGGACAGAGGGGCCACCAGGACCAGCGAACCGCCCACAGCAAGCATCAGTTTACGCATGACACATCCTTAAAATTGATTTCGGTTTCAATCAGTCGAACTGGATTCCCAGACGGTGTCCGACTTCCTCATAAGTTTCTATAACGTCACCTAGGCCCTGGCGGAAGCGATCCTTGTCCATTTTCTTGCGGGTTTCCCTGTCCCAGATGCGGCAGCCGTCAGGGCTGAACTCATCACCCAGAACAATTTGCCCGTTGCTGCGTCCAAACTCGAGCTTGTAGTCAACCAGTAACATGCCGCCCTGCTCGAACAGAGACTTCAGAACATCGTTAACCCTTTGGGTAAGTTCTTTCATCCGGGCCAGCTCATCGGCGGTTGCCCAGCCAAAGCTGACCGCCAGAGACTCGTTGACCATCGGGTCGTGGAGCGCATCGTTCTTGAGAAACAGCTCGTAGGTGGGCGGATTCAGCTCCCGGCCCTCTTCCACACCCAGGCGCCGGCAAAGACTTCCGGCGGAAATGTTGCGAACCACACACTCAACCGGAATCATGTCCAGTTTTTTTACCAGGGATTCGGTGGAAGACAGCAACCCTTCGAAATGGGTAGGCACACCCGCTGCTTCCAGTTTTTCCATGATGAACGCATTGAACCTGTTGTTCACCATGCCCTTTCGGTTCAGCTGTTCCTTTTTCTCGCCGTCAAAGGCGGAAGTGTCGTCACGGAATACCAGCACAAAGCGTTCGGGATCGTCCGTCCGATAGACGGATTTTGCCTTGCCGGCATAGAGTTCTTCGCGTTTTTCCATCAGAGGTTCTCCGGAAAGCGGCCGCATCAGGCGGCCGTTTTCTGAATCAGTATAGGTAATCGAACAGTTGCGTGAGCAAATCCGACGCTGACCGGCTACCAGTGTAATCCGGCAGGCGCTCGGCGGAGATGACAATTGCATCATCACGCTGGCTCAGGTTCACCGTGTGGCTATGACGGGGTGCTTCCTTATCACGGAACCAGCTGAACCAGCCCGGACTGCGCTCGTCTTCGGTACGGAAATCAACCTGGAACCACCCTTCGCTGCGATTCAGGTCTACAATGGGGATACCGGAATCCGTAAGCGCGCGGCTGACTTCCGCCCAGGAGCGACCGTAGTCCAGCTCGACGCGGATAGCAACGGCCTCATCATTCTCCGAGATCAGGCGGACAACAGGATCCCTCACCATTCCTGCTGCGGCACGGGAAAAGGATTTGCTCTCTTCCCGGGCCCTGAGAAATTCACCCATGTCCGCCAGCAGGCGTTTCTGCAAGGCCAGAACCTGCTCCGGGGGGGCGGATACGCCGGTCCAGGGAATCAGCTCGTCCGGCTGATCGGCAACTTCCAGCTTGCGCACCTGAACTTCCGTGGTTTTGCGCCGAACGCCGGGTGTTATGCGGACCTGAAGGACCACTTTCTGCTCACCGGCCGAGGGATCGTCAGACAATTCCACCAACTCACGGGCACGCTTGCTGAAGTTGGCCAGTTCACTCTGCAGAATCCCCAGTTGCGGACTGTCGAAGCCAACGCCAAGACCGCGTTCTGCCAGATAGGTGTTCACCGCCGGCCAGATCCTTCCGGGCACATCGTTCACCAGCAGCCAGGCCCTGCCATCAAGCTCTTCGATAACATAATTCTCATCGAGGATATCGGAGGTCATATCCGGTGGCCGGGGAATGGCGGATGGATACATTTTGCTGGCGTCGGCCGATCTGACGTCACGGATTGGCATGGTCTGGCTGAAGCGGGAACCATCGGCCGTTTCCGGGAGTTCCAACGGTTGCCCTTCCTTCGCGTTTACATAACGCTCGGATCGGTCTTTAACCATACTGCATCCGGAAACTGTTGCTACAAGCAACAGTCCGGACAATACAACAACGGGTTTAAGCATGAAGGTATTACCGGTTCCTTGTAGAACCTGCATCAGGTTACTCCAGGTCGTGGACGATTTCAGCAAACTCAGAGTACACCTGAGGCCTTGAGAGCATCTTCCACTTCGCTGTGGAACTTTTCACTGAGCGGTGTCAGCGGCAGGCGAATGCCTTCCCCGATCATTTCCATTCGATGCAGTGCCCATTTTACGGGAATCGGGTTGGCCTCCAGGAACAGCTTCCGGTTGAGCGGCATCAGCAACTCGTTGAGCCGCTCTGTTTCCTCACGATTGCCGGTAATCGCCGCCTCGCACAGCTGCGACATACCCTTCGGAGCAACGTTAGCGGTAACGGAGACGTTGCCTTTGGCGCCGGCAAGCATCAGTTCCGCTGCTGTGGCGTCGTCGCCGGAGTAGACCGCAAGACGCCCGTCCAGAGCTTCGATCAGTTCGGCACCGCGAGGGATGTTACCGGTGGCATCTTTGATGCCGACAATATTCGGGATATCCGCCAGCCGCAGTACGGTCTCATTCAGCATGTCACAGGCGGTCCGGCCCGGCACGTTGTAGAGCATCTGGCTCATGCCCGGGACGGCTTCGGCAATCGCCTTGAAGTGCCGGTACAGGCCTTCCTGGGTCGGCTTGTTGTAGTATGGCACCACCAGCAGGCAGGCATCAGCACCCAGCTTATGGGCTTCGGTGGTCAGCTCAATGGCTTCACGGGTGCTGTTACCACCGGTACCCGCGATAACCGGAATCCGGCCGTTCACACGTTTGATGATGTGGCCGATAACCCGGCAATGCTCTTCCGGGTCAAGCGTTGCGGACTCACCGGTGGTACCGACAGCTACAATACCGTGCGTGCCGTTTTCAATATGAAAGTCTACCAGCTTGTCCAGATCCTCCCAGTGAATTTCACCGTCTGGATGCATGGGCGTGACCAGTGCGACAAGGCTACCCGTAATCATAAAAGCTCCGTCCGAATAAAACCGATATGGTAATGTTGGGCACGAACTGACACAAGGGAATTAAAGGAGATGTCATGCCATCCGTCGAGTTAAACAAACCCGTTCCGGATTTTGAAGCGCCAGCCACCGGCGACCAGACCATTCGCCTGGACGACCTCAAGGGCCGCAACGTGGTTATTTATTTTTATCCGAAAGACAACACACCCGGCTGCACCACCGAGGGCCAGGACTTCCGGGACCGGATGAAGCAGTTCGAAGAACTCGATACGGAGATTCTTGGCGTCTCCCGGGATGGCCTGAAAGCCCATGAGAACTTCAGGGCAAAACACGAGTTCCCGTTTCACCTGATCTCCGACAAGGACGAGACACTGTGCAAGCTCTTTGATGTCATCAAACTCAAAAAGTTGTACGGCAAGGAGTACATGGGTGTCGACCGAAGCACCTTCCTGATCGATCAGGAAGGTGTTCTGAGAGCTGAATGGCGTGGCGTCAAGGTAAAGGGCCACGCAGATGAAGTACTGGAGGCGGTAAAGGCGCTTTAAGCGCCTCTCACGCCTTTCCCGTGTCCGGAGGAGGAACGGAATCCTTCACCGGCCAGGCGGAGAACACAGCCTTGAGCATGGTAGCCAGAGGAATGGCAAAGAACACACCCCATAACCCCCAGATCCCGCCGAAGAAGAGTACCGCGACGATTATGGCGACCGGGTGCAGGTTGTTCACTTCCGAGAACAGCACCGGCACCAGGACATTGCCGTCCAGCGCCTGGATAATGCCGTAGATAACCATCACCCAGATAAAATGACTGCCCCAGCCAAAGGCGAACAATGCGATCACCGCCACGGGAATGGTGACCACCGCCGCGCCGATGTAGGGAATCACCACGCTCAGGCCGACCAGCAGGGACAGCAATGCGGCATAGGGCATTCCGAGCAGCTTGAAGGCAACGTAGGTTACGCCGCCAACAATGAGAATTTCCACGGCCTTGCCCCGAACATAGTTGGCGCACTGGAGATTCACCTCATGCCAGATCTGCAGCATCATCGGACGCTGGGGTGGCAGCAGCCGGGCAATGGAGCCGAGCAGGACCTCCCGGTCCTTGAGAAAAAAGAACACCAGGATGGGAACCAGCACCATATAGATCAGCAAGGCCACCAGATCCGGAATGCTGGACAGTGAAAAGGACACCAGCCACTGGGTAAACTGGCCCACTTCGGTGCTGATCTGCTGGTAAACGGTGGTGACAGACTCACCTGAAATAAGATGCGGGTATTGCTGGGGCAACAATTCAAGGTACGACTGCAGCTCACGGATAATACGTGGTGCTTCCCCGGCCAGGGAACTGAGCTGGGTCCAGATCAGTGGCAGCAGACCAAACAGGAAACCGACCAGCACGCCCAGGAAAACCAGGAAAACTCCAAGAATGGAAACCGTCTCGGGAACGCCCAGCCGGTTGAGCTTGGTAACGAGCCCCTGCAGAATGAAGGCAATGATCAGCGAAGCGATGGCCGGAGCCAGCATGGCACCAAACCAGATGACAAAGACCGTACCTGTTACCAGAATCAGGAACAGGATCACTGCTTCTTCGTCCGAGAAATATTTGTGCGCGAGACCGCGTAACGTCCTGATCATTTACAACTCCGAGAAATTAGCCGCCGCACTTTATCACAAACCGGTACTGCCCGGCGGTTTCCGAACTGCTCATCAGAGTATGCCGGGACAGCTCCAGAAACGCCGGAATGTCCCGCGCGGAACCCGCATCGGTGGCGATGACCTCCAGTTCTTCACCGGGTGCCATGGTATTGAGTTCCAGCTTGGTTTTCAGCAGCGGCATCGGGCAGCGCAGCCCGGAGGCATCGAGGGATCGATCAACCATACAAACGAGACACCATCACAATAACTATAAGCGGATTTAACAAGCAGGCATTATGCCGACAGTGATAATGTATTGCATCACAATCCTCTTCAAGCAGGGGATCCGAACTTTTTATCGTAAACCGCTGTCCAACCGGCGATTCAGACCAAAGGCAACCGGCATTACATGATTGTTATCCACCCCCGGCTTCGGGCACTTCCAGCGATACTTGTGGCAGCCTCACTGGCCTTCACGCTGCTCTTCCCGATCCCTGCTCAGGCACAGGACACCAGCCTGCCCAGCATCGGAGGCAATGGCGGCGGGCTTATCGCCGGTCAGCGGGAATCGGACATCGGCCAGCAGGTGATGGTTTCCATCCGACGCTCCGCGCCGCGCATTACCGATCCCCTGGTCTACGATTATCTGAGTGCCATTACCTACCAGTTGGTGCCGTTTGCCCCGCTGCAGGAACGGGACCTCACCCTGGCGCTTATCGACAGCCCCGCCATCAACGCCTTTGCCGTGCCCGGGGGGATTGTGGGAGTCAACGGAGGGCTGTTCCTGAACGCCCGGACTGAACAACAGTTCGCCTCGGTACTGGCCCACGAACTCGCCCACCTCAGCCAGCGGCACTTTGCCCGTCGACTGGAACAGCAGGAAACCAGCGCGCCCCTGACCCTCGCCGGGATGATTGCCGGCATCGTCTTGTCGGCGGTCACGCAGTCGGACATCGGGCTGGCCGCCATTGCCGGAACCCAGGCACTGGCGGTTCAGAATATGCTTGCCTACAGCCGGGCCCACGAACAGGAGGCAGACCGTGTTGGCCTGGATATTCTGGCTTCCGCAGGCATGGATCCACGTGGCATGCCCGAAATGTTCGAGATAATGATGCGTCAGAACCGCATGCAGGGGAACCGCCTGCCGGAATACCTTTCTACGCACCCGCTGACCCAGAGCCGGGTTGCCGACACCCGTAGCAGGGCCGAACAATACCCGGATGAAAACATCCGGGACGGACAGGAATACCACCTGATGCGTAGCCGCCTGCAGGTGCACTATGCCCCCTCGCCGGATGTCGCCGTCGAAACCTTCGAAGCGTACCTCGACAAGCCGGACGTGCAGCGAAATGATGCCATCCGTTATGGCCTGGCCGTCGCCTATCTTGAAGACAGGCAATATGAGAAGGCAGCCAACGTCCTGAACGAGCTGCTAGCAAAGAACCCGGGACGGATAACCTTCCAGGTGACACTGGCGGAAGTACGTCTTGCCCAGAAACGACCAGACGACGCCCGGGCCATTCTCAGTGACGCATTGGCAAGAAACCCGGGCAACTATCCGATTATCTACACGCTCGCCGAAACGGAAATTGCCGATGGCAATGGGGCTGCGGCGGCCGAATATCTGCGGCAACTCACACGGACATTGCCCGGCCAGGAACATCTCTGGCTCAAGCTCGCGGAAGCCGAGGGGATGGCAAGAAATATCGTGGGCGTTCACCGCGCACGGGCCGAATACGACGTGCTGATGGGTGATCTTGAATCCGCCCAGAGGCAACTCAGGCAGGCCCAGGAAAAACTGCCAGCGGGCACCCCCCAGAGACAGGTGGTAACGGAGCGTCTCGCGGAGATTACCAGCCGGCTACAGGCCCGGGCTAACAGCTGATCAGGCGTTGCCGGCGGCCTTGAGGTTCATGTTTGCGGTGAAATCAAGCATACGCTGCAACGGCCTCAATGCGCGCTCCCGGAGCGACGGATCCACATGAACCTCCTGATCGCCCTGCTCCAGTACATGCAGCAGATTTTCCAGGCCGTTCATTGCCATCCAGGGGCAATGGGCACAGCTGCGACAGGTCGCACCGTTGCCCGCCGTCGGCGCTTCGATCAGTGTCTTGTTCGGTGCCAGTTGCTGCATCTTGTAAAAGATGCCGTTATCGGTCGCAACAATGAACTTCTCATTCGGCAATGTCTGGACTGCATGGATCAACTGCGAGGTTGAACCGACCACGTCGGCCATTTCCACTACCGCGTCCGGCGACTCCGGATGCACCAGAACCGCGGCATCCGGGTACAGCGCCTTGAGATCCTCAAGACCACGATACTTGAATTCCTCATGGACGATACAGGAACCGTCCCAGAGCAGCATATCTGCACCGGTTGTCTTCTGAACGTAGTGTCCCAGGTGTTTGTCTGGCGCCCAGAGAATCTTCTCTCCACGGGCATCCAGATCTTCCACAATGGCCTGAGCGCAGCTTGACGTGACCACCCAGTCTGCCCTTGCCTTCACTGCCGCAGAGGTATTGGCATAGACCACAACCGTACGATCGGGGTGCTGGTCACAAAACTCGGCAAACTCATCCGCGGGACAACCGACATCAAGGGAGCAGGTTGCCTCGAGTGTTGGCATCAGAACGCGCTTCTCCGGGTTCAGGATTTTCGCGGTCTCGCCCATGAATCGCACACCGGCCACCACCACCGTAGAGGCGGGATGCTGGTTGCCAAAGCGGGCCATTTCCAGAGAATCGGCAACGCAACCACCGGTTTCTTCCGCAAGGCGCTGGATGTCCGGATCGGTATAGTAATGCGCCACCAAAACCGCGTCCTTCGCCTTCAGGGCGGACTTGATACGGGCTTCCAGGTCGGCCTTTTCACTGGCGCTGAGCGGCTTTGGCTCGGCGGCATGGGCAAGGTGTTCCTGAACAAGGATTCGGTCTTGGGCGTAGGTCATTACTGCTTCTCTGTGTTGCGTTTTCGGGAGGAGTATTACCTAGGTATGATCGTATACGCAAAAAAAAAGAGCCCGGAGGCTCTTTTTTCACAAAAACCCGCAGGTTTCTGTTATTTGGTGGGTCGTGAAGGATTCGAACCTTCGACCAATTGGTTAAAAGCCAACTGCTCTACCAACTGAGCTAACGACCCATAACTGCTGATCAAAGCCTCTGGCTTCAATCCATACCGAACGAATATTCCCACCCGGTATTTCGTGTTTGGTGGGTCGTGAAGGATTCGAACCTTCGACCAATTGGTTAAAAGCCAACTGCTCTACCAACTGAGCTAACGACCCAAACGAGGCGCATATAGTAATGATTTTTGGCCGCTGATCAACCCCTTTTTTTCAGGTTTCTCAACATTTTTCCCGTACGGAGAGCTCAGATGTTTCCTGACGCCAGATACTTCCTTGCCAGGTCTGCAGCACTACTGGCGGGGTAATCCTCAATCACCATTTTCATACGGCGCTGCGCTTCAGCCTTTTCACCCAGGCGATCATGAGTCACGCCGAGCTTGTAAAGCGCATCCGGCGCTTTCCGGTGATCGGCAAAACGGGTGGCAACAATGGTGAATGCCTGCTTCGCCTGTTCCAGCTGCGGCTTGACCAGATAAACCTCACCCAGCCAGTAATAGGCGTTTACGGTAAGGTCGCCTTCCGGATACTTATCGATAAACTCGTAAATCCGGCTGATGGCCTCATCATATTTCTTCTGGTTGCGGATAAGATCCTGAATCTGTTCGTAGGCCTTGCGCTCTTCGGCACCGGGCTGGCGATACTCCCTGACTGCCGGGGCCGAACCGGAAGTGGCCGGATTCGGGCCTGCTGAGGGCTCAGGAGCCGGTTGCGAAGCCAACTTCTCAGACAGGTCCAGGATACGCTGATCCAGGTCAATATACCGGTCGCGCCCCTGTTCCTGCAGGCGGTTAATCAGATGCCTTTGCTCCTCCACTTCACCCTGGAGGCGCCTGACTTCGCCCTGAAGCTGCTGGATCATGTAGAACAGCTCAGCCGTGGCCTGGCTGTTGTTGGCGCTACGCTGAGCGTTCTGAGCTGATTGCGCCAGGGCTGCCCCCGCCTGCCCGAAGGCAAGCGGGAGCAACACTGTCGCCATGAGTGTTTGTCTCATGGTCCTTCCTGTGTGATTACTCAAATACGAGTTCCACACGACGGTTCTGGGCCCACGCACTTTCACTGGAACCCATCACTGCCGGCTTCTCTTCGCCATAGCTTACGGTTTCAATCTGTCCCCGTGAAGCACCATTCACAATCAGGAAGCGCTGAACTGCGTTGGCACGGCGCTCACCGAGGGCCAGGTTGTACTCCTTGGTGCCGCGCTCGTCAGCGTGGCCTTCCAGACGAACATTCCGGCCCGGATTGTTGGCCAGGTAGCGGGCATGGGCCACCAGGACGTCACGGGCTTCGGGCTTGATTTCCGCAGTATCGAAATCAAAATAAAACACGGTAATATCACGCAGCGCTGCCTGCTCGGCCTGCTCACGGGCGGCCATACGCTCTTTTTCTGTCATTGCAGAGGAGGAAACGCCACGCTGATCATCACCGCCGTACACGGTAGAACCGCCTTCCTGATCCACAGCCCCGACGTCTGAGCCGTACTCGCCGTCTTCCGCGGTTCCGCCGGTCGAACTACAGCCTGCAACCAGGCCTACGGAGAGTAAAAGTGCAAATGCCTTGGATTGAGCTGAAAACTTCATAATCTTTTCCTTTCAGTTGATTGACGTTATTTCTTGAACAATTACCGAAGCCGGTCGGGCTATGGCAATCAGCGAACCAGAGGCCCCCAGGCCGGGTCCCGAACCTCCCCCTCAGAGCCCGGAAGACTGTATGCAGCCCCGCCATCCGACGATATGACGGTAAGCACGCTGGTGCCATTCTGGTCGGTTGCATAGATCAGCATCCTGCCATTAGGGGCAACACTTGGAGATTCGTCAGACTCTGTCCGGGTGAGGATGGTTTCCTCCCCGGTCTCAAGGTCTGTACGGGCAATGTGAAACGCGCTGTCACGCTGATGTACGTAATAGACAAATTCTCCGTTGCTATCGGCCCGCGGGCGGGCGTTGTAACGACTACCAAAGGTAATGCGCCGGAGTTCGGCACCGGGTGTTTCCATATGATAGATCTGGGGGCCCCCCGAACGGTCGGAGGTAAAGAAAATTCCTTTGCCACTGGCGTCCCAGTTCGCTTCGGTATCGATCGCCCAATGGTTGGTCAGCTTGGTCAGCTGACGGGTCTCCAGATTCATGCGGTAAATCTCCGCATTACCGTCCCTGGAAAGCGTCATCAGCAGCGACCTGCCATCATCAGACCAGGCGGGCGCCGAGTTAAGGCCCGGAAAATCCGCAACCTTGGTACGCTTGCCAGAGGCAAGTTCATGCACGAATATCACCGGCTTTCCGGTTTCAAAGGAGACATAAGCCAGCTTTTTACCATCCGGCGACCAGGCCGGCGAGAGGATTGGCTCCTGACTTTCCAGCCGGATGCGGGCCCGCTTGCCATCCACATCGCTTACCTGCAAACGGTAGCGCGGCTTGCCACCGGCGGCATCCAGAGTCACAAAGGCAAGCTGGGTCGAGAATACCCCGGGCACGCCGGTAATCGCTTCGTAGACCTTGTCGCTGATGTGGTGGGCCAGGGAGCGCATGTTGGAGGCGGGCGCCGCCGCCGTTTCTCCGAGAATCCGCTCCTCGCGGTTTACGTCGAAGAGCTCGTAGCGGGCCTGAACCCGGTCGCCACTGCGGCTGAGCCCGCCAACAAGCACGTAACGCTGGCCTAGCAAACGCCAGTCCCGGAAATACACTTCTTCCCGCCTGGATGGCAGACTCAGCATCTTTTCCGGTGACAGGGCGCGAAATTCGCCTGTCATGGTGAGGTCCGCCTGAACAATACTGCTGACCTTGTCTCCGGCGGGCATCTGACCGGACTCGGCGAATGGAACCACAGCGACAGGTATGGCGGAATCTGCACCCTCGGTTATCCGGATTAGCAGTTCTGCCCGCACGCCTGAAACAGCTACGAATACCAGAGCGATTGCTGCCAGAATTGTCTTTGACGGGTTGTACCAAATCCCCTGTGTCATGGTGTTATCCGTATCCTTATCTCAACCTGCGTGGGTTGAACTCAATCGTAAACTGCCGGAAATACCGTTCAAACGTATCACGCTCGTTGGGTATTGGGTAACGACTCAGGGAGCGTACAGCGCCCAGAGCTGAATTGTCGAAAGCGGTATTGCCACTGCTGCTGACCAGTTTCACACTGGCAAGTTCACCCGTGGGCAGCAGCGTGATCTGCAACCGCGCTGTCATCTCCTCCGTGGCCGACGACGGCGGATACCAGGCCTGACTGAGCCTTTCCCGTATCAGAGCCTGATACTTTTCACTCTCGGACAGCATTTGCGCTTCTCTGGCCTTTGCTGCTGCCGCCTCTTGCTGGCGGCGAGCCTCCGCCTCGCGAGCTCGCCGGGCTTCATCTGCCTGAGCTTCCAACTGCTGCTCCCGGAGCTTCCGTTCCGCCTCAAGGCGCTTACGTTCAGCCTCCTGGCGCGCCAACTCTTCCTGGCGCTTGCGCTCCGCGTCTTCACGCTTGCGCTGTTCTTCCTGCCGGCGCTTCTGTTCCTCAGCCTTCTTTCTGGCCTCTTCCTGCCGCCGCTTTTCTTCCTCAGCTTTCTGGCGTTCGCGCTCTTTCGCCTCAGCCTCGGCTTTTTGACGGGCGGCTTCCTCTTCACGGGCTTTCCGGGCCTCCCGTTCCCTCGCCTCGGCTTCCTGTTGCTCACGCTCCTTCTGTTGCTGGTGTTGCTGGAGCCGCTTCTCCTCTTCGCGCTGCTTCTGCTCGGCAACCCGCCGTGCCTTTTCTTCCTGGCGTCGCTTCTCGGCCTCTGCCTGCTTGCGCTGTTCCTCGGCCCTGCGTTCTTCGTCACGTTTTTGCTGATCTACCGGATCCACGACCGGGCTTGGCTCTGGTTCCTGCTGCGTGATCAGGCGTGCCGAGATACTTCTGGGCGGCGGTTCGTGTTCCGGCGAGCTCCAGGACCAGCCTGTCAGTGCAATACCGACGATCAGCACATGAAGCGTTACCGAAAGCACCACTGGCGACTTCCAGGGCGGCACTCCGGTTGTGGTTACTTCGCGCTGGTTATCTCTCACAACACTCCTGCCCGCACCGGTGTCACTTGTCGTCCCGGGGTGATTCAGTGATCAGGCCAATACTGCTGGCACCGGCACCCTGCAATTCCGCCATCAGACGGACAACCGTGCCATATTCAACGTATTCATCGCCACGGACCAGAATTTCACTGGAGGAGCGCTGAGACAGAATTTTGGCGATCTGCTCCCGGACTTCGGCCAGCGACATCGGATCGCTGCCCTTATCGCCCACTTCCACGTAGTAGGCACCGTTAGCGTCCACTGAAACGATTACCGACTCGACGTCTTTATCCGCCTGAATCGGATCAGCGGTGGTCTGTGGCAGGTCCACCTTGACGCCCTGAGTCAGCATCGGCGCGGTAACCATAAAAATAATCAGCAGCACCAGCATCACGTCAATGTACGGAACCACATTGATTTCCGACATTGGCTTTCGCCGTTGTTCCGGCATCATTCCCATGCCTTTCATAAACTTTCGCTCCTGCCCCGACTCCTACCCTCAAAAGGTGTAGCCATCACGCGGCGCTCTTTTCAGTCTGGTGAACGCGGCGATGAAGAATACTGGAGAACTCATCAGCAAAGGTTTCATAATTCTTCAGCAACGCATCGGACATGGCGGAGAAGCGGTTGTAGGCGATAACCGCCGGAATTGCCGCAAACAGACCCATAGCGGTTGCAATCAGGGCTTCGGAAATACCCGGGGCAACGGTTGCCAGAGTCGCCTGCTGCACCTGGGCCAGGCCGCGAAATGAATTCATGATGCCCCACACGGTCCCGAACAGACCCACATAGGGGCTTGTCGAGCCGACCGTTGCCAGAAACGGAAGATGGGCCTCCAGGCGCTCCTGCTCGCGGGAGAAGGCAACACGCATTGCCCGCTGAGTGCCTTCCATCACGGCATCGGCATCGCGGCTTTGCTGGCGCAGCCGGGAAAATTCCTTGAAGCCGGCTCGAAACAGCGATTCCATACCGGAAAACGGTGTCGGTTCAGCATTCACTTCCCGGTACAACTGGCCGAGATCCATACCAGACCAGAAACGCTCCTCAAATGCCAGCTGCGCCCGCTTGGCTTGTCGGAACACCTGAAGGCGCTGAAAAATAAGCGCCCAGGACATAATTGATGCCAGGGCCAGCAAAAGCATGACCAACTGCACCAATACACCTGCGTTTGCAATCAGGTACCAGACTGAAAGTTCTGAATCCACCTCTTACTCCTGACTCATTCTGTTAGTTGTTTCAGGAGGCTGGACATTTCTGGCCAGCAGTTCCTGCATATTGTCCGGCAGGCGACGGGGCCGGCCGGTGTCCAGAGAGACACAGGCAACCCGCACTTCACCGTCACAGAGCAGTTTCCTGTCTGCCGCGCGACTGACTCTCTGCCTGAAGTCCATCCACACCCGGCCGAAAGCCACTGGCTCAGCAGTTACCAGCAGTTCGTCGTCGAGCTTCGCCGCTACAGAGTAGTGGATGGACAGCCTCTGCACGACATAGCTGATGTTTTCGGCAAGACCCGCTCTCAAACCGACGCCACAACTGCGCACCCACTCGGTTCGGGCCCGCTCCATGTAATGAAGATATTTGGCATGGAATACGATGCCTCCCGCGTCCGTGTCTTCGATATAGACCCGGACCGGCAATTCAAAACTCGCTTCTACCGACTGTTCAACCAAAAAGATCGCCCTCCCTGCCCGATTTCGGAGGGACAACCCCGAAATGCTGGTAGGCGTTGGAGGTGACCATGCGGCCCCTCGGCGTACGCAGCATGTAGCCCTGCTGGATCAGGAAGGGTTCGAGCACATCCTCGATTGTGCCCCGCTCCTCACTGATGGCGGCGGCAAGGCTCTCCACGCCCACAGGGCCACCATCAAACTTTTCAATCATCGCCAGCAACAGCCGGCGGTCCATATGGTCGAAGCCCTGACTGTCCACTTTCAGCATGTTCAGGGCCTGATCGGCGATGTCAGAGGTGATACGACCATCGAAGCGGACTTCGGCAAAATCACGGACCCGGCGCAACAGACGGTTGGCGATCCGCGGGGTGCCCCGTGACCGGCGTGCAATCTCGAACGCACCGGCTTCATCGATAGAAACAGAAGACAGGCGGGCGGATCGGATAATAATACTGGTGAGATCTTCAGTGTTGTAGAACTCCAGGCGCTGAACAATGCCGAAGCGGTCCCGCAATGGCGATGTCAGCAAACCGGCACGGGTGGTGGCCCCTACCAGGGTAAACGGCGGCAGATCCAGCTTGATTGAACGGGCGGCCGGGCCTTCACCGATCATGATGTCCAACTGGTAATCTTCCATGGCCGGATACAGCACTTCTTCCACAGCAGCGCTGAGGCGGTGGATCTCGTCAATAAAGAGAACGTCGCCTTCTTCAAGGTTGGTCAACATCGCCGCCAGATCCCCGGCCTTCTCCAGAACCGGGCCCGAGGTTGTCTTGATGGACACACCCATCTCGTTGGCAATGATATTGGCGAGGGTGGTTTTACCAAGACCGGGTGGGCCGAAGATCAGCACATGGTCCAGAGCTTCCTGGCGCCCACGGGCAGCTGAAATAAAAATATCCATCTGCTCACGGACCGTCGGCTGGCCAACGTATTCGGCCAGTAAGGCCGGGCGAATCGCCCTGTCATGCACTTCTTCGTATTCACCGGCCCGGGCCGAAATCAACCGGTCGGATTCGATCATGGCATCACCCATAGTGTGGGAATCAACATCGTGCCTCACCTTCGCCCGCGGTTCCAGGCTGCCCCAATTGTACAAAGGGCTTTGAGGGTGTCACGTTACGCTCTCTACAGGTTCGCGACAGGTGTCGGTGATCAGGCCGGTATCATGTTGCGAAGGGCCAGCCGGATCAGGGTCTCGCTGGTCATGCCCTCCTCTGCCACCTTGCTGATGGCCTTGGCCGCTTCCTGGGGCTTGTACCCCAGCGCAATCAGCGCGGCTTCCGCCTCCTCTGTCGCCCCCGGCCCGGCAGACGCCGCATGTCCGGCCACCTGCCCCAATCCTGTCGTATCAGGCGACGTTGGCACGAATTGCCCTTCAAGTTGCCCTATCCGGTCGGTCATTTCAACAAGAAGCCGCTCAGCCGTCTTCTTGCCAACCCCAGGCAGCTTGACCAGCGAGGCGGAGTCCCGGTTTTCCACGCAGCGGATAAACTGCCGGGCATCAAGGCCGGAAAGAATGCCCACCGCCAGTTTTGGCCCCACACCATTAACCTTGATCAACAGGCGAAACAGGTTCCGGTCCAGCCGAGAGGCAAAGCCGTAGAGACTCTGGGCATCTTCCCGGACGGCAAAATGGGTGTGAAGGGTAACTTCATCGCCCGTTTCGGGCAGATGAAAGAAGGTGGTGTAGGGAATGTCGATTTCGTAGCCAAGACCGGCGCACTCTATCAGCGCCTGGCCCGGAGCCTTTTCAACCAGAATACCTCGGATACGACCAATCAAGGGGTATCTCCTGTGGCTCTTGTGAGCAGTTTACTGTTGTCGCACGCGACCGCTTCGAACCTTTCCGGCACCACTGGCCAACCGCAGGATACTCTGACTCATGTGGGCATGACACATCGCAATTGCCAGCGCATCGGCCGCGTCCGCCTGAGGTTTGCGTGAGAGTGAAAGCAGCACCTGGACCATGTGCTGGACCTGGGACTTGTCTGCCCCACCCTTGCCGACAACGGCCTGTTTGACCTGTCGGGCGGAATACTCGTGAACCGCGAGGCCGCTGTTGGCGGCACTGACGATAGCTGCCCCCCTGGCCTGGCCCAGTTTCAGGGCCGAATCGGGATTGCGCGCCATGAACACCTGCTCGATGGCAAATTCTTCCGGACGATACTCGCCGATCAGCGTGGCCAGACTTTGGAAAATGGTCTGCAGGCGCTCTGCCATGGGTTTCTCACCCACGCGGATGCAGCCACTGTCGATGTATTCGATGTGCCGACCTTCCACACGGATGACGCCGTAACCGGTAATCCTCGATCCGGGATCAACGCCCAGAATTATCGCCACATCAATGCCTCTGTCTGGTCACAGCGACTCTGACGGTCGCCCGGGCGCAGAGCGTAAGGCCTCGCGCCCGTTGCTCACAACTTAGTCTTTACCCTCGCCTGCTTCGGCCTTGTTGCCTTCCACCGGCTTTGCCGGCTTACGCAAACGGATGTGCAGTTCGCGCAGCTGTTTCTCGTCCACTTCGCCCGGCGCCTGAGTCATCAGACAGGTAGCGGTCTGGGTTTTCGGGAAAGCGATCACGTCACGAATGGACGTAGCGCCGGTCATCAGCATCACCAAACGGTCCAGGCCAAAGGCCAGACCACCATGGGGCGGGCAACCGAACTTCAGGGCGTCGAGCAGGAAGCCGAACTTGGCCCGCGCTTCTTCCTCGCCGATACCCAGGATGCGGAACACCGCTTCCTGCATTTTCTCGTCATGGATACGGATCGACCCACCACCCAGCTCGGTACCGTTCAGGACCATGTCGTAGGCACGGGACAACGCGTTGGCCGGATCTGCCGCCAGCTCTTCCGGGCTGCAGGAAGGCGCAGTGAACGGGTGGTGAATCGCCGTCAGACCACCGTCCGGGGTTTCCTCGAACATCGGGAAATCCACAACCCACAGCGGTGCCCACTCGCAGGTCAGCATGTCCAGATCGTGACCAACCTTGATACGCAGCGCGCCAAGGGCTTCGTTCACAACGTTGGTTTTGTCGGCGCCGAAGAAAACGATGTCTCCATCTTCAGCACCCACCCGCTCCATAATCGCAAGGGCAACATCATCACCCAGGAACTTGATGATCGGAGACTGCAAACCCTCTACGCCCCGGGACAGGTCGTTGACCTTGATGTAAGCCAGACCCTTGGCACCGTAGATACCGACGAATTTGGTGTAATCGTCAATCTGCTTGCGGGTCAGCTCGCCACCTTTGGGTACACGCAGGGCGGCAACACGGCCTTTCGGGTCTTTGGCCGGGCCGGCGAACACCTTGAAGTCCACACCTTCGACCAGATCATTCACGTCCAGCAGCTCCAGTGGAATACGGAGGTCCGGCTTGTCGCTGCCGTAGCGCTGCAGGGCCTCGGCATACGGCATTTGCGGGAAGGACGGAAGATCGACATCCAGCACATCCTTGAACAGGGAGCGGATCATGTCCTCGTTCAGGCCCATCAGGATCTCTTCATCAATGAAGGAGGCCTCGATATCCACCTGGGTGAATTCCGGCTGACGGTCCGCCCGCAGGTCTTCGTCCCGGAAGCACTTGGCAATCTGGTAGTAACGGTCAACGCCAGACACCATGAGCAGCTGTTTGAACAGCTGGGGAGACTGAGGCAGCGCAAAGAACGAACCCTCGTGGGTACGGCTGGGTACCAGGTAATCACGGGCGCCTTCGGGTGTGGCTCGGGTCAGGATGGGGGTTTCCACATCCATGAAGCCGTTACTGTCCAGGTAGTTACGAATGTAGCTGGTTACCCGGGAGCGGAAACGCAGACGGTTGATCATCTCCGGACGGCGCAGGTCCACATAACGGTAACGCAGGCGAACGTCCTCACCAACATCCACATGCTCGTCCAGCGGGAACGGCGGCGTTGCGGCGGCATTCAGGATACTCAACTCCTTGCCCAGCAGCTCAACCTGCCCGGTGGGCATGTTGTTGTTCTCGGTCCCGGCGGGACGACGACGCACGCGACCGGTAACCTTGATCACAAACTCGCTACGGACTTTCTCCGCCAGGGCAAAGCTTTCAGGGGTATCAGGGTCGACAACCACCTGAGACATACCATCCCGATCCCGCAGATCCAGGAAGATAACCCCACCGTGGTCACGGCGGCGGTGGACCCATCCGCAAAGTGTGACTTCCTGATCAATGTGGGATTCGTTGATCCCACCGCAATAATGACTGCGCATACCGGTTCCCGTTACGTTTAATGTGTTCAAATTTGGTGCTTTAATGCCGCACCGGGTGTGGTGGGCTTTTCCGAAACACGCTGTGAATACGTCCCTGTACGCTCTGCTCCGCCATCCATGGCTCCGCAAGGTTTCGGAAAAGCCCACCACACCCGGCGCTACGTTGTTCGTGCCCGCTCAAAAAATGTTGCGACCATAGCGGAAAAGCCGCCCATTATAAACACAATGGCGCTGAAAATCAGGCGTGCTGGCACGCAAATGAGGCGACCGGATGACTGTGGGTTGGCAGCCGGCTAGAATGCTGCCTTTTCTATCAGCAGATGGAGTCTGAACTTGGCCACCAGAGCGGAGCAGAAACTGAAAACCCGGCGGGCATTAATGGATGCGGCGCTCTCGCAACTCAGTGCCGATCGGGGATTCGGCAGTCTGAGCTTGCGGGAGGTTGCCCGGGAGGCAGGCATTGCCCCGACTTCCTTTTACCGACACTTTGCCGAGCTCGATGAACTGGGTCTGGCCCTGGTGGATGAAGGTGGCGTTGCTCTGCGGCAACTGATGCGTCAGGCCCGTAAACGGATCGCCCGGGACGGTGGCAGTGCCATTTCAACATCCGTGGAGACGTTCATGGAGTATCTTGGCAACAATTCGAACCTTTTCCGGCTGATGCTGCGTGAGCGTACGGGCGTTTCAACCACGTTTCGAACAGCGGTGAAAGCGGAGATCGATCATTTCGTGACGGAACTGGCCGATGACCTTCGGCGGGTCGCGGAGGAAAAGAACAAGCCGCTTTCTGAAGCGAGGCTGGTGGCCGAGGCCATGGTGACGCTGGTGTTCAACCAGGGTGCCGAGGCGCTGGATGCGACTCCGAAGGAGCGTGAGGAACTCAAGGTTAAGCTGAAAACCGAGCTACGGATGATTCTGGTCGGTTCCCAGACGCTGGCAAAATACCAGGCTCGTTCAGGACGCTAGACGCCCGACCGGAGTTCCAAGAGCACCGGACCAAGCTGCTTCCTGACCAGCTCCAGCTCCTGATCGGTATAAGGCACCGGCGCCTGCGTGCCCCACACCGGGCCTGGCCACGCCGGGTCGCCTTCGAAACGCACGATATGGTGAATGTGAAGCTGGGGCACCATGTTGCCGAGGGCGGCGACGTTCATCTTGTCGCCGCCGAACACGTCCATCATGGCCTCGCTGAGCACCGAGGACTCCCGCACCAACTGGTGCTGCTGATCCGCCGACAACTGGTAGATCTCCCGGACCCCGGCAACAGCCGGAACCAGAAGCACCCAGGGCCAGGTACTGTCGTTCATCAGCCGGATCTCACACAGCGGACTATTGCCGAGACCAATGGTATCGGCATTTAACCGTTCGTGTAACCGGAAGTCCTCTGGGCCGCTCATGATCGCCCCCCCCTTGTTTGCTGCCAATGTGATTACTGCGAATGGAACTGGCTGCGACCACGGCCGATGGCGTAGTAAATCAGCCCATAACGTTCGAGCATGTCCGGCTCGTACAGGTTGCGGCCGTCGAACACGACTGGCTCACGGAGAGCGGAAGCGACCGACTCGAAATCCGGTGAACGGAACTCCTTCCATTCGGTGCAGATTGCCAGCACATCCGCGCCCTTGAGTGCTTGCTCTTTGGTACCGCAGAGGGTCAGACCGTCCTGGTCACCGTAGATGCGCTGGGTTTCTTCCATGGCCTCGGGATCAAAGGCCTGAACGGTGGCGCCGGCTTTCCACAGGTCTTCCATCAGGGTACGGGCGGACGCTTCGCGCATGTCGTCAGTGTTGGGCTTGAAGGCCAGCCCCCAAATGGCCACGACCCTGCCCTTCAGGTCGCCACCGAAGTAGTGACTGATCTTATCGAACAGGACGTGCTTCTGGGCGTAGTTGACCGCCTCAACCGCGTTCAGCAGACGCGCCTCATAGCCACAGTCACTGGCCGTCCGGGCCAGCGCCTGTACATCTTTCGGGAAGCAGGAACCACCGTAACCACAGCCCGGGTAGATGAAATGATAGCCAATCCGGGGATCGGAACCGATACCACGGCGGACGGCTTCGATGTCCGCGCCCAGTCGTTCGGCCAGGTTGGCGATCTCGTTCATGAAGCTGATCTTGGTAGCCAGCATGGAATTGGCAGCGTACTTGGTCAGCTCCGCAGATCGCAGATCCATGAAGATCATGCGGTCATGGCTGCGATTGAACGGGTAATAGACTTCCCGCAGCAGTTCCGCCGCCCGCTCGCTGTCGGTACCGACAACAATGCGGTCGGGCTTCATGAAATCATTGATGGCAGCGCCTTCCTTGAGGAACTCGGGGTTGGACACAACGTCAAAATCAAGCTCCAGCCCACGGCGGTCAAGCTGGGCCCGAACCGCTGCCCCGACCTTGTCACCAGTACCAACCGGCACCGTGGACTTGTCCACGACCACCTTGTAGTCGTCCATGAATTCACCGATGGACCGGGCCACAGCAGTAACGTACTGCAGATCCGCTGACCCGTCCTCATCCGGAGGCGTGCCGACCGCAATAAACTGCAAGGTCCCGTGGCCGACGGCTTCTTCGGTGTCTGTGGTAAAGGAAAGACGCCCTGCCTCGACGGTGTGCTTCACAATGCTGTCCAGACCTGGCTCGTAGATGGGAATCTGACCATTCTTCAGCTTCCCGATCTTGGCCTGATCAACATCCATACACAGAACGTGATGACCAACATCCGCCAGACATGCGCCGGTCACAAGCCCTACATAACCGGTTCCAAAAATCGTAATTTTCATCCGTTAAATCCCAACACAAACAAGAAAATTAATGGGTGTCGCTGGCTTTTTTCTTCCGCCAGATGGCTTCCCAGGCCAGCGCGGTGCCAACAATCGTATTCAGGTCGTCATAATCAGGCTGCCAACCCAGGGTTTGCCTGATAAGAGTGTTATCCGCCATCAGCGCCGCCGGGTCGCCCGCGCGCCGGCCGGTTTCGGTAACCGGAAAATCGGTGCCGGACTGTTTCTTCACAACATCAATCACTTCCCGAACCGTGAACCCGCGACCATAACCGCAGTTCATGACCTTCGAACGACCGCCGTCCGCCATGTAATCCAGCGCCATGACATGCGCTTTGGCCAGGTCTTCAACATGGATGTAATCCCGGATGCAGGTGCCGTCGCGGGTGTCGTAGTCGGTACCGAAGACACTCATGCCCTCGCGCTGGCCGGTGACGCACTCACAGGCCACCTTGATCAGATGGGTCGCCTCGGGCGTGGCCTGGCCGAGCAGGCCATCCGGGTTGGCCCCCGCCACATTGAAGTAGCGGAGGATCACGTAGTTGAGGCCGGAGGCCGCCGCCAGGTCCATGATCATCCGCTCGCTCATCATCTTGGAGGCGCCGTAGGGATTGATGGGGGCCAGCGGCAGATCCTCGGTCAGCACCGTCTGCTCCGGCATGCCATAAACCGCCGCAGTGGATGAAAACACCATGTAGGGCACTTCGTGCTTCTCGACCGCTTTCAGAAGGTTCAGGGTGTTGCGGGTGTTGTTACTGTAATACTTCAGGGGATTGGCGACCGACTCTGGCACGACGATGTTGGCTGCGAAGTGCAGGACCGCTTCAAACCGGTGCCGGGAGAACAGTTCCCCGACCGCCGCTTCATCGGCCAGATCGCCGACAACCAGCTCCCCTGCCGTGACCGCCCAGCGATAACCCGTGGACAGATTATCGAACACCACGATGTCGTGACCGGCCTGGCCCAGCTGGCGAACCACATGACTGCCAATATACCCGGCGCCGCCGGTAACGAGGACTTTCATAGGCGGGAACTACTCCTTCCCTGAAGATTGTTTGCGAAGGCGCCGGATTTCCGCCCGCCGCCGACTGAAAAATTCAGTGATCATCTCACTGCAACGATCTGCCAGAACACCACCGACCGAGGTCACACCCCAGTTCAGATGAGGCTCTTCCAGCGTCCGGCGTGCCGATTCCACCGCCCCGGCCTTGGGTTCGGCAGCGCCGTACACAAGGCGACTGATGCGGCCATGGACAATGGCACCCACGCACATGGTACAGGGCTCCAGCGTAACGTAAAGCGTGGCGCCAGGCAGCCGGTAATTGCCAACCCGGGACGCGGCGTCGCGCAATGCCCGGATTTCGGCATGGGCAGTCGGATCGCAGCCGGAGATGGGCGCGTTAAAGCCCGCCCCGATCTCCCCGCCCTCCAGCACCACCACGGCGCCCACAGGCACTTCCCCCTTCGCCGCGGCTTCCGATGCAAGCTGCAGAGCCCGGGTCATCCAATAGTGATCGGCTTCTGTGCGGGACATTGTCTTTTCGGGCATGGCGTCAGTTAAGCCGGGGGCAGAGTTTAGCCGGGGTCAGAAGAAAGCCTTCTTCTGACCCCTTGTTCACTGACCCCTTATTCAAATAACCACTTAAATACAGCAGGTTATGATTTTCCAGAAGATTTAAAGTGCGATGAAAATACCATGATCAAAAATCTATTGAAAACACTTCTGTTCCGGGAGCCGTTTTCGCCATCATACCGGCGAGTCGGAAGCCAGACCGAGAATGGGTTTTCGCCTATCGGTTGTCTCAATCAAAGGTGACCTCCTTCTTCCACAGGCGTTATCCAGTAAACAGCGTCACCGGTCACGCTGTTTTCCGCCTGGCGAAGCGCCTCCAGTACGGCACTTACATCGGCGTCATCAAGCAGGATATCCACCCGAACCCGCGGTGTGTAGCCGACCACTTTATCACGTGCCGAGAGAAACGGGTCGCGTTCCACCTGAGCCCCGTGCCCTTCCACATGGCTGAACGTAAAGCCGGATACCTCGCTCAGGGTCCGCAGTTGGTCGCCCAATTCCTGCTGGGTATTGGCATGCACAATAAGCGTCAGAATCTTCACACGTGGTCCTCCGTTGCGGGTTGAGCCAGGCGTCGCTGCGCCCGCCCTTCTGTCCAGGCATATAAGGTAGGAAGCAGCACCAGTGTGAGCAGCGTCGACGTGAACAGTCCGCCGATCACCACGACCGCCAGCGGGCGCTGCAACTCGGAGCCCGGCCCGGTCGCCGTCAATAGCGGCACCAGGCCCAGGCTGGCGATTAATGCGGTCATGAGTACCGGGCGCAACCTGCGTTCGGCACCTTCCTGAACCGCCTGGAGCAGCGTTCGGCCGGCTTCACGCAACTGGTTGAAGTAGGTCACCATCACCACACCATTGAGCACCGCCACACCGAACAGGGTGATAAAGCCTACGGATGCCGGTACCGACAGATACAGGCCGGACAGGTACAGGCTGATCACGCCGCCGATCATGGCGAACGGGATGTTGAGTATGATCAGGCCGGCCTGGCGAAGGGAGCGAAAGGTGGTAAACAGCATGACGTAAATCAGCGCGACGGCCACCGGCACGACCAGCGCCAGACGGGCGCCGGCGCGCTGCTGGTTCTCGAACTGGCCGCCATAGGTGACGTAATAACCCGGTGGCAGTTGCAGTTCGCGTTCCAGTGTGGCGCGTACATCGTCGACGAAACCCACCACATCGCGGCCTTCGACGTTAGCCTGCACCACCACCTGGCGCTTGGCCGATTCGCGGGTGATCGCCACCGGCCCATCCACTTCCCGCAGCCTGGCCAGACTGCTCAAGAGGATCTTTTCTCCCGTCGGTGTTTCCACCTTTAGCGCACCGATGTCTGCCGGGGATGTGCGTGACTTTTCCGGATAGCGTAGCAGTACACCTACCCGGTAGTTGCCCTGGATCACCTCGGTGACCACACGACCACCGACCGCAATCTCCACCAGCCGATTGATGTCATCGACATTGATCCCGAAGCGGGCGATGGCCTGGGGATCGATCTCGACCTGCAGGTAAGTCTGACCCGAGAGCGGCGCACGAAAGACATCAACGGCGCCGGGAATGCTGTTGACCAACGTTTCGATCTGTTTGGATTTTTCCTCCAACACCGGAAGATCGTCGCCATACAACTTGATGGCCATCGCGGCCCGCACGCCGGTCAGCATCTCCGAGACCCGCATGTCGATGGGCTGGGTGAAGGCGTAGTCGATGCCGACGAAGCGGTCGAGCTTCTCACGCAACCGTTCCTGAAACTCCTCCAGGCTTACCGTCCACTGATCGCGCGGCTTGGTGATGATGAAGTTGTCGGTCTGGTACAGGCCCATGGGGTCCATGCGCAGTTCGTCGGCGCCGGTACGCGACACCACGCCGGTGACCTCGGGTAGTTCCATCATGGCCTTTTGGTAGGGCTCATCAAGCGCCAGCGAGCGCTCCAGCGAAATGCTGGGCAGCTTTTCGATGATAACCACGGTGGTGCCTTCATCCATGACCGGCATGAACTCCTTGCCAATCATGGGAAACAGTGCGGCTGCGATCACCAGCAATACCAAGGCACCGCCAACTGCGGTCTTGCGGCTGTTCAACGCCCAACGCATTACCGGCAGATAGGCCTGTTTCAGCAAAGCCAGCACCCGGTTATCCTTTTCCGCGCCACCGCGCATCAACAGGCTGGCGAACACCGGAATGACCGTCAGCGACAGGAGCAACGAGCCGATGAGCGCGAACGCAATTGTCACCGCCAGCGGCGTAAACATCTTGCCTTCCAGCCCGGACAGGCTGAACAGGGGCAGAAACACCACGATAATGATCAGCACGGCGGAGATCACCGGAGTCGCCACCTCCAGTGTTGCCCGGTAGACCAGGTGCAGACGACCAATCCCCTTGGGCGCATGACTGAGTTGCGCATGAATGTTCTCGACCACCACCACCGCGGCATCCACCAGGATACCGATGGCAATCGCCAGCCCGCCGAGCGACATGAGATTGGCGCTGACGCCGAACAGGCGCATCATTACAAAGGTGAACAGCACCGAAAGCGGCAAGATCAGCGCGACGGTCAAGGCGGCCCGGAGGTTGCCAAGCATGATGATCAACACCAGCAACACCAGCACCACGGCCTCGCCCAGCGCTTTTTCCACGGTCCATACCGCCTGCGTCACCAGCTCGGTGCGATCATAGAAGGGTACGATATGGACCCCCTCGGGCAGCGCTGTCTTGAGCGCCTCCAGTTCGCGTTTCACTCCATCAACGGTGGTGCGGCTGTTGGCGCCCTTGCGCAACAGCGCAAGGCCGGTAACCACCTCGCCTTCGCCGTCGGCGGTGACCGCCCCGTAGCGGGTCAGGGAGTTGATGCGGACCTTGGCTACGTCACTGATGTGTAGAGGAATTCCGTCACGGGTTGCCACCGTGATGCTCCGAATGTCGTCCGGATCCCGCAGTTGTCCCACAGTGCGCACCAGCAATACTTCGTTGTTACGGTTGATGCGGTCTCCGCCGGCGTTGCGGTTGTTATTCTCCAGTGCGGTCTCCAGGTCCTCGATCGACAGACCGTAGGCCAGCAGCGCCTCGGGATCGGCTACGACTTCAAACACCTTGACCTCGCCGCCCAGGGAATTGACCTCCGCCACTCCCTCGAGTGTACGCAAGCGTGGGCGGATGACCCAGTCCTGAATACGGCGCAGCTCCCGGTTGCTGTAACCTTTCCCCTCGACCCGGTACATATACCCCTCGCCCAGCGGCGTGGTGATTGGGCCCAGACCGCCCTCCACGCCAGCCGGCAGCTCGCCCCAGACCTGGTTGAGGCGCTCGGCCACCTGCTGGCGCGCCCAGTAGATGTCGGTGCCGTCCTCGAAATCGATGGTGATGGAACTCAGGGCGTACTTGGTGGTGGAACGGAGCACGGTCTGGCGCGGCAGCCCCTGCATCTCCGCCTCGATGGGAAAGGTGATGCGGCTTTCCACCTCGGTGGGCGACAGGCCCGGCGCCTTGATGATCACCTGCACCTGGGGCGAGGCGATATCCGGGAAGGCGTCGATCGGCAGGGTGCGAAATGCCCATATCCCACCGACGGTAAGTGCGGCAGCGAGCAGCAGGATCATCAGCCGCTGGATCAGGGAGAAACGAATCAGTGCAGCAATCATGGCTTACTCGCCTCCCTGGTACTGCCAGTGCGATTTCAGCTCGGCCACACCGCCGCTGACAATCTCGGTGTCGGCCGCGATACCGGCGCGCACCGCAATCCAGTCGCCCGCCTCCGTGCCGATTTCGATCGGAACCGGCTTGAAGCGCCGTGGACCCGTCACCTCGAACAGGTAAGCCTGCTCGCCGACCCGGAACACCGCGCTGGCCGGCACCACCAGGCCCTGGTAGGAAATCCCGGTCAGCGTCACGGCAGCGTACATGCCAGGCCGCAAGACGTCGTCCGGGTTGTCGACCACGATTCGACCGCCCAGGGTCTGGCTTTGACGCTCCACTTCCCCGCCCAGAGATTGCAGCCGCCCGCGGTATTCACGCCCGGGGCTGGCCTCAACCTGGATCAGGACTTCCGCTCCCAGCTCGATCCGGGGCAGGCTTGCCACCGGCACCCGTACCTCGGCCCACAGGCTGGACAGGTCGTCGACATGAAAAGCGGCCTGGCCAGCGGTAGCCAGTTGCCCCGACTCGATCTCGACACCGGTGACCATGCCATCAATCGGGCTGATCAGCTCGAACTCCGCCAGGCGGTCGGGCTTTTGCGCCAGCGCCTGTATCTGGTCGTCCGACAACCCGGCCAGCGATAACAAGCGACGGCGGGCATCCAGGGTGGCACGGGCACGCTTGTATTCGCTGTCCACCGCGAGCCAGCGGCTTTCCGCGACGATGCCGTCCTTCCATAACCCCTCGATGCGGGCGCGCTCGGCGCGCGCCAGATCGAAGCGGGCCAATGCCTCCAGGTAATCCGCCTGCGCCTGGCCCAGGCTATTGCTACGCAACCGGGCCAGTACCTGTCCCTTATGCACCGTGTCATTCTCCACCATCAGCAACTCGGTCACCAGGCCATCCACGACAGGTGTAACACGGTGGCTCTTGCGCCGGTCAGCGGTGAGGGTAGCGGTCAGATCCAGGCGTGGTTTCAGCTCACGGGCAGTCACGGTAGTGGTGGCAAGCTGGGCGCTGGCCAGTTGCTGCTGAGTCAATACCAGTTCAGCGGCCGGCGCCAGCGCCGGGATTAGCAGGAAAAACAGAGTGGCTAAAGGCTTATTCATTATCAGTATCCTGTTCAGTGGCGACAAGGGCACGACCGGCGGCCAGGCGCAGATCCGCGGCCTCCAGCCACGCCTCTTGCAGCAGTTCCAAATAGCGTTCGTGGGCGTCAAAATAGGTGTTGTTGGCATCGATCACCGAGAGGATCTCCACCTCACCGCTGGCATATGCCTTGCGCGTCAGCTCGAATACTTTTTGCGCAGGCTGGAACACCCGCGTGCGGTAATGCTCTCCCTGCTTAACGAGCTGATTCAGATTCAGATAGCTCTGCCGCAGGCGGCTATCCAAATCCCGTTCCAGCACCTGCAGTTCCGACTGGCCCTCAATGACTTGAGCCCGGGCTTCTCCGATGCGACCGCTGTTTCGGTCCCAGAGAGGTATGGTGATACCCAGGCCGATTCCGGTGACATCCTGGCGACGTCCGTTGAGTAAATCCTGCTCACGAAACACACTTAGGCTAAGATCCGGCAAGCGCTCGGCACGGGCCAGGTCCACACCTGATCGCGCCGCCTCGACTCGGTGTTTCGCGGCGAGCAGCGCCGGATGGTTCGCCAGACCGGCTTGCAACTGTTCCAGCGCGGGGACGAGGCCGAACGGTTTAAGGGAAGTCAATTGAGGTGTCGTCTCGCCGGATAGCCCCAAGTAGACACGAAATCTGCTCAGCGCTTCGTTATAGGCGCCTTCGGCACTATTCAATGCCTGTTGCGCGGCTTCCCGGATCAGATCCATGCGCAGACGCTCCAGCTCGGAAAGCTCCCCGGCCTGGGCGCGGCGGCGCCCGGTGTTCTGCAGGTCATCGGCAAGTTGCAGGCGCTGCTGTGCCAGGCGCAGGCGCCCCAAAGCCAGCTGCAGGCTGTGATAGCGCTGCGCCACCTGGGTTTCCAGGCGGATCTGCTGATAGCTCTGCTCAGCACGGGCAGCGTCCAGGGCCGCCCCGGCGACCGCTTGCTGGTGTCCAAGACGACCGCTCAGCGGCAGCGGCTGGCTGATCGCAAACTGGGTAAAATCAGTGCCTCCGGTGCCCGCGTCCTTGCCGATACTGTCGTCGGCACGCAATTCGATCTGCGGGTTCGGCCACACACCGGCCTGTTGCAGTGCACCCTGGCGGGCACCGACCGCCGCCTGCGCACCACGGATTTCCGGCGCAATCTCGACCACGCGCCGGATACTGTCTTCCAGTGTCCATATACCCTGCGATTGACCCATGGCCGATACCGGCACAGTACAGGACAGCAGGAACCACAGTACTACCGCTCGCCGGTTTTTTCGGCGCGCCAAGAACAAAACATTGAACATTACCCACTCCTGAGCGCTGCGTCGGTGATACGACACGCGCGGAAAAGCATTCAAGATAAAAAGCCATGCGGCATTGCTCAGCACAGACCAACGGCAGGTCTTCGCAGGCAAAACCATCTAAAGGGAAGTCTCAGAGTCTCAGAGCGGGGGTGCGCGCAGGGGCGGTCTTAGACTGAAAGCGGAAGAGAGGAATGGTGCATGGCGATAGAGGCGCCACGATATCCGGGAGCAAAGCCGTCTCGGCAGAAGCAGGATCACTGCCGAAAACAAAGCGATGACCAGCGATCCAGGCGGCAGTTTTTTCAGGACTCCTTGTTGAGACAGGTCGATTTGACCCACTTGGTCAGGATGTTTCTTAGCCGAAACTCCGTAGTCGACGTGGCCATGTTCCTGATGCGCATGTTCCGACGTGGTCGACTCATGATCGTAAGTATGCATGTGCAACCGCGCGCCCTGGATAAACACCAGGGCGATAGCCAGGTAGGCTACCCAGAAGATTTTCGTGAGCGTGGTTAATTGTGATCGATGCATGGTTTCGGGATCATACTCAGTTCTCCGATGCCGGGCAATAACCTGTTAGCTCAAGCAGAAGACCCGCACCATATACCTGAATCATGGCAATCCGGCCGCCAGCAGCTTTGACGACCTGAGTTAAGCCGGGGTCAGAAGAAAGCTTTCTTCTGACCCCTTGTTCACGGGACTTGACGTGAGAACGCCCACGACGTCCGCCACATCCGTCAAGCCGACAAGATCCGGCGAGGCCTCGATCAGGCGCTCCACCAGCGCATCCGGGTCACAGTCGCGGTCGGACAGTTAGTACTTCAGCGTAAAAATGTATTCCATAGATCAATCCTCCGGTACCGTCTCGCCAGCCCTCCTCTTCCGCATGCTTGAGCGCGGTTTCAATCTCTTTCTTCGGATGTGCCGGACGAGTCATTCCTTGTTTCCAGTATGGGGATAACGACCAAGGTCGTCAGCCAAATTAGGGTACATCCAAAAACTGTTGTAATAGTCCCGTATTGGGACTAACGTTTTAAGCATGAGAATCATCGCACTATCGACACTGAAAGCCTTCTGGGAAGAAAACCCGGAGTACCAGGATGCCAAAGAGCCGACACTGGCCTGGCACCGTCATACCCAACATGCCGATTGGAGCTCACCTGCAGAGGTAAAGCAGGACTTCAGGAACGCAAGCATCCTCAAGGATGGCCGGGTGGTGTTCAATATTGCGGGGAACAAGTATCGACTTGTGGTCTGGATAAGCTACGCCTATCGCGTCGTATACATCCGCTTTATTGGCACCCACTCACAGTATGACAAGATTGATGTGCAAACGATTTAACTGCCGGAGGATTAACGATGGATATCAAACCGATTAAAACTGATACCGACTACCAAGCGGCATTAAAAGAAATTGAAAGCCTGATGATGGCTGGACCAGACACCTCAGAAGGCGAAAAGCTGGATGTCATGGTCACACTGATCGAGGCTTATGAAGCCAAGCATTTCCCGATGGATTTGCCTGATCCTGTTGAGGCGATCAAGTTCGAAATGGAACGCAAGGGCTTAACCGCTAAAGACCTGGAGCCGATGATCGGCAAAAGTAATCGCGTGTACGAGATCCTAAATCACAAGCGCTCGCTGACTTTGAAGATGATCTGGAAGCTCCACGAAGGCTTGGGTATTCCGGCTGAATCGCTGATCAAACCGCCTCAAGCTCATGCCTGACCAAAAAAAGGAAAAGGAGACACCCAGATTTATTTTCTGCTCAAATATTGATCGGCGCCTGTCCGGGACATTGCTTTTTCGGGCCTGGCGTCAGTTAAGCCGGGGTCAGAAGAAAGCCTTCTTCTGACCCCTTGTTCATGCGGACTCCGGTTATTCCCACTCAATTACAAACGAGCAGTTTTTTGTATTTATTTTCATACTCTTACGATTTCCGTTAATGTTAATACCATGAAAAATATCATGTTCAGAAATTGTTGCTAATCACTCGAAAAACTGACGGATCAAACAACGGTTGCCTCTCTTTCCAGCTTGATATATATTCATATTTGTTAATTATGAATATTTGGAGAGCAATATGGCAACGACAAGTCTCAGCCTAGGTGAGCACTGGGAAGTTTACATCAAGAATGAGATTGCCAGCGGGCGTTACGGCTCTGCCAGTGAAGTTGTCCGGGATGCCCTACGCTCAATGGAAGAGCGCAAAAGCAAACTTGACGCTTTACGAAGTCATTTGGCGCAGGGCGTTGAACAGGCCAGAGCCAGTGAGTTCATTGATAATTTCAAAATGGACACACTGATCAACGATCTGGATAACGAAGTCTGATGCCCGGATTCAGAGTTACCCCGAGGGCTCAGGATGACTTAAAAAACATCGGCCGATATACAGAGCAGCACTGGGGTAAACGCCAACGAAATAATTACCTGAAAGCACTCGAAAAACGCTTTGGCTGGTTAGCAGAAAATCCACGGTTGGGCAAACATCGCCTGGATGTGGCTGAAGGCCAACGTCATCAACTTAAGCCCCGCAGAGTCCAAAATCCAGTTCCAGCCGAAGCCATGGGCGGGGTTTGGTCAGCATCATCGTAACGATATCGCGGCAATGAGCGCCAGCTGAAGCGATTTGTTGGGGGATGGACCGGATTTCAGGCGGGTCGTGACCTGTACAGGTGGGGAGGCGCGTTTTCAGGGCGAGCGGAAGCCGACCGCTCCGGAAGCAGCCTGTT
>Ga0208300_100073_pt1 | contig 116840 bp, 104 predicted proteins | sample 23_taG_FD_184096 | JGI IMG/M metagenome (GOLD analysis project Ga0208300, IMG submission 184096) | Marine viral communities from Cariaco Basin, Caribbean Sea - 23_WHOI_OMZ (SPAdes) (version 2) | ecosystem: Environmental > Aquatic > Marine > Oceanic | place: Caribbean Sea: Cariaco Basin...
CGCTTGAGCTCCGCCATCCATGGCTCCGCACAGTTTTGGAAAGACCTCCCTGACTGCTCGTATCAAATTCAGTGTTTGAAAAGCCCCGATTGAGCTTTTGCCAAATTCAGTCTCGGCGTTTGTCCACCGCAGCAGACATCTTCTCGATTATGGGGTTAATACGCTCGTGTTTCATCTTCATGGACGCGCGATTCACTACCAGCCGGCTGCTGATGTTCTCGATCAGCTCACGGGCTTCAAGGCCGTTGGCCTTCAGTGTGTTGCCGGTATCGACGATATCTACGATTTCATCAGCCAACCCCAGGATCGGCGCCAACTCCATCGCACCATAAAGTTTGATGATGTCCGCCTGGCGACCCTGGGCCGAATAGTAACGGCGAGCCAGGTTTACAAACTTTGTCGCTACCTTGATACGACCAGCCGGCGGCGTCTGATCTTTCGGGCCGGCGGTCATCAGGCGGCAACGGGAAATGTTGAGGTCCAGTGGCTCGTAAAGCCCTTCACCACCGTGCTCCATCAGCACATCCTTGCCCGTGACACCAAGGTCTGCCCCACCGTACTGAACATAGGTCGGCACATCCGTGGCCCGGATGATCAACACCCGCACGTTGGGATCCGTGGTGGGGAACACCAGCTTGCGGGACTTTTTGACGTCGTCGATCAGTTCAATGCCTGCCTCTGCAAGCAGCGGCAGGGTTTCCTCGAGGATTCTTCCCTTCGACAAGGCGATGGTGATGGAATCTGTCATGGATTCTTCCGGTTTCCCGTTGTAGTCGTTCACGCTGGCAGGCGGCGGATGGTGGCACCCAGCAACTGCAGTTTCTCTTCAATGCATTCGTAGCCGCGGTCGATATGGTAGATGCGATCTACGATGGTATCGCCATCAGCCATCAGGCCGGCGATTACCAGGCTCGCGGACGCCCTCAGGTCGGTGGCCATAACCGGGGCGCCGGTAAGATGGTTCACCCCTTTGATAATCGCCGCGTTTCCTTCCAGTGTGATGTCGGCACCCATGCGAATCAGTTCCTGAAGATGCATGAACCGGTTCTCGAATACCGTCTCCACGATGGTGCCGGTGCCTTCGGCGACGGCATTCATGGCGGCGAACTGGGCCTGCATGTCGGTCGGGAACGCCGGGTACGGGGCGGTGCGCAGGTTCACCGCTTTCGGCCGGTTGCCCTTCATGTCCAGCTCAATCCAGTTTTCACCGGTGCTGATATGGGCACCCGCTTCCTCAAGCTTGATCAGTACCGCTTCCAGCAGCTCTTCGCGGGTATCCTTAAGCTTCACCCGGCCGCCCGTCGCGGCGGCAGCCACCAGGTAGGTGCCGGTTTCGACACGGTCCGGAAGCACGTTGTAGTGGCAACCGTGCAGTCGCTCGACACCGTTGATTTCGATGGTTGCGGTGCCATGGCCCTTGATGTCCGCGCCCATGGCGATCAGGCATTCGGCAAGATCGACCACTTCCGGTTCGCGAGCGGCGTTTTCCAGGATGGTTTTGCCGTCGGCCAGTGCCGCCGCCATCATCAGGTTTTCGGTGCCGGTTACCGTAACGGTATCCAGGAAGATGTGGGCACCCCTCAGGCGGCCATTGGTTTTGGCCTTGATGTAGCCGTTCTCAACCTTGATCTCTGCGCCCATCATTTCCAGGCCGTGGATATGAAGGTTTACCGGGCGGCTACCAATGGCACAACCGCCGGGCAGCGAGACCTCGGCTTCGCCAAAATGGGCAACCAGCGGCCCCAGCACAAGAATCGATGCCCGCATGGTCTTGACCAGCTCATAGGGCGCGTGGAAGTGCTTGATGGTGTTGGCGTGGATTTCCACACTCATCTTTTCATCAATGATCACCTCGACACCCATGCGGCCGAGCAGCTCGATCATGGTGGTCACGTCGTGCAGGTGGGGCAGGTTGCCGACGGTCACCGGCTCGTCTGCCAGAAGTGTCGCCGCCAGGATCGGCAGCGCGGCGTTCTTGGCGCCGGAAATCCGGATCTCACCATCCAGGGGCTTGCGGCCCCTGATCAGAAGTTTGTCCACAATAAATATCCTGTCTTGTAGGGGGCTCTCAGCCCTGGCGCGCCGCCCATTCCGCCGGAGTAAATGCTTTCGGATGGAGGGCGTGAATTGACCCATCCATGATCTGCTGGAACAGCGCCTTGTTGATCAGCTGCTGGCGCTTGATGGTCGGCAGGCCTTCAAATACATCACCCACCACGACAACCATATAATGGGTACCATCAACCTGTACCTGAACCTCACAGTCGGGCAGTGCTTCTTTGACCAGCTCGGTTACTTCGGTGGCATCCATAGAAAATCCTCGGGTGTTTTGAAATCAGGGGCGAGATTGTAACCAATTCCGAAGCCCGGGTCAGCTTTACTGTCCTGTAACCAGGGGGCCCGGAGCCGGAAGAATTAATGGGAGGGATGGGCGGATTCGGGGCCAAAGCCCGCAAGCTGGTCATCCAGCTGGCTCAGGGACGCCAGTGACGCCAGACGGCCACTGACACCCCGGAACGATAAGGCAATGCCCGCCTTGTGTGCCAGCCGCTGCCAGCACAACAACATGGACAGAACAACACTGTGGGCAGTTGCCAGACCGTCCAGATCAACCACAAGATTACCGGCCGCCGCCCTGATCAGCGCTTCACCCTGCCTTCTCAGGGCAACCACGGTATCGGCGCTGACTTCCCCGGTAACCAACAGGACTCCATCTGTCAGCCGAACCTGCGGCGCCCCGGAGGTCATGACTTGTTCACTTTCTCGTCGAGCTTCAGAGATTGGGCGGCATCACTCCAGCCGTCAATCACCGCCTGGATCTGTCCCCCCTTCTCTTCCATTTCCTGGCTGAAACGGTCACGGAAAGCCAGACCGATGTTCACACCCTCAACAATGACGTTCTCCATCAGCCATTGGCCCTCGGAGTTCTTGTACATGGAGTAGGTCACCGGGTAGCGGTTGCCGGAGGCACTGATCACCTCCATCTGAACCGACGCCCTACCGGCATCGTTCGGGTTGATGGTTGCTTCCTTGACCTCGATCTCGAAATCGTCGGCATTCACCAGTGCCTGGGCGTAGCTGTCAAACAGGCTGCGCTTGAACTTGACCACGAACTCGTCCCGCTGCTCGGGCGTGGTCTGGCGTGCATAGCGCCCCATGACGCGGGCGGCAATGCGGCGGAAGTCCACGAAATCCGTTAGAGCCTTGTCCATGCTCTCGTAAAACGCCTCCGGATCCCGCTCATACAGACCCCGCTCCTCATTCAGCTTTTTCACAAGCCGCTGAGTGTTCTCTTCCACATACTCGCGCAGATCTTCAGCCTCGCCGGCCTGGGCTGGCGCTACCAGAGCCAGCGCCAGCAAAAAGCCAATGAGGAGGTGGTGCTTCAGTGCAAACATCGGGATCTCCTGTCGAATCGCTCTCAACCCGGCACGAATCATCGGCCAGATGCAAAGTTACTGATCAGTCGCTCGAGATTCATGGCGGACTGGGTGGAATAGAAAGTATCGCCCTCGTTCAAAGACGCCATCTCAGCACCGATGGATATATCAATGTACTGCTCACCGAGCAAACCGGATGTACGTATAACCGCGGAACTGTCAGCCGGAATATTATCAACCTCCGAGTGAATCGACATCTCTACCCTGGCCTGGAAGGTCTCCTTGTTCAGGGTGATGGATTCAATGGTGCCTACGGTCACGCCAGCCATGGATACCCGACCACGGGGCGTCAGGCCGCCGGTATCGTTGAAATTGGCATAGAGCGTGTAGGTGCTTTCAGCAGACTTGGCAGACAGGCCGCTGACCTGCAGCGCCAGAAACAGCAGCGCTGCGCAGCCTGCAATCATGAACAGGCCAACGATGATTTCAGTGGTTCTTTGTGCCATTTCCGGCTCCGGTAATATCTCGTTAATCGTTGATTCAGAAATCGCCAAACATGACAGCGGTCAGTACAAAGTCCAGCCCCAGCACCGCCAGGGAGGAGTACACCACGGTTTTGGTGGTGGCCGAGCTGATGCCCGCCGAGGTCGGCACGCAATCATAGCCCTGATAAACCGCAATCCAGGCGCAGACAAAGCCGAAAACGACGCTTTTGATGCCCCCGTTCAGGACATCATCCACGAAATCCACCGACGACTGCATATTGCCCCAGAAGGAGCCCGCAAAGACCCCCAGCCAGTCTACACCCACCAGCATGCCGCCCCAGATGCCAACAACCGAGAAGATCACTGCCAGCACCGGCATGGCGATAAAGCCGGCCCAGAGCCGCGGCGCCACCACCCGCCGCAGAGGGTCCACGCCCATCATCTCCATGCTGGACAACTGTTCGGTCGCCTTCATCAGGCCGATTTCGGCAGTCAGCGCCGATCCGGCACGCCCCGCAAACAATAACGCAGTAACCACCGGCCCCAGCTCGCGCACCAGGGTCAGGGCAATCATCTGCCCGATCGCAGCTTCGGAGCCGTAATCACTGAGAATGGTGTAGCCCTGCAGCCCCAGCACCATGCCAATGAACAGGCCGGAGACCACGATGATCGGCAGTGACAGTACGCCAACAGCATAAAGCTGCTTCACCAGTAACGGGAAGCCGGTTGCAGGCCTGGGCACGCCGCCGAGTACGCCGGAAAGAAAACGGCCGGAGCGACCAAAAGACGAGACAATGTCGAGGCCAATGCGGCCGAACGCGGCAATTCTGTCGATCAAGACACACCCCCGGAAAGTCCGAAATCCCGTGCTGAGTCCTCCGCCGGATAATGGAATGGTACCGGGCCGTCCGGCTGCCCCTGCAAAAACTGCTGAACCTGATCGGACGGGTGCTCCCTCAACTGCTCCGGCGTGCCTTCTCCAATAATCTTGCCATCGGCAATAATGCAGGCGTAATGACAGATGCTGAGGGATTCCGGTACGTCATGGGAAACCAGAACGCTGGTCAGACCCATGGAGCTGTTCAGATCCCGGATCAGTTTGACCAGCACGCCCATGGCGATGGGATCCTGGCCGGCAAACGGCTCGTCGTACATGATCAACTCCGGGTCCAGCGCAATGCTGCGCGCCAGGGCGACACGGCGGGTCATGCCCCCAGACAGTTCCGACGGCATCAGGTTGCGCGCGCCCCGCAATCCCACCGCCTCAAGCTTCATCAGCACAATATCCCGGATCATATCCTCAGGAAGGCTGGTATGCACCCGCAGGGGAAAGGCGACGTTCTCGAATACGCTCAGATCGGTAAACAGGGCACCACTCTGAAACAGCATTCCCATTTTTTCCCTGAGGGTATAGAGGGCTTTGCGCTTGAGCTTCGGCACATTATGGCCATCAACCACTATACTGCCTGAATCTGGCCGGATCTGGCCGCCAATCAGGCGCAGGAGTGTGGTTTTTCCGGTTCCGCTGGGCCCCATGATGGCGGTAATTTTACCACGGGGAATATCCAGGCTGATGCCGTCGAAGATACGGCGCCCGGAGCGGGAAAACACGACATCCCTGAGTGATATGTAAGCCGATGAGTCCATAGTCCTTACCTTTCAAAGAGGGGCTACATTATGCCAAGGAGCCCATAAGCTCAATCCAAAGAACCCAAAATGTACTGACCGCAATCATCAGTTTGACTGAACTTTTGGTAACCGGGCATCGTTACCGGATGAAAATGATATACTCTGCCGATCAATTCCAATGTCTTAGCAGCCAGGCCCCAAGCCCGATGACCGAACAGACCCAGACCGATTTCCGAACCTCTGCCATTCGCGCCATCCGTATCGAGCGTGATGCCATCGACGCGCTTGAGAGCCGTATCGGCGATGCGTTCAGCCGGGCCTGCGAAGTCATCATGGAATGCAAGGGCCGCGTGGTGGTTACCGGCATGGGAAAATCCGGCCACATCGGCAACAAGATCGCCGCCACCCTGGCCAGTACCGGCACGCCCGCATTCTTCGTTCATCCGGGCGAAGCCAGCCATGGCGACATGGGCATGATCACGCCCCAGGATGTGGTCATCGCCATCTCCAACAGTGGTAACACCAGCGAAGTGATCACCATTCTGCCGTTGATCAAGCGCATGGGCGCCCCCCTGATCAGCATGACCGGCAACGCCAACTCCACTCTCGCCCACGAAGCCGTGGCCAACCTGGATATCAGCGTGGAGGTGGAGGCCTGCCCCCTGGGCCTGGCGCCAACCTCATCCACCACCGCCACTCTGGTGATGGGTGACGCCCTGGCGGTTGCCCTGCTCGAAGCCCGGGGCTTCAGCGCGGAGGATTTTGCCATCTCCCACCCGGGAGGCAGCCTGGGGCGGCGCCTGCTGCTCAGGGTCTCAGACATCATGCACGTTGGCGATCGCATTCCCGTTGTCAAAGAGAGCACGACACTCAGCGGTGCCCTGCTGGAAATCTCCCGCAAGGGCCTGGGCATGACCACCGTCGTTGATGATCAGGGCAGCCTCACAGGCATCTTTACGGACGGCGACCTGCGGCGGACTCTGGACCGTTCAGTGGACATCCACAACACCCCTATCCACGAAGTGATGACCCGGCATGGCAAGACCATCCAGGCCGACCACCTGGCGGCGGAAGCCCTGAACATCATGGAAGAAATGAAGATCAATGCCCTGCCGGTAACCGATGACAGTGGCGCCCTGGTCGGCGCCATCAATATGCACGATCTGCTTCGGGCCGGGGTGATCTGATTATGCATTACAACTGGCCCGAACCGCTGCTGGCGAAGGCATCAAAAATCCAGCTGATAGCCCTGGATGTCGACGGCATCATGAGCGACGGCAAGCTTTATTTCAGCGCCAGCGGCGATGAACTGAAGGCCTTTAACATTCTCGACGGCCTGGGCCTGAAACAACTGATGGCGGCCGGCATTACCGTGGCGGTTATCACCGGGCGCACCTCGCCCCTGACCGAAAAGCGCATGGGCGATCTGGGCATCCCACACCTGATGCAGGGCCGGGAGGACAAGAAAGTCGCGCTGCAGGAACTGGTGAGCACCATGGACATCCGCCCCGAGGCAATTGCCTATATGGGCGATGATCTGCCAGACCTGCCGGCACTCAGGTTCGCCGGCCTCGGCATCACAGTGCCCAACGGTTACTGGCTGGTCCGCCAGCATGCGGATTATTGCACCCTGGCGCCGGGCGGGGGCGGCGCGGTCAGGGAGGCCTGCGATCTGCTGCTGACAGCCCACGGCAAGCTCGACGCCGCTCTGGCACCGTACCTGGAGCCGGAACAGGAGCCTGAGCCATGAACTGGCTTGCGGACCGGCCCTGGATCCGAACACTGGCCCTGGCGGGCAGCCTTGCCGCCGCAATGTTTTTGCTGTGGCGGAGCGATGAGCCCCCGGTGAGCGACGAGGAAGCCGCCGAACTGAGAGGGGATGCCGAACCCGACGGTTTTGTCGTTAACGGTGAATACCGTTCATTCGATGAAACGGGCAACCTCAAGATCAGTTTTACCAGCCCCCGGATCGAACGGTTCGAGGAAGGCAACCTGGCGACCATGGAATCTCCCAGCGCAGAGCTCTACAGTGATGACAGTGGCACCGGCCCCCAGCCCTGGATCGTAAATGCGGAGAATGGCAGCCTTCTGCAGAACGAAGATCTGCTGTATCTGACCGGCAATGTCCGGATACTCCGAAGTGTTGGCGGTCGCGAGACCACCCTGACAACCTCAACCCTGACCCTAGATAACGATCGGGGCATGCTTTACACCGATGCCCCCGTAGTAATACGCGACGTTACCGGAATCACCCGGGCCACCGGCATGAAAGCGTGGATCGACGAGCGGATTCTGGAACTGAACTCCCAGGTGGAAGGACGCTATGAAACCGGAAACTAACCGATACCGGAGCCTGATGGCTGCCCTGCTGACCCTCACCATGGCCGGGCCGGCCAGCGCTTTCGACTTTGATTCCGATGTTCCCATCAAGGTCTCTGCGGACAGCGCGCGCCTTGACGACGGCCAGGGTATCGCTACCTATACCGGCGATGTGGAACTGGAGCAGGGCCAGACCCAGCTGAATGCCGAGCGGGTGGTCCTGTACCGCGACGAAAACGGCCTGAGCCGCATCGAAGCCTCCGGCAGCCCCGCCCGCTACCGCCAGCCGGCCCGGGACGGAAAAGGCAAAACCGACGCCCGAGCCCTGAACATTACCTGGTCAGCCACCGATCAGCTTCTCACCTTTGAACGCGAAGCGGTCATCGAACAGAATGGCAACCTGTTCCGGGGCGATGTCATCCATTATGATACCGCCCGCCGTGTCGTGACCGCAGAAGGCGGTGCCGATACCGGCGAAGGCTCCGGCCGCGTCGAGATGGTGATCCAGCCCCGCAGCACTGACAGACGCACTGATTAAAACAGGAATCCGATGGCAGTTCTGAGAGCCAGTAATCTGGCAAAGAGTTACAAGCATAAAAAGGTGGTGATCGACGTATCCCTGGAAATCCGCAGCGGAGAGATTGTTGGTCTGCTGGGCCCCAATGGCGCCGGTAAAACCACCTGCTTCTATATGATTGTTGGGCTGGTTCCCGCCGACCGCGGCCGCATCACCATCGACAGTCGCGACATTACCCCCCTGCCCATGCATGGCCGGGCACGCCAGGGTATCGGCTACCTGCCTCAGGAAGCCTCGGTATTCCGCAAGCTGTCGGTGGGCGACAACATCATGGCAATTCTGGAAACCCGCAAGAGCCTGGGCAAGGCGGAGCGGGAAAAGAAGCTGGGAGAGTTACTCGAAGAATTCCACATCACCCACATTCGCGACAGCCTGGGGATGGCTCTGTCCGGCGGCGAAAGACGACGGGTGGAGATCGCCAGAGCCCTGGCGATGGAACCGGCGTTCATCCTTCTGGATGAGCCGTTTGCCGGGGTTGACCCCATTTCCGTGAGCGACATCAAGCACATCATTCGCCACCTCCGGGACAAGGGGATTGGCGTGTTGATCACCGATCACAACGTGCGTGAGACCCTCGACATCTGCGAGAATGCCTACATAGTCTCCGGCGGCCACATCATTGCCTCCGGCAATGCCGAGGCTATTCTGGCCAATCAGCAGGTGAAGGAAGTGTATCTGGGCGACGAATTCCGCCTATGAAAACAGGGGGCAGATGGAACCCCCATGATTGTTTTGATGATCTGTAGCAAGTAAACTCGGCAAAGAACTTGCTAGGCTAAAATCAAACCTCAGCAAGTTGCCGGCATATATAGACTTTTTCGCTATCGACTTTTCGCTATCAAAGAAACCAAGCGCTGATGAGTGACGGATCCTGAACCATGGTGATGAAAGCCTCCTTACAGTTAAAGCTGGGTCAGAGCCTGACCATGACGCCCCAGCTGCAACAGGCGATCCGGCTTCTACAGCTCTCCACCCTCGACCTCCAGCAGGAAATCCAGCAGGCACTGGAATCCAACCCTCTGCTGGAGACCTCTGAGGACGATGACCTACCGGATGCAGGCACCGAAAACGAGGAGCGTGAGGCCAACGCTACCGAGTCCGCCGCTGAAACCGCGCCGGAACCCTCCAGTGACTGGGATGAATCCGAGAACGGTCCGGACTGGTCCTCGGAAAACGAGATCCCGGACAATATTCCCGATGACCTTCCGGTCGATACCGCCTGGGATGATATCTACCAATCTGCGCCAGCGCCGGCCGCCCGGAACGACGACGAAAACGACCACGACTTCGAAACCCGCAACTCCCCCACCGAAACGCTCCAGGATCACCTGGAATGGCAACTGAACCTGACGCCCATGAGCGAACGCGATCAGGCCATTGCCCATGCGCTGATGGATGCGGTGGACGAGCGCGGCTACCTCACCAGCCCCCTGGAAGAGATCCACGCCGGGCTGCAGGACGACAACGACGAAGACCCGCTGGAGCTGGACGAAGTGGAAGCGGTCCTTCACCGGCTCCAGCATTTTGATCCGCCCGGGGTGTTTGCCCGGGACCTGCAGGAATGCCTGCTGATCCAGCTCAATCAGCTGCCACCGGATACCCCGTGGCTGGCCCAGGCCCGGCTGGTGATTACCCACTACATCAATCTGCTGGGCAACCGTGATTACGCCCAGTTGCTGCGCCGGAGCCGCCTGAAAGAAGACCAGCTGCGGGATGTGCTGGCCCTGATTACCGGCCTGAACCCCCGGCCAGGCGACGTGATTGACCGGGCCGAACCGGACTACGTTATTCCGGATGTCATTGTCCGCAAACACAACGGCCGCTGGCGGGTGGAGCTGAATCCGGAAATTGCCCCGCGCATCCGGGTCAATGCCAGCTATGCTTCACTTATAAAGCGTGCGGACAGCAGTGCCGACAACACCTACCTGCGGGATCAGCTGCAGGAGGCGAAGTGGTTTATCAAGAGCCTGCAGAGCCGTAACGAGACCCTGCTGAAAGTGGCAACACGGATTGTCGAGCACCAGCAGGGATTCCTGGATCACGGCGAAGAGGCCATGAAGCCACTGATCCTCTCGGACATTGCCCAGGCGGTGGAAATGCATGAATCGACGATTTCCCGGGTGACCACCCAGAAATACATGCACACGCCCCGGGGTATCTTCGAGCTGAAATATTTCTTCTCCAGCCATGTCAGTACCGACGAGGGCGGAGAATGTTCCTCCACGGCCATCCGCGCCATGATCAAAAAGCTGATTGCCGCGGAAACGCCCAAAAAGCCGTTGAGCGACAGTAAAATTGCAGCCATGCTAGGGGAACAGGGTATCAAGGTTGCGCGACGCACCGTTGCCAAGTACCGGGAAGCCATGCACATCCCGCCGTCCAACGAGCGCAAGCGGCTGGTCTGAATCCCCGGGGCGGGCAGCAACACCATATTCGCCGGCGCAAAGTGCGCCAGCACCCAGACCGGCTCCCGGGAGCCGGCATGATGACAACAGGAGACGCCTATGCAACTCAATATTTCAGGCCATCACGTAGAACTGACTCCCGCACTGAAGGATTATGTTTCAGAGAAGTTCGAGAAGCTCGAGCGTCACTTTGACCACATCAGTAACTGCCAGGTGACCCTGGAAGTGGAAAAGGTGCGCCAGATTGCGGAAGCCACGTTGCACGTGGTTGGTGGTGAGATTCACGCAAAGGCAGAGAATGACGACATGTACGCAGCCATCGATGCCCTGATCGACAAGCTGGACAGACAGATTCTCAAGCACAAGGAAAAGAATGTAGACCGGATGCACGGAAACGGCGCTCGCTAACTGCCTGTTTTCATGCGAGTCATCTAATCGAGCTGCGACACGACCGACGTGCCGCAGCCTTTTTTTTAACGGAAATGCACTCGATCCATGAGCGACACATCCCTGACCATAGACAACATTCTTGTACCGGAGCTCACCCTCTGCAGGGTGCCTGCGTCCAGCAAGAAACGGGCCCTGGAGTTTATTGCCGAGCAGATAAACCATCAGGACAACACGCTCAGCGAGACCCAGTTATTCAATAACCTGATCTCACGGGAGCGCCTGGGCAGTACCGGTATTGGCCAGGGTATTGCCATCCCCCACTGTCGGCTGGAAGGGCTGGATCACGTGGTGGGCGTGCTGATGACTCTGGAGGAGGCCGTTGAGTTCGATGCCATCGACAACCAGCCGGTAGACCTTGTGTTTGCTCTGATTGTGCCGAAAGAGGCCACCAGCGAACATCTTGAATTACTCAGCCAGCTGGCCGAGAAGTTCAATGAGCGGTCGTTCTGTGATCGCCTGCGACAATGCGAGGATGCCAGAACCCTGTACGAGCGCATGACCGCCTCAGGCGGATGACAGTCATTGCAGTGGAGGTAATTTGGTCATGAAGCTGATTATCGTCAGTGGCAGATCTGGATCAGGCAAGAGTACGGCGCTCCACGTGTTGGAAGACCTCGGCTTCTATTGCATCGACAATCTTCCCATCGGACTGCTCTTCCCCCTCACCCGGGAAGCGGCGAGCCAGACCAAACCCGGCCGGCTCGGCAAGATGGCCGTAAGCATCGACGCCCGCAACCTGTCCGGTGAGCTGGCGAATTTCGAGGAGATCTACCGACGCCTTCAGGAAACCGGGGTCACGGTTGAGATCATCTTCCTGGATGCCGACGAACAGTCCCTGCTCCAGCGCTTCCACGCCACGCGCAGGAAACACCCCCTGAGCGATGACAAGACCTCCCTCCGGGAGGCTATCACCAGCGAAAAGAAACTTCTCGAGCCACTGTCCAAGCTCTCCGACCTGTATGTGAATACCACCGGCATGTCCATGTACGAACTCCGGGATATGGTGAAGCAGCGGGTGGTTGGCCGGAAAGATCAGGAGCTGGCGCTGTTGTTCCAGTCGTTCGGCTTTAAACACGGCGTGCCCCTGGATTCGGACTATGTCTTCGACGTTCGGTGTTTGCCCAACCCCTACTGGGATACCAGCCTCCGGAAGTACGTCGGCACCGATCAGCCAGTGATCGAATTCCTCGAAAAAGAACCCGCAAGCCGGAAGATGATCGAGGATCTGAAAGCATTTCTGGACACCTGGCTGCCCTCCTTCGCGGACAGCAACCGAAGCTACATGACTATTTCCATCGGCTGCACCGGTGGCCAGCACCGCTCGGTGTATGTCTGCGAGCAGTTGGGCGAGTACTTCCGGCAGCGCTACAACAATGTGCAGGTGCGCCACACCGAACTGCCCCACTTGCAGACCCGGGAAGAGATCTGATCCGCCCATGATTCGCCGCCCGATTACCATCATCAACAAGCTGGGACTGCATGCCCGGGCCACCGCCAAGCTGGTTGCCAAAGCGTCCGAATTTGACAGCAGCGTGCGCATCACCGGTAAGGGCCGGGACGTAGACGCCAAGAACATCATGCAGGTGATGATGCTGGCTGCCAGCAAGGGGACGGATGTTGAGCTCATTGCCGACGGACCGGATGAAGAGCAGGCCATCGAAGCCCTGACAGAGCTGATCAACGACTACTTCGGTGAAGGTGAATAATTCGCTTTCCGTACGGCATTCACCTACAACTCTTTCTCACCGATAGCGGCTAACTCCGCTATAATACGGGCGTTTTCTGACGCCGGGTGATTCATGACCGATATTCTGGAAAAAAGCCAGGCCCGCCAGCGCCTTCGTTCTCTGAGCGAAGCGCTGGACAGTGGCGCACTGAAGCAGGTTGCCCGCATCCTGAACGGTGGCCTGAGCCCCAGTGATATTGCTCACCTGCTGGAATCCTCCCCGCCCCGGCAGCGCGCCCTGCTGTGGAACCTGGTCGACAAGCAGCTGGAAGGGGAAGTCCTCCAGTATCTGAGCGACGATATCCGTGGTTATTTCCTGAGCCAGCTGAATGCCCAGGAACTGGCGGATATCATCGAGGATTTCGAGTCGGACGATTTGGCCGACTTGCTGCAGCAGCTGCCGGACACGGTAATCCAGGAAGTTCTGGATACCATGGACGAGCAGGACCGCCAGCGCGTGGAAGAAGTGCTCTCCTACCCGGAGGACACCGCCGGCGGCCTGATGAACACGGACACCATTACGGTGCGCCCGGACATCAGTATTGACGTTGTGCTACGGTACCTGCGCCGCCACCGCACCCTGCCGCCCATGACCGACAGCCTGATCGTGGTCAGCCGGCGGGATGAGTTCATTGGCATGCTGCCCATTACCAAAATGCTGGTATCCAATCCTGCCTCCACCGTGCGGGAAGTGATGGATACCGACATCGAGCCGATTCCCGTCACTCTCTCCGACACCAAGGTAGCGACATTGTTTGAACGCTACGACCTGATCTCGGCACCGGTGGTGAATGAGGAGGGCCGGTTGCTGGGCCGGATTACCATCGATGACGTGGTGGATGTTATCCGGGAAGACGCGGACCACTCACTGATGAGTATGGCCGGTCTTGATGAGGATGAAGATACCTTTGCGCCCGTCTGGAAAACCACCCGCCGGCGGGCGGTATGGCTCGGGATTAACCTGCTCACCGCGTTAACCGCCTCGGCGGTGATTGGCATGTTCGAGGCGACCATCGCCAAGGTTGTGGCGCTTGCCGTGCTTATGCCCATTGTCGCCAGTATGGGCGGCATTGCCGGTAGCCAGACACTGACCCTGGTGATCCGTGGCATGGCGGTGGGGCAGATCAGCGGTGCCAATGTTGGCTGGCTGCTGAACCGGGAGTTTCTGTCCGGCATACTCAACGGTCTGCTCTGGGCTGCAGTGGTCGCCGGTGCGGCCATGCTCTGGTTCCAGGAGGTACTAATCGGCGTGATCATTGCCGCGGCCCTGGTGATCAATCTGGTAGCCGCTGCGTTGGTGGGCACAGTGCTGCCGCTGTTCCTGAAATCACGCAACATTGATCCTGCCCTGGCCGGCAGCGTGATTCTGACGACTGTCACGGATGTGGTCGGGTTTATGGCCTTTCTTGGCCTCGCTACAATTTTCTATGCCTAGCCGGGTGTCGGATTACGCTGCGCTAATCCGACCTACGGAGGGGCTGAGGGTTTCTATGCCTGGCTGGGTGTCGGATTACGCTGCGCTAATCCGACCTACGGTTGGGTGCTCTTTTTATGTAGGTCGGGTTAGCGAAGCGTAACCCGACAAACAGGTTGAACCTATGAAAGACAATCAAGACAACGACGCGCCGGAATACGATGGCCCCAGCAAATCCCAGCTGAAACGGGAAATGCACGCCCTGCAGGATCTCGGCAAGCGGATGCTGGAGCTGAGTAACGATCAGCTGGACAGCCTGTCGGTCAGCGATACTCTCAGGGCCGCGATTGAGGAGTCCCGGCGCATTCGCCAGAACGAGGCGAAGCGCCGGCACCTGCAGTACATTGGCAAGATTATTCGCCAGGAAGACGACCCCGAGGCCCTGGAAAAAGCCATTGATGCGTTTGATGCCGGCAGTGCCGAACACACCCGCCGACATCACCTGGCCGAACGCTGGCGTGACCGGATGATTGCCGAGGGGGATGCAGTCGTTGGTGAGTTCTTCGGTTACTGCCCCAGTGCCGATATGCAGCACCTGCGCAACCTGGCCCGCAATGCCCGCAAGGATGTCGAAAAACAGAAGAACACCGGCCAGGCCCGGAAACTGTTCCGCTATCTTCGCGAGTGCATCGACGACGCCGAGGCCATGTGAGCCTGTAAATCAGGGGGCGGATGAAGCGTTCATCCGACCTCAGGTTCAGCCTTTTAGCCGACGGTGCTCCCACACCGGCATACGGGTGCGTAAATTGGCCACCTGGTCTGAATCCAGCTCGGCGGTCACCAGGCCCGTGCCCTCCCCCATTTCCGTGACGACCCGACCCCAGGGATCACAGATCAGGCTGTGGCCGTACGTGCGCCGGCGTTTGCTGTTCTGCCCACCCTGACCGGGGGCGACTATCCACACCTGGTTCTCGATCGCTCGCGCCCGGATCAACGGGTACCAGTGGGCATCACCGGTCTGCCAGGTGAAGGCGCTCGGCAGGCAAATCCAGTCCACCTCCTGCTCTCGCAGCAACCGGAACAGTTCCGGAAAGCGCAGGTCGTAACAGATAGCCAGGCCCAGCCTTCCGGCGGGCGTATCCACGCTGACCACCTGCTCGCCAGGTTCGAAGGTGTCGGATTCCCGGTACTGGCCGTGGGCATCTTCCACCATTGCATCAAACAGATGGATCTTGTCGTAACGGGCGACTTCCCGGCCCTGGTCGTCAAACACCAGGCAGGTTGCCCGGACCCGGTCCGGGATCTCTGAACCATCCGGTCTTTCCGCCACAGGCATTGATCCGCCGACAATCCAGATCCCCAGCTTGCGGGCCTGCTCCGCCAGAAACCTTCGGATAACGGGTTCCGGACCGGCTTCCTGGCGCCCACAATCAATCATCTGGCGTGTTGCCAGAACGGCAAAGTTCTCGGGCAACACCGCCACCGCGGCGCCCTGACCGGCGGCCTCCGCCAGCAGTCGCCCGGCCTCCGCCAGGTTGGCCTCGATATCATGACTGCTGACCATCTGGATGGCTGCAACCCGATTGGAAACACGCTCACTCATGACTGCCTCCGCTGTTGCCGAAAAGAAAAATCACTCACCGGTATCGAATACCCGTTGCAGGTCCACTTCCGGCTCATTCCATGTACCGGTAACGCTGTAGGTTGCGCTGGTGAGTTTACTCAGAGGATCGCCCAGGATCTTGTCCAGCACAAACAGGGCGCCACCTATCGGCGCGCCCGCTCCCATCAGCAACGCCGCCAGAGGCAGATTCTGGGTCAGGGGCAAGACAACTACAAGCCTCATGTCCAGCTCCTCGCTGGCCATATCCGTGCTGCCACTGAGCTTGAAAGCGCCGGACGGGCCCACTACCTGAAGCTCCGGGTCCATGGTAAGCAGGCCATTGATTATTTGGGCCTTTCCGGAAATTGCGTCGAACGCCACGCCGCGCTCATACAGGTCAGAGAAATCAAGCTTGAGCCGACGCCACAGGGTGTCCGAGTTCAGCAGGTTGAAGACTCTGAACAACTGGGCCGTATTATTACGTTCAAGAATCACGCCCTCGTCAAGCCTCAGGCTGACCGAGCCATTGAGCTCCGCTACCGAGAACTCATCCGGTCGGCCCGGCCAGTCCAGATCCAGTTCAATATTGGTGGCTTCGTTGGCAACCGGTATCTCGGTGTCGAATAGCTCATTCAGATCCGCCAGCGCACCACCGGTTATGGAACCCCGGAACCGGCTTGCCTCTCGCTCGTCAATGATACTCCAGGTCATGTTACCCGTGAGCGTGAGGGAATTGAGCCGCCCCTCGATGTTATTCACGTTCAACCGGTATGGCTCGGGGCGCAGCTGGAAAGCCCAGCTACCCAAAGAGTCCGTATCGAGTTGGAGATCGGCAATGGTCACGTCAATGTCGGGCCAGCTGCCCATCTCCAGGGCCCGGAACGCCTCCAATTGTTCTTTCAGGGTAAGCAGATCCGGGGAATCCGCAGCAGCTCCGTCACTGCGCAGGAGTCGAAGCAGCTCCAGATCCACCAACAGGGTCTCACTACCATCGGGGATCACCACCCGCCCCCTGGCTCGTCTTGATTCGGTGGCAACAACCCAGCGATCCCCCAGATCCAGAGCATTGATATCAATATCCGTCAGTCTCTGGCTCCCGATGTTGAGGTGGCCGAAGCGAAGATCAAACCCCGTCTCCTTCCACACCAAGTCAAACGCCAGCCGGTTCTCCCATTCCCCGGTGATGCCCAACCCTCCGGCCGCGGATGGATTAATGACCAGACTCAGGGGGGCCACTTCGCCGGCGGGTTTTGCCAAAGGTTCCGGCCAGTCAACCGCCAGAGCCTCAAGCCCGGAGCGCACCCGGATGCCGGAGGCGGAACCAGCCCCGACATCCAGTTCGGCGGTGTAGGACACAGTGCCACTGAGGCCGTAACCGGCGTTCTCCGAGAGCCCCGCGCGGGCAAGAACTCCCGGTACCGAAAGCTCCCCGGACTGGCGAATGCGGAGCGCATTGCCTGATTTCGCCCGACTGAACCCTATGTTGACCGGCTCTCCGAAAAATGTCGCCGCCAGGGGGCCGCCGGAAAACCCGTCTTCGCTGTGGTAGGTCAGGTCACCCCGGATACCCGTCCAGGCCAGGCCGGCCGAGGGATAGGTCACGGAACCGTCATCCACGGCAATGGTGGCTTCAACCACCGGCGGCTGTTCCGAGCCAAGCGGCAGATCAATGCCCAGATCAAGCTGGTACTGGCCCTCGTACTGCAGTTTTCGGGCTTCCGAGCCGGCCATTTTCCCCAACGGGCTGTTTTCCATCCAGTAGCCGACCGAATCCCCGGGCACCATGGCTGATACATCCACTCTCACACTGGGGCCGTTATCACCGGGGATGACCCGGACCGTGCCCGGATTCAGGTTCAGGCCCCCGGTTTCGCCCCCCTGTAGCTGCACCAGGGTTTTACCGTTATGAACCTCTACCCTGCCCCTGGCAGAACTGACCTCGGGCCAGTCCTCGGCATAACGGACAGTGGCCTGATCGAACTCGTAGAACATGGAGGAGACAAACGAGCCCCTGGGCGCATCCGAGCCTATCTGGCCGTGACCATAGTAGGTTCCGGCGCTGATGTCGGCCTCGATAATCGCCGTGGTGAGCCATTCATACAGGCCGGGGTCAACCGCCTTCACCGGCACGAAATCCTCAAGCATCGCCGCAGTGCCGTTTTTCAGCGACACCCGAAGCCCCAGGTTGTCTTCGCCCTCGCGATCCAGTTTCAGATCAAACGCACCCTCGAGTTCCGTGCTTTCGTTGTAGACCATCCGGACAGAATCCGAGAAAACCCGGGTGACGGGGCCATCCAGCTGCCAGGCTACCAGCCCCTCAACAACCGGAAAGGTCCAGGCATTGGCAAACAGCTGGGGAAAGCCGAGGCTTACAGGCGTTTCCCCGGCGGCCACCTGTACGTAACCATTATTGCGGTCCAGAAAGAGGGTGCCATTCACCGAGGCGAGCCCGGGTGCTCCGCCATATGCCCGAACACTGACATCCCGCAGCTGGCCCGAGAGCTGGAAATCCTCCGGCGCCTGATCGGGAAGGTACAGCTCGAGCCGGTCCAGGAAGCCCCCCGGCCGGTAATTCCGAAGTGCTCTCAGGGCCCGTTCCGGCAGGATCGGAAGCCGTGCGGCAAGGCGGCGGGTGGGTGCCAGTGGCAGCGCATCCGCGACAATCGACATTCCGTCCTTCGAAGGTGAAAGCCGAAGACTGAATGGCGAGACAACGTCACCATTCCAGGTCCACTGAAGCTGCTTGAGATGCCACTCTCCGAGGGGCAGCGAATTCAGGCCACCCTCCCCCTGCCCCTGCCCGGTCATGACGCCGTCATGGCGGCGCCAACCAAACCGGGCCTGTATGTTTTCCAGCGGCGCCAGGGATGCCCGCCCCACGCCGAGCTGAAGGTACGGGGTACGGACAGTTCCGGTTACCTGCTGCAGAGCGCCATCACGGAAGGTCAGCCAGGCCTCCCCACCGAGGTCAAAGCCTTCCACCCGAAGCGTCCGCCACTGGTATTCGTCGATCAAGCCGTCGAACAGGCGGCCTGAGTCCACGTCGAGATAGAGCTGGCCGGTGAAATCACCGCGAAAGAAGTGTCGCCCCACCAGGGCAAAACTGGCCAGTTGCTGGGTCGTCCCGGATTGCATGGCACGTCCGGAGGCATGAAACAGCCCGCGGCGATAGACCAGATCCAGCTGCGGAATGTCCAGATGGCGAAGATTGCCCTGGCTGTCCCGAATACCAAGATCTACCCGGGTAATCTTGACATAGGGATCGGACAGCCAGTTACCGGCGACCTCCAGCCACTCCCGCAGCTGACTGCTGACCGGCTCCGGGATGTCAGCTCCCCTCACGGCTACCTCACCGCTTGGTTTCTGGCGAATGGTCAGTTCAAGGCCATCGGCCTCGAAGTCTTCAAAGACAATTCTCAGGCGCTTGAGGGATTCCAGGGCATCAAACCGGATGTTGAGATACTGCAGGTTTGCAACAACTATTCCCGTTTCCGGGTGGCTGACCCGGATATCGCGGGCGGAAAAGGAAGGGTCAAGCCAGTGCCAGCGGGAGGAAAGACTGCCGATACTGACCTCGTGCCCGAGGCGATCAGACAGTTGACTGGCCAGATCGTCCCGAAAGCTGTCAATATTCTGGGTCAGCTGGCGGCCCAACCCGGCATAAAGCGCGAACAACACCAGCACGACCAGCAGCAGCCACCAGATCAGGCTGGAAACGCGCGCGGCCAGCCGAACCGGAGGGCTCTCTGGCAGGTTCTCCGGCAGCGGCGGCTCATGATCGTTGGCGGACATCCGCGCCCCCCTATGCCAGGAACCGGTCGTTTACTCCGGTGTCAGAGTAAAACGACATCGTACTGCTCCTGGCTGTAAAACGGCTCGACCTGAAACCGAATGGTCTTCCTGATGAACGTTTCCAGATCGGCCACATTGTCCGACTCTTCATCGAGCAGACGGTCGACCACACTCTGTGATGCCATCACCAGATAGCTCTCGGCATCGTAGGCACGATTGACCCGGAGAATCTCCCGAAAGACTTCGTAGCACACGGTCTCGCTGGTTTTCAGGAAACCCCGGCCGTCACAGATCGGGCACGGCTCACACAGCACCTGGCCAAGGCTCTCGGTGGTACGCTTGCGGGTCATTTCCACCAACCCCAGCTCCGATACGCCGGTAATCTTGGTTTTGGCGTGATCCCGCTCCAGCATCTTTTCCAGCATCCGGTGTACCTGGCGCTGGTGCTCGGGATCTTCCATGTCGATAAAATCGATAATGATGATGCCACCAAGATTGCGCAGGCGCAGCTGGCGGCTGATGGCCCGGGCGGCTTCAAGGTTGGTCTTGAAGATGGTTTCTTCCAGATTCCTGTGGCCCACAAACGCACCGGTGTTGATATCAATGGTGGTCATGGCTTCGGTCTGATCGATAATCACGTAACCACCGGATTTGAGCTGGACCTTGCGGCTCAGGGCCTTCTGAATCTCGTCTTCCACCGAATAGAGATCGAATATTGGCCGCTCGCCCGGGTAATACTCGACCTTGTCGGCAAACTCCGATACGAACTCCTGCACAAACTCCATGACCCGCTGATGGCTCTCGCGGCTGTCGATGCGAACCTTCTCGGTCTGGGGCCGGATCAGGTCCCGGATGGTGCGAATGAACAGGGGCAGGTCCTGATAAACCACCGTCGGTGCCTGAACCTTTGAAATCCTCTCGTGGATGGACTGGCTCAGGCGGTGCAGGTAGGTCATGTCACCGATCAGATCTTCCGGTGAGGCCGCCTCTGCGGCGGTCCGGATGATGTAGCCCCCCTGAACGTCCGGCTCTTCCGATGCCGCTTCCTCAACCAGCGTTTTCAGCCGGGCCCGCTCGTTATCATCCTCGATCCGTTGGGAGATCCCCACATGACTGACGCCCGGCATGAACACCAGGTAGCGGGAGGGGATGGAAAGCTGGGTCGTTAGCCTGGCCCCTTTGGTGCCGATGGGGTCTTTGGTGACCTGGACGACCAGGGACTGGCCTTCACGCAGCAGAGTTCGGATGTCAGGCACGGTTTTCGGGGTATCGGCCGGACCATCGCCATTGGACTGGCTCGGAACCACATCGGAAGCGTGAATAAACGCCGCCCGCTCCAGACCAATATCGACGAACGCAGCTTCCATACCCGGCAGTACCCGAACCACCTTGCCCTTATAGATATTCCCGACAATGCCTTTTCTGCTGGTGCGCTCAATATAGGCTTCCTGCAGCATGCCGTTCTCGACCAGAGCCACGCGGGTTTCCACGGGCGTGACGTTGATCAGGATCTCTTCACTCATGATGTTTGGCTCTCCAGACTGCGCGGCCAGTTCTTCCAGACCGGGTAACCGGCATCTGCCAGTAATGCTGCTGTCTCCTGCAGCGGCAGACCAACCACGGCACTGTAGCTGCCCCGAAGTTCTTTGACAAAAATACCACCAAGCCCCTGAATTCCATAACTTCCGGCCTTGTCCATTGGTTCTCCGCTGGCGACATAGGCCTCGATTTCATCAGCAGACAGGCTCCGGAACCCGACCTCTGTGACCACCAGACGGGAGTGACACTGGCCGTTACAGACCAGGGCAACAGCGGTCATCACCTGATGGGTCGCGCCGGAGAGCCTGTGCAGGGTCGCTATGGCCTCGGCGGTGTCGCAGGGTTTACCAAGGACGACCCCGTCAAGGACCACGGAAGTGTCGGAGCCCAGGACCAGGCATTCCGCAGAGGCATCTGCTACCGCCAGCGCCTTCTCCCGGGCCAGACGCTCTACGTAGTGTTCCGGTGTTTCTCCCGGCGCTGGCGTCTCATCAATATCCGCCGGACGCACAGAAAACTTCAGGCCGATTTGCTGCAACAGCTCCGCCCGGCGTGGCGAAGCCGAGGCGAGAATGATTGATGACATGGCTAACCCAGTTTGCGGTTAATGTTGTCCAGCAGAACACAGAATACCGGCCACACCAGGGCGCTGGTCAGGGCCGGCCAGAGATAGCTGAATCCGGCGTCTTCGGCGCCCAGCAACTGTTTTACAAAGTGCACCAGCATCTGGTTGATTCCCAGCAGCAGAAAAACCATCAGGCACTGCTGAGGCATCGGATACATACGCAGACGCTGGTGAATGGTAAGCACCAGGAAGGCAATCAGCGCCATGGCCATGGCGTTCACGCCAAGCGGAGTGGCCTCCAGCACATCCAGCAGCAGGCCGAGACACCAAGCCAACAGGATGCCGAACTGGGCCGGTGCCCGGAAGGTCCAGTAGAAAACCACCAGCCCAAGCCACTCGGGACGGAATTCGAACCAGCCAACCGGAAACAGGGAAATACTGAATACCAGGCCAAAGATCACGGACAGTACGAAAACCGGATAACTGATTACCGACAGCATCAGTCCTGCCCTCCCTGCACTACATCCGAATCGCCATCGGCGACCGTCTCGGCTTCGGTAGCCTCAGCATCGCCCGGCGATGAGCCTTCCGGCGGAAACACCACCAGTACCAGGCGGCTCTGATTGAGTTGGGCCTTTGGTGTTGCCTCGATGGAGACAAACGGCTCCCCCGGTTCTTTGGTAATGCGGCTGACCTCTGCCACCGGGTACCCCCTGGGGAAGCGGCCTCCGAGGCCGGAACTGACCAGAAGATCGCCTTCCCGGATGTCTGCGGTGTCCGGCACATGAACCAGGTCCAGGGTATCGGTGTCGCCGGTGCCCAGCAGTATCGCCCGCAACCCGTTGCGGACCACCTCCACCGGCACGGCATGGCTGCTGTCAGACACCAACAGTACCCGGGATGTCAGCTGACTGCTCTGGACGACCTGCCCCATCAGCCCGTGAGCGTCCAGAATCGCCTGGCCCGGCTCCACGCCATCACGTCGACCTTTGTTGATAATGATCTCGTGGGAGAAAGGATCCGGGGAGACACCAACCACTTCGCCGACAATGACCCGGTCATCCAGTACCTCGGAGGAGTTCATCAGTCGACGCAGTTCGTTGTTTTCGGAGGCAAGGGCGGCGTATTTCAGGGCGCGGCGTTCGAGAATCAGCAAACGGGCCCGAAGATCCTCGTTTTCCTGCTGCAGGTCTTTCTTGTTTTCAAACAGACCCGCGACCCAGTCGGTAAATTCGTAGGGGGCGTTCCCGAGCCAGTACACCGGTGCCAGCCCTGTGGCTATGGTGCTGCGCACGGTTGAGAGCTTGTCGAAACGCGCATCGGCAACCACCAGGGCTGCCGATACGAGAACAACAATGAGGAGTCTGAAGCCGGGAACAGGCCCCTGGACGAAGATGGTTTTAATGGCGAGCCCTCCCCACAGGATTATCCCTCCTGGGAGAACATTCCGATGCCACCCCGATCAATCACTTCCAGCGCCTTGCCACCACCACGGGCGACACAGGTCAGCGGATCTTCAGCGATGATGACCGGCAGGCCGGTTTCTTCGCTGATCAGTTTATCCAGCCCGCGCAACAGCGCTCCGCCCCCGGTCAGTACGATACCGCGCTCGGCGATATCGGAGGCCAGTTCCGGCGGCGACTGTTCCAGGGCACTTTTCACGGTCTGGACGATCTGCGCCAGGGATTCCTGCAGCGCGTCGAGAATTTCTTCGCTGTTCAGGGTGAATGCCCGGGGCACACCCTCGGCCAGGTTGCGGCCGCGAACATCGATCTCGCGGATGTCGAGGCCTTCGTAGGCGCAGCCGATTTCGTGTTTGATACGCTCGGCGGTAGAGTCGCCGATCAGGCTGCCGTAGTTGCGGCGCACGTAGGTTACGATGGCTTCGTCGAATTTGTCACCGCCGACCCGAACAGACTCGGCGTAGACGATGCCGTTCAGGGAGATGATGGCGATCTCGGTGGTACCGCCGCCGATGTCGACGATCATGGAGCCGCTGGCTTCTTCGACCGGCAGACCGGCACCGATGGCGGCAGCCATGGGTTCTTCAATCAGGAATACTTCCCGGGCACCGGCACCGAGGGCGGATTCGCGAATGGCCTTGCGCTCTACCTGGGTGGACTTGCTGGGGACACACACCAGCACTCTCGGACTCGGGGTAATGAAGCTGTTCTCATGCACTTTATGGATAAAGTGCTGGAGCATTTTTTCGGTGACCACGAAGTCTGCAATCACGCCGTCTTTCATCGGGCGGATGGCGGTAATGTTACCCGGTGTGCGGCCGAGCATGCGTTTGGCTTCGGCGCCGACGGCAGCGACCATTTTCTGGGAACCACTCGTACGAATGGCCACGACGGAGGGCTCGTTCAGAACGATTCCGCGCTCACGCACATAGATAAGGGTGTTGGCGGTGCCCAGGTCGATGGACAGGTCGCTTGAGAATAAGCCTCGGAGTCTTTTTATCAACATTCGTGTAGTTTCAACCTGAGAGTTGCAGTCGCAGAGAAAAGATGCGGCAACTTTAGCAGTGAGCACCCCTGCAGGCAAGGCGCGAACGGGCCTCGCGCCTTACGGTTCACACATTTGCCTTATGGGCTGGGGCCTCCCGCGATTGTTCGAATCTGTTACCATAGCGCCCTTATATTTGATTTGGGTGCAGGGGCGGTTGGAAAAGGCTGTCCAAAACACGCTACAAGCACATCCATGTGCGCTTGTTTCGGGCCGTCCATGGCCCTCAACAGTTTTGGACAGCCTTTTCCAACCACCCCCGGGCCCTGTGCAACTTCCGGCTTCTTTTAATTATTACCGGCTTTAATTACCGACATTTCATTTATCTGGGAGGCAATGCGTGACCATTTCCCGTGAGGACATTGAGAAAGTCGCTGTGCTCGCCCGCATTCGTGTGGATGACGAGCAGGTTTCGGCTCTGGAGAAGGATCTGGGCAATATCCTGGATCTGGTGGATCAGCTGGGTGCGGCGGATACCGATTCGGTGGAGCCTATGGCCCACCCCCTGAATGCAGTGCAGCGTCTGCGGGCCGATGAGGTCACCGAGACCAATCAGCGGGAGGCGTTCCAGGCGATTGCGCCGGCTACCGAGAACGGGCTTTATCTGGTTCCCAGAGTTATTGAATAAGCAATCGAGTGAATGAGCTATTGAGTGATCTGACGAACAGCGATTTCAGGATTCATCATGCATAACAAATCCGTAGCAGAGCTTTCCCGGGAACTGGAGAGCGGCCAGGTTTCCAGTGTGGAGCTGACCCAGGAGTTCCTCGACCGCATCAAGCGGGAAGATTCGAAGTACAACAGCTTTATTACCGTGACCGAAGAGCAGGCCCTGGCCGATGCCCGGGTGGCGGATGAGCAGCGGGCGGCGGGGAATGCGACGCCCTGGACGGGAGTTCCGTTCGCGCACAAGGACATTTTCTGTACCAACGGCGTTCGTACCACCTGCGGTTCGAAAATGCTGGAGAACTTTGTTCCGCCCTACGACGCGACCGTTACGGCGAATTTCCGCCAGGCGGGTGCGGTGTGTCTGGGCAAGACCAACATGGACGAGTTCGCCATGGGGTCGTCTACTGAGTCCAGCTATTTTGGCGCGACCACCAATCCCTGGGGTCTGAGCCAGGGCGACAAGCGGGTTCCGGGCGGCTCGTCCGGCGGTTCTGCGGCGGCGGTTGCAGCTCGGCTGGTGCCGGCGGCGACGGCCACGGACACTGGCGGTTCCATTCGTCAGCCGGCGGCGTTGTGTGGCGTGACCGGGCTGAAGCCCACCTATGGCCGGGTTTCGCGGTACGGGATGATTGCCTTTGCCTCCAGTCTCGACCAGGGCGGCACCATGGCTCGCACGGCAGAAGACAATGCGCTGATGCTGAATGTGATGGCGGGGTTTGATCCCAGGGATTCGACATCCATTGACCGTGAGGTTCCGGACTACACGGCCACACTGAACGAGCCGTTAAAAGGCCTGAAGATCGGCCTGCCGAAGGAGTATTTCAGCGACCAGCTCAGCTCGGCGATGGAGCAGCAGGTTCGTAACGCGGTAAAGGAATACGAGAAACTGGGAGCCACCGTAAAAGAGGTGTCGCTGCCAAACGCGAAGCTGGCGATTGCGGCTTATTACGTGATTGCGCCGGCAGAAGCCTCAGCCAACCTGTCCCGCTTTGACGGGGTCCGTTATGGCTACCGCTGTGAAGATCCCAGGGACCTGATGGATCTGTACACCCGCTCACGTGCCGAAGGTTTTGGGGCCGAAGTGAAACGTCGGATTCTGGTGGGCACCTACGCCCTCTCGGCCGGCTATTTCGATGCCTATTACCTCAAGGCCCAGAAGGTTCGCCGGCTGATCCAGCAGGATTTCATCAATGCCTTCAAGGAAGTGGACGTGCTGATGAGCCCGACAACTCCTTCACCGGCCTTTATCCAGGGCGAGAAGACCAGCGATCCGGTGACCATGTACCTGGAAGACGTGTTCACCATCGCCATAAACCTGGCAGGCCTTCCGGCCATGTCGGTGCCGGCGGGCTTTGTGGACGGTCTGCCAGTGGGATTGCAGATTATCGGGGATTACTTTTCCGAAGCGCGGCTGTTGAACGCCGCCCATCAATTCCAGCAGGTGACCGACTGGCACCAGCGTGAACCGCAATAAGCCCGGGACAGGAGAACGAGTATGCAGTGGGACATTGTGATCGGGCTGGAAATTCATGTTCAGCTCGCCACCAAGACCAAGATTTTTTCCGGCTCCAGCACCGCTTACGGCGCCGAGCCCAACACCCAGGCCAATGCCGTTGACCTGGCCATGCCCGGCACCCTGCCGGTGCCCAACGAGCAGGCCTTCCGCTATGCGGTGATGTTCGGCCTGGCAGTGAATGCCGAGATTGAGCGTCGTTCGGTGTTTGAGCGGAAGAACTACTTCTACCCGGACCTGCCCAAGGGCTACCAGACCACCCAGCTGGAGCGCCCGATTGTCGGCCCCGGCTATGTGGACATTGATCTGGCCAATGGTGAAACCAAGCGCATTCGCATTCACCACGGCCACCTGGAAGAAGATGCCGGTAAATCCCTGCATGAGGATTTTCACGGCATGACCGGCGTCGATCTTAACCGGGCCGGCACGCCGCTGATTGAGGTGGTGACCGAACCGGACATGAGCAACGCCCATGAAGCAGTCGCCTTTGCCAGGAAGCTGCATGGCATCGTCACTTCACTGGGCATCTGCGATGGCGATATGTCCCAGGGCTCCATGCGCTTTGATGTGAACATTTCACTCAAGCCGAAAGGCTCGGACACCCTGGGCACCCGAACCGAAACCAAGAACCTGAACTCCTTCCGCTTCATGGAGCAGGCCATTGCCCACGAAGTCGAGCGACAGATGGACATTCTGGAGGACGGCGGCCGCATCGTGCAGGAAACCCGCCTGTACAACGGCGACCGCGACGAATCCCGCTCCATGCGCACCAAGGAAGAGGCCAACGACTACCGCTACTTCCCCTGCCCAGACCTGCTGCCGGTGGAAATCGATGACTCGTTCATCGAAGAGGCCCGCAACAGCCTCCCCGAGCTGCCGGACGCCCGCAAAGCGCGCTTCAAGGAGCAGTATGGCCTGAACGACTACGACGCAAGCCTGCTCAGTGGCGATTCAAAACTGGCCGCTTTCTTCGAAGAAGCCGCCAGCCACTGCGAAGACGCCAAGCTGGTGGCCAACTGGATCCAGGGAGAATTCTCCGCGCGCCTGAAGGCGGAGGAGAAAGCCGTTACCGATGCCCCCATTACCGGCGCCCAGCTGGGGAACCTGGTGGTTCGGATTGCCGACAACACGATTTCCTCGGCCGGTGCCAAAAACGTCTTTGACGCGCTCTGGACAGGAGAGGATGGCAACGTCGATGCGATCATCGAGGCCAGGGGTCTGAAGCAGGTGTCTGACACCGGCGAATTGGAGAAAATGGTGGACGAAGTTCTGGCCGGTATGCCGGACCAGGTTGCCCAGTACCAGAATGAAGAAGACCCTAAGAAGCGCAAGAAGATGCTTGGTGGCTTCATGGGCCCGCTGATGAAAGCTTCTAAAGGCCAGGGGAATCCCAAGCTGTTCAACGAAATTCTTGTTCGCAAGCTTGGGGGATAAGGCAGCCGTCTTGGGTCGGGACTTCTTGTTTCGGCCCTAGCCTTTTTGGCTCGGGGCAGCCCTGACAGGTCACTTCTCCCGAAAAACGCTACGAGCACATCCATGTGCGCTTGGCTGTGGCCATCCATGGCCACAGACATTTTCGGGAGAAGTGACCTGCCAGGGCGTGATACCCCGCGGGAAACGCCGGCAAGAACACACCGTAGGTCGGATTAGCGAAGCGTAATCCGACATCTTTGAACGGCCGACTCCTTTGTCGGATTACGGCTGCACCTAATCCGACCTACTGGTCTGGCGTTTTCTTGGATTGGGCCGCGCTCATTGGAGAAGCTTGTTGCCTATCCCCGATAGTTTTGAGGCTTTGGCGGGGGGAGCTTCCCAAAAATGTTGGCGGCCAAGGATGGCCGACGCCAAGCGCACATGGGCGGAGCAAACGCTTTAGAAGCGAAGCTTCGCGTGCCGCGGAGCGACAGCAATCTACGATTGCTGGCTGGACCCGCTTGCGGGTGCTCGTAGCGGTTTTTGGGAAGCTCCTCCCGCCAAAGCCCTCCACCAAACTCAGAAGGCTAGGAACCCAAGCTAAACGACATCAAACGAGCCGAGCCCAAAGATCGTGCTCATCAGCATGCTCAATAACCGCCTGAACAATCTCACCAGGCACAAGGTCGGTTTCATCATTGAGGTAAACCATGCCGTCGATCTCCGGCGCATCGGCCTTTGAGCGACCAATCGCACCTTCCTCATCGACCTCGTCAATCAGCACATCGATAGTCTGGCCGATCTTGGCCTGCAGGCGAGCCGCTGAAATCTCGGCCTGTTTTTCCATGAAGCGCGCCAGACGTTCTTCTTTGACTTCCTCGGGAACCGCACCTTCCAGTTCGTTGGCCCTGGCGCCTTCCACCGGGCTGTACTTGAACGCGCCTACGCGGTCCAGCTGGGCTTCGTCGAGCCAGTCCAGCAGGTATTGGAAGTCTTCCTCGGTTTCACCGGGGAAACCGACGATGAAGGTGGAGCGAATGGTCAGCTCTGGGCAGATTTCCCGCCACTTGCGGATGCGCTCCAGGGTTTTGCTGTCGTGGGCTGGGCGCTTCATGGCCTTGAGCACTTTCGGGCTGGCGTGCTGGAACGGGATGTCCAGGTAGGGGAGGATCTTGCCTTCGGCCATCAGGGGAATGATGTCATCCACATGCGGATACGGGTAAACGTAGTGCAGGCGCACCCACACGCCCATTTCGCCGAGTGCTTCGCACAGCGACTGCATCTTGGTCTTGAGCGGCCGCCCCTGCCAGAAGCCGGTCCGGTATTTGGTGTCAACGCCGTAGGCCGAGGTGTCCTGGGAGATCACCAGCAACTCCTTTACGCCGGCGTCGACCAGGCGCTGGGCTTCATCCATCACATCGCCGATGGGCCGACTGACCAGATCACCGCGCATCGAGGGGATGATGCAGAAGGTGCAGCGGTGGTTGCAGCCCTCGGAAATCTTCAGATACGCGTAATGCCTCGGGGTCAATTTTATGCCCTGGGGCGGAACCAGATCGGTGAAGGGGTCGTGTTGTTTCTTCTGGGGAACAAACTGGTGAACCGCGCCGACCACTTCCTCATAGGCGTGGGGGCCGGAAACGGCCAGAACGCCGGGATGGTTATCGCGAATCTTGTCGGCTTCAACACCCATGCAACCGGTGACGATGACCTTGCCGTTTTCGCTGATGGCCTCGCCGATGGCATCCAGAGACTCCTGTTTGGCGGCGTCGATAAAGCCGCAGGTGTTGACCACCACAATATCGGCATCGTCGTAGGTAGGTACGACGTCGTAACCGTCCAGCCTGAGTTGGGTCAGGATACGTTCAGAGTCTACGAGTGCCTTGGGGCAGCCGAGGCTGATGAAACCAACTTTGCCGTTGCCGGATGCGGCAGGGTTCTGGGTGCTGTCTGTCATAGAGTGTTTGCAATTCCCGGAGCTCGGCACGAGCCCACAAATGAATGAAGGCGGTATTTTACACCAGGCATGGGTTCGCCTGCAGTAAAAGACAACGCACTCTAATCGGCGACAGAGTCTGACCGACGTCAAAATTTGTGACGTCTTGTTCAGAAAGATTTAATAAATCTGCCACTATAGGCGGCAGGCTTCTTGCTGATCACAAAGTAAACAACTACACTTTCATGCGCTTATCATGAGTTTGAGGAGCCTCTGAACAACTCCGGATCGCCTCTGGCCTGCAGAGCGGTTCACAATCAAGGCGCGACTTTGCAGGAAGGCTGGCCGCCTTTCAAAAAGTCACAACGCAGAGTGTGGATCGCTCTGCAGGCCCCGGAGGGCGAGCTCTGAGGGCTTCATCCGCGACGTTGCAGCTCTTGCCAAGGGCTGCGGCCATTGGCTGCAAGCTGCGCCTTGCGCCTAAAGCCCTCAGAGCACGCAGAGGCGATTCGGAGTTATTCAGAGGCTCCTCCAGTGTTTTCTGGAAGGGATTTATGGGAAAGGCAGCCTCATTTGCAACCAGACACGCCAGAAGAGTCAACATGAAACCTGTCGCAGCCAAACTGAATTTGCGCAACCAACAGCGGGTGGACGTAGCCACCGAGATCACTATTGAAAAACCGGATGGTTGCTGCCTGACCTGCTCGGTATCGAATCTGTCACGTACCGGGGTGATGATTTCCTGCAGCCAGGACGTCGTAAGGCAATTGGTTCCGGAGCAGAAAGCGCCTGCACCGGGCAACTGGATCTCGGTTAAAACGCGTTTTTCGGTGCCGGTCGTTGCCACACAGCCCGTGACCATTATCGCTGACGGCAACATTGTCCATATGCGGCGCATCGCCCGGGACGAATTCCAGCTGGGGATCCAGTTCGCGGAGTTTGAGGACAACGGATTCGATTACGTCGACCGCTACGTTTCCAAGCTACTGGCCGACTCACGCGACCCGGCCTGAACCGACTGTTTCTTATCACCCGAGCCGCCGGTGACTGCTATATTGTTATAGCGCCAATGTCTAGTTGGCCATCTTCTTATGCCCTTGCCTGCTCTGGTATAGTGGCTCTATCAATTCGCACAGCCAAAACGGCCCGCACGGCGGCAACGGACTACCATGACCACATACAACCTCACGCACCTGAAACAGCTGGAAGCCGAAAGCATCCACATCATCCGGGAAGTGGCAGCCGAGTTCGATAATCCGGTGATGCTGTACTCCATCGGGAAAGACTCTGCAGTAATGCTGCACCTGGCCCGCAAGGCCTTTTATCCCGGCAAGCCCCCCTTCCCTCTGATGCACGTCGACACCACCTGGAAATTCCGGGACATGATCGACTTCCGGGACCGCAAAGTGAAGGAATATGGCCTGGACCTGATCGTTCACAAGAACGAAGACGGCATCAAACAGGGCATTGGTCCGTTCACCCACGGCAGCGCGAAACACACAGACGTCATGAAAACCCAGGCCCTCAAGCAGGCCCTGGACAAGTACAAATTTGATGCAGCATTCGGCGGCGCCCGCCGGGATGAAGAGAAGTCCCGCGCGAAGGAGCGGGTCTATTCCTTCCGCGATGAGTACCATCGCTGGGATCCGAAGAACCAGCGCCCCGAGCTCTGGAACATTTACAACGGCAAAATCAACAAGGGCGAAAGCATCCGGGTGTTCCCGCTGTCCAACTGGACCGAGCTGGATATCTGGCAGTACATCTATCTGGAAAACATCGAGATCGTTCCCCTGTATTACTCCGCTGTGCGGCCGGTGGTTGAGCGTGACGGCACCCTGATCATGGTGGACGACGACCGCATGCCGCTCAAGGAAGGCGAGAAACCGATGATGAAGTCCATCCGCTTCCGTACCCTCGGGTGCTACCCGCTGACCGGGGCCATTGAATCCGAGGCAGCCACGCTGCCGGATATCATCCAGGAAATGCTGCTGGCCACCAGCTCCGAGCGCCAGGGTCGCGTGATTGACCACGACTCAGCCGGTTCCATGGAACAGAAAAAGCGGGAAGGGTACTTCTAAGATGTCACACCAGTCTGATCTGATTGCCGAAGATATTCAGGCCTACCTGAAGCAACACGAGAACAAGGAACTCCTGCGCCTGCTGACCTGCGGCAGCGTGGATGACGGCAAAAGCACCCTGATCGGTCGCCTGCTACACGACACCAAGATGATCTACGAAGATCATATGGCCAGCCTGAAAACCGACAGCGCCAAGATGGGCACCACCGGTGAAAAGCTGGATCTGGCCCTGCTGGTGGACGGCCTGCAGGCGGAGCGCGAACAGGGCATCACCATTGATGTGGCCTACCGGTATTTCTCCACCGACAAGCGCAAGTTCATCATTGCCGACACCCCTGGCCACGAGCAGTACACCCGCAACATGGCCACCGGCGCATCCACGGCACAAGTGGCGATCCTGATGATCGATGCCCGCCACGGTGTGCTGACCCAGACCCGCCGGCATTCCTACATCGCTTCCCTGTTGGGCATCCGCCACATTGTGGTCGCCATCAACAAAATGGACCTGGTGGATTTCAGCGAAGAGCGCTTCAACGAAATCAAAGACGATTACCTGGCGTTTGCCGCCAAGCTGGGCCTGAAGGATATCCGCTTCGTCCCCATTTCCGCCCTGGAAGGCGACAATGTCGTGAACAAGAGCGAGAGCACGCCCTGGTTCAATGGCCAGCCCCTGATGGAAATTCTGGAAACCGTGGAAGTCGGCCGGGACAAGAACCTGGAGCATTTCCGCTTCCCGGTGCAGTACGTCACCCGCCCGAACCTCAACTTCCGGGGCTTCTGCGGCACTATCGCCTCCGGCGTGATCCGCCCGGGCGAGCAGGTCATGGCCCTGCCCTCCCGGCGCACCAGCACCGTGAAGGAAGTCGTGACCTTCGATGGCAATCTCGAGGAAGCCTACATCGATCAGGCCGTCACCCTGACCCTGACCGACGAAATCGACATCAGCCGCGGTGATATGCTGGTAAAAGTGGAAGACGAGCCCGAAGTCGGCAACCGCTTCAACGCCAACATCGTCTGGATGACCGACGCGCCACTGGAAACCGGCCGACTGTACGACATCAAGCTGGGGCCAACCTTCACCTCTGGCACAGTGAAAAAGATTCATCACCAGACCGATGTGAATACCCTGGAGAAGAATGAGAGCCCGTCAGCTCTGCAGCTGAATGAAATCGGCCTGTGCGAGCTGACCCTGAACCAGCCGATTGCCTTCGATGCCTACCAGCGCAACCACGCTACCGGCAGCTTCATCGTGATCGACCGGCTGACCAACGTCACTATCGGTGCCGGAATGGTTGCCGGCCTGGCAGACGGTGGCGAATCGCTGGATCCAGTCTCCGTGGAAGAGCGCGAACGCCGCCTGGCACAAAAGCCCGCGATCATTGCCTGCAATGGCAAACAGGCGCCGGCGCTGGCTCTGGCACTGGAGCGGGCACTCTTCGATCAGGGCAAAACCGCCTTAGTGGTGACTGAAGAGAACGCCGGCGATGCCGACGAGCGCCGCCGCGTTGCCCAACTCCTGACCTCCCACGGGTTGGTTGCCATTGCCGTCAACCTCGGCACTGACATCGCCAATGCGTCTGCCTCTGCCGACAGCGAACAGGAGATTCCTGAGGCGGTTAATGCTCTGGTTCAGGATCTGATTCGCGGTAAGCGTGTTTGATTTTTGACTACTGAGTAGACTCGGGATATTCCTGCCTCGGCAGCTTGCTAATTCGGTGGCTGGCGTCGGGGTGGGGGTATCTTTTTCTTTGTGAAAAGCAACTCGCTTCGCTCAGACATCTTTTCCCGGCAGAAAAAGATACCCCCACCCCACCGCCGGCAAACTTTACGGTTAACACCCGAGACAAAAATTCGGGAAAGGATTCAACCACTGTGTAAGGCGGACCACTGAGAGGCCCGTGGACGTGGGGTAGGTGCGTATTTTTCTCTAGAAAAAAATGTCTGAGCGAAGCGAGTTGTTTTTTCGTAAGAAAAATACGCACCTGCCCCGCGGCCCACCCCCAGAACCAGCAGACTACGAATGAATCCAACACCAATACATGGCAGAATCCAGCCTCTCTGAGTTAACCGAAACAACGAACAGGAGCCAAAAATGGCCATCAAACACCTCCGCACTGCCTTCGCCAGCCAGTACCAGCCGGGCCAACCTGCCCGCCTCGTTGCCGGTGAGGCCCTGCAGGAGCCCGGTGGCGATTACGAGGGTCTGCACAAGCAGATGAAGCGACTGTTCAACAGCAAGCCCGGCAAAAAATACGGCCGTTTCTCCGAAGACCTGGGTGAGTGCCCCTTCAGCGCCTGGCTGAAAGACTACCTCGAAGACAAACAGAGCTTCGGCGCCATGACCGACCGCCTGTTCGGGCAGTGGCAGGAACTGCTGACCGGCAGCCAGGAGGAGTTCGATGGCCACCTGATGATCGTGCACGATGCCCTCGCCGACTCCGAGGTGGTTTACCTGTTTATCCTGGAGAACGACAGCGCGATGCGCTTCGATGGCAACGAGTCACTGGACGCCACCGACGTTCTTAGCCTCTCCCGCCTGAATCTGGCCGTTCGCATTGAGCTGGATGACTGGCGTGGCAACAGTCCGGCGGAGAATTACCTCACACTGGTCCACGGCCGCGGGACCGGTGAGCCGGGCGAGCTGTTTATCCGCCTGTGCGGGTTTACCAATCAGGTCGATGTGGAAAAAGAAACCATAACCTTCCTGGATGCGGTGGAGGCCTTTGCCAAATCCTCCGAGCCCGAGAAGGCCGGTGAGGTGCGCAACAAGGCCTATGAATTCTGCAAGGAGCAGCATGCCCTGGGCGAGCCGGTGGAAATCGAAGCGTTGTCCGGCTATCTCGACGAGAGCGAGCCGCAACGTTTCAAGGAATTTGCCTCGAAAACCGCGGAGTTGCCGGAAAGTGGCGTGCTGCACCCGGATCACCGGAAGGTGAAGAAGTTGGTGCGCATTGCAGGCTCCGGGGGTGGCATGAGCGTGTCGTTTTCATCCGACCTGGTGAATCAGGCGGTTTACTATGATCGCGACAAGGATGCTTTGACGATTACCCGGCTTCCCAAGGCATTGCGGGAGCAGCTTCAGCGTTATCTGGAGGCTCGGGAGGAGTGAGGTCTTGCGAATAGGCCGCTTTGTAGCCTGGTAGTTTTGGGGCTGGCCCGGAGGTGGGAGGTCTTTTCTTCTGGAAAAAGCAACTCGCTTCGCTCAGACATCTTTTTCCGGCAGAAAAGACCTCCCACCCCCGGACCGAATGAAACCTTACCGTTATCGCCTTTTAGCTCGTGAACCTGGGGTCAGATGAACGCTTTCATCTGACCCCGGCTTTATTCTGACACAGCTTCGGTTTTGCCAGGCTCGCCGTTCCACCTGGGGCGATTCGCCCTTAGTTTTCTGACTTCCTGCATCCAGCCTACGCCATCAATCAGTTCCCCGGTTTCTGGATCGATGGGCGGGTACGGCAGGTTGCGGTCGTCGCAGTAGCGTTTGACCGTTGGCTGGCACCAGCGGAACAATAAACGGTTGTATTCCTCATCCGGCAGCCGGCGCTGGTCGAACAGGCCGGCCAGTTTTCTCTGCCTCTGGGCTTCCGACAGGATAATCGCGCAGGCGGACGAGACGTTGAGCGACTCCACCATGCCCATCATCGGGATCACAATATGTTCGTCGGCCTGGGCAGCGGCATCAGCACTGACCCCGTCTACTTCGTTGCCCATGACTACCGTACACGGCACGGTGTAATCGGCTTCCCGGAAATCGATGGCCCGGTCGGAAAGCTGCGCGGCGTAGAGCTTGTGGCCCTGCCCTTTCAGCTTCGCTATCGCCTCGTCCATGCTCCGGTGGGTGTGGGTGGTTACCCAGTTGTAGCTGCCGCCGGCGGTTTTGCGGAACGCCCGGAAGCCTTCCTTCGGCCAGACCACGTGCATATTCGCCAGGCCGAAAGCATCGCATGAGCGGATGATGGCGGAGAGGTTCCGGGGTTTGTGGACCTGGTCGGTCAGGACGCTAAGGTCCGGTTGTCGGGTATTGAGGGTTTGTTTGATTCGGGCGAGGCGTTCGGGGGTCATTTTGGTGTTTGGGTGTTGGGTTACCGGGGTTGTCGGATTACGCCTTCGGCTAATCCGACCTACATTTTTCAAGCAACTCAGGCGCCCGGGAAGTGATTGGGGGATTGTTTTCCAAAACTGTTGAGGGCCAAGGACGGCCCGAAACAAGCGCACATGGATGTGCCCGTAGCGTGTTTTGGAAAACAATCCCCCAAGCGCTTCCTGCACCCAAGCAAGAACGCGAGAAATAATACCACAGACAAACTAGCAACAAGCCGAGACAAAGGTGGTTGAAGAATGAGCACCCCGTTATAATACGCAGTTCCTTTTTGCTGGCGCCCCTTCAGACCATCCAGTTCCCGGCGCAACATCCACCAGATTACGTGAGACTCATGGCCAAAAAGCTGTACATCAAAACCCACGGCTGTCAGATGAACGAGTACGACTCTGCCCGTATGGCAGATTTGCTCAAAACCGGCGAAACCGTCGAAATGACCGACTCGCCCGATGACGCCGACATCCTGTTGCTGAACACCTGCTCCATCCGGGAAAAAGCCCAGGAGAAGGTGTTTCACCAGCTTGGCCGCTGGAAAAAACTCAAGAGCAAAAAGCCCGACATGATCATTGGCGTCGGCGGCTGCGTGGCTTCCCAGGAAGGCCAGGCCATTATCGACCGTGCGCCTTACGTAGACATGGTCTTCGGCCCGCAAACCCTGCATCGCCTGCCGGACATGATTACCGAAGTGCGCGCCAAGGGGAATGGCGTGGGCGTAGTGGACGTCAGCTTCCCGGAAATCGAGAAATTCGACAACCTGCCCGAACCTGGCGCAGACGGCCCCTCAGCGTTTGTATCCATTATGGAAGGCTGCAGCAAATACTGCACCTTCTGTGTCGTGCCCTACACCCGCGGCGAAGAGGTCAGCCGCCCGGCGGACGACGTCATCGCCGAAGTGGCCCACCTGGCCAGCCAGGGCGTCCGCGAAGTGAATCTCCTGGGTCAGAACGTCAATGCCTACCGGGGCGAAACCCACGACGGCGACACCATGGACCTGGCGGAGCTGATCGAACTGATCGCCGCCATCGATGGCATTGACCGCATCCGGTACACCACCTCCCATCCGGTGGAGTTCTCGGATGCCCTGATTGATGTCTACGAGCGCGTTCCGGAGCTGGTCAGCCATCTGCACCTGCCGGTCCAGAGCGGCTCAGACCGCATCCTGGCCGCCATGAAGCGCGGCCACACGGCCCTGGAGTATAAATCCAAGCTCCGCCGTCTGCGCAAGATTCGCCCGGACATCAGTTTCTCATCGGACTTCATCATCGGCTTCCCGGGGGAAACCGAGAAGGACTTTGAGGACACCATGAAGCTGATCAACGACATCGGCTTCGACATGTCCTTCAGCTTCGTCTACAGCGCCCGTCCGGGCACACCGGCGTCGGACCTGCCGGATGAAACACCCATGGACGTGAAGAAACAGCGTCTGAGCATTCTGCAGGACCGCCTGAACCAGAATGTGATGGATATCAGCCGCAAGATGGTGGGCTCTACCCAGCGGATCCTGGTGACCGGGCTGTCCAAGAAGGACCCCGGGGAGTATGCGGGGCGTACCGAGAACAACCGGATTGTGAACTTCCGGCATGAGAGTCCGGAGGTTGTCGGGCACTTTATCGATGTCGAGATTGTGGAGGCTTATCCCAATTCTCTTCGCGGGGTGCCTGTGGATTCGGAGTTGTACTAGGCCCGGTTTCCCATCCGTCTTGGTTTGGTGTAGGGCGAGTGGTGCGTAAGGCTTCCCAAAAAACGCTACGAGCACATCCATGTGCGCTTGGCGTCGGCCATCCCTGGCCGCCGACATTTTTGGGAAGCCATACGCACCACTCTCCGCAAGCTGTACAGTCGTCTGCAAGAAGCTATGGGATGAACATCGGTATTTCGTAGGTTGGATTAGACGAAGTCGTAATCCAACAATGTACCTTTCACGAGTAAACCTGTCGGATTACGCCTTCGGCTAATCCGACCTACTTGTTTTTTCATATTCGGACCTGCACATAGACTTATCAGGGCAAGGGCCGGAGGGGCTTTCCAAAAACGTGGAGCGCCAGGGATGGCGCGACCGAGCCCTACAGGGACGTACTTGCGGGCGCTTTTTGGAAAGCCCCTCCGGCCCTTGCCCGTTAACCGAGCATCAGAAACACGTTCTCCCAAAACAAAACGGAGCACTTTTGAACGCCAACGATCACAGACAATTTGACCTTCACCCGATGGACCAGCGTCGCCTGGCGACGCTTTGTGGCCAGTTTGATGAAAATCTGAAGATGATTGAAAAACGCCTGCACGTGAAAGTCGGCAGGCGGGGCCATCATTTCCGGGTGGAAGGGGAAACCGAGCATGTGGCAGCGGCCGTTGAGGTTATCCGGCATCTGTATCGGGAGACCGAGGCCTCGGAGGATATTTCGCCGGATACCGTGCATCTGTTTATCCGGGAAACCGGCTTTGAGCGCCTGCCGGAGGACGTGCCTTACGATGGCGCCGTGACGGTTATCAAGACACCGAAGCTGCAAGCCAAACCCCGGGGCGCGAACCAGCAGAAGTATGTGCACAACATCCGTACCCACGACATTAACTTCGGGATCGGGCCGGCAGGCACCGGCAAGACCTGGTTGGCGGTGGCCTGCGCTGTTGAGGCCCTGAAAGACGAACAGGTGAAGCGGATTCTGCTAGTCCGGCCGGCGGTTGAGGCCGGTGAAAAACTTGGCTTCCTGCCCGGGGACCTGGCCCAGAAGGTGGATCCATACCTGCGGCCGCTCTACGATGCGCTCTATGAAATGCTCGGGTTTGAGCAGGTTACCCGGCTGATCGAGAAGAGCGTGATCGAGATTGCGCCACTGGCGTTCATGCGCGGCCGCACACTGAACAACTCGTTTATTATTCTCGATGAAAGTCAGAACACCACCCGGGAGCAGATGAAGATGTTCCTGACCCGGATCGGCTTCGGCTCTACGGCGGTTATCACCGGCGACACCACCCAGGTGGACCTGCCCCGGGGCCAGAATTCCGGGCTGATTCACGCTGCCAGCGTACTGAGCAAGGTGTCCGGTATTGGCTTTACCCGGTTCGAGGCGAAGGACGTTGTCCGCCATCCGCTGGTCCAGCGGATCGTGGAGGCCTACGATTCGTTTGACGATGGGAGCGCGACCGGCCAGTGAGCAAGCTGACTGTGGATTTCCAGCAGGTTTTTGATGCGCCCGGCGTTCCCCCGGAACGGGATTTCCGAGAATGGGCGCAGCTGGCGTGGCAGGGTGAGGACCCGTCCGAGATGACGATCCGTATTGTCGGAACCGAGGAAAGTCAGGCTCTGAACCACCAATACCGGGACCGGGACTACCCGACCAACGTGTTGTCCTTCCCATTTGAAGCGCCAGCCGGTATAACGGTGCCATTGGCGGGTGATCTGGTTATCTGCGCGCCGGTTGTTGAAAAGGAAGCCCGCGAGCAGCAAAAAGCGCTTGAGGCGCACTGGGCGCACATGGTGGTGCACGGCATGTTGCACCTCCAGGGTTACGACCATATTGACGACGAAGATGCCGAGGCCATGGAAGCCCTCGAAGTCCGGCTGCTGGCGCAGCTCGGATTTGGCAATCCCTACGAAGCAGAGGAAACGGAACAAGACTCATGAGCGACGATCAGTCGAGTCGCAGCCAGGGTGGCAAATCCTGGCTGGAACGTATATCACAGGCCTTCTCCAGCGGGCCTGAGTCCGTCGAGGACGTGCTGGAAATCCTGCGGGATGCGGAGTCCCAGAACATCATCGATACCGATGCCATGAGCATCATCGAGGGTGCCATGCAGGTGATCGACATGCGGGTGGATGAGATCATGATCCCTCGCTCGCAGATGGTCACGGTCAAGGCATCCCAGGAACCCAAAGAGTTTCTTGGCGAAATCATCTCCTCTGCCCACAGCCGCTTCCCGGTCATCGGTGACAGTCAGGACGACGTCATTGGCGTGCTGCTGGCCAAGGATCTGCTTCCCCTTGCACTGAACAACGACCTGAACTGGAATCGAATCCGCGAAATTCTGCGGCCGCCGAATTTTGTTCCGGAAAGCAAGCGCCTGAACCAGCTGCTCAAGGAGTTCAAGGAAAACCGCAACCATATGGCCATTGTGGTGGACGAGTACGGCGGCACCGCCGGCCTCATTACCATCGAAGATGTGCTTGAGCAGATTGTTGGTGAGATCGAAGACGAGCACGACTTTGATGAGGAAACCAACATCAAGGCCCGGGGCGATGGCAGCTATGCAGTCAAGGCAGTGACTCCGGTCGACGATTTCAACGAATTCTTCGAGACCGAACTGGACGAGGAAGAGTTCGACACCATCGGTGGCGTGGTTCTCAAGGAATTCGGACACCTGCCCAGGCGGGGTGAATCGGTTGAATTCGGTGGCTTGAGCTTTACTATTGCCAACGCCGATAACCGAGTCATCCGTCTGTTGCAGGTAACCCGCAGTGAGCAATGACGTTCCAGACGCCAAAGTTCTGAACACCCCACTATCGAATAACCGCTGGCTCGGCGCGGCAACCCTCATGGTTGCCGGTGCCATGCAGACCCTGACCTTTTCTCCGTTTCAGCTCTGGTGGCTCGGGCCGGTGTCGGTTCTGCTGATCCTGCTGGTCGCGGTACCGTTGGCCCCCAAGAAGCTGTTCCGGGCCGGATGGCTCACGGGCCTGGGCCTGTTTGGCAGTGGCGCCAGCTGGGTCTACATCAGCATCAGTGAGTACGGCAACACGGCGATTCCCATCGCCATCCTGCTGACGGTCATTTTCGTGGCGGGCCTGGCACTGTTCCATGGGCTGGCATTCTGGTTCTGGGGCAAGCTCGCCAAAAACAACCCGATCCGGCGCCTGATCCTTTTTCCGGCCATCTGGATTCTGGGGGACTGGCTCCGGGGCTGGCTGCTGACCGGGTTTCCTTGGCTTTACCTGGGCACGGCCCACACGGACGGCCCGCTTGCCGGGCTTGCCCCGTTGACCGGCGTCCACGGCATCACGCTCTGGATTGCCGTGACCGGCGCAGCACTTTATGCAGGCTGGTGGCTGGCCAAACATCTTAGGCCGGTGGCCGCAGGCATCACTCTGGTGGCCGCGCTGATTCCATGGCTGGTTGCGCCGGCCATGGACCGAATCGACTGGACCGAGCTCAGCACTGAACCCACAACCGTTGCGGCCATGCAGGGCAATATTCCCCAGCAAATCAAATGGGATCCGGAATTCCTGAAAGACCAGATCGTCACCTACCTGAGCATGACCGAGAGCCACTGGGACACCGACCTCATTCTCTGGCCGGAAACGGCGATTCCGATCCCCCAGGACCAGGCTGGCAAGATTATCGATCACATCAGTGAACAGCTGGGCGACAACAGCACCCTGATTACCGGCATACCCTGGTACGGCTTCAGTGACCGTATTGAGGACTTCACCTTCCACAACAGTATTATGGCCATCGGCAGTGGCCAGGGGATGTACCACAAGCAGAAGCTGGTGCCGTTTGGTGAATATGTACCTCTGCAGAGCGTGCTGAGGGGCCTGATCGGCTTTTTTGACCTGCCCATGAGCGACTTCAGCCGGGGGCCGGAGTGGCAGGACCCACTCACGGCCAATGGCGTCAATGTGATGCCCTTCATCTGCTATGAAGTCGCCTACCCGGATTTCGTCGCCTTCAATGCCCGGGGCGCGGGCCTGCTACTCACGATCAGCAACGATGGCTGGTTCGGCGATTCCATTGGCCCACTGCAGCATCTGCAGATTGCCAGAATGCGGGCACTGGAAACCGGTCGCTATATGCTCCGGGGCACCAACAACGGCGTGACTGCGATCATCAATCACCGGGGGCAGCTCACCGAGACCATCCCGCAGTTCGAGCGCGCCATCCTGACAGGCGAAGTCTATACCGCCACCGGCAGCACCCCGTACATGCAAACCGGTTCCTGGCCGGTGCTGACCCTGGCGGTCATCCTGATCGTGTTTGTCCGGGAACGGATCATTCCTCCCGTTTCGGCCAGCGGCTCGTAACCCGCTCGTAGTAGTGGGAGCCGCAGGCCTCGCAGGGTTCCAGGTGGCTGGTTGCCGTCAGGCATCGCATGTGGCCGCAATTCAGGCACTGGAACATTCCCGCGGTGGCCACCTCGCCGGAGATGTACTGGCCGGCTTCCTGGTTTTCCAGCTTCTGTTTGAGCTCGAGAGTATCAACGAGGGTCTTGTCAGCAACGGACAGCAACCGGTCTGCCAGCTGGTGCTCCAGCAAGGCAATGTCCAGCTGCAGCCATTCCCCCAGGCCTTCCCCGGTTTCGTCCACGAAGTGCATCAGGTGTTCAAGATCCCGTTGCAGGTAGGCCCCGAGAAGGTCTGCTTCTTCCCGGGTCATCTCCTCCAGTTCGTACTCATACTCCACGGCTTTCTGGACTTCGTCCTCCAACGTCTGCAGCGAGGTTTCCTGTAACTCGTGAAGTCGCGTTTGCACGCGCTCCAGCATTCGGTCATACACTTCCAGGGCTTTTCCTGAGAGATGGCTTCTTTCTGGTGCTGTCATAAATACTCCCTCACATTTATCCACATATCCACCTGACAAACAAAGTGCCGGCGAATCGGTGCCAGGAGTCAGGCTATGGCAGGTCTTTCCGGGACACGCTGTAAATACGTCCCTGTACGCTTGACTGCAGCATCCATGCTGCAGACAGTCCCGGAAAGACCTGCCATACCCTGCCTCCCCAACATTAGGTGTTCGTGATCACTGATCGCACTTCCCCGGGGCTCGGGGTGGAGGCTGGTGCTGCTTCCTGAGACTGTGCGCAGCAAGGATGCTGCGCTCAAGCCTACATGGATGTATTTACGGCGGGTCTCAGGAAGCAGCACCGGCCTCCACCATACACCGTTAACAGAAGTCTGGCACAAGACAGAAAAATTGGCAGACTACCTGTGAAGGCGAGTGTGCGTTAGAATGTCCGGCCCGCTCCGGACATGATTTTGATACAGGCTTTTAATTTCCACACAAGGTAATTTCGGTAATGGCAGGAATGGACGAGCAATACAATCCCCGTGACGTAGAACAGAATGCCCGCAATTTCTGGGAAGAGAACAAGACCTTTATGGTCAAAGAGGAGCCGGGCAAACCCAAGTACTACTGCCTGTCCATGTTCCCCTACCCCAGCGGCAAACTGCACATGGGGCACGTCCGAAACTACACCATTGGCGATGTGGTCTCCCGTTACCAGCGTATGCAGGGCAAGAACGTGATGCAGCCCATGGGCTGGGATGCGTTCGGCCTGCCCGCCGAGAATGCTGCCATCGCCAACAAGACAGCGCCCGCCAAGTGGACTTACGCCAATATCGACTACATGAAAAACCAGCTCAAGCAACTGGGTTTCGGGTACGACTGGGACCGGGAGCTGGCAACCTGCAAGCCGGATTATTATCGTTGGGAGCAGTGGTTCTTCGCCCGCCTGTACGAGAAGGGCCTGGTGTACAAGAAAATGTCTACCGTGAACTGGGACCCTGTGGACCAGACCGTTCTGGCCAACGAGCAGGTTGTTGACGGCCGGGGCTGGCGCTCCGGGGCGCTGGTGGAACAGAAGAAAATTCCCCAGTGGTTTATCCGCATTACCGATTACGCTGAAGAGCTGCTGAACGATCTGGATGAGCTGGAAGACTGGCCCGAGCAGGTCAAGACCATGCAGCGCAACTGGATCGGCAAGTCGGAAGGTACGGAACTGAGTTTCCCACTGAAAGACCGGGACAGTGGCCTGACCGTTTACACCACACGCCCCGACACCCTGATGGGCGTGAGCTATATGGCCGTGGCCGCAGAGCATCCGCTGGCGAAAGAAGCGGCAGAGCGTCATCGGGATGTGGCTGAGTTTGTTGATGAGTGTCGGAACAGCAAAGTGGCCGAGGCGGAACTCGCCACTATGGAAAAGCGCGGCATTGATACCGGCTTCAAGGCGATTCATCCGCTGACTCAGGAAGAGATTCCGGTCTGGGTCGCCAACTTTGTGTTGATGGATTACGGCACCGGCGCCCTGATGGCGGTTCCGGGCCACGATGAGCGGGACCACGAGTTTGCGCTGAAATACCGACTGCCCATCAAGCAGGTGATTGCCGCCCGGGATGGTCGCGAGATTGATGTACAGGAAGAGGCGTTTACCGAGAAAGGCACACTGGTGTCCTCGGGCAAGTACAGCGGCCTGACCAGTGAGGAAGCGTTCGACGAAATCGCGAAGTTCCTGGAAGACCATGGCATTGGCAAACGCACCGTGAACTACCGCCTGCGGGACTGGGGGGTATCGCGCCAGCGCTACTGGGGCGCGCCGATCCCGATGATGACCCTGGAGGACGGCACCGAGATGCCGGTTCCTGATGACAAGCTGCCGGTGCGTCTGCCGGAAGACGTCGAGATGGACGGTGTACAGTCGCCGATCAAGGCGGATCCGCAATGGTGCAAGACCGAATACAACGGGCAGCCGGCCACCCTGGAAACGGATACCTTCGACACCTTTATGGAATCGTCCTGGTATTACGCCCGGTTCTGCAGCCCCAATTACGATAAAGGTATGCTGGACCCGGCCGCTGCCAACTACTGGCTGCCGGTGGATCAGTATATCGGTGGCATCGAGCACGCTATCCTGCACCTGCTTTACGCCCGCTTCTTCCACAAACTGCTGCGGGATGTGGGTCTGGTGACCAGCTCCGAGCCCTTTAACCGGTTGCTCTGTCAGGGTATGGTTCTGGCTGACACCTATTACCGCGAAGACGGTAAAGGCGGCAAGGTGTGGATTTCGCCCGCCGACGTTACCGTTGAGCGTGACGATAAGGGCCAGCCCATCCGGGCTGTGCATAAAGAGGATGGCGAGCCCGTCGTCTCCGGCGGCGTCACCAAGATGTCCAAGTCCAAGAACAATGGCATCGATCCCCAGGCCATTATTGACCAGCACGGTGCCGATACGGTTCGTCTGTTCATGATGTTTGCCGCACCTCCGGAACAGTCCCTGGAATGGTCCGACAGCGGTGTCGAAGGCGCCCACCGCTTCCTCAAGCGCCTCTGGCGCCTGGTGAACGATCACAGCGCCTCCGGCCCGGCCCCGGCGCTGGATGACGGTGGCCTGAACGATGACCAGAAAAACCTGCGGCGCAAGACCCATGAGACCATCGCCAAGGTCAGTGACGACATCAGTCGTCGCCTGACCTTCAACACGGCCATTGCCGCCGTGATGGAACTGCTCAACGATGTCGGCAAGCTCCAGGGCGATGAGCCCCAGACTCGCGCCGTCCGTCAGGAAGCGCTGGACACCGCGGTACTGGTACTGTCTCCAATCGTGCCGCACATCTGTCACACGCTGTGGCAGGCGCTGGGCCACGAAGATCCGGTGGTGGATGCACCCTGGCCAAAGGCTGACCAGGCCGCGATGGTTCGCAGCCAGATTCAGGTCGTCCTGCAGGTCAATGGCAAAGTCCGGGCAAAAGAAGATGTGCCGGCTGACATCAGCAAGGCCGACCTGGAAAAGCTGGCTTTGGAGAACGAGAACGTCATGCGTTTCACCGAAGGTGTCACCGTGCGCAAGGTGATTGTGGTTCCCGGCAAACTGGTGAATGTGGTGGCCAACTGATATGCACGGGCACGCGTCGCTGACATTTCTGGCCCGGCTGTCATTTGCCACCCTGCTGGTGGCGCTTGTGGCCGGATGCGGGTTTCAGCTGCGCGGCGCACCCCCTGTGTCTGCAGCACTTCAACCCCTTGCGGTGGACTGTTCATCACAGGTGCCCGAAACGCTTTGCCTTTCTGTCCGGGAGCAGCTCAGGCTTGGCGAGATCAAGCTCGTTCCCGTTGCACAGGCCGACTATATTCTGCGCCTTCAGCGCTTTGCAGAGGACCGCCGAGCCACCGCCATCACCGCCCAGGCAGCGGCTGCGGAGTACACCCTTCGCCATTCGATCGAGCTTGAGGTTGTCAGCGCAGACCGCATTCCCATCGTTGCCAATACCCGCCTGAACACCACTGAAAGCTACCGTTACGATGAAACCAATGTGCTGGCAAAGCAGCGTGAGGAAGAAGCGTTGCGCCAGCAACTGAACGACCGGCTGGCCCAGCAGGTGCTGTTTCGCCTGGCGCCTCTGACCCGCGAACGCATTGAAGCCATCCGGGCGGAATACAATCGCTCTCAGGATGCTGCCGCCCCGGCGACAGGCAAGCCATGAAGACCAATCCGGGCCAGCTGACCCAGCTCCTAAAAAAGAGCCTCGCCCCGGTCTATCTGATTTCAGGGGACGAGCCCCTGCTTGTTCAGGAGTGTTGCGACCAGGTTCGAAAAGCGGCGAAAGAAGCCGGATTCCATGACCGCCTGACCTTCCATGCCGATCACCAACTGGACTGGAATGCGGTCGCGGACGAATTCAGCGCCATGTCCCTGTTCGCCGAGAAACGCCGCATAGAGATCCATCTGCCCACCGGCAAACTGGGCGATGGCCGTGCGGTGTTGGAGCGTGTGCTTCAGGAGCCACCCGAGGACATCGTACTGCTGCTGATCAGTGCCCGTCTGGATGCCGCGGAAACCCGCCGCAAATGGTACAAGGAGCTGCAGGGCAAGGGCGTGCATGTGCCGGTCTGGCCAGTGGACGCTGATAAATTCCAGGGCTGGCTTCAACAGCGGGCCAGCAACCGGGGTCTCAGCCTGACCCGCGGCGCCCTGGCCATCATGAGCGAACGCCTGGAAGGCAACCTGCTTGCCGCCAGCCAGGAGCTGGACCGGCTGTCACTGCTGGCCAATGGCAACACGATTGACGAGGAAACCGTTGAGCAGGCCGTACAGGACAGCTCCCGGTTCAGTGGTTTCGAACTGGTCACCGAGCTGATATCCGGCCGGGCGCCTCATGCCTGCAAGATGATCAGTGTTCTGCAGCAGGAAGGCGAAAACCCGCTGGGATTGCTGGCGGTCCTGAGCCGCGACCTTAACCTGCTGCTGGAGCTGAAGTCTTCCGCCGGTCAGACTGAGAATCCCGGGGCGTTCCTCAAGAAAAGAGGCGTCTTCCAGCCCCAGCGTGCGCGGGCTATGGAACAGGCCGCCCGCCGCGTGAACCGCCGGCAACTGCACGATGCCATCGCCCTTTGTAGCCAGATAGACCGGGCCACCAAAGGCTTCGATCCGCTGTCTCCCTGGCACTACCTCCGGGACATGTCGGCACTGCTGGCCGCCCGGCCCTGACCTGGATCAAGCCCTGTGCCACTTGTCATAGTTTGGCCTACCCCCCTCTTGACAGTTTTTTGCAATCGGGCGCATTGTAAGCACACCATCAATCAAGGAGGTGTTTTCGATGAGTCTTCAAGACGAGTTCAAAAAGCTGTCGGAGAAAGTAAAACAGTATCGGGATGAGGCGCGCGTACAGCTTCACCTGGCCCGTGAAGACGTAAAGGACGAATGGGACGATCTTGAGCAGGACTGGGATCGCTTCAGATCCAAGATCGACCAGATGATGCATGACGCGGAAAACGCCTCCCAGGAAGCCCGCCAGACCACCCAGAAGCTGGGCGAAGACCTGAAAACCGGCTACGAGAACATCCGCAACAAATTGAAGTAAAAGTGTTAACCCGTTAACACTACGCCACAAATATTAACCATAGCGACTCTGCAGTTCAGAGTCGCTGTGCCATACTTCACAGTATCAGTGAACAAAGCGTCATAGTTTTGACCCGATTGCTCGCCCGCAGACCAGCGGGGCCTGATTTGCAAGGGCGCTTGAACACACTGCGAGGTATAAATGGCATATGAAACGACTCTTCCTGATACCCACAGCACTTCTCCTTCTACTAAACACAACCCTTGTCATTGGCCAGAATAACCGGTTCAGTGATCCGGAGACCGTTGTATCGGACCACTTCTGGGGCAACCTCTACGCTAACGGGGGCGAATCCTTCTTTTGCGGCACACCCTTCACCCGTAAAGGTTTTGTGCTGACCGACGGCTACATATACCCACTGGCAGACGTACGCAGCGCGCTCGCCTGCGGCACCTCTCGCCAGTGCGAACAGGATAATCGCTACCGACAGATTGCCTCCGACATGCACAATATGGTGCCTGTGCGCAGCCGTACTGAGATGGGCCGGCGAAATGCCCGTTACGAAGACCTTGGCTCTTCAGTCAAAGCCGACGAATGCGGCATTCGCGAGAGCAGCCAGTTCTTCGAGCCGCCGGTTCGGGTGAAAGGCGATGTCGCCCGGACGGTCGCCTATATGGTCGATACCTATGACCTGCCCTGGCTGGGTTCGTCCACCGTATTCAAGAACTGGAACCGGCTCGATCCCCCGGATGACGGCGAATTGACCCGCCATCGCCGGATTGCCGAGATTCAGGGTAATGAGAACCCTTTCGTGACCGATCCGGATCGCATGGAGAGACTCTGAACTATCTGTCCGGAGCTGATGCCAGCCTCTATACGAAGAAAAAGGGGTCAGATGACACTTTCATCTGACCCCTTCTTAACACCCAATTCAGCCCTGAAATCAGAATTCCTCAGCAGTCAGAGCCATCATTGAATCACTGCCGCTACGGATCCCTTCGGCCAGGGAAACCGTTTTCGGCAGCAGCCGGTCGAAGTAGAACCGCGCTGTCTTCAGTTTGCCACTGTAGAAGCCTGAGGTATCGCCTTCAGCCTTGGGAGCGGCAGCCTTGACGATCCTGGCCCACATGTACCCGAGAGCGGTCAGGCCAAACAGATCCAGGTAATCAACCGACGCGGCGCCAACAGCGTTCGGGTTGTCGCCCGCCTGCTTGATCACATGCTCGGTCACATCATCAAGTCGCTCAACGGCGGCAGCCAGCGGCTCCAGGAACGGCCGCAGATGCTCATCACCGCTATTCTCCTCCAGGAAGGTCGCGACATCCTGAGCAAACAGCTCATAGAGCTTGCCCTGGCTGCCAACCACTTTCCGGCCCATCAGATCCAGCGCCTGAATGCCGTTGGTACCTTCGTAGATCTGGGTAATCCGACAGTCACGAACCAGTTGTTCCTGGCCCCACTCGCGGATAAAGCCATGACCACCGAATACCTGCTGCCCCATGATGCAGGCTTCCAGGCCGCGATCGGTCAGGAAGGCCTTGGCCACCGGTGTCAGCAACGCCACCATGCCCTGAGCATGCTTGCGACGGTCGTCGTCCTCGGCATACTTGGAGATGTCGAGCCACTGGGCCACATAGGTTGAGAAGGCGCGACCGCCTTCGACATAGCCTTTCATGGTGAGCAGCATGCGGCGTACATCCGGGTGTACCAGAATCGGGTCAGCCGCCTTTTCGGGCTGCTGGGCACCCGTGGGCGCGCGGCTCTGGATGCGATCGAGGGCATATTCCCGGGCACTTTGCAATGACGCCTCAGCAGCACCGATCCCCTGAATGCCAACCCCAAGACGCTCATAGTTCATCATGGTAAACATGGCCGCCAAGCCTTTGTTTTCCTCGCCAACAAGCCAGCCTTTGGCGCCATCGAAGTTCATTACGCAGGTCGCAGAGCCCTTGATACCCATCTTCTTCTCGATGGAACCACAGCTGAAGCTGTTACGCTCGCCCAGGGAGCCATCGTCATTGACCATGAACTTGGGCACCAGGAACAGGGAAATGCCCTTGGGGCCTTTCGGAGCATCCGGGAGCTTGGCCAGCACCAGGTGGATGATATTCTCCGCCATATCGTGCTCGCCCCAGGTGATAAAGATCTTGGTACCTGTGAGGTTGAAAGAGCCGTCGTCATTGGGTTCGGCCTTGGTACGGATAATACCCAGGTCGGTGCCGGCATGTGGTTCGGTCAGATCCATGGCACCGGACCAGACGCCGGAGTACATGTTGGGAAGGTACTTTTCTTTCAACTCCTGGCTGCCGTGGGCGTCCAGGGCGAGGCAGGCACCGGCGGTCAGCATGGGCGCCAGACCAAAGGCCATGTTGGCTCCCTGCATCATCTCTTCAAACTGGGCCACCAGAGTTTTAGGCATCCCCATGCCGCCGAATTCCGGGTTACCGCCCAGACCGTTCCAGCCACCTTCAACGATGGTCTGGTAGGCTTCCTTGAAACCTTCGGGTGCCGTCACTTCGCCATTGTTCCATTGGGTGCCCTGCTCGTCACCCTCACGGTTCAGCGGAGCGAGGACGCCACTGGTAATCTTCCCGGCCTCTTCCAGAATGGCATCGGCCGTATCCGGATCGACATTTTCGGCCACTTTCGGCAATGACGCCCACAGGGCGGGCGCATCAAAAACCTCGTTCAGAACGAAACGCATGTCACGTAAGGGTGCCTGATAATCAGCCATCTAAAACTCTCCAAAAATTCTGTCAGTCTGGTCAGGTGGCCATCGGGCCGCTATTCCGGCCAGTCACACCTGTTCGGGCTATGTGTCCGCTGAAGATTATTTTTTTATGGGCGCCCATTCTACCCTAAAAGCGGACCGCAACTCATGAAAAAAGCCCGCCTCCGGGGAGCGCGGGCTTTCTGCCATTGGAACCGTCCTTTGGTGCCCGCGCCTTAGATGGCGAAGGCTTCCTCCGGCATATCCATCAGGCTGTCGGCGCCGGCCAGCATGCTTTCTGCGTGCCCCTTGGCCCGCGGCAGCATGCGCTTGAAGTAGAAGCGCGCAGTCTGAACCTTGGCGTTGTAGAACATCTCCTCGGAGGTACCCTCAACCATCTTGTCCAGAGCAACCTTGGCCATCCTCGCCCACAGGTACGCGAAGACTGCGTAGCCGGAATACATCAGGTAGTCCACAGACGCCGCACCCACTTCTTCGCGGTTCTTCATGGCGGACATGCCAATTTTGGTGGTCAGCTCGCCCCATTCCTTGTTCATGGCTGCCAGCGGCTCGATGAATTCCTTCAGCTGCTCGTTGTCGGCGTTTTCCTTGCAGAACACGTGTACCTGCTTGGTAAAGCCTCTCAGTGACTCGCCCTGGGTCATCAGGACTTTACGGCCCAGCAGATCCAGCGCCTGGATGCCGGTGGTGCCTTCGTAGATCATGCCGATACGGGCGTCGCGAACATTCTGTTCCATGCCCCATTCGGAGATAAAGCCGTGGCCACCGAATACCTGCATGCCCAGGTTGGCTGCCTCGTAACCGATCTCGGTCAGGAACGCCTTGGCGATCGGTGTCAGGAAGCCCAGCGCTTCATCAGCCGCGCGGCGCTCTTCTTCGGTCTTGCCACTGTGAACGATATCGGCCTGCTGCGCGGTCAGGTAAATCAGGGCGCGAGCGCCTTCAGCTACCGCTTTCTGGGTCAGCAGCATGCGACGTACGTCCGGGTGAACGATGATCGGATCAGCGATACCTTCCGGGTTCTTCGGGCCACTCAGTGAACGCATAGCCAGACGCTCCTTGGCGTAGGCCAGTGAACCCTGGAAGCCCAACTCGGCGGCACCAAGACCCTGGATCGCGGTGCCGATACGGGCTGTGTTCATGAACGTGAACATGCAGTTCAGGCCCTTGTTCTCCGGCCCGATCAGCCAGCCCTTGGCGCCGTCGAAGTTCATTACGCAGGTGGCGTTGCCGTGAATACCCATCTTGTGCTCGATGGAACCGCAGGAAACGGCGTTGCGCTCACCGGAAGAACCGTCTTCGTTCGGCAGATTCTTGGGCACGATGAACAGGGAGATACCCTTGGTGCCTTCAGGAGCACCCGGCAGACGGGCCAGAACAATGTGGACAATGTTCTCAGCCATGTCGTGTTCACCGGCAGAAATAAAGATCTTGGTGCCGGTGATGGCGTAGGTGCCGTCGGCATTCGGCTCTGCCTTGGTACGCAGGGTGCCGAGATCAGAACCGCAGTGCGGCTCGGTCAGACACATGGTCCCGGTCCACTCGCCGCTGATCAGCTTGGTCAGGTAGGTCTGCTTCTGCTCTTCGGTGCCATGCTCTTCAATGGTGTTGGTTGCGCCATGGCTCAGGCCCGGGTACATGCCAAAGGACCAGTTGGCGGTACCGACCATCTCACTCATAACCAGACCGAGGGAGTGAGGAAGCCCCTGGCCGCCATAGTTGGGATCGGCCGTCATGGAAGGCCAGCCACCTTCAACGTACTGCTGGTAAGCCTCTTTGAAGCCAGTCGGTGTTTTTACACCGTCTTCGCTCCAGGTACAGCCTTCCTTGTCACCCACCTGGTTCAGCGGAGACAGGACCTGCTCACAGAACTTGGCACCTTCCCCGATAATGGCATCCACCATATCCGGAGTGGCGTCTTCAGCACCTTCCAGTTTGGCGTAGTGCTGCTCGCTGTCCAGCAGCTCGGTCATTACGAATTTGATGTCACGCAGGGGCGCTTTGTAGTCAGGCATGGATTCCACCTCGGTTCTCGGTCTCAGCTGAGTCAGGTTTTACAGCTTCTGGCCTTGGGTTTGCTAAGACACCGCAACGCACCGCGTCGCAGCCTTAATTAAACACTTGTTTGAAACATACGTTTACAGGCACAGAATTGTCAATAGCCGGATGCAAAATTTGTGTTGCGGTGTGTCATTGGATCGCGCGCCACCACAGTGCATGGCGGGTATCGGCAAGCTGTAACTGCGGGATATTTATACGGGAATGGGGCCGGGACAGAGAGGGGTCAGGCAGACACCGGATCGAAGGACGAGACTCGGGGTTTGTCACCGTTTTGGTCAACCTCGCCCATGGCAGAAACCTCACGGTAGGTATCGCTTGCTGCCCTTGAGGAAGGGCCGGATTCGGCAGCAAGTTCCGACTGGGCCTGCAGCAGGATCTGCATCGCCTGTGCGGCAACGGCCCGGTCTTGACCAGATGGCTCTGCCGGCGCCATGGCAGCGGCCCGGACTGTCTGCATTTTCTGGATCGTGGCCTGAGGATCGCCCTGTACCGGTGAAAGATCGATGGAAACTTCCCCGCCTACCGCGTATTGGGCACCGTCCGGCCCGCGCTGGTAGGTGAAGGACATGGCGCCGGCATACTGGCCACCCACCGCCTGATGGGCGGCTTCGTGGGCGCGGACTTCACGGTCCCGGGCTTTAAGTTCGGTCAGTTCCTTGAGCTCGTCGCCACTCAGGTGCTGAGAGTTTTCAGCGTTTTTTCCGGTACGGTCGGATTCCCCATTTTTCCTTGCAGAATCGGCCGGTGCCGTGGCTTCTGTTGCCTTTTTGCCTTCGGCGAGCGCTTCCTGCTGAGCTGCCTCACCGCTCTGTTGCACGCGGGCAGAACCGGAAACAGCAGAAGACACCCCGGCCGAGACCTGGGAGGCATACGAAAATACCGGAGGAAGGGAGGAAAGCACGATCAAGGCCCCGCTCAGGCCATGATATCCAGAAGTGTTCCCAGCGTTTCATCGGCGGTCTTAACCACCTGCGCTGAGGCTTCGACACTACGCTCGTAGACTTTGAGCTCGACCATGGGCTCGATCAGATTGCCAGCACCCTCAGCGCTCCCCTGAGGGCCATCGGCCCCGCCACGGGCAATCTTGCGGGCGGCATTTTCCATGCCGGCCATACCATCCTGAACGCCCTGGAGACCAATCGATAATGGATTTGAAAGGGTGTTACTGATCATAACAGCTCTGCCCGATGACCATAATTTGACTCAATTAAGCCACATTCCTGGTCATTTTTCAAACAGCGATTCGATATTGAGGTAGCTTGCCAGCATCTCGGGGCGTGACTGCTCGAGCCACGGCAGTATTCCCAGGCATGGCGACGCCATGTGATTGATCAGATAATTCAGAGTGTCCTGCTCGCAACTCATGGGATCCGGATCAGCCCGGTTGGCCACCCAGCCCGCCAGGATCAACCCGTCATTCCGTATGGCTTCGGCCGTGAGCAACGCGTGATTGATGCACCCCAACTTCAGGGACACCACCAGAATTACCGGCATCGCCAACTGGCGGGGGAATTCGCTATAAGTTTCCCGATCGTTCAGCGGGACCCGCCAACCGCCGGCGCCCTCTACCAGCAAAAGATCACCGGGCCGGGTCTGCAAACCACGACAGAACCCCACCAGGCGATCAGCGGTGATATGCCGGCCAGCCTGTTCGGCCGCCACATGGGGCGCGATGGCCGGCTCCAGTGCCACCGGATTAATCAGCTCGTAGGCCAGGGGTTCGGAAATGGCATTCTGCAGGATCAACGCGTCTTCATTGCGCAGGCCTTCTGGTGTGCGTTCACAGCCCGAGGCAATAGGCTTCATCGCCAGGGTCCGTTTCTTCATGGCCCGGGCCGCATGCAGTATCGCGGCAGATACCATGGTCTTGCCAACGCCGGTGTCAGTACCGGTCACAAAATAGGATTTTTTCGTCATGTTTCCTTCCAGTAAATCCACGCGGCCTCATAGCTCGCCATGATAGTGCCATCCGGTTGTTTCGGATAATGCCTGCACATGTCCCGCATTCTACCCGGAGCGGTCACCGCCTTGCGACGTTCGGCACCCCGGAACCCCGCGCCAAGATGCCTCAGCTCGCCTGCCAGTTCCATTGGTGACCCATAGGGCAGGCGGATGGTCCGGGTTTCAAGGGTCGCGCCCGGCAGTTCAGCCTGCACCTTCGCATGAAGAGCGGTTTCTGTCTCAAAGCGGTTTACATGCTCATGCTCAGGATCGGCTGCCCGCCAGGCACCTTTCAGCTCCTTCAGCGTACCGTCGAGCAGGCTGGAAATCATCAGCCGGCCGCCCGGGCGCAGTATTCGACGGCATTCCCGGAACACAGCCCGGGGATCCTCGCACCACTGAATCATCAGATTGCTGAAGATCAGATCGCAGCTTTGGTCGGGCAGGGGCAGATGCTCGGCATCGCCCACCAGCCAGGCGATATCCCGTGAACTTTCTTCCCGGGCCTGCTGCACCATGCCCCGGGACAGATCAACCCCGGTGACGGCTCGAACCTCCGCCATTCCTGCGAGCTGGCGGGTGAACCAGCCCGTGCCACAGCCAAGATCCAGAGCCTCCGGATCCGCCGGCACCGCATCCCGGGCCTGAAGCTTTTGCAGCATCGTATTACCCATGAAGCGCTGCAATCGAGAGGCACTGTCGTAAGTGTTTCTGGCATTACCAAAGCCCCGGGCGATATCGGATTTAAGGGTCCGCGAGGCACCTTGCTGCCTGCCTTGACTACCGGCCATTGAACTCATTACGCCCATGCTGGCAACTCCATGTTCACAGCAAGAAAAGACTGGATTGCGCTCCAACAATGACGGGCTGAACAGCCGCCAGGCCAATGCGCCATGCCTTCAACGACCGCAAGGCGACTTGCACCCGGAAACTCAAGATCAGCCGCCCAGGGCCTGACGACAATGTCTCTCTCTCCCGCCAGGTGGAGGACTGGCGTGGCAAGTGTCTGCCAAAGTGGTCTCTGGTCCCCGGTTGCGAGCCATGCCAGGCTTTTACAGAGATGATCATGGGAGACCAGCGTGCCTTTCTCGAGCCATAGCTTCAGATTCTGTCGCTCCTGCTTCTCGTCGGCCGCTCCGTTGATCATCAGCAGAAGAAAATGCAGCCAGTAGCGCTCTGGATCCTGCCGTATGCCCCTGGCGAATGCCTTGAACTCGCGCTCCGCCATGCCACTGGGCCAGGTCTCATCGGCGACAAACTTCGGAAAACCGGCAAGAGTGATGCCGCAGGACACCGAACCGGTTTGCCGTGAGGCAGCCTCCATCACGATTTGACTGCCGAGGGACCAACCCATCCACACTGAGGGTTCGGAATAGACGGACAGCAATTCATCGGCGACATCAGACACCGAGTTGCAGCGGGCCAGCAATTCATCGTCCAGCGACACAGACACAACCTCACCAGGCCAGAAACCGTAAAGCCCAGACAGCATTTCTGCCCGCACTCCCCAGCCCCCGACAACCACCAGACGCGGCCAGACCAAAGCGGAACTCATATCGCCACGTCCGTTCTCGGGACCAGATGGCGGCACTCCGCAAGCGCGCTCACCAGACAATCGAGGTCCCCCTGTGAATGCGCAGCGCTGAAGGTCACCCGCAAACGCGCCTCTCCCACCGGCACAGTGGGAGGACGAATGGCGGACACCAGCAAGCCCCGGTCCTCCAACGCCTGACTCAATGCCAGCGCGGCGTGGTTATCACCAATCATGATCGGCTGAATGGGCGTGCGGGAGGGCATCAGATCATAACCGAGCGCTGACGCCTCCGAGCGAAACCGCGACACCAGTGCCAGCACATGATCCCGCCGGGCATCATCGCGCTCGATCAGGTCAATACTCGCGCAGGTTGCCGAGGCCAGCGCCGGAGGCATCGCCGTTGTGTAAATGTAGGTGCGCGCTTTCTGAACCAGATAATCCATTAACAGTGCCGGGCCCGCAACAAAGGCACCGCTGGTACCCACTGCCTTGCCGAGCGTGCCGATCAGCACCGGCACCTCCTCTTCCGACAACCCCATCTCCGCTACACTGCCGCGCCCCTGGGGCCCGAGAACACCGATGCCGTGGGCATCATCGACCACCAGCAAGGCATCATGAGCCCGGCAGACCCGCGCCAGCTCAGCCAGGGGCGCCACATCGCCGTCCATACTGAACACACCGTCAGTCACCACCAGCTTATGGCCCGGTGTTTCCGCCAACATCGACTCCAGCGCCGACACATCCCCATGGCCATAGCGCCGAACCCGGGCCCGGCTCAGAATACAGCCGTCGATAATGGAAGCATGGTTCAGACGATCCGAGAAAATCGTATCGCCGCGCCCGGCCAACGCCGAAATAACGCCCATATTGGCCATGTAACCGGTGGAGAAAAACAGCGCCGAACTGCGCCCGGTAAATTCTGCCAGGCGCTGTTCCAACCGATGATGGGCATCGTGATGACCACAGATCAGGTGGGAGGCAGCACCACCGAGACCGGTCTCCGGAAGCGCAGCCAAAAGCGCCTCGATGTTAGCAGGATGATTGGCAAGGCCAAGATAATCGTTACTGCAGAAAGACAACAAAGGTTTGCCGTCAGCAATAAGAGAAGGCTTCTGGGGACCCGTTACATGCCGACGAGTCCGGTAAAGCCCAGCTTGCTTGCGATCTTCGAGTTCAAGGGCAAAATCCCGCACGAGCATGGCTCCGGATAAGGCGTTGCAGGTTTAGCCGGGTGAATCCTGTCGGAGATACCCGGAGCTTCCGGCAGGGTGCGGGCAGGGACCTCCGGGATTGTTGAGGGCCATGGACGGCCCGAAACAAGCGCACATGGATGTGCTCGTAGCGTATCCCGGAGGTCCCTGCCCGCAGCCTGCTCCCCCCAGCTTCAGTTATTTCAGGAGATTCAGGCAGATTCTCGGGTAGCGTCATAGAACATATGGCGAGTCGCCTCATACTCCACCGCTTCGGCAATCGCCTCCTCTTCCTGCTCCTCGGAGGCACACTGCTCCCGCTGCTCCGGCCGGATCCCCAGGCGCTTGAACAGCAGCATATCCGCATCCGCTTCGGGATTGGCGGTAGTCAGCAACTTCTCGCCGTAGAAAATCGAATTCGCCCCGGCCATAAAGCACAACGCCTGCATCTGCTCATTCATATTCTCCCGACCCGCCGACAGACGCACGTGGGAAGCCGGCATCATGATCCGCGCTACCGCGATGATACGAACAAACTCAAACGGATCCAGATCCTCCACGTTCTCCATGGGCGTGCCCTTCACCTTCACCAGCATATTCACCGGCACGCTTTCCGGGTGATGGGGCAGGTTTGCCAACTGCACCAGCAGGCCAACCCGGTCGTCTTCATCCTCGCCCATCCCCATGATACCGCCGCAGCAGACCTTCATACCGGCCTTGCGCACATTGTCGAGCGTATCCAGGCGATCCTGGTAGGTACGGGTAGTGATGATGTGGCTGTAGTACTTCTCGGAAGTGTCCAGATTGTGGTTGTAGTAATCCAGACCGGCTTCCGCCAGCTCCACCGCCTGCTCTTCTTTCAGCATGCCCAGGGTCATACAGGTTTCCAGCCCAAGAGACTTCACCTGCTTTACCATATCCAGAACATAGGGCATGTCTTTCTTCGAAGGGCTGCGCCAGGCTGCACCCATGCAGAACCGGGAGGCACCTTTCTGCTTGGCCGCCTGGGCTTCTGCCACCACCTTCTCGATTTCCAACAGTTTTTCTTTCTCAAGGCCAGTGTTGTAATGGCCGCTCTGGGGGCAATACTTGCAATCCTCCGGACAGGCGCCGGTTTTGATGGAGAGCAATGTGCTTACCTGCACTTCGTTGGGATCAAAGTACTGCCGATGCACGCTCTGGGCACGGAACAGAAGATCGTTGAAGGGAAGCTCGAAAAGCTCGCGGGCTTCCTGGAGTGTCCAGTCGTGGCGGAGTTCTGTAGCGGTCATGTAAAAGTCCTGTTAACCTTTCCCGGTCTCTGGGTTTACGGATGAATCAGATGATAAAGGGACTGAACTGGCTGTCAACCTTCACGGAGCAAAAGGTTAACAGCACAAGACAGGCCGGACTTTGCGTTGCCTGCCTTTCCTCCAATGGTTTCAATGGCTTATGCCTGGCATGCCGGAAAGATCTACCGGTTAACCGCTGGCACTGTCGGTGCTGCGCCCTGCCCCTGGCCTTTCCATCCTCGGAGTTGCTTTGCGGCGACTGTCTTAAATTTCCGCCTCCGTATACCGCGTCCTGCATTCCCTGGCGATATCAATACCCTGTGGATGGCATGATTGGCCGCTACAAGTACAACGGACAACGCAAATTTGCCCGACCGTTAATCGCGGATTTTGCCGGCACTCTTGATCAGAAGCTGAACAATGACGAGTTAGCCAGACCGGACGTTCTGGTTCCCGCGCCCATGGACGCCCGTCGCCGGCGAAAGCGTGGCTTCAATCAGGCCCGGGACATTGCCGAGCATATCGGGCGGGATCTGGGGATTCCGGTGGATGCGGGGCTGGTGAGGCGCGTTCGCCGAGTACGGGCACAGCGGGATCTGAACCGGGAGGCCCGGCTGGCGAATCTTCGTGGGGTGTTCAAGGTCATGTCGTCGGTGCCTGAACGGGTGGCCATTGTGGATGATGTGGTGACGACTGGGGCGACCGCTCGGGTTTTGGCTTCGGTGTTGCGGGAGGCGGGAGCCAGGGATATTCAGGTATGGGCCTTGGCTCGCACCCCTGGCTGAAGCTTTGTTGGCGATCCGTGCAAGCGCCGGACGGGAGACCCTTGCCGGGATACGCTACGAGCACATCCATGTGCGCTTGAGTGAAGCCGTCCCTGGCTTCACACAATCCCGGCAAGGGCCTCCCACCCGGCGCCCGAACCCCACGATAGACCGATCAGATCAGCTTGTTTCGAACGAAATCTGCGATTGCCAGGCACGAAGTCAGCCCCGGTGATTCAATTCCAAACAGGTTTACCAGGCCCGGCACGCCATGATCTTCCGGACCATCGATTCGGAAGTCGGCGAAGCCACCATCCGGCCCCGCCAGCTTTGGGCGGATGCCAGCGTAGGCCGGTTGGAGCCGGGACGGGTCGAGTTCCGGCCACCATTGGCGAATGCCGTCGGCAAAGGTTTGGAGCCGGCCGGGATTAACGGTGTAGTCTTCCTGATCGATCCATTCCACGTCGGGGCCGAAGCGGGCCTGTCCGGCGAGATCCAGGGTCAGGTGGACGCCCAGGCCACCGGGTTCGGGGACGGGGTAGATCAGGGTATTGAAGGGGTGGCGGCCGCTGTAACTGAAGTAGACACCCCGGGCCAGCCATTGCCGGGGTTTGTGCTGGTCAGACAAGCCCTTCCAGGTTTTTGCCAGCGGAATGGCCCCCAGGCCGGCGGCGTTTATCACGTTTCGCGCCTTGAGGGTCAGCGGGGTGTCGGTCTGCACTCTGAGCAGGTGGTGGTGATTGCCGGATTCTGCTGCGATCACCGGTGATCGGAGAGCGAGCTGGCCTCCGGCATCCTCCAGTTCTCCGAGCAGAGAAAGCATGAGGCCGTGGCTGTCGATGATACCGGTCTCGGGGGACCAGAGGCCGGAGCAGACGTTGATTCCAGGGACCTGACGGGCGATGCCAGCCGAATCGACCATGGCCAGTTCCACGCCGTTGCGGGCGGCCGCCGCCTGGATTTCCTCGAGTTTCCCGGCCTGTGACGGGTTGGCGGCGACGATCCATTTGCCGCATTTCCGGTGCTCGACCTTGTGGCTCTGGCAGTAGTCGTAGAGGCGCTGGCGTCCTTCCACGCAGAGCTCGGCTTTCAATGAATGCTCCGGGTAGTAGATCCCGGCATGGATAACTTCGCTGTTCCGGGAGGAGATCCCTTCCCCGAACCGGTCCCCACCTTCCACAACGATTACCTCGTGCCCGCTTTTTGCCAGTGTTTGGGCGACGGCAAGGCCAACAACTCCTGCGCCAATGACCAGGGTCTCTGTTTCAAGCATCTCTGTCTCAAGGATTTCTCCGGACACCGGTTTCCACTCCCGCTAACCTGCCGAGCGCCCAGCATACTTCATCTTCCCGCCCCGGTAGAAACCGGACACTGACATTACCCGGAGGACTCATACCGGTTATACTTGGCGACGGAATTGAGTGCATGGAGCCCGGTTATGATGTCTGACAGGAAGCAGTTTGTACTGGTGATGGTGGTGGCGGCCCTGTTTGTGGGCTGGCTTGGCTGGCGCGGTTTTGAAGTAATCAGCCTGAACGAGCGCCTGAAGGCGGATGATATGGTCGCAAGCTACCCCTACAAGCACCGGGTGCTGAGGGTGGAAGGAGACACTGCGATCATGAGTTCCCTGAGGTCTCACACCACGTCGACCCAGGAGGCGCTGAGTGCTGTCTTCCCGAGCATGCGAAACCTTGGCGACAGCCACCGGGACTGGCAGCGGGCCGAGCGGGAACTGGCCCAGGTGCAGGCCCGAGCAGGTGATGTGGTTCTTGGCGCTTCCGGTATTTCCCGTATCCGCTGGGAGTTGGACGAAAACTGGTATCATCTGCAGTCCATGAAATCCAAATACGACACAAGGCTCTGAAACATTCCTTTATGACCCATGACTCCTCACTATCGACATCCAGCCATCCCTACGACGCCCTGACGCCGGACATTATTCTGGACGCGATGGAAGAGGCCGGATTTACTGTGAGCGGGCGACTGTTTGCGCTGAACAGTTATGAGAACCGGGTTTACCAGGTCGGGCTGGAAGAGGGCCCACCGGTCATCACCAAGTTTTACCGGCCCGGCCGGTGGAGCGAGGCGCAGATTCGGGAGGAGCATGAGTTTACCCTTGAGCTGAAGCAGGCAGACATTCCGGTTGTAGCGCCGCTGCAACTTGCTTCGGGCGACACCCTTGGTCGCCATGGCGAATTCCTGTTCGCGCTGTTCCAACAGCGTGGGGGCCAGGCTCCCGACACCAGCGTGACCGACACGCTGTACAGGCTGGGCCAGTGGCTTGGCCAGATCCACAACATTGGTGCCCGCAAAGCATTTGACCACCGGCCGGGCATTGCACTTCTCGACGGCATTGAAGCCAGCAACCGGCTGCTGGTGGAAGGCGGCTGGATTCCGGCGGATCTGCGACCTGCCTGGGACAGCCTGATCCCGGATCTCCAGACCCTGTGTGCTGCCCGTATTGATGAGGCGGGGCCGGTTGAGACTCTGCGCCTGCACGGCGACTGTCACGCGGGCAATATTCTGTGCCGGGAAGAGCAAATGCTGTTTGTGGATCTGGACGACTGCCGCTCCGGACCAGCCATTCAGGATATGTGGTTGCTGCTCAATGGCGACGATTTCGAGCGTGGCGCCCAGCTCGGTGAACTGCTGGAAGGCTACGAGATGTTCCGTGATTTCAACCGCCGCGAACGCCATCTGATCGAGCCATTGCGCTGTTACCGACAAATTGCACACTGCGCCTGGCTGGCCAAACGTTGGGACGACCCCGCGTTCCCGCGCTTTTTCCCCTGGTTTGCCCAACCCAGATTCTGGTCCGATCAGATCCTGTCACTCCGGGAGCAGCTTTCCGCACTCCAGTCTCCGGCCATAACGGTTCCGGGGCAGTACTGACCAACCGCACACAAACTCGCTTGACATGAGGTAGGCATGAGCCAAAACGAGGCCCGTTACACCGTCCGCAGCCTGATCGTGACCGCACTGGTGGCAATTATCGGCACCGTCCTGGTGCTCGAGATGACCGGCAAGATCAGCCACTCGGAGAATAAAGACCACGTGCCGGTTGGCGATTTCAAGGCGATTCATATCACCGAGGGCGAAACCTTCCGGATGTCGCCGAAAGCCTCTGAACTGCACGCGGTGTGTGAAAACGGCTATCTGGCCATTGCGGCGGATGTCGACCCGTCGTTCCGGGGCATCCTTGTGGATTACAAGAACCGCGGCGTACGCTGCCGGCGCCCGTCCCCGACCGGCCAGGCAGTACCAAGGCAACCGGAGACCCAGAACAGCAATGACTAAGCCCAGAAAACCTTCCGGGCCTCCCGAACAGCTGACAGACCGGCTGTTTGCCACCGAGCGGCGTCCGGAGGATTTCCGGTTTGATGCCTCGGTGGCGCGGGTTTTCCCGGACATGATCCGCCGCTCGGTGCCGGGCTACACCACCATCATTCCGATGATCGAGGTAATCACCGAGCAGTACGCCCAACCAGGCTCTCACTGCTATGATCTCGGGTGCTCGCTGGGCGCCTCCACCCTTGCCATGCGCCACGGCATTCCTCACAAGGACTGCACCCTTGTCGGCGTGGACAACTCCGGGGCGATGATCGAGCGCTGCGAACATTACATTGCCCTGGACGACAATAGCCTGCCCGTGATTCTGCGCTGCGAGGACATTCTGGACACGGAACTCAGTAATGCCTCGGTCACCACGCTCAACTTTACCCTGCAGTTCGTCGATCCGGACCAGCGAGCCGTCCTGCTTGCCCGGATAGCCGAGGCAACCCGACCCGGAGGCGTGTTGATCCTGTCGGAGAAAATCCGGTTTGAGTCAGACAGTGAGCAGGCAGTCCAGACCCGGCTGCACCATGAATTCAAACGCGCCAACGGCTACTCGGATCTGGAAATCAGCCAGAAGCGCACAGCCATTGAGCAGGTTCTGATACCGGAAACCCTCGCTGCCCACAGGGAACGGCTGCTGTCCGCGGGTTTCGATCAGGTTCTGGTCTGGTACCAGTGCTTTAACTTTGTTTCGATGCTGGCCATCAAGACCAACACTTCCGACCCCAACTGACCATGGCAGACTTTGACTGGAAAACCCGTTACGGGCCGCTTCTCGAGCAACTTACCGATGATGGCCTTGCCACCTGGGCGGAAACGCTCAGACAGCAACTGACACGGCGCTTTGACGACAACCCCCACGGCGATCTCGAACGCTGGCAGGCCGCCCTCGCCCGGCTGCCAGAACTGGCCGACGTGAAGGCTCACCTTGACCGCCCGGCGATCACCCTGACCACGCCGAACCCTCTGACGTCAGACCAGCATGCACAGCTGCAGCAGGGTTTGCGAGGGCTGATGCCCTGGCGCAAGGGCCCCTTCGATTTCTTCGGCACCCAGATTGATACCGAGTGGCGCTCCGACTGGAAGTGGGACCGGGTATCGCCCTACCTTTCAGACCTGACCGGCCGTCGTATTCTTGATGTCGGCTGCGGCTCCGGCTACCACTGCTGGCGGATGCTCGGCGAGGGCGCCGGGCGGGTGATCGGCATCGACCCCGGCCTGCTGTTTCTGTTTCAGTTCCTCAGCGTCAGGGACTATCTCGGCAACGTGCCGGTGGATCTGCTGCCGGTTCGCATGGAAGATCTTCCGGAAGGACTTGAGACCTTTGATACCACTTTCTCCATGGGCGTGCTTTACCATCGCCGGTCGCCACTGGATCACCTGCTTGAACTCAAGGGAACCCTGCGACGAGGTGGCGAACTGGTGTTGGAAACCCTGGTGGTCGAAGGCCCCGAGGGCTACAGTCTGATGCCCGAAGATCGTTACGGACAGATGCGCAATGTCTGGTTCCTGCCCAGCTGTGACACACTGCTTCGCTGGCTGGACCGCACCGGGTTCCGGAACGCCCGGGTGGTCGATGTAACCGCGACCACCACCGCTGAGCAACGCAGCACCGACTGGATGCGGTTCAATTCACTGCGGGATTTTCTCGACCCGGACGACCCATCGAAAACGGTCGAGGGCTATCCTGGCCCCCTTCGGGCAACCTTTATTGCCGAGAAACCCTGAAGCCCCATAAACCCCGGGCAAAAAAGAACCGCCGTGCCGGCTGGCAGGGCGGTTCTTTTTTCACTCCGCTGGCGGCGGCTTACTCGCCGAACGGGTGCCTGAGGGTGATGGTCTCTACGCGGTCGGGGCCGGTCGAAATCACATCAATCGGCGCTTCAATCTGCTCCTCGAGGAAGCGGATATAGGCCTTGGCGTTCTCCGGCAGCTGATCCAGGCTGGTCAGGCCAACAGTACTCTCGCTCCAGCCCGGCAGCTCGGCATACACCGGCTCGATATCCTTGTAGGTGTCGCAGCCGATCGGCGGCCGGGTAATTTCCCCGCGCGGAGTCTTGTAACCGACACACACCTTAACGGTCTCCATGCCGTCCAGAACATCCAGCTTGGTCAAACAGATACCGGACACGCTATTAATCTGGATGGCGTGACGCAGGGCCACCGCATCAAACCAGCCACAGCGGCGGGAGCGGCCGGTGGTGGTCCCGATCTCATTGCCTTTCACGGCCAGGTGCTGCCCCATGTCGTCGAAAAGCTCGGTCGGGAACGGACCTGAACCGACACGGGTGGTGTAAGCCTTGGTGATCCCCAGCACATAATCCAGGAACAGGGGGCCGAAACCGGAACCGGTGGCGGTGCCGCCAGCCGTGGTATTGGACGAAGTCACATACGGGTAGGTACCCAGGTCGATATCCAGAAGTGAGCCCTGGGCGCCCTCGAACAGAATGTTTTCACCACGCTTTCGGAAGTCGTGCAGCATATCGGTCACATCCGCCGACATGGGCAGGATTTCCTCAGCCATCTGTTTCAGTTCTTCAAGGGCGGCATCGATGTCTTCGGCTTCTTCCTTGAAGTACTCGGTCAGGATGAAGTTGTGGAACGACATGATCTCGCGCAGCTTCACTTCGAAATCGGCGGGGTTGCACAGGTCACCCAGGCGCAGGCCACGGCGGGATACCTTATCCTCATAGGCCGGGCCAATACCACGCCCGGTTGTACCGATCTTGTCGATACCGCGGGCCCGCTCACGGGCCTGGTCAATGCGGACATGGGTGCGCAGGATGATCGGACAGGCAAGACTGATTCTGAGACGATCACGAACGGCAACGCCGTTGGCTTCCAGCTCACGCACTTCCTTGAGCAACGCCTCCGGCGACAGCACCACGCCATTGCCAATCAGGCAGTAAACATGCTGACGCAGGATACCGGAGGGGATCAGATGAAGGGCCGTTTTCTTGCCGTCGATCACCAGGGTATGGCCGGCATTGTGACCGCCCTGGAAGCGAACCACCGCTGCGACTTTATCCGTCAGCAGATCAACAATCTTACCCTTGCCTTCATCACCCCATTGGGTGCCCAGCACAACAACGTTTTTACCCATGATTCTCTCTCAATGCGGCTGCCCCGAAGGACAGGCGTTTCGCAAATTTACCTGTAAATGAGTTCGCCGAAGCCCGAAGGCCATCAGCCCAGCTTCTCCACCACCCACTGGCTGCCCTGTTTCACCAGCTTCCGGTCACAACCTCGGCTGGCCGGATCAACACCTTCGTCCTCAGGCAAGGCCCGGACAACGGTTTCCGTCATTCTCAGGCCGGAAATCACACCGGCCAGAGCGGGATCATCATCCGCCGGGGCCCAGACTGCACCGGCTTTGCGCACCGCTCGCTCACCGAGGGAGACCAGTGACCGGATATCGAGGCTGAACCCGGTCGCAGGCCGTGCCCGGCCAAAATCACTGCCAATGGCATCGTAGCGACCGCCTTTGGCAACCGAGTCGCCATGGCCAGGCACGTAGGCGGCGAATACCAGCCCGGTGTGGTAGTTGTAGCCACGCAGTTCGCAGAAATCGAAACCGAAACTGATGTCGGGATAATCGCGGCCCAGCATCTCGGACACCCGCCCCAGCTGATCCAGAGCCGCATCCAGGTTGTCAGAGGCCCCTTGCAGGATCCTGCGGGCCTGGCCCAGTGCCTCGGCGCCACCACTGACCCGGGCAAGTTCCCGCAGGCGGGCACCGGGCGACCCCGATGGACAGCTGCCCAGCAGCTGATCAAGCTCGGGCACCGACTTCCGGGCCATGGCATCAAAAATTGCCGCTTCCGTGTCGCGGTCAAAATCGGCTTCACCTACCAGGCTCTCGTAAATCGAGACATGAGCCAGATCCAGGTGAATACGCGGCAGTCCGGCAACTCGGAGGGTTTCCAGCATCAGGCTGATCACTTCCATGTCGGCCGTTTCGGAAGCGCTGCCGAAGAGCTCACAACCAGCCTGGATAGGAGTGCGGCCGGTCAGCATATGGCGGGGACGGGTGTGCAGCACATGGCCGGCATAACACAGGCGGGTGATGCCCTCCTGCCCCAGGGTGTGGGCGTCAATCCGCGCCGCCTGCGGGGTCATGTCCGCGCGAACCCCCATCATTCGACCGGTCAGCTGATCGGTGAGCTTGAACGTCTGAAGTTCCAGATCGTGTCCGGTTCCGGTAAACAGGGATTCCAGGTATTCGATAAGCGGCGGAATTACCAGCTGGTAGCCCCAGCGCTGGCAGGTATCCATTACATCCCGGCGCAGGGACTCGATCCGTCCGGCCAATGGAGGCAGAATGTCCTCTACCCCGTCCGGCAGTAACCAGCGATCAGAAACTGTCATGAGACTCCGTTGTATGTTAGATCCGGCGAGAAAACCCGACACAAAACCGCCAGAATTTTACACGGTTGGCAGGCACAAAAAAACCGGAATACGGATGTATTCCGGTTTTTTTCAACTCTCAGGCGGGTATTATTTCGCGCCCTGGGGGTCTCTCATGTATTTCATGAAATCGCCTTCGGAGTCGATCACCATAATGTCGTCCTTGTTGGAGAACGCATTCTGGTAGGCCGCAAGGCTGCGATAGAAGCTGAAGAACTCACTATCACGGCTGTAGGCATCGGCATAGATCTGAGCCGCCTGGCCGTCACCCTCACCACGAAGCTGCTCGGATTTCGAAAAGGCTTCCGCCAGAATCACCGTGCGCTGGCGATCCGCATCCGCCCGGATACCTTCAGCGGCTTCGCGACCGCGGGAACGATATTCCTGAGCCAGCTTTTCCCGCTCTGTGGCCATGCGGCGGTAGACGTTCGCACGGACCTGCTCGGGCAGCTCAATCGCCTTGATACGGATATCCAGCACCTGAATCCCGAACTCTTTCAACGCTGTTTCGTTGACCAGATCCTTGAGCTTGGCCATCAGTTCGTCACGCTCGCCCGATACCACCTCGTGCATGGTGCGCACACCGAACTCGTTACGGAGGCCGTTGTCCACCCGCGAAAGCAGCAGGTTCTGAGCCCGGAACTCGTCACCACCGGTGGCCCGGTAGAACGTGTCCACATCGGCTATTTTCCAGGCGATGTAGGAATCGACATCCAGCGGTTTCTTTTCAATGGTCAGGTACTGACGGGCCGGCAGGTCCATGGTCAGAACCCGCACGTCGAATTCCCGCACCTCATCAATCACAGGTACCTTGAAGTGGATACCCGCCGGAATGTTGGTTTCGATCAGTTCCCCGAAACGCAGCAGTACGCCGCGATGGGTTTCCGGAATGATGTAAACGCTGGACGATACCAACAACAGAATAATGAGGGTACCAGCAAGACCGATAATGCTTTTGGGTCCCATGATTATCTCCCCTCTCTCGTATTGGTGGACTGGCGATTACGCAGTTCGCGAAGAACACTATCCGTAAGGTCCTGAAGATCGACCTGACCAGTCAGGCTACCTGCACCGGCGCTCTCATTCTTGCCTGGCGCAAGGTTAGCAGTGCCTCTACCCAGACGATCCAGCGGCAGATACATCATGTTATCGCCGGACTTGGTATCCACCAGCACCTTGCTGGAGCTGGCAAGCACATTTTCCATGGCCTGCAGATACATTCGCTCACGGGTGACGTCCGGCGCATTTTCGTACACCGCCAGAAGGTCCTCGTACCGGGCCGTTTCACCGTCTGCCCGCTCGACCACCTGGGCCTTGTATGCCGCGGCTTCTTCCACCATGCGCTGGGCCTGACCACGCGCTTCGGGGACAACCTTGTTACGGTAGGTTTCCGCTTCTTCCTTGAGTCGCTGCTCGTCTTCACGGGCCCGTTGGACTTCCCGGAAGGCGTCCTGGACAGGCTCCGGCGGCTGGGTGCTTTCGACGTTTACCCGAACCACCTCAAGCCCTGCACCGTACTGTTGCAGGAAATTCTGGAGGCGCTGCTCGACGTTGACCGCAAGCTCTACGCGGCCTTCAGTCAATACCGCGTCCAGGGTAGCGCTACCCACTTCGTGCCTGAGGGCACTGTCGGTGGCGAAGGCCAGGGCCTGATTCGAATCACGGACGTTGAGCACATAGTTACGGGCATCACTGACCCGATACTGCACCTGCAGATCCACACTCACCAGGTTCTCGTCCTGGGTCAGCATCTGGCCGGTCGAGTCAGCGGTCCGGACGTTGGTTACCCGAACCTTGGTGACGTCATCAATCAGGGGCACCTTGAAACGCAGACCCGGACTCTCTGTCCGGTCATACTCCCCGAAACGCAGAACCACAGCGCGTTCCTGTTCGTCCACGGTGTAGAACGACTGGAAGACGACATAACCAACAACGACAATGGCCGCCAGTGCCAGGATAGCGCCAAAGCCGCCGCCGCTGCCGCCGGTACCACCACCGCTGCCGCCGGACTTTCCACCTTTGCCGCCCAGCATCTTGTTGAGCTTGTCCAGCCCCTTCTTCAGGGCCTCATCAAGGTCTGGTGGCCCCTGATCATTGCCGCGACGACCACCACCGGTACCCCAGGGATCATTGTCGTTACGGTTTCCACCCGGTTCGTTCCAGGCCATAGTGCTCTCCGTTACTGACTTATAGATAGAATGGCTGCAAATACTAGGGATTTATCTCCGCCCCGGCAATAGCCGCCACGGTTTCAGGCATGCCCAGCATCCAGCCTGACTGAGTTTTCAGTTACTCCGGCCCGGCTCAGCAGCTGCTGCCAGTCCCGGTTCTGCAAACGAACTTCCACCACCGTATCCCCGGTCTCGCGGTGCTCTTCGCTCAGCACCGACCCGGCTTCATGCAGCAGTGCCCGCAACTTGCCATCGGCCGGCCCGAGCACAACAAAATGATGCACGACATCTTCCGCGACACGCTCGACGATGGCGTCAAACAGGCCATCAAGCCCTTCCCCGGTTACCGCAGACACCCAGGCCCGCACCGGAACGCCTTCTTCGTTGCGCTCGATTCGCGGCGTGAAGTTCTCAAGCAGGTCAATTTTGTTGAACACCTGCAGCATGGGAATCTCGTCGGCCCCGATCTCGGCCAGTACCTCTTCCACCTGTTCGATATTCTCGTCGCGCCGGCTGTCGTGGCTGTCAATAATGTGCAGCAGGAGAGTTGCCTGGGTGGTCTCTTCCAGAGTCGCCCGGAAGGCTTCTACCAGCTTATGTGGCAGGTGCCGGATGAAGCCCACCGTATCCGCCATTACGACCGGACCGATGTCCGGAAGTTCCAGCCGCCGAAGCGTCGGATCCAGTGTCGCGAACAACTGGTCTGCAGCATATACGGAGGAAGTGGTGATCCGGTTGAACAGAGTTGATTTGCCGGCGTTGGTGTAACCCACCAGCGACACCGTGGGAATATCGGCACGTTGGCGGGCGCGACGGCCCTGATTGCGCTGCCGGCGCACCTTCTCAAGGCGCTTGTGAATGGATTTGATCCTTTCCCGCAGGAGACGACGGTCCGTTTCCAGCTGGGTTTCACCCGGCCCGCGAAGGCCGATACCGCCCTTTTGCCGCTCCAGGTGTGTCCAGCCCCGAACCAGGCGCGTCGACATGTGCTCGAGCTGTGCCAGCTCCACCTGCAATTTGCCCTCGTGGGTCCGGGCCCGCTGGGCAAAGATATCGAGAATCACACCGGTACGATCAAGCACCCGGCACTTGAGCTCCTGCTCAATGTTTCGCTCCTGGCGTGGGCTCAGCGCATGATTGAACAACACCACATCGGCTTCATGGGCAGCCACCGCGTCACGGATTTCCTCCAGCTTGCCCTCACCGACAAAAAATCTCGGGCTGGGCTGCTTGCGGGACCCGGTGACGGTCCCGACAGGTTCAACGCCTGCAGATGTGACCAGCTCCCGGAACTCACCGGGGTCTTCCGTGCCATCGTGGGCAGTAAAATCGATGTGGACGAGTATCGCACGCTCACCGACATCAGGACGTTCAAACAATTGGCATCAACTCCGTAACCGTAAGGCGGTTAGCATCATAAAAACAAACACCCGCGGCCATTGGATCCCGGAAAAGGATCTTCTGGAGCGCGGGTGGCAATACCGGGAAAGCGGATGGATCAGTCTTCAGACTCGCCCTCTCCTCCCGGAGCCTGCGGCGGAATGCGAACATTACGGGCAGGAACCACAGTGGAAATAGCGTGCTTGTAGACCATCTGGCTGACAGTGTTTTTCAGCAAAATCACGAACTGGTCGAAAGACTCGATCTGGCCCTGGAGCTTGATACCATTGACCAGAAAGATGGAAACCGGAATGCGTTCCTTGCGCAATGCATTAAGGTAAGGGTCTTGTAACGAATGCCCTTTTGACATGTGTATTCTCCTGTTTTTAGTAAATGCAGATCGTCATTTGTCAAAATTAAATGTGGTGCGAAGTTTGATTTTTTTCAAGGCGGCCTCAGCGATAAGTTTGTCTTCACTGTCCAGCCAGTCAACATCAGACCACTTGCGCAACCAGGTCAGCTGCCGCTTCGCCAACTGGCGCGTGGCTGCAACACCCTTGCTTACAAATGTGTCGTAATCGTCTTCCCCGGACAGATAACTCCAGGCCTGGCGATAACCGACACAACGCATGGAAGGGAGATCAGGGTGCAAGTCTTCCCTGAGCATCAATGCCCGCACCTCATCCAGAAAACCGGCCTCCAGCATCTTCAGAAAGCGCAGGCGGATTCTTTCATGAAGCACTCGCCGCTCAGGCGGCATCATGGCAAGCTGAACCACAGTATACGGAAGCGAAGGTGTTTCGTCTGCCTGCCAGCGGGTGAAATAGGTGTAATCCTCAATATCGCCACCATGGCCAGACACCGGCTTTCCTGCGGCGGAAGACTCGTCGGCCTGCCAGAACTCTGAAATGGGCCTGCCGGTGAGTCGCAGCACCTCCAGGGCGCGCAAAAGTCGCTGACGATTGTTGGGATGAATCCGTTTGGCCGCGATTGGATCTTTGGCCTGCAGCTCCCGGTGAAGCGCGTCCCAACCCAGGTCTTCGGCCTGTTTCTCCAGCAGTCTTCGCAACTCGGGGCTGGCGGCGGGCAGCCCGGACATTCCATGCAACAACGCCTTGAAGTACATCATGGTGCCGCCAACCAGCAAGGGTATCCGGCCGGCGGAGGTAATGTCCGCCATGGCGGCAAGAGCGTCGCGACGGAAATCCGCGGCCGAGTAGGTCTCTGCCGGGTCGCAGATATCGATCAACCGATGCGGCGCACGGGCCAGCTCCTCCGCCGAAGGCTTGGCAGTGCCAATGTCCATGCCACGGTAGATCATCGCCGAATCAACGCTGATGATCTCGCACGGCAGGTGTTCACACAGCGCCATCGCGAGGTCGGTCTTCCCCGAGGCTGTTGGCCCCATCAGGAAAATGGCCGGCGGCAGAGACACCCTAGCGGCCCCGCAGAAACAGCTTGTCCAGCTCGGACAGGGTGACCAGCGTCCAGGTCGGCCGGCCGTGATTGCACTGGCCACTGCGCTCGGTCGCCTCCATGTCTCTGAGCAATGAGTTCATTTCCGGAATGGTCAGCTGACGGTTGGCCCGGACCGAGCCATGGCATGCCATGGTGCCGAGCAACTCATGGGTCACAGCTTCGACCCGGTCACTCTGGCCATGCTCGATCAGATCCGCCAGGACATCCCGAACCAGCTGCTCGGTATCGGCACCCCGAAGCAGTGCAGGCACCTGCCGGACCGCCAGGGTTTCAGGACCGATCCGCTCTATCTGCAGACCGAGCTTATGCAGTTCCTCGCCATGACTCTCAGTGAGCGCGGCTTCCTTCTGGCTAACAGCGAGGGACAGGGGCACCAGCAAGGGCTGACTCTTCAGGTCCTGCTCGGCGAGCGCCCGCTTCATTCGTTCATAGGTTATTCGTTCGTGGGCGGCGTGCATGTCCACCACAATCATCCCGGCCCGACTCTGGGCCAGAATGTAGATGCCGTGAAGCTGTGCGATGGCATAGCCCAGCGGCGGTTCCTCGTCACTGTCGACAGGCGGTGTCGGCATTGCCGTCGCCAGGCCGGCACCGGGAGACGCTGGCTCGGAGGCACCGGTTCCGCCTCCGGAATTGAGGGACTGATAGAAGCCCATCTGATCACTGGCGCGCCACTCCTGCTGGGGCTGTGGCTGGGCCCCGAAACCTGCGCCGCCCGACTGACTGCCATAGTTCGGCACCGCCGGCTGGCCATTCCAGGACGCTCCGGCCACCGACCCCGCCGGCGCCGATTCAGCCTGGGCAGACGCCTCACGGCCGAAGGACTGGGCGACCGCCCCCCGGAAATGATCATCCGGCCGCACATCGGCCAGGGCCTTGTGCAGGGTTCTGAAAATAAAATCATGAACCAGACGGCCGTCCCGGAAGCGGACTTCATGCTTGGTGGGATGCACGTTCACATCCACCGTGGCCGGGTCCACCTCGAGGTACAACACAAACGCCGGATGCCGGTTGTTGTAGAGCACGTCCCGATAGGCCTGGCGTACCGCGTGGGCGACGAGCCGGTCACGGATTACCCGACCGTTGACGAAGAAATACTGCAGATCGGCCTGGCTGCGCGAAAAAGTCGGCAGCGCCACCCAGCCCCAGAGACGCAGCCCGGTGGCCTCGGCATCAATGACTACGGCATTATCGATGAACTGCTGCCCGCACAGGGCGCCGATCCGCCGTTCCCGGTCAAGGACAGAGCCGGCGGGCCGGAGGCTTTGCACCACCCGCTGGTTATGTCGCAGAGTGAAACCTGCGTCGAACCGGCTCAGAGCCTGCCGGCGCACGCACTCCTCAACATGGTTGAATTCGGTCTTTTCGGTACGCAGAAATTTCCGGCGAGCCGGGGTATTGAAGAACAGGTCCCGCACTTCCACAGTGGTACCGACCGGATGTGCGGCGGGAGAGATCCTGGCATCCATCTCGCGACCTTCCACCTCTACCCGGGAAGCCGCTTCCTGGCTGGCAGTCCTGGAGGTCAGTGTCAGGCGGGAAACGGAGCTGATACTGGCGAGCGCCTCGCCACGAAAACCCAGCGACGCCACCGCCTCCAGGTCGTCGAGGCTGGCAATCTTGCTGGTTGCATGCCGGCTCAATGCCAGCGGCAGATCGTCCTCTTCGATACCACCGCCGTCGTCCCGGACCCGGATCAGCTTGGCACCGCCCTGCTCCACTTCAACATCAACGCGGCTGGCGCCGGCATCCAGCGCGTTTTCGACCAGTTCCTTGACGACGGACGCAGGGCGCTCCACCACTTCACCCGCGGCGATCTGGTTCGCGAGCCGTGGTGACAGCAATCGAATGGGGGGCATGTTACGGGAAAACCTCTTGAATCAGGATGCGGGAATACGAATGGTTTGCCCTACCATAACACGGTCATCCCGCAGGTCGTTAAACTGCATCAGCTCACTGACGGTCGTCTGGTTTTTCCTGGCCACTCCGGAAAGCGTATCGCCGCGCTGGATCCGGTATTGACTGACACTGTCACCATCCTGGCGCCTCTGCTTCTGCCAGGCCAGCAAAGTCCCCGGGGGCGGAGTTTGCTGGAAGTAATCGTCAATGCCCTTGGTAATGGCGCCGGCCAGTTTGTCGCGGTACCACTGGGTGGACAGGTTTTTCTCTTCCTGGGGATTGGAGATAAACCCTGCTTCCACCAGGATGGACGGAATATCCGGGGATTTCAGCACCACAAACGCAGCCTGCTCGACACCCGGTTTATGCAGCTCGGCAACCCGCCCCAGTTTACCCAGGACCGAACTGCCGACACCCAGACTGGCATTGATGCTGGCAGTCATGGACAGATCGAGCAACACCCCTGCAAGGGTGTCATCACGGCCGTCCAGGGACAGCCCGCCAGCGCCACCAATCAGGTCGGAACGGTTTTCGCTGTTTGCCAGCCACCGGGCAGTTTCGCTGGTCGCCCCGCGCTGGGACAGGGCGAAGACTGACGCACCCTTGGGCTGAGGCGTACGGAAGGCATCGGCGTGCATGGAAACGAACAGGTCGGCGTTGTATTTTCTGGCCAGGAGCGTGCGGTTGCGCAGACCGATGTAATAGTCACCGGTGCGGGTCAGCTTGGCGGTGTAGCCCGGTTTGCCATTGATCATGTCAGCCAGGGTTTTCGCCATTTTCAGAACCACATCTTTCTCCTGGGTGCCCCGGGGACCAATGGCGCCCGGGTCCTCGCCGCCGTGGCCGGCATCGATGACCACGATAACATCCCGCTTTCCGGCCGAATCCTGGGTAACGGTAGGCTTGGCAGCTTTCTCCAGACGGCTGCCACTTTCATCGATCAGATCGACCACCAGCCGATGGCCGTATTGCTGGTTTGGCTCAAGCTGAAAACTTCTGGGCTTGATGTCGGTCTTCAGGTCCAGAACCACTCTCAGGTCGTCTCCGTTACGGGGAGCGCTGCGAATACGCCTGATGGGACTTCCGGAAAGGTCCAGCGCGGAAAAATCTGCTCTCAGGCGGGTATTCTTGAGATCAATCACCAGACGGGACGGCCCTGACAGGGAAAAGATGTTGTGTTCTACCTGCCCGGCAATATCAAAAACCAGACGGGTATGATCCGGTGCCGGCCATATCCGGGCACTCTCCACCTGCGTTCCGGCCACCGCTGCTCCGGCAAACAGGGGCAGGACCAGAGCCGCCAGCAATAGTGCCAGCGGCCGGACCAGTTTTGTTCTGAGTTCGATGCGTCTCATACAGCTTACCTGCCAGATACCTATCTCGTTCCGGGGCTGTTTTCTCGTCCCGGACCAGTCAATTCCAATTCACTCAGCAACCGGACACCCCGACTGGAACGGGCTGTCATCAGCACCAACCGGCCTTGACCCTGGCGCTCCAGATGAATCTCCAGATCCGGGTCAGGCAGTATTCCCTTTCCCCGTTCAGGCCATTCGATCAGGCACAGATTATCACCGGCGAAGTAATCCCGAATGCCCATGTACTCAAGTTCTTCGGCATCGCCGAGCCGGTAAAGATCGAAATGGTATGCCGGTGGCTGCAAATCCTCATAGGGCTCCACCAGGGTATAGGTCGGGCTTTTCACCGCTCCCTCGTGCCCCAGACCACGCATTACACCACGGCTGACCGTGGTTTTGCCCATACCAAGATCGCCCTCCAGAAACACGACCAGACCTTGACCGGATCCGGCAACACATTTTGCCAGCGCCCGGCCAAACTGTTCCGTGGCAACTTCATCCTCCAGAAAATGCCGGCGCTCGCTAGCCATTGCACTCATAGCGACTCCCGCACCTGACTGCGCTCCGACTCGCGGAAAACCAGTGCCAGGGAATCAATCACATCATTCGGTATCAAGCCTATGTATCCACAGGTTTCGGACGCAGTGTCAGCGGCTGACAAATGTGCTGAAGCACCGACAACCGCCGCCTTGTTCGCGTCCTTCAGCTGCCCATAAAGGGAACCAATGATGCCCGACAGCACATCGCCCATTCCACCGGTCGCCATTCCCGGATTACTGCCACTGATGATGTCGACCACCTCGCCTCCGGAGGCAACAACAGTACCGGCGCCTTTGAGCAGAACTGTGCCGCCATACATAGCCTGTAATTTTCTGGCTGCTGCCATCCGGTCCGCCTCTACCTCCGGCACCAGACAATTGAGCAATCTGGCAGCCTCGCCCGGATGTGGCGTCAGGATATGGTTATCCGCCGGTATGGCAACCCGGTGGGACAACAGGTTCAGCGCGTCGGCATCCAGGACCCGGGGCTTACCGCTGGCGACAACCTGTTCCAGCATCTGCTGGCCCCAGGCGCTCTGACCGATGCCCGGACCACAGACAATAACGGAAGCGGCATCCAGCAACGGGGGCAACTCCGAACCGTGGATCAGGCCGTGGACCATCACCGACGGACATCTCGCCAGCGCGGCAGTCACATGCTCGGGGCGGGTTGCCAGCGATACCAGGCCAGCGCCCGACCTGGCCGCGGCCTCGGCCGCCAGCAAGCCGGCACCCCCGAATCCCCGGTCGCCCGCCACCACCAAGACATGGCCGAAACGCCCCTTGTGGGCGTTGGCCGGTCTCTCCGGCAGCCAGGACATGACGGAGGGCCAGTCACGACGACGGGCAACCGGCGTCTGTCCGCTGCCGGCAACGCCTTCGTCCGTATCCAATGACTCAAACATGACCTCACCGGACACCGCAGCACCCTGCCCGGTAAACAGGCCGGCTTTGAGACCGATAAAGGTCACAGTCATGGCCGCCTTCACCACATCACCATCGGCCGCTCCCGTGGTTGCATTCAATCCGGAAGGCAGGTCGACGGCCAGAACGGGCGCCGAGGACTGATTGCATCGGCCGATCAATCCGGCAAAAGGTTCACGGGGCGCGCCCGATACGCCAGTGCCCAGCATGGCATCGACAATCAGGCCGGCCCCGGCAAAATAATCGGCAAGGTCCGCTTCCGCTAACTCCGCCAGCTCAATAACCTCCACACCGTCGGCGAGCGCTCTCTGCCAGGCCTTGCGGGCATCCCCTTTGAGTTTGCTCGTTGGCGCGACCGCCAGGCAGCGAACATCCAGACCATGCCGGCAGGCATTGGCAGCAACCAGATAGCCGTCACCGCCATTATTGCCAGCACCACAGAGAACCAGCACCGGCGTGCAGTCACGCCAGTGTCGCACCAACCGGCGAAATGCGGCATGGGCAGCAGACTGCATCAGCTCGAAGCCATCAACACCCAGTTGATCAATCACATAGCGATCAATCTGCCTTACCGCATCGGCGGAAAACAGTGCGTCTGGTAAACTGTGCCCAACAGACGGTGGCATGAACCTTTGCTCCCGTTACAGAAACCGGATTAAGAAAATTGGCCAGATATCTGTAAAGCATAGCAAAACAGTGGAAAAGGTCATAACTTAATCAAATTAAATATCCGTACCGTCGTTTTCGGGCGGATCTCAGCATCGGCAGTGTCTATGAGCGCCCCCTCAACCTGTGACAAACCATCTCCGGAACTGGCTGATCTACCTGAGCTTATTCGCCAGTGGGCGGCCGAATTCGGCTTCGCCGAGGTGGGCATTACCACGCCCGATACCGGCGAGCACGCCCAGCATTTACAGGACTGGCTGGCGGCAGGCTATCAGGGCGAGATGGACTATATGGGCCATCATGGTGACAAGCGTTACACGCCCACCTCTCTGGTGCCGGGTACCACTAGGGTCATTTCCGTCAGGATGGACTATCTGCCATCACCGGACAGTCCGAAAGAAGCACTTACTGACCGGGAAGGCGCCTATGTTACACGCTATGCCCTGGGACGGGACTACCACAAACTGATTCGCAAGCGTCTTGCGCAGCTGGCGGCAAAGATTGATGAAGCCGTCAGCGGATACGACTACCGGGCTTTCGTGGACAGTGCGCCGGTGCTGGAGCGGGCGCTGGCGCAACGGGCCGGCCTTGGCTGGATTGGCAAGAACAACATGCTGATTCACCCGAAGGCGGGCTCGTTCTTTTTCCTCGGGGAAATCTTCACCAGTGCCCCCTTGCCGGTAGACGCCCCCTTTGAAACCGACCATTGCGGCAGCTGTTCCGCCTGTCTCGATCTCTGCCCGACGGACGCATTCGTTGGTCCTCACAAGCTCGATGCCCGACGCTGCATCAGTTACCTGACCATTGAACTCAAGGGGAGCATTCCCGAGGAGCTGCGGCCATTAATGGGCAACCGGGTGTTCGGCTGCGACGATTGCCAGCTGGTGTGCCCCTGGCAGAAGTTCAGCAAGCCCGCCAGCGAGAAGGACTTTCAGCCCAGGCACGGGCTGGACAACAGCTCGCTGGCTGAACTGTTTCTCTGGACCGAGGAGCAGTTCCTGAAACGCACCGAGGGTTCTGCCATCCGGCGAACAGGCTATGAGGGCTGGCTGCGTAACCTGGCGGTCGGGCTGGGCAACGCGCCCTCGACCATTCCGGTCATTGAGGCCCTGAAAAAACGCGCCGACCACCCTTCAGAGGTGGTCCGCGAGCATGTTCAATGGGCGCTTAGGCGGCACGGCCTATAGCTTGAAAAACTCTTCCCGGTAGTGGCGCAGTTCGTTGATGGAGTCCCGGATGTCATCCAGGGCAAGGTGGCTGCCTTTCTTTTTAACGCCGGCGAGGACATCCGGGCGCCAGCGACGGGCGAGTTCTTTTACCGTGGATACATCGAGATTCCGGTAGTGGAAGAAGTCTTCAAGCTGGGGCATGTATTTAACCAGGAATCGGCGGTCCTGACCGATACTGTTGCCGCACAGGGGTGATTGACCCTTTTCTACGTGTTTTTTCAGGAATTCGATGGTTTGCTGTTCGGCTTCGGACTCGGAGATATCGCTTTCCTGAACGCGCTTGGTGAGTCCACTTTGGCCATGGGTTCGGGTGCACCATTCGTCCATGGAATCCAAAAAGGATTGTGGCTGATGGACGGCGATAACCGGTCCTTCGGCGACTATATTGAGCTCAGAATCGGTGACGATCGTTGCCATTTCGATGATCCGTTCTTTTTCCGGATCCAGGCCTGTCATTTCCAGATCGATCCAAACGAGGCGATTGCCTTCTGACATTTTAAAATTCCTAGCCTGCAAGTGTTGGTGAGGGCGGGGTCGGCAGAGCGGTTCCGGAAACCGCTACAAGCACATCCGTGTGCGCTTGACTCCGGCCATCCATGGCCTCCGACATTTCCGGAACCGCTCTACCGACCCCGCCCGGGAAACTCGAGTAATATCAAAAACAGTTACGCCGATTACTTGCTTATGCAAGCCCAAGTTCACCGGCCTGAATTCTCTGTGTATTGTGGACGATTAACGTATGATGTAACACCTCATGCACCCCAAATTTGGCATCAGCTTTACCCATGGCAAAACGGCGACTGAACAAACAGCAGCAATTCCGCATCAAGAAGGTCCAGGAAGAACGGGCAACCCGGGCGGCTCGCAAGGAGAAGAAGGTTCAGGAGCAGGCCGATGCCGGTGAGCTTGGCCCGGAGCAGGAAGGGTTGGTCATTGCCCACTATGGGCAGCAGCTGGATGTCGAGGCGCTGGAGGGCGAGCAGGCCGGTGATGTGGTGCGGTGCTTTGTTCGCGCCAATATTGACAGTCTGGTGACCGGCGACAAGGTAGTGTGGCGGCCCGGGAAGAACGAAACCGGGGTTATCGTTGCCCGGAGTGAACGGCGGAACCTGCTGCAGCGGCCGGATAATTTCGGTGCTCTGAAGCCGGTCGCCGCTAATATTGATCATATTATTCTTGTGATCGCACCGGAGCCGGAGCCGCACGATAACCTGATCGACCGGTATCTGGTGGCGTCAGAGATCACGGACATTCCAGCGGTGATTCTGTTGAACAAGACCGATCTCGTTACCGACAGGAACCGGGAAAGCATCGATGCGCTTCTGGGGCGCTACGAGGCCCTGGGCTATGAGGTGGTTCGCACGTCTGCGGCCGAATCCGGCGACAAGCCTTCGCCAGAGGTTGAGGCATTGGTGAAGGACCAGACCAGTGTGTTCGTGGGGCAATCCGGGGTGGGCAAGTCGTCGATTATTCAGACCCTGATGCCTGGTGAGGCGATTCGGGTCGGCGCTGTTTCCGAAAGCACCGGCAAGGGTATTCACACAACCACCACCGCAAAACTGTTTCACCTTCCCCTGGGCGGGGAGTTGATTGACTCGCCGGGTATCCGTGAGTTCGGGCTGTGGCATATGACAGCCCAGGAAATCGAGTACGGTTTTCGGGAGATCCGGGAGGTGATCGGCACCTGCAAGTTCCGAAACTGCCGGCACATGGGCGACCCCGGTTGCGCGATCGACAGGGCCACTGAAGAGGGCAGGATCAGTCCGGAGCGACTGAAGAGTTTCCACCGGATTCTTCAGGACATGTCGGAGCAGCAGGCCCGTGGGCTGAAAATCGACTGACGGAACCAGCGTTACCAGTTCAGCTCGCCGGGTGCCGGCTCTTCTTTTTCCTGTAGCCATTCGCCGCTTTCCAGCCGTTCCCGGGCGGCCTTCTGCTCTCCTTCCGTCGGCTTGGTGAGATCGATCAACGGCTCATCGGAACGGCCCGCGCTGCTCTGGATGTTGTCGACGGTTTTCTTGTTCAGAACGATAATGGAAATACGGCGGTTCACCGGCGCGGTCGGGTCTTCCTGATCAAACAGCACCGAGTCGCTCAGCCCCACCACCCGGGCGATCTGTTCCTTACGAACGCCGCCGGCCACCAGCGCCCTTCGGGCGGTATTGGCCCGGTCAGCCGAAAGCTCCCAGTTAGTGTAACCCGGGCGGCCACTAAACGGCGTTGAATCCGTATGGCCGGTGATGCTGAGTTTGTTGTCGACCGACCCCAGCGTCTTGGCCAGCTCGAACAGGATATCCTGGGAGTAGTATTTGAGTTCGGCGCGGCCGCTGTCGAACATGGGGCGGCCTGAGCGGTCGACGATCTGGATGCGCAGACCCTCATCGGTGATGTCGATCAGCAGCTGGTCCTTGAACTCCTGCAGGGTTTCGTTCTGCTCGATCCGCTCCTTCAGCTCCTGGAACAACTGCTCCATACGGCGCTGCTCCAGGGTTTCAGAAAGTTCGTCCACCACCTGATCTTCGATCTGTATCTGGCTGGATTCGACATCCGGGCTGGCTTCGTCGACAACGGAAGCACTGCCTTCAAGGTCCACCGGGTTTGGTGACCCTCCCTCGGTAAACCCGACCGGATCCCGAAAGTAACCCTCGACCGCCCGCTTCTGCTCGGGAGACGCCGTGGCCGTTAACCAGAGCACCAGGAAGAAGGCCATCATTGCGGTGGCAAAGTCAGCAAACGCAACCTTCCAGGAGCCCCCGTGGTGACCCCCGACAACCTTCTTCTTGCGCTTGATGATAATCGGCTGTTCTTCCAAGACTTGGCTCCGGGGTCAGTTACAGGGGCTATTGAGGTTACTTGGAGCGAACGTGATCGTTCAGTTCCTGAAAACCAGGTCGTTTATCGGTCGGCAGCGCTTTGCGCCCGAATTCGATTGCCATTTGTGGTGCCTGGCCCGAAACCGTGGCCACTATAGATGACTTGACGCACTCGTAGGCTTTCAGTTCGTACTTTGCGGCATGCTCCATCGCGATGGAGGTGGGGCCGACAAAGCCGTAGCCCATGAAGATACCAAGGAAGGTGCCCACCAATGCGGCAGCGACACTGAGGCCGATTTTTTCAGGCCCTTCACTCATAAAATTCATGGTGATGACGATACCCAACACCGCGGCCACAATGCCTAGTCCGGGCAGCGCATCGGCAATTTTGTTGACGGCGTGGGCGGGCTCTTCAACTTCGTGCTGGCGACTGTCGATTTCGTTTTCCATCATGCCTTCCAGCTCATGGGTCGCCATGTTGCCGGAGCTGATAATACGCAGATAATCGGTAATGAACGCCAGCAATTCCTTTGATTTCATGATGGCCGGGTAGCGTGTGAAAATCTGACTGGACTCGGGATTGTCGATGTCTTCCTCGATGGCCATCACCCCCTGTTTTCGGGATTTGTCAAAAATCTCGTAAAGCAGGCTGAGAAGATCCATGTAAAACGATTTGTTGTAGGGAGAACCTGTCAGCAGCTGGAAACCCCGGCTGACGGTTTCCTTCAGCGTGTGCATGGGATTGGCGATGATGAAGGATCCCAGGGCCGCACCGAAAATGATCAACACTTCGGTTGGCTGCCACAGCACCATCAGGTTGCCGCCATGGAGAACATAGCCAGTAAATACACTGGCAATAACAATAATCGCACCGATGATCAGTAACATGGTCGCTCAACACGCCTTATTTTCTTGGTTATCGGCCGGAGCCGGAAGCCTTCACGCAAAAGGTGAACCGATAATAGCAAGCCCTTACCCGAACCGCGAAGCCGTGAAACAATTTCTATACAGGTCGCAGTCTTTGGTAAACTTCGCGCCTTTGAGCGCATAGGATCACATTGAATGTTCGACAAGCTTTTTGTTCTGAGCCAGTACATTACCCCGCAACTGACGGTTTCCCGCATTGCCGGCCGTCTGGCCGACAACGACCGGACCCCCGCGCTCAAGAATCGGGTCATCAAATGGTTTATCGGCCGCTATGGCGTGGACATGAGCGAAGCCGCTGAATCCGATCCGGAAGCCTACCCCAGCTTCAATGCGTTCTTCACCCGGGCCCTGAAACCGGGCGCACGCCCTCTGGCGGACGGCGAAAAAACACTGATCAGTCCGGTGGACGGTGCCGTCAGCCAGCTTGGCCAGGTCACCGGCGACCGGGTTTTTCAGGCCAAAGGCCAGTCTTTCAGTCTGAACGAGCTGCTTGGTGGCGACGAACAGACCACGGCGCCCTTTGAAGGCGGGGCTTTCTCAACCATCTACCTGTCACCAAAAGATTACCACCGGATCCACATGCCCATTGCCGGCACTCTGCGGCAAATGATTCATATCCCGGGCAAGCTGTTCTCGGTGAATCCGGTGACCGCAGAAAATGTCCCCAATCTGTTTGCCCGCAATGAACGCGTTACCTGCATCTTCGATACCGAGGCAGGCCCAATGGCCATGGTGCTTGTCGGCGCCATGATTGTCGGCAGCGTGGAGACACGGTGGGCAGGCGTGGTGGTGCCCGGGAGCAAATCGGTTACCTCAACCCGCTACCACGGCGAACAGGCGCCCAGCTTTGCCAGGGGCGAGGAAATGGGTCGGTTCAGGCTGGGTTCCACGGTAATTCTGGTGATGCCAAAGGGCGCTGTGACCTGGAACCCGGATCAGGTGGCGGGCAAGACCGTGCGCCTGGGCGAAGCCTTTGGTGAGGTCTCCTGAACGGATTCCCTCAACAGGTAACTGTTGAGGACATCATGCCCGGCAAAACGGAAACGCCAGTACGTCCCGGATGTCCTCAACGCCCAGCTTGATCATCAGCAGGCGATCCAGCCCGAGTGCAACACCGGAGCACTCGGGCAAGCCCTGCTCAAGCGCGGCGAGAAAGGCCTCGTCCAGCGCCATTTCAGGCTTGCCGGACCGCCTGCGCAGCTCGTTATCGGCCTCGAATCGCCGCCGCTGCTCCTGGGGATCGGTCAATTCCCAGTAGCCATTACACAGCTCCAGACCGTCGATATAAAGTTCAAACCGGTGCGCCGTTGCATAGCCATCTGACCGTGAAACCCGGGCCAGGGAAGCCTGGGACGCCGGGTAACCGGTTATGAACACGGGCTTATCCCGGCCAAGATTCGGCTCTACGGCAAAACTCATCAGCAGATCCAGGCAGCCATCGCGCCCCAGGTCCGCCAACTGTTCCGGCTCCAGCCACTGTTCACAGCGGCGCAGCAAGTCCCGATCTGTGGCGTCGAAGGGATCGATGCCCGCCCAACGTCCGACAGCGTCGCGGTACTGGACGACCCGGGGGCGCTCACAACCAAGCCAGCCACACACGAGATCGGAAACCTCGGCCATCAGGGCGGTGTCGTCGAATCCGGTTCGATACCATTCCAGCATGGAGAACTCGGGGTTGTGCCGTCGCCCAAGCTCCCCATTGCGGAACACTCTGGACACTTGATAAACCGAACCGTAGCCAGCCGCCAGCAGGCGCTTCATATGATACTCGGGCGACGTCTGCAGCCAGCCTCCGGTGCGGGAAGCGGCCGTTACCTGCGCGTGGACGCCATCAAGATTGACATCGGTGACGCCGTGCTGGCCCAGGATCGGGGTCTCCACCTCCAGCACCCCTCTTTGCGCAAAAAAGCCGCGCACAAAGGCCAGTTGCTGTGCACGGCTTTTCAGGGCAGCCTGCGAGGCAGAAGGCTGCCAGACAGGTTCGCGGGTCATGTCCGGATCAACTGCTCTTGACCCGGCTCACATATTCGCCGGAACGGGTATCAACCTTGAGCACTTCACCGATGGTGATAAACAGCGGCACGTTGACCACGGCACCGGTTGAGAGCGTCGCGGGCTTGGAGCCACCCTGGGCCGTGTCGCCTTTCATGCCCGGATCGGTATCGACCACTTCCAGCTCGACGAAATTCGGCGGCGTCACTGACAGGGGCGAACCGTTGTAGAGTGTTACCGTGTAGACATCCTGCTCTTTCAGCCACTTCACGGTGTCACCAACCGCCTTGGCGTCGGCCGGGTATTGCTCGAAGGAGCCATCTGTGAGCATGAAGTGCCAGAATTCACCGTCGGTGTAGAGGTATTCCATGTCCTGGTCAATAACATCCGCGGCTTCCAGACTTTCGCCGGATTTGAACGTACGCTCCCAGACCCGGTTGGTCATGAGGTTGCGCAGCTTTACTCGGTTGAACGCCTGCCCCTTTCCGGGTTTGACAAACTCGTTCTCGAGAATGATACAGGGGTCGCCATCGAGCAAAACCTTAAGACCACCGCGAAATTCGTTGGTAGAATATGAAGCCATGAAATGTCCACCTGACAAAATGCTGTTTAAAATTCGAAGGGCGCTATGATACAGCGAACCCCCGCCCGTATAGAAGCCCACCTTTGCGACCAGGAACATCGCAGCTGGCAGCAATTGTTGTCGGCATCGGTGACATCGCCGGAGGAACTGCTCCGGCGCCTGGACCTGCCAGAAGACCTCTGGCTTGCAGGCGCCAGGCAGGGGCACCGGTTGTTTCCCATCCGTGTGCCAGAGCCTTTTCTGGCGCGAATGGAACGGGGCAACCCGGCCGACCCGCTGCTCAGACAGGTGCTGCCGCTGACCGATGAAACCGGCCATGCGCCCGGTTTTGTGAACGATCCGCTCCGGGAGGCGGGCGCAATTCCCACCACCGGGCTTATTCGCAAATACCGAAGCCGGGCGCTGCTGATGGTCACAGGCCAGTGTGCGGTGAACTGCCGCTACTGTTTCCGAAGGCATTTTCCATATGACGAACAGCGGCTGGGGCCGGACGACCGCCAGAGCGTCATTGATACCCTGTCCGCCAGCCCGGAAATCAATGAGGTCATTTTCAGCGGCGGCGACCCGCTGGCGGTGAATGACCGGCTTCTTGCCCAGTGGGCATCCGCCATCAGTGGCATACCCCATATCCGCCGGCTGCGCCTGCATACCCGCCTGCCCGTCGTTATCCCCCAAAGGGTCTGTGACGAGCTGCTGAAATGGCTGTCCACGACACCCCTGCAGGTGGTGATCGTGCTGCACATCAATCATCCGGCGGAAATTGACACACCAACCCGCCGGGCGCTCGGATATCTGAAGGCGGCAGGAGCAACTCTGCTGAACCAGAGCGTTATCCTCAGGGGCGTAAACGACCGGGCCTCTGTGCTTGAAGCCCTGAGCGAGAGCCTGTTTGATGCCGGCGTGCTGCCCTACTATCTGCACGCGTTTGATCCGGTGGCGGGTGCGCACCATTACGACGTCCCGGATCACGAAGCGAAAGCGCTGGTTCGCGAGCTGCTGGAGAGATTACCCGGGTTTCTGGTTCCGAAACTGGTGCGTGAAGAGCCGGGAAAGGATAGCAAGACCCCGATCAACCTGCTGCCGTGACAGGCTTCGCAAAAAGGGCCCAAAAATCACTTGTCAAAGATTGTTAACTCATGATCTTCTCGCTATCTGAAACTGGTTTGCTACTTTAAAGTCCAGTAACGTCCTCAGATAATTCCCGATATTGGCATGAATTCATGGAAGGTATGACCCTGAAACCAGATCTCCGCGTTCCCGAACAGAAAACGGCAAGCCTGTCGTTCTGTGACACAACGCCAAAAGCCTTCCGGGTCTGGGTAGACCAGTTGCCAATGGCCAATATCGGTGAGGTATCAAGGCAGCTTTATCATGCGATCATCGAACTCAACCATCTGTTTGTGGCCCCACAGCAACGCATGCAGTTTCTGGAGCTGATCCGGGAAAAGATCCATTTCGTCTGCAACGAGCTCTCCCGACACTATCTGGGCCTTGCCGTTGCACTTCCGGAAAAGCAGAGGAAGATCGCCAACCTGTCCCAGGCACTGCAACTGCATCTGGCCGGTGGTTACAAGCTCTGCGTTCTTGAATTCATCGACAACGGCGGCCTGGATAAAAACCGCCGGCAGATTGCCGTTGCGGTTCACAGAGCCATTTCCGAACTGGCGGCAACCATTCTCAGGTCGCACCAGCTTTATTGCCCCAGCCCCGCCCAGAGCTGGCTCGAATGCCACCGGCTGTTCCGTTTTGCCTACCGCAACAAGCTATCGATAGTACAGGTAGAGGACGACACATTACGCCATCGTCGCACCAGTTCCGTGGCCGACAGCTACAAGCGTATTCTCCTGCTTGGCTGCGCCCGGCCCAATCAGCTCAGGCAGGCAGAGCTTCTGCAGGTTTACGAGCTGTTCGAGGCCTGGACCGGTCATGCCCTGTGCGGGCCAGAGGTCGGGGAAGACAGCCTGTTTGTTGTCAATATGGAGCGGGACAATCCTCCCTTCTACCGCAGCCTGCTTGACCAGCAACCGGGCGATGAAAGTTTCGGCCTCGATACCCATGAGCTCTCGGCCAGGATTTCGGAAGTCCTGCATGCCCGGCGTGAGCACAAGTCACCAGACAACGACCTGACGGTTCCGGCCAAGGTCAGCGACACCCTGCTGACCCATCTCAGCCAGGCCCTTGGCATTCTCGCCAAACGGAACTTCAATCGCATTGCCAGCCAGGGATCCCTTGAGGTCTGTGTTGGCCTGACCGCTGCCCATTACTTTATTGCCGGGGAAAAAACCTTCACTGAATTTGTCCATGGCAATGACAATGGCCACCACGAAGAAGAAAACCTGTTCGTCCGCTCCGCCCGACAGAAACAGGACGCGTGGTCCGGAGCGCACGATGCCGCCCCGAGCGACGAGCGCCTGCATGCCGCAGACGCTCCCATCAACTTCCGGGGCAACTATGGCAACTCCCAGGCGCCGTCCACCGATAGAAACCGGCCCAAATCGCACCAATCCCTGCTGATCAACACCAGCCCCGGTGGCTACTGTGTCGCCTGGGAGAGCAACGTGCCACCCTCACTTCAGGCCGGTGAAGTGCTCGGCGTCCGGGAACAACGCAGTCATCCCTGGAGTGTCGCGGTTGTCCGCTGGATTCGTCAGATCAAGCACCAGGGCACCCAGGTGGGCATAGAACTGCTTGCCCCCAGCGCCGCCCCCTGTGGCGTGCGGCTGATCCAGAAAGTGGGCAACAGCAGCGAGTATCTCCGTGGCCTGCTGCTACCGGAAATCAGCGTGGTGAATCAGTCGGCCACGCTGATTACGCCGCGGCTGCCCTTCCAGTCGGGCAGCCGGATTTCACTGCTTCATGATGGCCGCGAAGATCAGGGGCAGCTTTTGCGGAAGGTTTCATCCACGGGCAGTATCAGCCAGTTCGAGCTCAAACTGCAGAACGCAACGGCACTTAATACCGGCTCAGCCATGGCACCCTCCGGAGCAAGCGAGGATGAATTCGACTCGCTCTGGCCATCGCTATAATGGTGTAAAACTGAGACGCAGGAGTCCCGGAGAGGGTTGTTATTGAACCGCAACCCCTGCATCATTCAGCGTTAGTGAATGAACCGTGTATCACGAGACGCCTTACGAATGCAGAAAAAGAACGCGACCGTACACCTGCTGATTCTTGATCCATCGCAAAACGATGCCGAATCTCTGGTCAGCCTGCTCCGCAACTCCGGCAAGGCCACCCGTGCCCACCGAATCACCTCCGAAGAAGATCTCGAAGAAACCCTGAAGTCGGGTAACTGGGATCTCCTGCTCGCCCGTGATCTCGACGAAGAGTTTTCCGCCGACGACGCGCTTGCCATGATCCGCCGGATGGACAAAGATATTCCTTTCATCCTGCTGACCGAGCAGGACAGTCGTGAGCGCACGGTCGCGATGATGAAGGCGGGGGCACAGGATACCGTCCCGTTCGAATACACCGATCTTCTTGTGCTGGTGGTCAACCGGGAGCTGGCCGCCCTGGATGAGCGCCGTCGGCGCAGGGTACTTGAATCCCACCTTCGGGAAGCGGAGCAACGCTGCCAGCTGCTACTCGAGAGCTCCAAGGACGCCATTGCCTACATCAACGATGGCATGCACATCTACGCCAACCAGTCGTACATGGAGTTTCTTGGCTACGACGATATTGACGATCTCATCTGCGTGCCGGTACTCGATACCCTCACCCCGGAAAGCCAGGACAAGTACAAGGAGTTCATGAAGTCGTTCGCGGAAAAGGGCGAGGATGGCATGACCATGAACTGCACCGCCCGGCGCAGCGACGGCCACGAACTGAACGTCACCATGTCGGTATCGGCGGCAACCTACGATGGCGAGGCCTGCACCCAGATCGTACTGCAGCCCGAGCACAGCGATGCGGAGCTCGAAGAAAAGCTGCGCCAGATCAGCAGCCAGGATCTTCTCACCGGCCTGTATAATCGTCAGTACCTGATGGATTCCCTCGCCGAAGCGATCGCCACGGCCGGCAAGAACAACGAAACCGGTGCGCTCGCCTACATCGCCCTGGACAACTTCATGAGCATGAAGAGCCAGGTGGGCATTTCCGGCGCCGATCTTCTGCTCGGCGACCTGGCCAACCTGCTCAAAGAGCAGGCCGGAGACGATCTCGCCCTGGCGCGACTGAGTGATGATGCCTTCAGTCTGCTTTGCCAGCCCTGCGATGAAAAGACCATGGCCGATCATGCCGAGCGTATTCGCAAGGCGGTTGAAGACCATCTGTTTGATATTAATGGCCGCACGGTCCAGCTCACTGTGAGTATCGGCGTTGCCGCGATTACCGAGAACTCGCCAAAAGCCGAGGAACTTATGGCCCGTGCCCACACGGCCTCGGCGGAAGTCCGCAAACTGGAAGGCCATGCCGAAGGCAACGGCGTGGTGGTGTACAACCCGGCGGATTTTGAAGCACTGGACGAGAATAACTCGGTGGAGGCCATCCAGAAGGCCCTGGAAGAGAACCGCTTCCGGCTTCTGTTCCAGCCGATCATCAACCTGCGTGGCGAGGGCGAAGAACACTACGAGGCCTTCGTGCGCATGCTCGACAAGGACGATGCGGAAGTCTCGCCCTATGATTTCCTGCCGCCCATGGGCCCGAGTGACACCGCCATCAAGATCGACCGCTGGGTGATTCTGCAGACCATCAAACAGCTGGCCAGCCATCGCTCACGGGGTCACGATACCCGGCTGTTCCTGAACGTGACGGCAGAAACCCTGCAGGACAAAACTTTCACGCCGTGGCTGAGCGTTGCCCTCAAGGCCGCCCGCTTGCCGGGCGACTCCCTGATTTTCCAGATCCGGGAAGGGGATGCCAACAATTACATGAAGCAGGCGAAAGACTTCACCAAAGCGGTCCACGAGCTTCACTGCAAGGTATCCATTGCCCAGTTCGGCTGCGCCCTCAATCCGTTCAACACCCTCAAACACATCGACACGGACTACGTGAAAATCGATGGCTCATTCACCGAGGAAATCCAGAAGAATGACGAGGCCAAGGAACAGGTGAAGGAAATGGTCAAGAGCCTGCAGTCCAGTGGCAAGCTCACGATCATACCACTGGTGGAAAACGCCGGCGTTCTGGCCACTCTCTGGCAAGCCGGCGTCAACTACATCCAGGGCTACTACCTGCAGGCCCCCGTTCCTGAAATGAACTACGATTTCGGCGACAACTGAGCCATTCGGCTCAGAAGTCGGCCTGCTCCAGTCCCAGGTTGGCTTCGCTCTCCCGGAACCCGATCAGATACAGGATGGCGTCCAGCCCCAGGGTCGAGATGGCGTGGCGGGCTGATTCCTTGACCAGGGGCTTGGCCCGAAACGCAACGCCCAGACCCGCCTGGCTCAGCATCGGAAGATCGTTGGCGCCATCGCCCACCGCAATAACCTGCTCGCGGGAAATATGCTCTTTTTCAGCAATTTCCAGCAGCAGCTCGGCTTTGCGCTTGCCATCAACAATCTGCCCGGCGACCCGGCCGGTTACCTTGCCGTTCTCGACTTCCAGTTCGTTCGCATAGATGTAATCGATACCCAGTTTCTGCTGCAGATGACGGGCGAAATAGCTAAATCCGCCAGACAGAATTGCAGTCCGGTACCCGAGGGCCTTGAGGCTGCGAATCAGGTGCTCCGCGCCTTCCGTCATGCGCAGGCGACTGGCGATACCCTCCAGCACTGACTCGTCGAGCCCCTTGAGCAGTGCCAGGCGCTCAGCGAAGCTCTGACTGAAATCCAGCTCCCCCTGCATCGCCCGCTCGGTGATCCCCGCCACCTGCTCACCGACGCCCGCCTCCATGGCCAATTCATCTATCACCTCGGCTTCAATCAGCGTTGAATCCATATCGAAGACCACCAGGCGGCGATTGCGACGGAAGATCGAGTCCTCCTGGAAGGCAATATCCACATTCATTTCGCCCGCAATGTGGAGAAAGTCGGCGCGAAGCTGTTCCAGGTCCGAGGGCGTCCCGCGAACCGAGAATTCCACACAGGCAATCCGGTTTTCAGAGGCGTTCAGGGAGGGCCGGGCCGAGAGACGGGATATGTTGTCGATATTAAGCCCATGGCGGGCGGTAATGGCGGAGACCCGGGCAATCTGTTCCGCCTTGATGTCCCGGGAAAGCAGAGTCACGATGTAGCAGGCGCGGTTGCGTGCCGCCGCCCAGGACTGGTATTCCTCAATGGTGATCGGCGCAAACCGCACCTGCAGATCCAGAGCATGGAGCCGGAAAAGCAGATCCCGGATCACCGGTGAGGATTTGGATTCGTCCGGAATTTCGATCAGGATTCCCCAGGTCAGGTGATCGTGAATCACGGCCTGGCCGATATCGAGAATCCGCACGTCGTAGCGGCCCATGATGCCCGTAATTTCGGAGGTGAGGCCAGGCTTGTCACGCCCGGAGACGTTAATCAGTACCAGTTCACTCACTGTCGGATCCCTCACTTTCCGAGCCTTCCGCCTCACCCGCGCGAGCGGCTGACGGAATCACATCAATGGCATCAACCCGCTGCAGGCCACGGGGCAGCTTGTGACCGCGGCGACCCCGCTCACCGAAGTAATGCTCCAGGTCGCTGAACTGCAGGCCCATCTTGCGTTTACCGGCGCGTATCTCCAGCTGGTCGTCCTCGGCGAATACCGCCACCGCCACCACGTATTCCTCCCGGTTCTGAACCCGGGCAGACGGTATGCTGATGATCTTGTTGCCCTTGCCCTTGGACAGTTCCGGCAATTCGCTCAGCGGGAACACCAGCATCCGGCCTTCGTTGGAGATTGCGCCCAGGTACAGTGTCTTGCCGGTAACCGGCACCATCACCGGCGGCATGATCTTCGCCCCCTTGGGCACACTGACCACAGCCTTTCCGTTGCGGTTCTTGCTGATCATGTCATTCAGCGGGGTCACAAAGCCGTAGCCGCCATCAGTAACCAGCAGCGCCTTGCGGGACGGCTCACCCATCAGCAGTCCGGAAAAGGCGGCCCCGGAAGGTGGATTGATCCGGCCCGTCAGAGGCTCCCCCTGCCCCCGGGCGGATGGCAGGGTATGGGCCATCAGCGAATAGGCACGGCCGGTGGAGTCCAGAAAGATCGCCTGCTGGTTGGTTCGGCCTTTCGCCGCCAGCGCAAACCGGTCGCCAGCCTTGTAGCTCAGGCCTTCGGGCTCAATATCGTGGCCCTTGGCAGCACGCACCCAGCCCTTATCGGACAACACCACGGTAACCGGATCATTGGAGATCAGGTCTAACTCGCTAAAGGCCCGGGCCTCCTCCCTTTCAACAATCGGAGAACGGCGGTCGTCACCGAAATTCTCGGCATCGGCCTTCAGTTCGTTTTTGATCAGTTCCCGCAAGCGGTCTTCGGAACCGAGGATCGCCTGAAGCTCATCCCGCTCGGCCGAAAGCTCATCCTGCTCACCGCGGATCTTCATTTCCTCAAGCTTGGCCAGGTGGCGCAGCTTCAGCTCGAGGATTGCTTCAGCCTGATCGGCAGACAGCCCGAACCGGGACATCAGCTCGGCCTTGGGCTTGTCCTCGGTACGGATTATCTCGATGACTTCATCGATATTCAGGTACGCGATCAGCAAACCTTCGAGAATGTGCAGACGCGCCAGAACCTTGTCCAGGCGGTGCTGGAGACGTCGGATGACCGTGCTCCTGCGGAAGGTCAGCCATTCGGTCAGAATCTGGTGCAGGCCCTTGACCCCGGGCCGGCCGTCATTGCCGATCACATTGATGTTCACCCGGTAGGTTTTCTCAAGATCGGTGCTGGCAAACAGGTGCGCCATCAGGCCGTCCAGATCTACCCGGTTGGAGCGGGGCACAATTACCAGACGGGTCGGGTTCTCATGGTCGGATTCGTCCCGAAGGTCGGCCACCATCGGCAGCTTCTTGGTCTGCATCTGGTGGGCGATCTGCTCCAGCACCCGGTTCCCTGAAACCTGGTGCGGCAGATCGGTCACCACAATCTCGCCGTTCTCACGGATCCACCGGGCCCGCATTCGCAGGGAGCCGCGGCCGGTTTCATAGATCTGCCGGATATCCTTGCGCGGGGTAATAACCTCTGCATAGGTGGGAAAATCCGGACCCTTGATGTGTTCGCAAAGCTCGTCGACGGTTGCATCCGGCTGGTCGAGCAAGCGGATACAGGCGGCGGTGACTTCCCGCACATTATGAGGGGGAATATCGGTGGCCATGCCCACGGCAATACCGGTGGTGCCATTCAGCAGCACATGGGGAAGCCTTGCCGGCAATACTGAGGGTTCATCCATGGTGCCGTCAAAGTTGGGCACCCAGTCCGCGGTGCCCTGGCCCAACTCGCCCAGCAGCACTTCGGCAAATGGCGCCAGACGGGACTCGGTGTAACGCATCGCAGCAAAGGATTTGGGGTCATCCGGCGAGCCCCAGTTGCCCTGCCCGTCTACCAGCGGATAGCGGTACGAGAATGGCTGGGCCATCAGCACCATGGCCTCATAACAGGCGCTGTCACCATGGGGGTGGAACTTACCCAGCACATCACCCACAGTTCGGGCCGATTTCTTGTACTTGGAGGTGGATTTCAGCCCCAGCTCGGACATGGCATAGACAATCCGGCGCTGGACCGGTTTCAGGCCATCGCCGACATTGGGAAGCGCCCGGTCAAGAATGACGTACATGGAATAATCGAGATAGGCCTTTTCCGTGTAATCCCGGAGCGAAACCCGCTCAAAGCCTTCATCCGTTGTCTGAAACTCTGGCATGGATGCCTCTTTTTTGCCTGTAGTGCCTGATTTGAATAACGCCGGTAATGCGACCCCACAGCGCCGATAAAATTCACCGGGCAGCGGAAGCTGCACATTATATGAAGCAGAGCGCCGATACACCAACAACCTGCGGATTTAATGGCCAAAACCGGCGTTTGCTCGCACAGGCGGCTGATTCCAATAGCGGAATTCCCGCATGGAGAGTCTGTAAGGTGCGCCGTATGCTCGCCAATAGTGAATAGAAGACCGTTTTACTCACCTGACAAGCGGAACACTATGAAACCCAATATCAAAGCCTGCGGGCAAGCCATGGCCACGGCCCTGGTCAATGCGGTTCTGGCGGTAGCGCTGATGCTCCTTGTGGAGTTTGCGATCAGCGGCAACTTCCAGCTCCCCGAGCCTTATCTTTGGGCGGGTTTACTGATCTGGCTGGTCATTTTCGCAGGGCAGTTCTGGCGTCAGCGCCACCTTTGCAAATCCTGTGACCGACATCGGGAATCGCCAGTATCATCGCAACAGGAATCAACGCTCTGAAGTGCCGCTCCTTTAATCCACCGGCCAGATTACAAAAGATGGGTCAAGCTCTATGGAAGGAGGTTCCGGGTAGCAGCCCGGAACCTGTAGTGGCAGGGTCAGCCAGATTTACTGCCGGATACCTTCGACAGAAATAATCAGTTCAACGGTCTCGGAAGCCTCGCCAAGATCCATCGGGATGCCGAAGTCTTTCAGCTTAATCTCGGTTTCGGCTGCAAAGCCCATGCGGTAGCCACCCCAGGGATCCGGTCCGTGACCGACCATCTCGGTGTCCAGAGTCACCTCTTTTGTGACGCCACGCAGAGTCAGGTCCCCAATGATATCTGCTTCGCCTTCACCATCGACCACCACCCGCTTGCTCTTGAAGGTCGCCTGCGGGAACTCGTCAACGTACAGGAAGTCTTCACTGCGCAGGTGCTTGTCGCGCTCGGCGTGGTTGGAATCGACGCTGCTGGTGTCGATGGTGACGTTCACGGAGCTGTTTTCAGGATTCTCGGCGTCATAGACAAACTGGCCGTCAAATTCATTGAATCGACCATAGAGCCAGCTGTAACCCAGATGGGAAATCTTGAAGTGGATGAACTGATGATCGCCTTCGTTATCGAAGTCATAGGTGGCGCTGTGCTCATCAGCCTGGACCGCCGTTGTCAGCGCCATGGATACAGCAGAGGCAAGCAGAATCTTCTTCATGGTTAACTCCCTTGTTTCATTGAGGCCCGACTCCCGGGCGTTACACGGATTCAGGTGCAGATGGTGCGTTCGTTACCTTCCCAGCATACGACGCAGCGTGTTGTCGCGATCAATAAAGTGGTGCTTGAGTGCGCCGGCGGCGTGGATCACAGACAGACCGATAATCGACCAGGTCGACCAGTAGTGGACGGTTCCGGCCGGCTCTTCCATTCCCTTGATCCGGCCGGTCACCGACGGCACCTCAAACCACCCGAACACACTGATGGACGAGCCGTCGGCCGTGGAAATCAGGTAACCACTGACCATAGCCACGAATATGAGCACATAGAGCAGCCCGTGTGCCAGATGGGCGCTTCGAACCTCCCAGCGTTTATGGCCGGCGGGCGCTGATGGCGAGACATTCACGCCCCGCCAGACCACCCGGATAACCATCACGGCCAGGAGCAGAATGCCAATACTTCGATGAATGTCCGGGGCCTTCTTGTACCAATCATGATAATAGGTCAGATCGACCATCCAGTAACCGAGCGCAAAGAGGCCAAAGACCGCCAGGGCAACAAGCCAGTGCAGGAAAATCGCGACGGTGCCATAGCTGGCGGATGTGTTCCGGAATTGCATAAGTAACAACCTTACTCCCTGGCTCGATTGATGTCCGCCAGTCTAGAAATGCGGGCATCCAAAGAAAATCAAAATCTTTTGCTGCCTTGCATCAGATTTTCTGACCAAGCCCCCGGTCCTTTGCCTTTGGTCGCATACGGGTTTTACGGATTGTTCAAAATTATAGCAACGATAAACTTTGAGCATATTTCAACGCCCCGTCGGGGGCCTCATTGACCGAGAGGACAGGACATGGAATTCGAATTCGACGAAACCGTGGTTGTACCCAGTAATAACTGATTCTCTGGCGGTCCACCCCTGGACCGCTGGCCCATTCTTACCCGCCTCCAGACAGCAAAAGATACAATCCGTTTCCAGTTTCTACATGAAACAGTGGTAATAAACGCTATTTTTTGGCAGTCTTCCTTCCAACTATCAGTAACTTCGCTCGTTTTCCGGAAAAATCTGTACCCTGTACTGATAGATGACAGTTCAGCCGTCTGACTGAGGCGACTGATGCGTTCGTTCAATCACTCAGTATTTTCTATGTCGAAGCGACTCCCTGAAAAGCTGACGGCTCCGGAAGTGGAACTGTTATCCCCCATGCTGAACAGGGAAGGCGACACATGGACTGCTGATTTCCGGGGCCTGACACTCCGAACGGCGCTGCAACCCATTTACAGCATTTCCCACAAACGGATTGTTGGCTACGAAGCGCTCATCCGGGCGTTCGATACCGACAATTCGGCGGTACTCCCGCTACACCTGTTTCAACTGCCTGACTCGGCGGCAGAGAATCTCCTGCTCGACCGCCTGTGCCGGTACCTGCATATACGGAACTACAGTGGCATCAGTGATCAGCTGAACTGGCTTTTCCTGAACGTGTCACCTCAGGTGGTCACCAGTGGCAGCCAGGCGGACTCGTTTTTTGGCCAGCTGTTGGCCAAAACCGGGCTTCCGCCACATCGCATTGTCATGGAGATTGTCGAGCAGCCAACAGACGACGCTGAACGGCTGCGGGAAACAGTCGCCTACTACAAGAAACTGGGATGCTTGACCGCCATTGACGACTTTGGCGCCGGCCATTCCAATTTCGAGCGCATCTGGAACCTGTCCCCCGATATCGTGAAACTGGACCGAAAACTGCTGACCCGGGCAACCGAAGATCACAAGGCCCGACAGATTCTCAACGGGATTGTTTCACTGCTGCATCAGTCTGGCTGTCTGGTATTGCTGGAAGGGGTCGAGACCCGGGATCAGGCGATGATTGCGATCGATGCCGGTGTCGACTTCGTTCAGGGCTTCTATTTCCGCAAGCCCACCACCGATCTGGACCAGCTTGCCCAGGCACCGGCAGATTTCGACCAGCTGCTGCAGGAATACAAGACCCGCAACCAGGTCACGCTGGACCCGACACGGCAACTGGTGGACTTTTTCAGTGGCTTTTTCGACCACGCGGTCACCAGGCTGAGAAATGGCCAGACCATGCAGGCATCCTGCATGGAACTGCTTGACCATCCGGCAGTGTCGCGGTGCTACCTGGTGGACGACAAGGGTGTGCAGATCGACGACACGCTGGTTTCAGACACCGGCACACGCAGCCTGGATCCGCGCTTCAAACCTCTAGAGAGCACCAGCAGCGCTGACTGGTTCCGCCAGCAGTACCTGCGCCAGGCGCTGGCCCAGCCCGAAAGCCTGCACGTTACGGCCCCTTACCTCTGTGTGACCGGCGCCTACATGTGCGTCACCCTGTCACTGGGCTACTATCATCAGGGCAAGCTGCAGGTACTGTGTTGCGACATTCTCGCCAACCCCGCAACACCATCGTTATAGCGCGGGGCTGATCCCGTAGACCAGGGCAATCACCACAACCGTTACCAGGCCGATAAACACGTTCATCGGCACGCCAACCCGAACAAAGTCCCCGAACCGGTAACCACCGGGCCCGAACACCATCATGTTGGTCTGGTATCCCAGAGGCGTTGCAAAACTTGCTGAGGCGGCCATCATCACAGCGATTACAAACGGCTCCGGCGCCACCCCCATGCTGCTGGTCATTGAAAGCACCACCGGGATAATCAGCACGGCCGCCGCGTTGTTGGTGATCACTTCCGTCAGCACCGACACCGCAAAATAGACCAGAAAGATCGTGAACAATACATGCCCCTGGCTGAGCTCCAGAATCCCCTCGGCGACAAAGCCTGCCGCGCCGGTTTGCTCCAGCGCCGCCCCCATCGCAAAAGACGCGGCGATGGTCAGAATAACCGGCACATCCACCGATTTCTGGGCCTGGCCTACCGAGCAGCACCCCGACAGGATCATCAGCGCAGCTCCCAGAAGAGCGGCATTGAGCATACTGAGAATACCGCAGGCCGCAAGGCCGACGAGCACCAGCAGAATCCCCCAGGACAGCCAGGCACGATCGTGCCGGGGGGTTTCGGTTTCCAGATCATTGATCAGCAGGAAATCCTTGTTGTATCTCTGGCGGCTGACAAAGGCCGGCCGGGCCTCAAGCAGCAGCACATCGCCGGGCTTGAGCCGGATGTTCCCCAGGTTCCCGGACACCCGCTCTCCGCCCCGGGCGACAGCCAGGACCACCGCGCCATAACGGTCCCGGAAACGGGCATCCCGGATGGTCAGCCCGAGAACATCGGATTGGGGTGACAGCGCCGCTTCAACCAGACGCCGCTCTGCCCGGTCCTTGCTCAGGCTGGGCTCATCCTCATGCACCGAGGGTACGATGCCGTTGATCCGCAGCAGGTCGGAAATGGCCTGGGTATCTCCGGCGAACACCAGACGGTCTCCGCCGCGAAGCCGTTCTTCCGAGGGCACCGCTGTTACGACGCTGCCATCACGTTCGATCTCGACCAGATAGAGCCGTTCCAGCTCCCGCAGCCCCGCCTCGCCAACGGTCTTGCCCACCAGCGGGCCATCGAAGGATACCGCCACTTCCAGAGTGAACTCCCGCATGCTGCCGAACTTCTGCTGATCCTTGCGATCGGGAAGTGCTCTGGGCATGAAGATCAACAGCGCCGCCACACCAATAATGGCTACGGGGAGGCCCACGGCGGTAATGGAGAAGATGGAAAAGCCCTGCTCGCCGGTCAGCTGCTGAAACTGACCGTTGACCACCAGGTTGGTGCTGGTACCGATAAGCGTGAGCGCGCCCCCGAGAATTGCCGAATAACTGAGGGGGATCATTAATTTGGAAGGTGATATACCAATCTTCCGGGACCAGGCGTGGACTGCCGGAATCATGGTAGCCACAACAGGCGTGTTGTTAAGAAAACCGCTGAGAAAAGCCACCGGAAGAGCAATACGTGCCTGGGCCGAACGGACGGTTCTGGGATTGCGTAGCAGGTGGTGCACCAGCAGATCCACGCCCCCGGAGTGATGAATGCCCGCCGCCACCACGAACATGGCAACCACGGTAATCAGACCACTGTTGCTGAAACCGGCCAGGGCCTGATCGGCAGAGACAATACCACTGGCACTGAGTACCACAAGCACGCCCATCATTACCAGATGGGGCGCGAATCGCCCTGCACTCATCAGTATCAGCGCGGTGCCTGCGAGGCCCAACGCAAACCAGCCATGCCAGTCCATCAAGGGTACTTCCCGATCAGAAAACTGGCAGGATAACGAGTTTGCAGAAGACTTAGAAAGAATAAAGGATGCTGTTTATAGCACCACAGAGAATATTAAACCGCGATATCCGCCATATTGCCGTAGGCTTCCAGCCACGCCCGGCGATCGGACGCCCGCTTCTTGCCGAGCAACATATCCATGCGGCTGTCGGTATCGTCACCGTCTTCAATGGTCAGCATTACCAGGCGCCGGGTGTCCGGTGCCATGGTCGTCTCCCGCAGTTGCAGCGGGTTCATCTCGCCGAGGCCCTTGAAACGGGTAACCGAAATCTTGCCTTTGCGCTTCTCTGCCGCAATGCGGTCAATGATGCCCTGCTTCTCGTGCTCATCCAGAGCGTAGAAGGTTTCCTTGCCCAGATCGACCCGGTACAGCGGCGGCATGGCAACGAACACATGGCCGGCGGCAACCACCGGACGGAAATGTTTGACGAACAACGCACACAGCAATGTGGCGATGTGCAGGCCATCCGAATCGGCGTCGGCCAGGATGCAGATCTTGTTATAGCGAAGTCCATCCAGCTGGTCGGAACCCGGGTCGACGCCAATGGCTACCGCAATGTCGTGCACTTCCTGGGAGGCCAGGATTTCTCCGGAATCCACTTCCCAGGTGTTCAGGATCTTACCCCGCAGCGGCATGACCGCCTGGAATTCCCGATCCCTGGCCTGTTTTGCCGAGCCACCGGCGGAGTCCCCCTCCACCAGAAAAAGTTCCGAGCGGGCGGTATCGCCGCCCGAACAGTCCGCCAGCTTGCCCGGCAGAGCCGGTCCGGAGGTCACCTTCTTTCGGGCCACTTTCTTGCTGGCCCGCAGACGGCGCTGGGCATTGCTGATGAACAGTTCCGCCAGCGCTTCCGCGACATCGGTGTGCTGGTTCAGCCAGAGGCTGAAGGCGTCCTTGACCACCCCGGAAATAAACGCAGCTGCTTCCCGTGATGACAGCCGTTCCTTGGTCTGCCCGGAAAACTGCGGCTCCTGCATCTTGAATGAGAGCACATAGGCTGCCCGCTCCCAGATATCCTCCGGGGAGAGCTTCACCCCCCGGGGCAACAGATTGCGGAACTCACAGAACTCCCGCATGGCCTCAAGCAAGCCGGTGCGCAGCCCATTCACATGAGTACCGCCCTGGGCTGTCGGGATCAGGTTGACGTAGCTTTCCATGATCGCTTCGCCGCCCTCAGGCAACCACTGAATCGCCCAATCCACGGCTTCCTTGTTACCGGAAAAACTGCCGGTGAACGGCTCCAATGGCACCGCTTCGATATCGGCCAGGGCGGTACGCAGATAATCCCGCAACCCGTCCTCGTAGAACCACTCGTCTTTTTCGCCGGTTTTTTCCTGGAGGAACGTCACCGTCAGGCCCGGACACAGAACGGCTTTGGCTCTCAGGTTATGGCGAAGCCGGCTCACAGAAAAGTTGGGGCTGTCGAAATAAGTCACGTCGGGCGTGAATTTCAGGCGGGTGCCGGTATTACGCTTGCCTACGGTATCAATCACTTCCAGCTCGGAAGCCTTCTCGCCATTGGCAAAGGTCATCCGGTGCAGCTGGCCATCCCGCTTGATGGTGATTTCCAGGTGGGTAGACAGGGCATTCACAACGGACACGCCCACACCGTGCAGGCCGCCGGAAAAGTTGTAGTTGCCCTGGGAGAATTTACCACCGGCATGAAGGCGGGTCAGAATCAGCTCAACACCGGACAGGCCTTCTTCCTTATGAAGATCCACCGGCATCCCCCGGCCATCATCCTCGACGCTCAGGGAGCCATCGCTGTACAACACCACATCGATGCGCTTTGCATGGCCCGCCAATGCCTCATCGACACTGTTATCAATCACTTCCTGGGCCAGGTGGTTGGGCCGGCTGGTGTCTGTATACATCCCCGGGCGCTTGCGTACCGGGTCCAGACCACTCAGTACTTCAATGGCATCGGCGTTATATTGTTGCTGGCTCATGGGCAGGAACGGACTCCGAGATTGATATGAAAAGCTGAGCCATAGCTTAGGGATTCGTGAAGAAAGATCAACGGTTGTTTTCGGCGCGAGTGATCTTGATATCGTTCCAGCCCTCGGCGGCTACAGCAATCACCGCACAGGGGGTAGTCAGGACCTGGGTCACCATGGTGCCGGGTGCCGGTTCCGTAACCTGAATAGTGAGCTCGAGAGTGCCATCCACTATTTTCGAGTTCTCCAGGGTGACTCCGAAACCGCCGGTTGGCTTCTCGCCAATGGCGGCCAGCACAACGTGTTCGCGCTGATAGTCAATATTCCTGAGCGCCTGGAGTGAGAGCGTCCGCGCCGGCAGCGCTTCGAGGCGCGCCAGTTGCTCCGGGCTGCCCACCCGGAGGTAGCCTGGCGCTGTCAGACCGCAGTGCGCAGACTGGGCGATCTGTCTGGCCAGGGGCGCGCCGGTATTGGTCTCGGTCTGGCTGACCGCGCAACCGGCACTGAGGACACCGGCCACAATTAACATGCTTCGGATCAGGCGTTTCACGTTCATGGGCTCCCGATGGTTTTTATGCGGGTGGATTGGCTGCCAGTGGATTCCGGCAGCAACCGGTAACCTTTGAAGCCCGGCCTGGGCAGCAGATCCGGCGAATTCACAGACAGCGCCGGCCGGGAATAACTGGTGGTCATTCGAAGCCCGGTCACCGCCTCATTGTCCCGAACTTCGACCACCTGCCGCAAACCGGCAACCGGGTACTCGGCACAAGCCTCGCCGGCATGACAGATCAGGCCATCATTGTCGAGATCCGTTCCTGCAACCAGGAAATACTTGCCCGGCGGCACTTCATTCTGGCGTTTCGGAGCCTGGCCGTCGTCCGGTAGGAACTCGAACTGATATCGCCCCGCATCGACGGTCGCAACGGCCTGGCCAACAGTCACAAAGGTATCGCCCTGGGGTTCCGGGTCAACCAGCAGGACAAAATGCCGACCCGCATCCCGGGCCTGTTGATCGGTGATCTGCTGGCCGATAACAGGAATGACCAGCCTCTTCTCGCCTTCAGATGGGGTGTCGTAGACAACGGTAAGACTTCCTCGCGATGACAAGCCGGCTTCCAGATTTTCCGAGATCAATGTCAGCTCGAATTCGGCGACCGGATTTGTCGAATCCAGAGTGATACCAGGCGGAGCCACTGGCGGTGAAACGGCAAACCATTTGTCGGACGCTGAAACGCCGGTAATTGTTATATCGCTATCGCCCAGTCGCGAGACGGCGACAGTTTCGGGCGCTGAGATCCCTGCCTCCACCACGAGATTCACAACCGCCGGTGAGGATGTCAGCAATTCCGGCGGGCTTGTAGACAGCGCAGACTGGACTGCTTTGCCCGCATCGAGGATGCCATATCCCAACTGATCAGTCCGGTTACATTCGGACTCACACGGAGGCAGCGTCAAGTCCCCGTTTATGAGGTAGCTTTCTATGTCCCCTGAATTCAGCGCCGGCCTGACCTGTTTCATCAGGGCCAGCACACCAGACACATGGGGCGCCGCCATGGACGTTCCCTGGAGCCCGCGATAGACCGCCTGCAGCTTCCCCTCGACCTCCCCGGCACTGGTGCTGCTGACCAAGTCGCCCTGGCCATCGCCATTGCCGTCCCGGCTGGCATCGCCGCCCGGCGCGGCCAGATCGATGGTGCTGCCGAAATTGGAATAGGATGCAAACAGGCCGCCTCCGTCCACGGCGCTGACCGAGAATACGTTTTCCAGAGCGGCCGGACAGGAAGGCTCACGGGTGGCTGAATTTCCCGCGGCGGCGACGTAGATAATGTCCTTGTCCACGCCTTGATTGATCAGCTGCTGGAGCGTACCGGCAACGCCCGGATCACCACAGGGGAGCCCACCCAGACTCAGGTTAACGATGTCTGCCTGCGGCCTGGGCTGATTACCCAACACCCACTGCATGCCTGCAAGCAGATCACTGAGGGTGCCGGAACCACCCTCGCCCAACACCCGTACCGGCATCAGGTTGGAACCGAAAGCAACACCGGCCCCGCCAGCGCCATTGACCGCCGCGGCTACGGTGCCAGCCACATGGGTGCCGTGGTAAACACTGCCGCCCACCGCATTGCCCGGATCGGCGGGTAGGTTATCGCCGTCGACGGGGTCAAATCCATCAATAACGTTAGAAACTCCACTGACCTGAAAATCGGGATGCCATTCGTTACCGCTTCGAAACAACCCCGTATCCAGCACCGCCACGGTCACCCCATCGCCGCCCGCGGGGGCTAGCTGCCAGGCCACCGGCCCGTTGATCAGGCTATAGTGCCACTGCTGTCCCAGCACGCGGCTGGGGTATAAAGGCTCATCCACCGGCGTGGCCAGCGCGCGAGTCCTGTAATTTGGTGAGGCGTGCCGGATGGCCGGGTCGTCTCGGAGACGGCGGATCCATTCGAGAGTCTGATCCGCTTGGCTGCCCTGCCCCAAGGCGGAAACCGCGGACGGGCGGTTTACCGTCCACAGGCCAGGCGCAATCTGCCGACCCGGCGCCATCAAGGCACTGGCTGGCAAGCCACTGGCGCGGCCAGCAGCGTGACCGGTACCCCGCAGTGCGACAATGGCCTCACCCTCGACAAACTCATGCCGCGGCCAGTCAAAAGCGGTGGGGGTCGCTGTTTCCACTCTCGATGAAGACAGGATATAGAGCATGGGCGGCATCGCCAGCGACCTTACTGTTACAGTGTATGTGTCAGTTGGTAAGCTGCCGATATCCAGCGAAACCGGAGATCCGGCGCTGGAGGCAACTGCCCGTGCCACCTCGTTGCCGGCCGAATCAGTGATGGTCAGCTCAAGATCGGAGACTGTGGGTGACACAGAATCAGCCTCGTTGAGCCGGGTAGCAAAGCTTTGCAGGGTCAGCTGCAGGCCCTGCTGCAATTGGATTGAAAAGGAATCGGTCTGGTCGGGGAAATACTGGAACTCGAAAGCCAGACTGGGATCCCGTGGATAAAGGGTCGGCTCGTTGACGCCACTGACATAGCCCGCCAGAATAAATTCAGGTGGAAGTTGCTGGGTTTCAGTCAAAGGCGCACGGCCCAGCAAGGCGTCCGCATTATCAGCATCCACCCGTGTCCCTGCCTCGATATCGATCACTCCAGAAATAGCGACATCAACGGGTGTCTCGCCTCCGCCGCCGGAGCCTCCGTCACACCCGGACAACATCAGGCCCATGACCATGGCAATGCCCGTCTTTGCAACCTTGCCGGGAACTGACACCAGCGCCATAAAACATTCTCCCCAAGCTTTTGCACCAGCATAACCCATCTCAATGGACAGGTTATTTACTGAGTGTTAACCGTTACGGGCCCGGTAACAACCGGCTACAAAAAAGCCGCCGGCGGTCACCCACCCGGCGGCTTGCAGATTAACGGGCGACTGTTACAAGGCGTAGAACAGCATCGGGACAAATGCAACGAACAACAAGGTTGGCCCCATCACTGCCAGAGGCAGCAACAGGCGCTCATAGCGGTGCCAGAAGGAGCCGGTGCGCTCGGCCGCCAGCACCTCTGTTTCACCCACCACCTGGCGGGTCAGCAGATGGTTGAGCGCCACCGGCGGGCTCAGGTAACCCAACTCGAACGCCACCAGGCAGACAATCCAGAAGTGCAACGGCTCAATGCCCAGCGCAATCGCCGGTTGGGCGATGGTCGCGGACACCAGGATCACGGCGCCGAACGGGTCCATAACCATGCCGATCACCGTCAGCATCACCACTATTACCAGCATGGCAATCCAGGGGCTGGTGAGGTCTTCGGGGAACAGCGCGTGGACGATGTCGGAACGCTCGAGGATACCGCCCAGACAGATCGAGAACCCGATCAGCGCCAGCAGCGCCCCGATATGCACGGCAGAATCACTGGCGGCAGCCGAACTACGATTCCAGAAGGCCTGGGAACGGGTTTCGCCCACGGCCCGATTGCCGCCTCCCGAATCCAGCAGCACCAGTGCCAGCATGACCAGAGGCAGGATCAGTGGCGCACTGTACTCGTTGAATTTCAGCCCGAGCACGCCCCAGATGGCGAGTATCACCAGGGCACCGACAATCACGTAGGGTACCAGCGCCCGGCTCTCGCCCAGTGCCGCCCGGAAGGCTCCCGGTGCCGGCCTCGGTTTCCAGTTGCCCTGGGTCTTGCAGACCACCAGGGAAAACAGGGTGGCCGACATGATGAAGACCCAGAACCCCCAGCCATACAGCTCGGTGGTGGTGACCTCCTTGTTCAGCGCCGCCACGACCACGATCAATAGGCAGGGATTGAGCACCACACCAAGGCTGCCGGACATGGCGGTGGTTGCCAGGGACAGCTGACGGCCCGCGCCGGCGCGACGGAGCTCGTCATAGACAACGCCGCCAACGGCCAGAATGAAGATCCCCGAGGCCCCGGTGAACGCGGTGGGAAATGCCGTAGCAAAGATGATCACCGACGCCAGCAACGGCGCCGGCAGATTGAAGGGCTTGATGAGGTTCAGCAACAGTTCCGGAATCCGGGTCTGCTTGAGCATCATGCCGACCAGCACGTACAGGCCGATGTTGATGAACATGGATGACAGGTTGGACATCATCCCGAAATAGATCGCCAGCCCCGAGGCATAGCCGTCCACCAGGAAGAAATAGCCCATGGCAATCAGGCCCATGGCGCAATACAGCGGTACCACCAGCCCGGAAGAGGCAGCGAGCCTGCCCGCCCGGATTCGCGACGGCACATAGAGGAACCGGATCGCATTGATCACCATGAACACCCCGAAGACGCCGGCCCAGGCGTACTGCAGGCTCATGGTGTCTTCCGATCCCGGCGAGGTGGCAAGCTTCCCGAGATAGGCATTGAGGGACCACACCATCAACCCGTTCACCACAAACTGCACAGCCTGGCTTAACCGCCACTCGGCCCGGTTTCGGGGCAGGCGCAGGGCGATATGATCGGTATCCAGGGCGGCAATGGCAGCCGCCATGGCAAACATGGCAATGAACAGGTATTTGGTCAGTTCGATGTTATCAAGCAGGTAATCTGCCAGCCCCTGTTCAACCGCCTTGAACATGCCCAGCGCAGGTGTTGCGTGCTCCCGGTTCTGTTGATAGATGGCGTGTTCCTGCTGGCACAGCTCCAGGTTACTCTCCAGGGACTTGCGAATCGCCGCCGGATTGGGGGGCGAACTGAACAGATCGTCCGGATCTGGTTTATAGGCTTGTACCCGCCGGGCCACCTCGGCATCAATATCCATTTCCAGCTGGCAAGAGGGCTCGGTGGCGTCGGGGTTCAGAAGGTAGTAATTCGGCCAGGTCTGTTCACCCACCCAGAGCAGCCGCGAGTGCAGGGAATTGCCCATCCCAAGCAGCAGGGTGAACAGCAACAGAAGCAGGAGAACAGCCCCGTGCATACGATGCACGGGGTAGAGGGTTCTTACGGCCGGAGCGGTCAGTGCTCGCCAGTTCATGATGTGTCTGCCCTGTTATTCGCGGTTAGCCGCAGTGCACTCGGCTGCAGCCGGATTGCTGGCGCAGCGGATCTTGCTCAGCAGACCCGTCATCTTGGGGTGGTAGACATCAGGAGCGCCGTTCAGGCCGTCGCGCATCTCGATGCGGTTTTCCCGGAACATTTCCTGGTAGCCACGAATATCCTTCTCCGGGATGCGTACCCACTTCTCCTCGGGAATGGCCGCTTCCTGCCCCTCGATCAGACCCATGGCCTGGGGATACATGTTCCAGGCCACGTCCCGGGCTTTCTGGGCGGTGTCGTCGTCCAGCACGTCATCCCGGGCAACGATCTGCAGGGTCAGCTGTGCCAGCGGGTAATCCACCACACCACCGTTTTCACCGATGCCTTTGTAAAGCTCCAGGGCCTCGTAAGCAAACGCCGGCGCGTAGGCCGTGTCCACCGAGCCGTTGTTGAACTTGCCGGCAAAGTTGGTGATGTCGGAGGGCACCACCGTCGCTTTCACAAAATTCACCATATGAATGGCGTCCTTCTGGTAATCCAGCGTCGCCATCCGCTTGCCGGCGAGCTCGCCGGCGGTATCAATGCTGCGATCATTGACGAACAGGTAACCGGCGCCGACCGGGATGATACCGAGCACTTCATAACCGTTGTCTTTCATCAGCGGAGCCGCCTTGGGCTGGGCCAGGGTGGCCAGCAGGGTCTTCAGGTTGTCGTAGGTCGGAATGGCACCTACGGCACTGATGCTACCGGTAAACTTGTTGAACGGCCGAATCCGGATATCGGTGGCGGCTACAGCGTCACATTGCCCGGCATTGAAGTCACCGATGGCAACGCCTTCGTCGGTGTAGGGCTTCAGCTCGAAATCCACGCCTTGGGCTTTCATCTCCAGGGCGTAGTCCTTGACGAAGTTGTAAAAGTCGCCATTGGCGCCAATGACATCGAAAACACACATCGAAACAGTCTGTGCCGATGCCAGGGGCGCGGTGGCGGCCAGAGTCAGGGCAGCCAGCAGGCTGGAACAGGAATTGCGGTTCATTACGACCTCCGGGTCATTCTTGTGTTTGTCGGATTTTCAGAGGGTGTTGGTGGCCTGCCTCAAAGCAGGCCATCCAGACTCATGGTTTCTACATTTTCGGTGTCCCGCTCCGGACTCATCTTCCCGAAGAAGGTCTGCGGCGTGCGATAGCCGTAGTTGGCGGTCCAGTACTTGTCCGAGGAGAAGCGCACCACTGCGGCGGCCACTTCGTCCACCAGGCGGTACTCGTCCCAGACATCAACCGTGGCATTGGCGTCAACAAAGCTGGCAATCGCCTCTTCGAGCTTCTCCGGCCGGCCAAAGGTTTCTGCCGCGACAACCGTAAGTGCATGCGGTACACGGATACCTTTCTCAACGCCGAGTTGCCGACTGTGCTCAAGCACCTGCCATGGATCCGGTGAGAGCTCCGGACGGGTATCGGGCAACAACAACCAGACCAGGGCACGAATGGCATTGGGCGTACCGCCCCACTTTTCATTGTCGAGGCAGGTGGCGGCGCGTTCGGCCTGTGGTGCGATGTTTTTGGGAACGCCAGCCCTGGCGCCGGAGTTCGCATCATTGACGATGGCCTGCATGCCGGTCAGCAGGCCCAGCAGGAAGGTAAGCTCGTCCTGTTCATTGAACAGAAAGGGGCATTCCAGCGGCTCCGCTGCCGGATCAAACTGGTAAGCCGCCATGGCACGCTGGAACGCTGCGTAACGTCGTTTGGCGGTCAGGGCATTGAGGCGTTTGGTCTCTTCTCGGGCATCCTTTGCAGCTGCAACATCACCTTCGTAATCCGCCCGAAGATAGGCAAGTTCTGCCTCCCAGGCTTCGTATTCAGCGCAGTTGCCCGCCAGCAGCATCAGCAATGACCCGGTGCTATCCGGAGCGTCGGTCACACGGGAAAAAGAATAGAGCAACGGATCAACGCCCTCCCCCAGCGCACAGGCCATCTGCGGGTCGGACATCTGCAATACATAGGGGGTGGCCTCTCCTTCGGAGTAGTTGGAGAGCACAACACCGGTGGTGGTATAGATGGGATTTGCCGAGCAACCTGCAAGTGCGGCAACGGCGGCCAGTGAAAGCGTCTTGAGGCCTGGTGCGAGCCTTGCCAGAGAGGAGATCATATTTCACCCTGCGTAACGTTGTTTTTGTTTGCCCGAACGCAATGTCGGTTTTATCAACGGCTGCAAGAATGCGGTGAAAACTGTTCTACAAAAATGGCTCGAATGCCGATTTGGTTATGCCGATCAGGCCAATGGCCCGGTTGGAAAGGGGGTGCCAGTTAGGTTTCTTGATTTAAATCAGAGACTTTTAAAAACAATGACCGCTAGAGCGACATCATTGCCATGACCTGATCTGTCAGTCCGTCCAGTGTCAGCCCTCCCCTTTCCGGCTTGTACCAGGTCACTGTCCAGCTCAGGGCGCCTGTCAGCATCCGCCTGACCACAAAAGGATCCGCTTCCAGGACACCTTCACGCTTGAGGGATTCGAGTACGTCCAGCCAGAGCTTCTCGTAGATGTCACGCAGTTCGAGGACCTCCGCCTGCGAGTCTGCCGAGAGACTGCGCCATTCGAACACCAGAACTGCCATGGCCTCACCGGTTTGCCCGTTGATGGATTCAAGCTCGGCGCGAACAAGCCCCCGAAGCTTGTCCCGGCTGGAGTCTGCCGCCTCAAGGGCGGCCTGCATCAGTGCGGTATTGAGCCGTATGGTTTCCACCATGACCGCCTTGAGGATCTCTTCCTTGGTCCGGAAGTGGTGGAACAGGCTACCGGACTGGATACCGACGGCGGCCGCCAGATCGCGAACTGTGGTCCGTTCATAGCCCTTTTCCCGGAACAGCCGGGCGGCCTCAGTGAGCAGGCGGCCACGGGCACCACTGGGGTCTGATACAAGGTTTTCAGCGATCAGGGACTGGAGGATCTGGTTCTGGCTCACTAAAGCTATCCGGTTGGCATAAGAGGCCTTTAATTCTACCTTAAACTTGCCTGTTTACAAACCAAGCGCTTGCTTGGTATTGTCAACTTCATCGTGAGACAGAACCGCGATTGCCGCAGGTATCGAACCGGTAACCATAGACAGGGCACAGAAACATGGCTGAATCCCCCAAAACCGTTCGCATCGGATGCTCCGCCGCTTTCTGGGGCGATACGGAAACCGCCGCCGGGCAACTGGTTCATCAAGGCAACATCGACTATCTGGTGGCCGACTATCTGGCCGAAATCACCATGTCGATCATGGCCGGCCAGAAAATGAAGGACCCGTCCCAGGGTTATGCGCGGGATTTCGTCCAGACCGTGATGGGCCCCTTGCTTGGCGACATCAAGGAAAAAGGCATCCGCGTTCTGGCCAACGCCGGCGGCGTGAATCCGGTGGCTTGTCGGGATGCCCTCCAGGCCCTCTGTGAAAAGGCAGGCGTAGAGATGAAGATCGCCCTGGTGCTGGGCGACGATCTGCTGATGAAGAAGAAAAAGCTCGCCGACATGGGTGTGACGGAGATTAGTTCCGGCCAGGCGATGCCACCGATGATGGTCAGCCTGAACGCTTACCTCGGTGCGCCTGGCCTCGTCGCAGCCCTGGAACAGGGCGCCGACATTGTTATTACCGGCCGGGTTGCGGACAGCGCCCTGGTGCTGGCGCCTCTGGTGCACGAATTCGGCTGGAGCTGGGAAGACTACGACAAGCTGGCACAGGGCAGCCTGGCCGGGCACCTGCTCGAGTGCGGTGCCCAGTCCACCGGCGGCAACTTTACTGACTGGGAGGAGGTAGCCGGTGGCTACGCCAACATGGGCTTCCCGATAGCCGAGGTGACCGGCGACGGCAGCTTTTTCATCACCAAGCCCGAAGACACCGGCGGCCTCGTCAGCCGGGGCACTGTGGCCGAACAGCTGGTCTACGAGATTGGCGATCCCAGAGCCTACCTGCTGCCGGATGTCACCTGCGATTTCACGGAAGTTGAGCTGGAGGAAACCGGAAAAGACCAGGTTCGGGTTCGGGGCGCCCGCGGACTTCCGCCCACGGACAGCTACAAGGTATCGGGCACCTGGCCAGATGGGTTCAAGTGCACGGTCACATTCCTTCTGGCCGGCATGAACGCCGGGGCCAAGGCACAGACGGTGGCCCAGGCCATTCTGGCCAAGACCTCACGCATGTTCAGCGAACGTGGCCTGCCCGATTACAGTGAGACCAGTATCGAGCTACTCGGCACCGAAACCACCTATGGCGCCCACGGCCGTGGCGAGGATTGCCGGGAAGTGGTGGTGAAGATCAGCACGGCCCATCCCAAGAAAGAGGCCCTGGTGCTGTTTTCCCGGGAAATTGCCCAGGCGGCAACGGGCATGGCGCCGGGGATTACCGGGATTGTCGGGGGGCGACCCACGGTGTGGCCAAAAATCCGGTTGTATTCCTGCCTGGTGCCGAAAACAGAAGTCGAGGTATCCGTGGATCTGGGAGGCGAGCGGCAGACCGTTGAGGTTGAGACCAGCGGCGGTTTCAATGCTAGCGATCTCCAGCCCCAGTCATTCACACACGAGACAGGCGCCACGGATACAACCGTGCCGCTGGTGAAACTTGCCTGGGCCCGGAGTGGCGATAAGGGCGACCACACCAATATCGGCGTGATTGCCCGGAAACCGGAGTATCTGCCCTTTATCGAAACGGCCCTGACTGAGTCGGCTGTTGCAGAGTGGATGGCCCATACCCTGAATCCGGAAACCGGCCGGGTCACCCGCTGGGCCATGCCCGGGCTGCAAGCCATCAATTTCCTGCTGGAGCACAGTCTTGGCGGCGGTGGCGTTGCCAGCCTGCGGATTGATCCGCAGGGGAAGGCGTTTGCACAGCAGCTATTGGAGTTTCCGGTGCCAATATCGTCAAAGGCCTTTAAACAATAATCTCTGGAGCATGCACTGAGGCAGGAAGGGGTTTCCGGGACACGCTGTAAATACGTCCCTGTACGCTTGAGCGCAGCTTCCCTGCTGCGCACAGTCCCGGAAACCCCTTCCTGCCTCAGCGCCCGAACATTTGGGAAGGTTATCGAGACATGAGCTATCAATCTGTTTTTCATTCGGACCTGTTTAAAGGCCAGGTGTTTATCGTTACTGGCGGCGGCTCCGGCATCGGCCGGTGCACGGCCCACGAGCTTGCCGCCCTCGGCGCGCGGGTTGCCCTAGTGGGCCGTAAGGCCGAGAAAGTGGAGTCTGTAAAAGCAGAGATCACCGAAGACGGAGGCGTGGCCTCGGCTCATGTCTGCGATATCCGGGAAGAGGAATCGGTGAAAGCCACCGTCAAGGCGATCATTGCCGAACATGGCGGCCTGAATGGTTTGGTGAACAACGCTGGCGGGCAGTTTCAGGCACCGCTGACGGGGATCAACCAGAAGGGCTGGGAGACGGTGGTGCGCACCAATCTGACCGGCGGCTTCCTGATGGCCCGGGAAGCCTACACGCAGGCACTGTCCAAAACCGGGGGCGCCATCGTCAATATTGTTGCTGATATGTGGGGCGGCATGCCCGGCATGGGGCACTCCGGCGCCGCCCGAGCCGGGATGGTGAACTTCACCCAGACAGCCGCAGTTGAATGGGGCGCTTCCGGCGTTCGGGTGAACGCGGTTGCTCCGGGCTGGATTGCTTCCAGTGGCATGGACAATTACCCCGAGCACATGAAGCAGTGGATCCGCAGCCTTGGCGATAACGTGCCCATCAAGCGGATGGGTACCGAATCCGAAGTCAGCTCGGCCATCTGCTTTCTGCTCAGTCCGGGGGCGGCGTTTATCAGCGGCGACTGCCTACGGATCGATGGCGGCGCCTCCCAGGGTGGCCGGGTCTGGCCGTTGCCGAAGGCCAGGAATAACGAGCCCTACAACGGCTTTCACCGGGCCGTCACCCCGAAAGTTCTGAGCGACGACTGAGGAGCCGAACATGCAGGTACTTGAATCCACCGTAAGCTCCCAGTCCGATGACTTCCGCACCAACGCCGAAGCCATGGAAGCCCATATCACCACGTTCCGGGACGTTGAGCAGAAGGTGCTGGATCTGGCGGAAGCCGCCCGGGAGAAATTCAACAAACGAGGCAAGCTGCTTCCCCGGGACCGCATCAACCGGTTGCTGGACCGTGGCACGCCGTTCCTGGAGCTGTGCTCGCTCGCAGGCTACAAGATGCACGACGACAAGGACGGCAGCATGGCCGGCGGCGGAATCATCGCCGGTATTGGCTATGTCAGTGGCATTCGCTGCCTCGTCGTTGCCAGCAACAGTGCCATCAAGGGCGGCACCATTACCCCGGCCGGTCTGGACAAGACGCTGCGTCTGCAACAGATCGCCATGGAGAACAAGCTTCCCGTTGTGTCCATGTCCGAAAGCGGCGGCGCCAACCTGAATTATGCGACCGACATTTTCGTGCTCGGCGCCCGGGGCTTTGCCAACCAGGCACGCATGTCCGCCGCCGGCATTCCCCAGGTTACGGTGGTCCACGGCAACGCCACGGCAGGCGGCGCCTACCAGCCGGGCCTGTCCGACTATGTGATCGTGGTGCGCGAGCAAGCCAAGATGTTCCTCGCCGGCCCGCCACTGCTCAAGGCTGCCACCGGTGAAGTTGCCACCGACGAAGAACTCGGCGGCGCGGAGATGCATGCCACGGTGGCCGGCACCGCCGAATATCTGGCTGAAGACGACGCCGACGGCATCCGCCAGGCCAGAAACATTCTTGAGGCCCTGCCCTGGAACGAGCAACTGCCGCCCCGGCGAGAGCTTCAATGGGAGGAACCGCTCTATCCGGCCGATGAACTGCTGGGCGTGATTCCGGCGGATTCCAAGAAACCCTACGACGTTCGCGAAATCCTTGCCCGTATCGCCGACGGTTCCAAGTTCATGGATTTCAAGAACGAGTTCGACGACCAGACCGTCTGCGGCACCATCCGGATCGAAGGCCATTCGGTCGGCATCATCGGCAACAACGGCCCGATCACCCCGGCAGGCTCCGCCAAGGCCGCCCAGTTCATCCAGCTCTGCGACCAGGCCGGAACGCCGCTGCTGTTCCTGCATAACACCACCGGTTTCATGGTGGGCACCCATTCGGAGCAGAACGGCATCATCAAACACGGATCAAAAATGATCCAGGCCGTGGCCAATTGTCGGGTGCCAAAGGTCGCAATTGTGATTGGTGGTTCCTATGGTGCAGGTAACTACGCCATGTGCGGACGTGGTCTGGACCCGAGGTTCATTTTCGCGTGGCCCAACAGCCGAACGGCGGTCATGGGCCCCGCGCAGGCGGGCAAGGTGATGCGTATTGTGGCGGAAGACAAACAGCGCCGGGGCGGCCTGGAGCCGGATCCGAAGACACTGGATTTTCTGGAGCAGGCCACGGCGAAGAAACTGGAGGATGGTTCAACGGCGCTGTTTGGAACAGCCCGGTTGTGGGATGACGGGCTGATCGACCCGCGGGATACGCGGCGGGTTCTGGCTCTGGTTCTGGACGTTTGCCGGGAGGCAGACGCTCGGCAGTTGCGGCCTAATACGTTTGGGGTGGCCCGCCTTTGAGCCTTGGAGCTTTGGTGGGGCTCGCCTGTTGGCCTGCGGGTTATGCGGGAGGAACCGGTTGGGCCCCCCTGTCCAAAAAACACTACGAGCACATCCATGTGCGCTTGGCGTCGGCCATCCTTGGCCGCCGACATTTTTGGACAGGGGGTCCCAACCGGTTCGTCGAAATGCAGAGGTCACGCTTTTAGCCAGTATGCTTTTCAGCCGCAGCATGCGAAAAAACAACCGTAGGTCGGATTAGCCGAAGGCGTAATCCGACAAAAAAGCCAGGCCACTCCGCCAATCTGTCGGATTACGCCTTCGGCTAATCCGACCTACAAAAACAACAAATTACCAGCAGGCAGCAACACATTTTTAGACATGAGCAGGTGTGTGGGGCCGCTTCCAGAAAATGTCGGCGGCCATGGATGGCCGACGCCAAGCGCACAGGGATGTGCTAGTAGCGGTTTTCTGGAAGCGGCCCCACAGACCTGCGACCCGAGCTAAAGAACGTGCTCCGAACCACAGAAGGCACGAACTAACACCCAGGAGAACAAAAACGTGAAATTCACAGCAGAACACGAAGCCCTTCGAAAAACCGTCCGCGATTTCGTGGAGAAGGAAATCAATCCCCACTGCGACGAATGGGAAGCCGCCGGGGAATTCCCGATTCATGAGCTGTTTAAAAAGCTCGGCAACCTGGGAATCCTGGGCATCCAGAAGCCGGAAGAGTACGGCGGTATGGGGCTGGATTACAGCTACAACCTGGTAGCGGCTGAAGAGCTGGGCATGGCCCATTGTGGTGGTGTTCCGCTGGCTATTGGGGTTCAGACCGATATGTGTACCCCGGCCATTTCCCGGTTTGGTTCCGATGAACTCAAACGCAGCTTCCTGGCCCCGGCTATTGCCGGCGACATGGTGGGATGCATTGGCGTCAGTGAGGTTGGCGCGGGTTCCGATGTGGCGGGAATGAAAACCACCGCCAAGAAAGACGGTGACGACTACATCATCAACGGCTCCAAGATGTGGATCACCAACAGCCCCAAGTCCGACTTCATCTGCCTGCTGGCCAACACCTCGGACGACAAGCCCCACAAGAACAAATCCCTGATCGTGGTGCCCACCAAAACCCCGGGCATCTCCTTCAGCCCGCATCTGAACAAACTGGGCATGCGCTCCTCAGAAACTGCACAGATCTTTTTTGATGATGTCCGCGTTCCCCAGCGTTACCGCATTGGCGCCGAGGGCACCGGTTTCATGATGCAGATGCTCCAGTTCCAGGAAGAGCGTATCTGGGGTGCGGCCAATGTGATCAAGGCGCTGGAAAACTGCATCACCAAGACCATCGAGTACTGCCGTGAACGCAAGACCTTTGGCCAGCCGCTGATCGACAACCAGGTCATCCATTTCCGCCTGGCAGAACTGCAAACCGAAGTCGAAGCCCTGCGCGCCCTCACCTATCAGGCTTGCGAGCTACACGTTGACGGCAAGGATGTAACCCGCCTCGCTTCCATGGCCAAGCTCAAGGCCGGGCGTCTGGGGCGTGAGGTAACGGACAGCTGCCTGCAGTACTGGGGCGGCAACGGTTACATGTGGGATAACCCGATTTCCCGAGCCCACCGGGATGTTCGGCTGGTGTCTATCGGCGGTGGTGCCGATGAAATCATGCTCGGGATTATCTGCAAGATGATGGGGACTTTGCCGGGCAAGAAGCGCGACTGACGCCTTTAGCTTTGGTGGAGGGGCAATCAGGCCGGGCGGGCTTCCGGGACACGCCGTGAATACGTCCCTGTAGGCTTGATCGCAGCATCCATGCTGCTCACAGTCCCGGAAGCCCGCCCGGCCTGATCACCCCCGAACAATTTTCGTGGAGTCACTTATGGACCAGCTACCACATTGCGAAACACTTTTACTGGAGAAACAGGGCCCCACCCTGTTCATCACTATCAACCGCCCGGACGTTCGAAACGCCATGAGCCTGGAAATGGTGGCGGAGCTTTCGGCCGTGTTTACCCAGATCGAGAGCGACCTGCACATCCGCGCCGTCGTAATCCGGGGCGCCGGTGGTCATTTCTGTGCCGGTGGCGATATCAAAGACATGGCAGGTGCCCGGGGCCAGAAAGCCGCCGAAGGTGAGGCCGATCCGTTCTACCGCCTGAACCGGGCCTTCGGACAGATGATCCAACAGGTCAACGAATCCTCGAAAGTCGTTGTCGCGGTCACCGAGGGCGCCGTCATGGGCGGTGGATTCGGCCTGGCCTGCGTGTCCGACGTCGCCATCGCCGGGCCAACGGCCAAATTCGGCATGCCGGAAACCTCCCTCGGCGTGATTCCCGCCCAGATTGCACCGTTTGTGGTTGAACGAATCGGCCTCACCCAGGCTCGGCGACTGGCCCTGCTCGGTTTGAGAATCGATGCGAACGAGGCTTGCCGTCTAGGAATCGTTCACCAGGCGGCCGCTTCGGACGACGAACTGCAAGATATGCTGACCAACGCTTTGGACCGTGTTCGCCATTGCGCCCCGGTAGCTACTGCTGAAACCAAGGCTCTACTTCATCAGGTGGGCCATGAACCCATGAGCGGCCTGCTCGACAGCGCGGCTGAGAAGTTTGCGGAAGCTATTCGGGGAAGCGAAGGAACGGAAGGCACTATGGCATTCATGCAAAAGCGCCCACCCGCGTGGGCAGGCGACGACTGATGATTGCGGAGCGCGGGAGGTTGGATGTGCCTCCAGAAAATGTTGGAGGCCATGGATGGCCGGAAACAAGCGCACAGGGACGTGCTCGTAGCGGTTTTCTGGAGGCACA
>Ga0208300_100074_pt1 | contig 116836 bp, 102 predicted proteins | sample 23_taG_FD_184096 | JGI IMG/M metagenome (GOLD analysis project Ga0208300, IMG submission 184096) | Marine viral communities from Cariaco Basin, Caribbean Sea - 23_WHOI_OMZ (SPAdes) (version 2) | ecosystem: Environmental > Aquatic > Marine > Oceanic | place: Caribbean Sea: Cariaco Basin...
AAGAGTCCGGAGGGTAGAATCGGCCATGGCGTATCCACTCGTGTTGGTTGAGATCTTGGTCGTGATCAATCAACAGGATACGCCACCCTTCCTACCTCCTCCCATACACCAGACTTGAGCTTAACTCGTGGGGAGATAGCCAAGTCGCCTTTATGTTAAGGATTCAGCATGTTTGAAGTGCTTATTTTATCGTTTGCTCTTGTCTTTGGGATTATTGCCCGCCAGCTCAGCCTACCGCCCTTGGTGGGCTTTTTGGCCGCTGGATTTGCACTCAACGCCTTCGGCCCTAGCGTTGGCCTGTCCAGCGAAGCAGGCCCCTTACTAGAACATCTTGCCCACTTAGGAGTTCTATTGCTGCTCTTTACCATTGGCCTAAAACTGAACGTGAAGAGCCTTGCTGAGCCTGTCGTGCTAGGAAGCGCATTTATACATCTAGCCATTACCTGCTTACTGTTTACGACTGGCTTCGTCGTATTTTTATCGCTGTCTATGGATAAAGCACTCTTGCTTGCCATTGCTCTTTCCTTTTCAAGCACCGTTCTTGCCGCCAAGGTACTCGAGGCCAAGCGAGAACTACGCGCTCTCCATGGCCGAATTGCCATCGGCATTTTAATTATTCAAGACTTGGTCGCCATTGCAGTACTCAGCTTTTATAGTGGCCAGACTCCCAGCCCGTGGGCACTACTGGTATTTTTACTACCACTACTAAGGCCACTTCTTTATTGGCTAATGAGTATTGCCCAACACGATGAGCTGCTGGTACTGCTCGGCGCTGTGCTAGCAATTGCTATCGGCGGAATGGGATTTGAAGCCGTCGGGCTAAGCTCAGAGGTAGGTGCCTTAGTCATGGGTCTCCTGCTTGCCAAACACCCCCGCGCTCAGGAGCTTTCAAAGGCGCTATGGGGAATAAAGGAAATGCTCCTAATCAGCTTTTTCTTACAAATAGGAATGGCTGGACTACCCGACACCAATGCCTTAATTTTTGCCGGAGTGCTTGCCTTAGCACTCCCCTTAAAAGGACTACTATTTTTTGCGCTGCTGATCGCATTCCGTATCCGGGCGCGTAACGCCTTTCTGGGAGGTTTAAGCCTAACTGCCTACAGTGAATTTGGCCTAATCGTTGCCTCTAGTATTTTAGAGGAGTGGTTGGTACCGCTCGCCATCGCTGTCGCATTATCTTTTGTCATTTCGGCCCCCCTGAACCGCTTGGCACACGGGCTTTTCGACCGCTGGGAGAAGTCGTTAACACGCTTTGAACGTGATACGCGCCACCCAGATGAACAACCCGTTAACATCGGTAATGCTACCGTGTTAATACTTGGTATGGGGCGCACAGGTAGTGCTGCCTACGACTTTTTTAACGATAAAGGGGTGTCAGTTGCGGGTATTGATTCTGATCCTAATAAATCGCAGCACAAACGCCACGTCTACTATGGCGATATAGAAGACGTAGGATTTTGGCATCAATTAGATATTTCAAAGCTGGTAGCAGTCACGTTGGCTACCCCAGAGCTTGAAAGTAAATTAATTGCCACTCGCGAGCTGCGTAAAGCAGGCTTCACTGGACAGCTGTTTGCAGGCATACACTTTCAGGATGAAGCAGCCCCATTGCATGAGGCAGGTGTCGACCAAACCTACTTACTAATGACCGGGGCTGGTATTGGCATCGCAGAAAAGGCATGGGAAAGCCTCCAGTCTCCCTCTTGAGCGTTATCGGCAGTAGCGATCTTAGGATAGCGCCATCAGCGCCTTAACGTGCCGTGCCTAAGTGAAAACAACAGGGCCAGGAAAAAGCAGCAAGGCGCTACTAGCACAATGATTAACCAGCCATGCTGCTTGATCATTATTTCTTTCTCCTGTGCTAGGATCCCACTAAGTGCAGCTGCAGCTCATCAAAAAAGCTTTATGCAAACAGTTTAGCCATGGCTAACAATTATCTAAAAAAATGCGCTACCATCACCCATTAACGTTTCCACTAACCTTGATAAATTTTGCCAATGAGTGAATACCAACAGCAACACTCTCCTACCGCATACGGCCAAGATGGAGATGCGCTACCACCCGTGGAACAGCATGCACAGCAGTATGAGACGGTGCGTAATGCCCACGAAACGGAACTGATCGAAGATTATGTCGAGTTAATCGGCGACCTATTACGCCACCGCGGAGAAGCGCGCGCAGCGGACATTGCTACTCGAATGGCCGTTAGCCAAGCGACCGTCTCTAAAATGATTCGCCGCCTAAATGAGCTAGGCCTAGTGACAAGCAAGCCCTATCGCTCACTCTTTTTGACCGAAGAAGGTCAAAAAATGGCCGAAACGTCCCGGACGCGCCACGATGTAGTGCTGCATTTTTTGCGTGCCCTTGGGGTTGATGACAGTACTGCGCGTATTGATGCAGAAGGCATGGAGCATCATGTTAGTGATAAAACGCTCACGATCATGCAGCGCTTCACCGAGCAACAGCGAACATAATTACGCTACTGAATTCACTTGATAGGTACCGCTGAGAGGCGATTCACTTGGGCTATTCGCCCGTTCCAGATCATCTCAATATGAGTGGTCTGGATAATATCCAGAACGAACTGCGGCGTCATTAATGCCCAGCAAGTGGCACCTGTTTGCCGAACAGAATGGTAGCGCAGACCAACACGTTGCTGTTTACGCAGCTCTCTGCCTAATGTGCGCGCTGCTCGATAATCATTGGCATCATAAATGGCATGGGATGGTTGAAGTGCCAAGCCATCGCGACAGGCTTGTTCATTAAATAGGCACTTAAGCCCACGGAAGATAAACCGTTCAAAATGTAACGATGGTACGTTTTTCCAATAGATTTCCTGGTGGTGCCTCACTTCACTGATTGCCGTTGGCAGTGCATCCGCAATGTAAAGCACGCCAAAGCTGCCGTCGCTAAAGCGAGAACCGTCCGGATTAACGTGGGTAAAAGGCGCAGTCGCATAAGAGCATCCCCGGATACCAAAGGGAATCTGGTTGTGAGGAATGAGCCCTAAGTCGCCAGCCTCGTTACGCAGCCTTGGGTTCGTTAGCGCTTGTAGGGCATAAAGCGCTTCAAACTCATCAAGGCTCGTAACATCGTCAAACAGCCCAATAGGAGGAAATTTACTGTTGACTAAGCGATACCCTACTACCTCTTGCGATTTACACAGGGGCAGCGAACCTTCGCTTATTTCCACCGCATCTACCACTGAGCACCTCGCAGGCTATCAATACGCTTGAAGGTTTCATAAAGTGCAGCGAAATCTCCGGTACCAATCACCTCAAGCGGCGTGCGCCCATTAAAGTAAGGGTTGTGATTTGCCATGGAGACGAACCCGTAAACATTATCAGGGTTTTCAAACAACATTCGCAGTGCCGCATGAATATTGAGTAAATAACTGATTCTCGCCAATTGATCGCTGTCTAACTTGATCTCAGCCAAATCCCCCCGCCGCGCCCGGGCATAGCTGCTGTGGGAGACACGTAGAATCGATTCGCCCTGCTCACCTGTCGCCCGCCATTTGTCCAAAATGCGCACAGCGGCTTTTAAACCAGCCGCAGCGGTGGCCTTATCCTGAATAACATTGCTGGCTGTTTGCATAAGCACCTCGCACCCTGCTTGCATTCCACCTATCCATAGATACTAAATCAAAAAATTTGTGTCTGCAAAGACAATATCTGCTGACACAATATCTACAAATACAACTTAATTCAAAAGACTGGGAACTTGCTAGCAGCGGTTTTACTTCTCCTTTGCAGTGAATAAAACGCACTAAAAGAAAAGAGAACCGCAGCAATTATTGATCCGCATGTAAGGTTGCTTACGCAAAACGTAGAATCAACCAGACGGCTATCGCTAAAGAGTAGAGCGCAGTCTTTCCCAGCACTGGATTGAGTGCCGCCCCATCTCGCTGCCAAAACACCACATTTAATCCAACGCCTATTAAGCCCAAGCAGCTCCATACTCCCCAGCGCCAAACTTCTGTTGTGAAAGGCAGAGATACCATCCAGGGGCCGAGCGTTAAGAAGCTAAAAAGCCATCGTGTGGCTTGTGGTCCGAGCCGCACTGCCAGTGTTCGTTTACCAGCCCGCGCGTCAGTAAAGCGGTCACGGAGATTATTAACGACCAAAATGGCAGCCACGGGTAGTCCCATTAACAATGCGCTGATGATGGCTCTTTCGTTTACTGGGCTCTGTTGGGCCAACAGGCTACCTAACACGGCTACTGGGCCAAAAAACAGCCAGACTGCTACTTCTCCTAATCCCAGATTGGCATAGGGCCTTCTACCACCGCTGTAACCAAGCACACCAAGCAGCGCTAGCCCGCCAAACAGCCACAATAACCAATGTCCAAAGAGAGCTAGCCATACACCCGTTACCAAGGCGATTCCTAGCATTAGCAGCAGTCCTACCCATAGTTCACTAACTCCTAACAAGCCAGACTGAAGTGCACGTACTGGGCCTAGACGATCGTGCTGATCGACGCCAGAAAGCCCATCAAACAGATCATTGGCCAAATTAACCGCAAGCTGTAGCGCTAATGCACTAACCAAACATAAGAATGCGGTGAGCCAGGAGAAATGGCTTGGTAGGACTAATGCCTGCCCTAACAAAATGGGGCCTACCGCTGCAGGCAAAGTACGCGGACGAAGTGCTTGAATCCAGATGGCCAGTTTATTGCTGGTAAACTCACCTTGAAATGGCTTAGTACGCATCATTCCTTGTCTTCTTTTGGTTATTAATCATTCCTGGGGCATAGCTGTGATGCTAAGCCCAACCTATTCGATTAACTTAACAAAGGTACTGCTTCAATTCTCGTTATGAAAAATGTTGGAGCATGCAAAGGATCGCCCATTATAGACAACTTGGTGGCATTTTTTTTGCAAAGAAGACAGAGTTAACGACGGCCACGGTCAATACCGTAGTTGGCACACATCAAATCAAACACGCTAACTGCCAGTATGTCGCTGCCGTCGGCTCTCTTTAAACGTTTGGCGGGCAAATGAACAGCAGGTCATCGGCTGCGCCGACGCCGGCTCCTTTAACATGCTCAAAGTGCTCGTGCTCGATGCCACCAAAGTAAGGGAACGCCACGCGCACCACGCTATCATGGTGGCTAGCCAAACTGAGTAGCGGCTTGATCTCGGTGCCTGCAGCGTCCAGCGACTCCAGGTTCCACTTGCCCACTTCGTCACCGGTTTCGTCCCAGGCAACGGTTTTCCATTCGGGATTGTTTTCCTGGCCCAGGGCGGCATCAAAATCACTGGCACGCAGTTGGCGACCCGGTATGAAGCTGCCATCTTCACGCGCTTCCAACTCCACCAGGAACGGCATGTCGGTATAGCGGCGCACATAGTCAGTGAAGTAAGCACTGGGGTTCTCAAGGTGGAACTCTTTGAGGATGACATGGCCCATAGCCATCGCCAGTGCAGCATCGGTGCCCTGCTTGGCGGACAACCATTCGTCGGTGAGTTTGGAAACTTCGGCATAATCCGGGGTGATCGAAACTGTCTTGGTGCCCTTGTAGCGAACTTCGGTAAAGAAGTGGGCGTCCGGGGTACGCGTCTGGGGCACGTTGGAGCCCCAAGCGATAATGTAACCAGCGTTGTACCAGTCAGCGGACTCAGGTACGTCGGTCTGCTCGCCCCAGGTCATCGGTGAGGCTGGCGGCAAGTCGCAGTACCAGTCGTAGAAGCTCATGCAGACGCCGCCAATCAGCGACAGGTAGCGGCTACCTGCGGCGTAGCTAACCATCGACATGGCGGGAATCGGCGAAAAGCCAATGATCCGATCGGGGCCGTACTGCTTGGCGGTGTAAACGTTAGAGGCCGCGACTAACTCGTTAAGCTCGTCCCAGTTACCACGCACGAAGCCGCCCATGCCGCGAGCACGCTTGTACTGTTTGGTCTTGGCGGGGTTTTCAACAATCGACGCCCAGGCGTCGACCGGTTCTGGATTAGCCTTGAGCGCTTCGCGCCATAGCGCCAGCAACGGCTTGCGCACTAGTGGATATTTCAGGCGATTGGCGCTGTACAGATACCAGGAGTAGCTGGCGCCACGGGGGCAGCCACGTGGTTCATGATTAGGCAGGTCGGGGCGGGTACGCGGGTAATCGGTCTGCTGGGTTTCCCAGGTCACTAAGCCGTTCTTAACGTAGATCTTCCAGCTACAGGAGCCGGTACAGTTCACTCCATGGGTGCTGCGTACAACTTTGTCGTGCTGCCATCGGGCACGATAACTCTCTTCCCACTGGCGGGATTCGCTGCGTAGTTCGCCGTGTTCGTTGGCAAAAGGTTCGCGGGACTTGCGAAAGAAATTCAGCCGATCTATGAAATGACTCATGGTCGATCTCCAGACTCCACGGAAATTTGCGTACCCGCTAGGCGGGCTCCATGGAGAGGATTCTGCGTGATCGACAAGGGAATTACTGCGTGATTACCTCCATATACACCCTATCTACCCCCAAGGTGATAGAGCGACCAACGTAAAGGAATAGACGTATGCTCGCAGGCTTTCAACTACGTTTACATTGCAACTCACTGAACATTCATACAATATACTTTTTATAGCTGAATACTATCGGAGCAAAGCGCACTCCATGCATCTCACCCGATTCACAGATTATTCGATACGCGTCTTGATCTTTCTTGCGGCCAAGGGGGAAGAGCGCTCTACGATTAATGAAATTGCCGAGACCTTTAATATCTCACGCAATCATTTGATGAAAATCGTTCAGGAGCTTAGTCAAAAAAACTACGTTACCGCCATTCGTGGCAAGAATGGCGGCTTACTGCTGACACGGGCCCCCGCAACCATTAGGCTAGGCGAGTTAGTCCGCGATATGGAGCATGACATGGGGTTAGTGGAGTGCTTTCATAGCGACAACGCCTGCATCATTACACCGGCATGTCGCCTTCAGCCGATACTTAATGATGCCCTATCAGCATTTCTAAGTGTACTCGACCACTACACATTGGCCGACCTGCTGGGCAGTCAACAGTCTCAACTGGCGCAACTTATGCGCATTCCTACCGTCAGCGCTTAGCACCGCTAGCCATCCTGCCCGTCGACTCGCTGCTGCATCAGCGGCCAAGTATAGTGCGCGAGAAATATTGCGTAGGCGAAGCACCATAAGATGATGCTCAGCGTATAGATCCAGTGGGTAATCTGGGGAAATATCGCCAAGATGGGGGAGCGCACCAAGGCCGCTATTAGCATGAAGCCCAGCGCCATTCCCATTCCCGGTAAAGTACGGATGGGGCGGCCCGTATGACCTAGCGCAACCCTGGCCATCATGGCAAGCATCATAGTGCCCATGCCACCAATGGTCAGGGCATGCACGGCAAGCTCAACACGCATCAGCCCCATTAGTGCCAAGCCCCACATAATAAGCCCTAGCGGAATACAGGCGTAGCTACCGTGCAGCCCCCAGAGCAAAGGCTCACGCCAACTGTGCAGCCCACCCCAGCGCGCCATGCGAACACTATTAGCCAGCGCCGCTAAGAGCATCGCCCCAGCCATTAATGAAGCAGGTATGGCAACACCTAGCATGATGACAAGCTGCAGCACAACGACGCCAGCCGTACTCACCAGCGTTACTCTTTCGAGTAAAGCAATCGGTTCAGGCTTGGTGCGGCTCAAACGATTGGCAGTAAACATGGCAATCACACGCCCGCCAACGACGGTCATCATGAGGGTGATTAACAGCACGGCTAAGTAGGCAGCTTGGCGGATCAGCTCGGCATCACCTTGCATGACGCCTAAGTGCATCGCCAGATTAGCCGTGGCAAACAGCAACAGCACAGGAACAAAGATCAAGTTGCGCCAACGCTTTGCGGTGATAACTAGACGCGCCATAACCATAGCGACAATTGGCAGAAATGCTAGGTCAACCACCAGCAGCAACCATTCTGGCAAATCCATAGGAAAAGCCATCAGCCCCCTACCCAACAGCCATAGCACCACCAGACCCAATAGCGGCCCGCCATTTAAACTCGGCAACCCTGTCCAGTTACGCACAGCGGTTAGTAAAAATCCTGCTACCACCGCTGTGGCAAAGCCAAACAACATTTCATGCTGATGCCAGAACACCAGGCCGCCATAAGGTCGCAGCAAAATAGTGCCGTGCCAGAATCCCAACCACACCAAAAGGGAAGCCACACTAAACAGCGCGGCCAGCAGAAAGAAAGGTCTAAAAGCTAGGCGCATTAAGGGCAGATGCTCAAGCTTAGAAGCAGACTGGGGTGAGGTGGTCGTTGGCATGGCGTGATCCCGACTAAATTACTTGGAAATATGATTGTGCGCCTCGCTATCAACAAAGAACATGACATGCATCAAAAATACATCTTATGGCTAGCTTTTACAGATTCGCAGCATTAAGATGTATTTAAAATACATTTTAATAAGTCGAGGTATTACCCGTGCTAACACATGAACAGGAAAAACTAGTCAACGCGACAGCTCCCATCGTGGCTGAACACCTGAATACGATTACCCAACGCTTCTATCCGCTGATGTTTAGCCGCTATCCACAGGTAAAGCCGCTATTTAATCAGGTACACCAGCAAAGCGGTGGCCAGCCCCGGGCACTGGCCAACGCCGTGTTGGCCTATGTGCAACTACGTGGTAATCCAGCTCAGGCGCGTGCAACTCTTGATGTTGTCGTAAGCAAACACGTCTCGCTAGGCATTCTTCCCGAGCAGTATCCTATTGTCGGTGAATGCCTACTGGCGGCGATTGGCGAAGTACTCGGTGATGCCGTGACACCAGAAATAGCCGATGCCTGGGGCGCTCTGTATAACGAACTTGCCGCCCTGTTGATCGACCTGGAAGATCAGCGCTATCGCGAGTTTGAACAGCGCCCTGGCGGATGGCGTGGCGCACGCCGTTTCAAGATTGCCAGTACCCAGCAGGAAAGCGCGTTAATTCGCTCTTTTATCCTTGAGCCTGAGGATGGCGGTCGTGTGGCTGACCATGAGCCGGGTCAGTATATCGGCGTACGTTTGACCATTAACGGCGAACTGGTCTATCGGCATTACAGTCTCTCAGACACGCCGAATGGTCAAAGCTATCGAATCTCGATCAAACGCGAAGAACAGGGGCAAGTCAGCCGCCACTTCCACGATGTCTTACAACCCGGCGATACCTTAGAACTGTTACCGCCAGCAGGCGACCTCACGCTGATTGAAGGTGACGAGCCTCTGTTGCTTGCCAGCGGCGGCGTTGGTCAAACGCCCCTGCTCCCCATGGCAAGACATGCCTTGTCCCTTGGGCGGCAAGTCACCTATCTACACGCGGCCCTGGATGCCGAACATCAGGCCTTTAAAGATGAATTAGACGCACTGAAGAGCGAGTATCCTCAACGTCTTAAGGCTGTCCGTATTCATGAGCGCGGCAACGAAGCCGAACATATTGGACGTATCGACCGCAGCTTATTAGCTCACTACCTGCCTGATCTTAAGGCACGCTGCTATTTCGTCGGCCCTCAAGGATTTATGACAGCGATTAATAATGCTTTGTCTGAATTGGGAGTCGACGAGGATCGCCGACACTTTGAGCACTTTGGCCCCTCGCGCCCACTCGGCGCAGCTTAATAATGCTCAGTTAGGGTTATCATTTCGAGATAAGAGCCAAGCTTCTCAGGCCAACCAGGATAGCGGGCTGTGATGAATAGCAGCCCCCACCATATAGGCAAAGACAGCCACCGCCACTAGCGCTGCCAAGGCCCGCACCGTTGGCGTCGCCCCGCGCTTAATCGCAATGGTGCCGACGCCAATATAGGCCAACAGTGCTAATAGCTTGGCGCCAAGCCAGGGAAGCTGCCAGGGCCATATTGAAAGCAGTACCATCAAAGTCACCCCCAGCCCCAACAAAGCCGTATCAATAACATGAGGCAATACCTTGACCCAGCGAGCGTTGAGTCGCGGGCTTTCCTGCACCGACCACCAAGCTCGCACTACGAAGAGCGTGATGCTCAGCGCAGCGGCCGTCATGTGCAAATGCTTGATGAGGAAATAGTGTTGGAAATAGTGTTCCATGGTAAGCGTCCCTAGCCGACGTTAACCGCATTGCCGTGATGATCGAAGGTAAGATAGGTGGCGATAGTCCCCATTTGCAGCGACTCCATCATACGCTGAAGCTGGCGTTCAACCTCGGCGTCATCTTTTGGGTCATCCATGGCAGCGGTGAAAACTAGGAAACCTCTGATTAACTATTACGCTTGGCCATACTGCGTTAAAAATCGCCTCAAAATGCTCATTTACAACTCGTAAACTCCGCTTTTTCGTTAATTTTTGCCTTGTCTGGCCTGCGCTCATCACATTAATCAGAGGCTCCCTAGATCCCATTCGATCTCGGTACGGCGTGACTCCTCGACCAATGCCGCCATACTGGTCAGTTCCTGCGTCGACTTATCTACGCAGACCACCGGCACCAACACACCCCCTCCCCCTGTTCGAAGCGACGGCGCTGTTCAGCATCGGGGAAATCGGGCAGCTCTGCACGCACGAACACAAACAGCAGGCGCTGGGGCTTAGGCTGTTTACGTGCTTCATGCAGTAAATCGGCAAACGTCGCTATCGTCACAGCATCGGTGGTCATAAAATGAACCTTATCGCTAGTAGTTAAGAATCCGTCGGCAAGAGTGAACCAGTGAGACTAATAGGCAGCATTATTCGGGTGACGCTACGAAAAGCCACAGCAGCAGCATTACTATAAGCAGAGGGATCAGCAAGCTAAGTGGCGCGGCGCGCCAACCATAGGCTTGGACAACCAAAGGTGCTATTCGTAGGGAAAGCCCAACGCCTGCCGCTAACGCCAGAAACAGGGCGACACAAAGACACACCCAACGGCCAGACATCCAACCTTTGGCGTGGGCGATGCCGGTGGTAATCACCGCGCCTCCTAGTCCAAGCCCAGCCCCCACCAACAAAAACTCCCACGGCTGACTAGCCATCCCAAATCCACCCAGCGCCAACGCTAGCCCCAATAGTAGCCACTGCATCAGGCGGCAGGTGTCGCCCCGTTTGGCGATATACCAGGCTGGCCACGCCAATAATGCACCACTCATCAACGGTACCAGCACATAGATAGGCTGCTTTGCGAGCAGGCCATAAAGTGTCCAGCTCACCACCGCTAAAGCGCTTGCTAACGGCATTAGCAGCATGGCTACCAGCAACTGATAACCATTCACTGGCTGTATTGATGTCTCCAACGTGGGAGGCGGCACAGACGATGGCATAGTGTTTCCCAGCGAAGGTATAAAGACATCGGAAGACGTGCCAGAATTGTCGGTAAATACTAGGCGTCGGTCAAAAGGCATCGGAGGTAGACTGGCTAACCCCAAAGGAATAGCCCTCGTATCGAAATGCAGACAGTGCCACGCGCCCTTACCTCTTCCGCGCTATCGGAAATGCCATGAAATTACTTCAGCGCTCCTTGGTTGCTCGCATTATCGCATCCCTGCTTGCCATTAGCGGGATGGCCTTTATCAGTATTACTTTGACCACGGCAATGTCTAACAGCAGCCGTGGCGATGCTGCCGCGATTAATGTTGCTGGCTCATTACGCATGAATGCCTACCAGATTATGGGAGCCTTGCAACGCCTGGAGTATGCTCCAAAGAAGACAAGCGAGGAGCAGCTCGAAGCACTCATTTTACGCTTCGATCAGCGTTTGCATGGCACAACGCTACAGCAAACGATCCTCCGTGATGATCGTCATGAGCGCCGCCGTCAGTTGGAAAAACTTCAAAACTACTGGCAGCACTCGCTTCGCCCGGCACTAGAGGCTCCGGCCACTGCCACGGCTCTTGACCTCGCTACGCTAGAGATAATGATCGTTGAGATGGTCAGTGACATTGAAGTGCTGGTGGCCTATCTGGAGCAAAGCACCGAGGCCAAGGTGCGGCTATTGGGGATGATGCAACTGCTTTTTCTGGCGCTCATTGCTATCGTGGTTTCGATAGCCCTTTACGATGTTCGCCATAACTTGGTAGTGCCGCTACGCCAGCTGATGGTACTTGCCCGCGAGGCGGCGCAGCGTAATTTCAAGCCGCGTTCAGAGCTACGCGGCAGCGATGAGCTGGCTTTGCTAGGCCACACCTTTAATAAGATATCAGCCGAGCTGGCAACCAGCTACGCCGCATTGGAAGACAAGGTATCGCGCAAGAAACAGGAACTAGAGCGCAGCAATCAGGCGCTGCGAGTCATGCATGATGCTAGCCGTTCGCTTTATGGCGGCGGTAACGACCTTTGCTCTAGCGCAGCACCTATGCTGCGCGAACTGGAAAAGCTGCTCGATATCGGGCCAATTCGGCTTTCCCTAACGCCGGGAAGTGGGTAACGTGTGCGCTAGGCAGGGAGAGGAGCAAAATTCACGATCACTCGCGTCTTCCTCTGCAAGCGCTAATAGCGTCAGTTCTTTTATTACCGAAAGGTGGGAATCGTCAATTTGACGAGCGGCAGTGAGTAGGGTCACTCGCCCCACTCGTGCGAATCTCATTAAAGGCAGTAGCTTATCAGGGCACGCCTTCAGCTCACTTCTGTAGCGCTCAAGAAAGAGCGATTTGCTGATTCGTTGCTGACGGTACTGACGACACAGTTGAGATGCAGGTGCTATCTCCGGGTACCATTCATCTAAAGCAAGCAAGCGGCGTGATAGGCTTCCAGGCCATAAATCAGCCAATATGCGAGTACCGTCACAAGCCTCTATCGGCGCATAGATACGTTTAAGCGTTATTTCATATGACATCGGTTACATACCTGACTGACAACCCAGTCAACCAAATTTCGGTCGTTAATCAAACTATTCACAACACCATGTTTAATTTATTTTTCAATTGATTAACGACACCAAGCCAGTTATCCACCAGTTTCAATTCTTACCTTAAACTTCAGTGTCAACTTACTCTACCCCTAATGCTTGCAATGTTTCTCGGTCCGGGGCTCCAGTAGCAGGGAGGCCTTGTTGCTCCTGAAAAGCACCCATCGCTCTCTTCGAGCCAGTGCCCCAAATACCATCTGGCGTTCCTGCCTCAAAGCCACCTGCATTAAGCATCGTTTGAATAGCTCGGTAATCATCTTGGGTGAGATTCAGTGTTGTCCAACCACATGCTCCAGCAACAGCATCGATAGTGTTTTGGACACCTGAAAGGTCGAATTCAGCATCATGCCGTTGGCCATTACTATCTGTAATACGAATAAAGAATTTCTCGGCATCGTATAGGTCACGAAGCATTGACTCTGCCTCGCCCCCAAAGAGTCCAGCGCCTTTATTAGACGTAAGCTCACCCCAACGGGTCGATTGTGCTGGAGAGGTATCTATTCGATAGCTGATATCCAATGTATTACGCCGAAAATTCCCTCTCAAAAACTCATCCTGTACGAATACAAGTGATGTATCCCCTTCACGACACTGGGCAATGAGCGCGGTGAGGCCACTGAAACTACCTGATACATAAGCTGAATAATTGACCGCAATGATCCGCAGACTGTCGTCGACAGCAGCCAGCTCTTCCTCAACTGTCCACCACCCCTCTATTCGATGCCCTTCGCTATACGCTTGTTCAAAGGGGGCTAGACTATAATCAATGTTTGGATAATCAGGGTCAGCCCAGGGCAAGCTCTCTCCTGAATTAGCATCCATGCTATCAGCATTCTCGTTAGGCACAGTGGTTGTGCTCGCTTGGCTGGGTTGGTTCATCACAGGAAACGCGATGCCATAACGAGCCTGTAAATACCCCATCTGTAACTGAGCCAATGTCAGCTTCTCAGTTTCGACACGACTTAAAGCAAGCGCTTGAATCAAGCCACCTGATGATGCAGCTTCATCTTCAGCAGCCTCTACACGTAGTTGTTGAGATGCCATTTCTCCTAACAACTGCTCAGCGCGCTCTGGGTCTGGCTCTACTGCTGGAAGGGTTATTTCTAAACATGGGCTGGTTTTTAATACACAGAAACTAAGCCAAATGACTCATTAACCTTAATCCACCCCAAGCGCTTTGACCACTGCGTCAATCGGTTCGGCATAGAAGCTGGTTTGGAACTTGGTGAACAGCTCTCCGGGAATGGTAGGAATATCCATAGCGCTGCTCATGGGCAGGGTGACGCGCTTGCCACCGGCATCAAAGGCAACCTGCAGGCATTCCGCTAGGCTTTCGACGGGCTTTAGGCTGCCCCCTAGACTCATATCGCCCAGCACGACCATTTGGCTCTGAGTAGGTTTACCTACCAGACCTGAAGAGAACGCGACCAAGCTGGCGAGCGAAAGGTCACGCAAAACGCCGCTATTTTGCAGATCGACCACATGCAGGTGGAAATCATGCTCCATAACCTTGCGGGCTCCGCTGATGCGGCTGGCGTTGGCCTTGAAGTAATCAAACGCCATTTTGACCTGCTCTTTGGCGGCGGTGGAGTTCCAAAGCCCTGACATGGCCAGCTTGCCGCTGCCTGCCGTGACCTGCATTTCGATGCGGTAAACCCCCGGCATGCCCTTATCACTTAGGCCGATGGTATGCACCACGCCTGGCTTGCCCTGGCCTTCTGGAATCAGGCCGCCACCGCCCTGCTCTTTGACCGATACAAAGTGTTCTTCCAGGGTCTCTTTGTCGATGTAGCTGAAATGGACATCGTAGAACTCCATGCCGCCAATCTTTTTCAGCTGCTCCTTCACGCGGCGGCGTACCTGCATGGCGTATTCCAGGCAATCGCGTACATCGTCTTTCGCCAGCCCTTGTGAACCGCCGCCATGGGGGAACATTAGCTTTAGCAGGCCCGACACGGTTTTACGTACCGCGATTACGTCACGCTGGTTGAGGTTATCACCCAACGAGAAGTAGCGATCAATGGCATCGGCGAAGCTGCGCTTGCGCATTTCACGGAAGAATTCGGCTAGATAATCGACGATAAACCCATAGCGCTGAGTGAAGAATGAAGGCCGCATCTTGGGGATTTCCCAGCCGGGAATATAGGCATGGAAGCGATCAAAGAAGGCGGCATCAATCATGGCATCAGGGAATGGCGTCAATAGGTGGCTGGTTTTCACCAGCGACTCCACGCTTTGGTTGATGTTGCCCACAAACACCATCGAGGCTGAGGCTTCCATCTGTTCGCGCCCACGGGCAAAGGAGCCAGAGGCCATGTAATCCTTCATGATCTGCACCCCGTCCTTATCCTTGAACGAGATACCGGCCACTTCATCGAATGCCACCAAATCCCACATACCCACCAGACCAATGCGCCGTGAGCTCATGTTGTAGAACAGATTAGCCACCGTGGTTTGCCCGCCGGAGACCAAAATGCTGTTGGGCGAGCACTCTTTGTAGATATGGCTTTTGCCAGTGCCCCGTGGCCCTAGCTCGCAGACGTTGTAGTTGTTCTCGACAAACGGAATCATCCTGGCCAGCAGATGCCACTGCACGCTCTCATCTAGCTCGGCAGGTTCCATACCAATCGAGCGAACCAGCACTTCACGCCATTGAGCATTGGTAAACCCACGCCGCCCTTCAAACAGCTCGTCCATGTTCATGTGAGGCATCTGAATAGGCTTGAGCACGCTGACGCCAAACGGCGAGCTTGTTTGCCCCTCTTCATGGAAGTAGCTGAGCGTGGCAATCACCCAAATACCACCTACCAGCAGCTTCTCATGCTCTTTAACAATGCCTGCAGAGATTTCGGCATCTTTGATGCCCAGATTACTGAACGCCGCTTCATAGCGGTCTTTTTTCTCATTCAGGCGCACCGTGACACGATCAATCACCTTGAAGCTGCCGCGCTCACGCACGATGGATTTCACTTTCTCCGCTTCATCCGGCCGCACGTAGTTATCCGTCAGAATCGCTTTGACGTTTTCCAACCCCTTAGCGATCACCTCGGCATCATCAGAGGCGCAGTACATGCCCAACAGGTACTCCAGCACATACACGGGCACATTAGCGCCTTCTTTCACGCGCTGGGTGAGGTCCTTACGCACCACGCGGCCCGCAAAGTGCGTGTTAAGTAGCGTATCCAGGTCGGCGTCCTGAAGGGCGTCGGTAATGTGCGTGGCGGAAGATGAGTCAAAATCCATGTGGGCGGTCACTCCTGAACGACGAAAAAAGCACAATGCACAAACATAAAAGCTTCCCAGCTGTTGACGGGCCTAGAAAAAATCATCCGTAAACGCGAGATCAATCACCACTCGGTAGCGCTCCCGCTCGGTGCCCAGGTCTTTATCGCGCAGCACTAGGAAGTAGTCGTTTTTACGGTCGAATGACGTGCCCGATAGCGAGAGGCGCACCGACTTCATGCGCTCGTTCATATTGTCGCTTGCGCTATCGAAGGTCACGACCTCTTCACTGGAAACCACCTCGCTGCCCGCGTAAATCGCCACCGACAGCGTGACCGGGCGGAGGCGCTCGCTGACCGCTTCGGTTTGCAGCAGGTCGAAGCGCTGAATGTTATTGACCATTTTCAGCGATGCCTTGGGTGAAATGACTTCCACCTTGCGACTGGTGCGCTTTTCCACCTTTTCGCCCCGCAGCTGCTGCACGGTGAGCACCGGCACCACAATTTCCTGGGGCATAATGCCCCCGTGTACAAACCGCGCCCCGCCTACGAAATGAAAACGGTGCGCGCCTTTGGGTATCCAGAACTGGGTGTCGCAGGTGGTGCCTGCGGTATCGCGGGTATGGCCGTGCCACACACTGGGGTTATCAGGCAGCGATTCGCCCAGCACATAACGCTTTTTGCTTTTGAAGGCCGAGGCTGGCTTATCAGAAAGCGCCGTGCGGTCGGTAGCATCCAAGGCGCTGCGCTGGAATAGGAAGCCGTGGTCGGCGGTGACCAGCACCGTGCTGGTGTTCAAGTGCATGAGAATTTTACGGGTTAGCTGATCCAGCTCATCAATGGCATCCTCCACCGCTGCGAACGTTTCGCTTTCGGTGTTAGCGGCATCCCCACGGGCATCCACCACGTTGTGATAAACATACATCAGCTGTACGCCTTTGATCTTTTCGCGGCCTTCGTCGCGGCTCCAGCCTTTTACGTCCTCGGCGGTGACGGCTAACGCCTCGCCGCCTAGCGCGGCTTTGAGTAACTTGCTGCGGTTCGCCGTGCCTTGGGTGGATTGGCCATTTACCAGCACCGTATCGCTGCCCGCCTGATAGCTGAGCTCTCGGTGCGGTAACAGCGAGGCCATCCCCAGCGTGGTGTAGCTAGGCACCACACCTAACTGGCTTTTTAACGTCGCTTCGCTATAGCGCTTGGCATTAATGCGCTCACGCAGCTCTTCCGCCGCTTCGTAGCGGAAGGCATCGCTAATCACCACCACCACACGCTTTTGGCGGCTAGCGGCTAGCAGGGGCTGCACCCAATCGCGGTAGAAGTGTTGCTGGCTGGGGATATTGGGCAACTTCCAGTGAGTGAGCCGCTGCTCGGCTTCCACGCGCTCGCTCCAGTTACGGGTGAGCTGGCCCAGGAACCACTCGTCATAACAGCGCTCAACGGCGGCATCCAGGTTTTTAAGCAGCTCAACGCCAGTGGCATCAGACGCCACGGCATAATGGCGATAGGCGGTATCAAAACGGTAGAGGTCTGTTTGGTACGCGTGATAAAGCGCTTCAACGCTCTCGTAATGAAAGCCTTTGGCATGCTGATGACGCAGGCTAAACAGCGCAATCGCCGCCGTCAGTGCGGCGTACAGCTGACGATAGCGCTCGCGGCGGGCATCGTTTTTATGCCGAGATGCCCAATAACCGTCCAGGCGCGCCACAATGATGCTGTCGAACAGCTTCAGGTCGCGGGCATCCGCCGTGGGAATCGCCTGGCAGAGATCGACAATGATCTGCTTCTCCACCACCTCAAACGTCGCCACATGGCTTAGCTGCTCTAACGGCACATCCTGCAGCTTGTCATCAATGCGCTGGGCATCCGCCACCCACCCGGAGATCACATCAAACACGGGGTAAAAGCGCGAGCTATCCCGCCAGCGGGTGAGTAGCGCCCGCGAAGATGCACGCGCATTAACAGAGGGAATGGCCACCTGACGCGCCCAGTCAGGAATATCCGAAATGCTCTCGCAGTAGCCGGTAATCAATAACCGCAGCATCAGTTGGCCGAAGTTCAGCGGCGCTTCACCGTTGAGTTCTGCTTGGCTAGCGGGGTAACCCACCTCAGCCTGCAGGGCGCCCACCAGCGCAGGCACCAAGGCGTACTTCTCGGCCTCGACCAACGCCGCTGGGTTCGTCTCTAACCCTAGCTCGTCGGTTACCGCTTCTTCAGCTAGATGGAACAGCAGCGTAGCAACATCGAGGGACGTTGCCCCGACCACCACAGCCAGCATCGCCAGATCCAGCTCATCTTCACTGAGGGAAGGCGTGACCAAACGCTTCAGGGCCTCAATACGTTTGCGGCTGGCCAAGAACGCCTGCCGCTGCGCCAAGTGCTCGCGCAGTACATGGCGGGTTAGGCCCAGCTCGTTGAAAATCATCGAAACACGGTCGGCGTAGAAGCGACCAGAGTACAGCTTAATATCCAGCAGCCAGTCGTCTTCTGGGGCTGGCTCGGCAGAGGGAAAATAGAGCAGCGTGGGCATTTCCGGCTCCTCTAGCTCCAGGCGTAGCTTCACGCCCAGGGTGGACTCCCCCGCCATATTGATCACCTGAACGCCTTCCAGCGCAAGCTCGCTGAGCGAATCCGCAAAGTGGCCAGGGGCGTCGTACCAGAAGACAATCCGATGGCGGTCGGTGAAGAAGGCGTGTTGTAAGCCCTGCTGGAGTTGGTCGAGCTGCATCTAGCCTCCTTGCCACATAAACGTTAAAACTTGCTGCCAGTCACGCCGCCATCTCATAGATAGCGACGTGTACTTAGACGCTAAAAGACTTAGGATTCAAAATATTATCACGTTCAGATCAGTAAAAGCGGCAGCGCTGCCTAGCCATGCACTGCTCTGCTCTGCTCTGCTCTGCTCTGCTCTGGCACGGGAAAATATACATCAGTCATTTTTTATCAGATTCAGCATATTGGCAGGCGCGATAAAAACGTCCTTTTTACCGACTTTATATTTTTTCAGCAGATGATACTTATCTGATAGCGCTAACAAGTCGGTTCGTGCGGTCTGATAAGCAATCCCATGGGAATTCTGATGGGATTTAATGGTGTACTCCATCCCAGGGTTATCCAACGCATTTTTTAACAGCCCCAGCTGCCGATGGTTGAGCAAACCATTGAGCTTTGATTTCTTGAGGATTTTTTCAGCCTCTCTGTACTCTCCTGCTTTGTCAGTGAGGTAGCGATGCAGATCAGCAATCGATTTTTTGATCACTTCAAGCTGATGAATAATGAAATAAGTAACATCATTACCATCCGTTTCTGTATGCAGGTAGGCCGCCATGTATTGTGCGGGTGCCTGCTTCAGCACCCGAGAGATAGAGATATACTCCATTAGCCAATACCCCTCCTTGGCCATCACCCAATAGAAAAGAGCCCGTGCCGTTCTGCCATTGCCATCCACAAAGGGGTGGTCATACCCAATCATGAAGTGGACAACGATGGCCTTGATAACAGGCGGTATAAAGCTAGCCTCGTTCTCATTTTCCGCATTGACGAAGTCACATAGCTGCTGAATACGGTCATCAAGCTCTTGATAGGATGGCGGCGTATGTAGCAGCTTGTCATCGAGTGAGTACACCCTTATGTCTTCATCTGGCCCTCGAAAAACACCAGCTTTATCAGCATCTTCTGTAGGTAACGTATCTTCTGTCACGATCTTATGTAATTCGCATATCATTGACTTCGTGAGTGTTTCTTCCTTGTATTCACGAATGAAACGCATGGCGTTATAGTTGTTAAGAATCATTTTTTCAGAATGATCTTTGGGTTTTCTTCCCGAACGTAGCATATCCTTGGCCACCTGGCGGGTGGTTGAAGCCCCTTCCAGTTGGCTCGAATTGATGGCTTCTTCAATCAGCGAGTTGATCAGGTAAGTTTGCTTTGTGTGAGGGTCTGAGATTTTACTGTCTGCCTTGATTGCCCCCGTCGCGTTCTCACTGATCCAGAGAATGTCACGCATCACGGTATCCGGTATGCAAAACCGAAAGGGAGCCCCCTGCTTATCCTTAAAAGATAGGTCTCTGGAAATTTTCTCTCGCGCGTTGCGCATGGCCAGCCAGTAAAGCTCGGCATCGTAACCTTTAGGCATGGCCAGATGCCTAAGCTTGTCCCAGTGTAGGTAACGGCCTTTACTGTCCGTCGGCCCAACCGCCTGACCAAAGAGCAACGCCATTTTAGCGACATCGCCACTTTTGAGCAGCTCAAGTAGCTTTTCCTGGGACGGTGGAGAGACAGGCACCTTCATCACATTGCTCCAACTACTAATTTATTAAATATTAGTATATGAGCCACAATAGGAGCTTGCTACTTATTATTTTTCTCTTCACGGCTGCCGTTCAATTTCTAGCGCTGATTCATCCCCGCAGTGAATGAAAAAATACCCTTTGGTGATACGCGATGATGAAAACGTAAACCAACCACGGCCAGATTTCTCATCGCCCTCATCATTACCCGACCAGGTGAAATCGATACGCTTGCCCTCTTCTGAAAGACGGTAGTCGAGCTGACCTTCAACAGCACCGAAGATAAAGTAGCCAAGGCCATTGTCATCGAACCGAAAGTGCCCAGGCTCAATCAAATCGACAAAGTCCTGATCCCAGGTTTCCATCCAGGTGATGCGCCAACGGCCGACGGGGTTGATCATGGCTGCTCCTGACATTGCGCGTTACTGGTTGATTTCATCTGCGAAGATATCACGCTCAATAGCATCCTCAATCGCGGAATCCAGGCGTATAAGCAACGCCTCAAACGACTCGCCAGGTCGTCTAGCTAACATCGCAAGACAATTAGATTCATCACAGGCAGAAGCGCCACAGCGCACCGGCCCTATTCGACCGACGGTGATTTCACCCTCGTTCTCAATCAGTTCTTCGATATTTTTAAGTTTCATCAATACGGCAACCTTTAATTGCTGGCCACAAGCCCGAGCCTATCCAAAACCGGCTGAAGATCGTAAGCCCTAGGAAGCGTTCGAACAATTGAAAACTGCCGTTCCTCGGCCCTTTTTTGGCCAAGCAGCTCATTTAGCGTTGGATTCACTACTTTTTTATAAAACTCTTTCCCATGAACGTGAACCTTCAACTTTTCATCGATTGGTTTCTGCACAACGTCACTCAACCGATCCATATAACGCGCCCAAATATCCTCTGGCTTCAGAAATTGATGCCACTCATGAAGAATTTTCTTTATTTCGTCGTCATCTTCGGCAATATCAACTGCCAGCAGTTTTTCCTTAAAGCCAAGCGAGCGAAGCCCTTCCCATAGTGGGTTCACAACCGACCACAGCACACCATGCCTAACCCACCGATCCAGATCCTCCAGAATTTTATCCTGCAACGCCTGCTGCCCACCGGGAATCTTTGCCTTTTGCTTAGGGGGAAGAGCCGCCCACAGCTCCGAAGGAACAATCAAGTAGTTTTCAAGGCAGTATCTAGGCAGTACAGCGAGGTTTCGCAGCTCGGCTTCAAGCTCCTCGTTTTTTTCGTCGGCCCATTCATCGCGGTCAACCACACCCGCCCAGGTTGGTTCTCGGCGGACTATTTCAAGTACGGCGGACTTCTTCCCCGCCTCCGCTAGCACCCAGCCACGACTCCACTCTGGTGCCAGTTTCTCCAGCATCAGCTCGAATGCTTCCACATCATCGCTTCCTTCGACCACCAATACCTGCCTGCCGCTATTACCAATCTTTTGCTCTTTAATCTCACGGATCTTTTTTTCGATTCCCTTCATGACTAACCTCGTCCGGTTTTGAGTTCAACGCGGGTACCCGAGGTTTCGTACCGCCGCCAAATATCCACAGAGTGCGACGTAATAATTAGCTGAGCGTCAAGCTCCCGTGCCGTTCGCTCCAGCACATCCAGCAACGGATCAACCAATGAAGGGTGAAGGTACAAGTCCGGCTCATCGATCAACACAACGCCACCGGGCTGCAGCCAGCGAAGCATCAAGAAAAGCAGAATCAAGACTTGATGCTCGCCAGCACTTAGCTCATCGATACCATGATGCACACCCCGTTCGCCCTTAATCCGCACTCTTAAACGGCCCTCGCCGGGCTTAATATCGGGATCTATTTCCTTGCCTACCAAAAACTGGTTAAGGCCACGAATCACTTCATGGTACTTGTGCAATTGGGTGGTTTTCAGGTTGATCAGCGAAGCCTCAAGTTGGCCTTTCCAGTCATCCGTTACCACATACTTGGTCAACCACCGCTGAGACATAACATCGGGTAGTGGCTCGGCAATATTTCGCTTGGGCGTCACCCAACGCCGTTCCTCCGCATCCAGATACATCATGTTAGGAGCCGCAATCTTTTCCGATGACAGAATGAGTTTTTTACGCTTTTGCGACCATTCGTCAATCCAGGGCTCTTTAGGTAGATACAGCGACCTTTTAGGCTGCCCCGGCCTGCCGGAACGCTCTACCGCCTCACCCAGCCAAACAACATCCGGCGTTTGAGCTTGTAATTGCTCACACCACGACATAGATCCAAACATCAGGCCCACCCTGATGTCGGGTGTACCGGTTATATCTTCCAGGCCATCGAATATAAGCGCCATGCCCCCCCAGCGCCGGAGCCACTGCTTCGCTTCATGTTTTTGCGGTAACGCCTTGCGCTGATCAAGCCAATACCCAAGCGCAGTCCAAAGCATGGCACAGCCGCGTATCAACGTTGACTTGCCACAACCGTTCGGACCGGTGAGCAAAACCTTGGTCTCGACTTCTTCCGTCCAGTCGTTTTCAAATGAAATCTCGCTATCTACTAGTGGGCCCACTTGGTCGGTGTAGATCGAGCTAATTCTCATAGTAAATGCTCCGGTAGTGCGGTGACCTCTAAGCGAGCTTTTGCTCATAATTATTGTTTCGTTGGGAATAATTCCTTGTTGCCAACCAAACGCACGGGAATTTGTTGCGGCAATGTTATCACTTCAGTGCTTTATTAATCCTGCTGATCAAATCTGACCACTGCCTCCGCTCATCGGTCGTCAAGTCGCTCGCTTCATGGGTGCGAGCCCAGCGCAAAAAAGCCTTGGAGAGTTTGTACTTCGAGAAGTCACTGATCTCAGCCCCGAATATGTCAACGATTGGCCGGGTGGCTTGACGTTCTGCTGTAGCTCCAACATCCCAACCAAGGTCTTCCAGCGCCACCTTCACCAAGGTCTCCCGCAGGAGATCCTCGATCTCGGGCGCGTTGACGCTACCCGAGTATGAGTCTTTTGTGCGGAGGATCTTTTTATTGCCGAGCGCATGGACCAGGATGTCTTGCTCTGCAGCCTGATTGCCAGCCGTATCTGAGTCGAGAAGCGCCGCGACCTTAAGCTTATTAGCATGCAGGATAGTCGCGAAGTACACGACCTTACCCGCCGTGTTCGCCGGCACTATTGCAATACCTTTATTGAGGTCAGCGTCACCCGAGTCCCGCAGGAGAAGTGCGATGGCATCCAGATACCAGTAATCGGTTAACCCCTCAACCACTAGGTTCCGCGTTTGCGAAAAGAGACTTTGCGCGAGGTCATAGCCGAGTGCCTCCTGAAGCGGCAACAACGCTGCAGGATCCCCCGAAGAAAGATCACCGTGAATCTTTGTTCCGGCTTTACGGCTCGTCATGCCGACGACTCGAACCATATCTAGCTCGTCCGGACCGACAAGGAATGGCGAGTGAGTCGTGTAGAGGGTCTGATTTTTTGTGGCCAAGCGTGAGATTGTCTCACGGAAATCACGTTGCTTGAGCCCATGAAGGTGAAGCCCTGGCTCGTCCAGCAACAAAACCGCGTTCTCATGTTTATCAGCGGCCTCCGCAAAGAACACAACAAAGAACGAAACCAGCCACTGGAATCCCTCAGATCGTTGATCTAGCTCAATTTCAACGCCCAGCTCGTCTTCGACAACAACCTTTAGGTACTGACCGTCGGCCTTTATTTTAAGCTTGCTCGCCTCCGCTCGTTCCGGGTCCGGATTCCAAACAGAAACGATTTGCTCCGTAAGATCAACACTCGCCGAATTTAGTTGATAGTCACGAGAGTCTAACTTGTCCTGGTAAGCCTTTAACGCTGCACCATCATTCGGGCCGGGCTTAGCAACATTCCCAAGCTCTGCAAGCTCTTCCGGAGTAAACCCAAGAAGCTTAAGCAGGCATAGGTTTCCATAATCGTACTGCTTATCGTCGAGAACCCCACTCTGAACACGCTGTGCTAGGTGCTCCAAATGGATTCGCGGACGAACACGGAAATAGTTATTGAACAGTACAAACACGGGTAGCCGAGAGTTCAGGTGTTCTAGGACAGAACCACGCTCCTCAACTGCCCGACACGACTGCATAAGACGGTCGTATCTTTTTTCTTCAGTTTCATTTCCTTCCTCGATTAAAGGGAGCGTTTTATCAAGCCAATCTTTGAGCTTGCGGGCATGAACACTGGATAGTCTTGTACCAGGGTTCAAACCATTAGTAAGAGAAGCGAGTTGCTCGCTCGCTGAAGGAGATTCGCCAGACCCACGTTTATCAACGTAAGCTGCAAGTCTGATCAAGTCTTTTGATAGCGAGTCGTAGGTTGGAAGAGCCGGTCCATCCTGAAGTCGATGCCAAGCCTCATTATTGAGTTTTCGACCGTAAACATAGGTGCAATTCTCAAATCCTTCTGGCAGTCCCTCTATGTCAGCTGGCTCAAGTTGGAAGTGGCCTTCTACAACTGTTACGGCAGCTGGATCAATCGAACCACGCCTAATGTCCTTGTTGTAATGAGACCTAGGATAGTCGCGGAGTGGGTCAAACCCATCTACCCCCTTAGGAGCGTTCAGCTTTTGCAGTGCTTGGAGAATGACCGTTTTACCTGCTTCGTTCGGGCCGACCAGAATCGTTTTACCCGCCTCAATCTCAAACTCTCCGGTGTCGATTACACTCCGGTACATTTGGACGCGCGCTTTAACTAACCTCATAGTGCCGTGCTCCTGTCATTTGAGCCAATCCGTAGACGTCCCACTTCACTTGATCACTCACTGCGGGTTCTCCCCCGTCACCGCCTTCACTTCCGCCAACAAATCCCCAAATTTCCCATAGTTCACCTTCACCCCATCATCCAGATCCAGCGAGATACGCTGGTCGGCGTAGTGGCGGAGTTTTTCGTCGAAGGTGTTGAGTTCGGCTTGCTGTTTGTAGAGCTTGCTTAGCTCTTTCTCGATGGCTTTCGCTTCGGCGGCGGAGGTGCTGGCGTCTTTGTCTTGTTCTAGTTTTTCCACGTAACTGGCGAGCTTGGTGGTGAGCGGGATGACGTAGTCGGTGCGCATCTCGGCTAGGGTGCTTTCATTGTAGCGGTGGAGGTAGACCAGGCACTCGAAGGCTTTCTGCTTACCGGAACTGAACAGCCAGTAAATGGGGCGTTTCTTGTAGGTGCGCAGGTGGTCTTTGAAGAACTGGGTGCTTAGGTAGCGGCGGATGGTGTCCAGCGCGGCCTCGCCCCCGTTTTTCTGAGAAGGGGGCTTAATGGCGTGGAGGCAAAGGCTTTCGGCGACGAAGTCGAGGTTTTCTTGCAGAGCGCTGCGGCCATTTGGTAAAGAGTCATCGCCCCACACAGTACGCACGAAATCGCGGAAGCGATTGGTGGCGTCGTCGGGGAACCATTCCTGATCGGTGAGCGGGATGATGGCGTTGTCATCTGGTGCGAAGCTTGGGTCTGGGATCTGGGCGAGGTAGTCGCGGACGGTTTCGCCCTGGCTGGCGAGAATCAGGCCAGGCTTATCCAGCGAGTAGCGGCCCATCATGCAGCCGATGGCGTAGCTGACCAGCTCCTTCAAGGTGTCGCACTGGAGCAGGGTTTCCAGTTCGTCTTCGGAGCGGTTGCTGCCATAGCGGTAATACGGATTACAGGTGAGGCTTACTTCCTCAAGTGCGACTCTAGAATCGAGCTGCTCTGATAGTCCATATGCGCTAATAAGCTCTTTATTATTAAATTCTTCTAACCGCTGCATTGTGCTTATTGAGTCTTGACACATAAGACAAAGTTTTTCATACGATACATTTATTCTTGAGGAGTGACGACAAGCATTTATTAACGATAGCTCTTCAAACTCCCACGAAATCTCATGAGAATTCCAGTCTGATTTTGATATGTGCACAATATCATTAATCACACTATCGTTATTTAACTCCATAAAAGGCATTGAAGCCATATTTCCAGGCTGTATATTTAAAGTTGGATTTATCACTGACATATATAGCCGACCAACTTTACTACATAGAAAAGCAAGCACAGACTTTGCTTTAGATTCGTCAGCAACGGGGCAAAGCCCTGATGCATCGTCATATAAAAAACCAACTTCTGAAATCCTAAAACTCGGGTGATTAGAAGTTATCTTTGACCAAACGATAGCAGGTTTAAATATATACTCAAGATTGTGATTTGTTGAACCACCGCTCCAGCCTAGAGATTCCATATTTAAAAGCTGGAAGCCATCATTTTCCCAGTTAACCACACTGATTTGATTGCCATACCATTGACGAAAATCCCCGCCTTTCTGGTAGGGAAACCATTTCATACGTGATTTTCTAGCGCTTTCTCTTTCAGTGTAAGCAAAACCAATCCCATTGAATGATACCTCAAACCAAGTTCTTACAAAAAAGTCATTATCTCGGGTGCACATCCCCTTACGAGGACTGCTGACTTCCCTAAGAGGAATGGTATTATCCAATGCACTTAGGGCTTGATCTGGCAGCCAATACGCCACCGGACTCCCCGGAATCTTCTTGAAATCATCCGCTTTCGCCTCATATAACCAGCCGCAGTCGCGGTTCTGAATGGCTTCAAGCGTCTTCGGGCCCTGATTTACCGCACCTCGAAAATCCGACAAACGAATATAGCTGCCGGTGTAACTAGCTATGTGGCTTTTGCTAATCGTGAATGTGCAAATCGGCACTGTTGCCCCATCAAAGCCTGAATACTCCAACTGAATCAGGCTGGTGATGACATCTTCTTCAATCAGGCGCTTACGCAGCTGCTCGTAGCTGGAAATAAACATCCAGACAAAGGGCGTCATAAAGCCAAGCTGGCCATGCTCCTTGGCAAAATCTAAATTGCGGACGATATAGGCCGAAAACAGATCCTTTTCGTAACCTTTATAGGCATCTTTTAGGTATTTCTTCACCGCTGGCGTTTGATACTTGCTGCCCATATACGGCGGGTTAGCCACCACGGCGTCATAACCCTGCGCCAAGACCCAAGCTTGCTGCACCATCGGCACCAACCGCTGGGCAGCGGCCTTTTGCATCATATCGCCGCTATTGGTGAGCTTGCTCAGTTCTTCCAGCAGTGCTTTGAGCGGCTCTTCCCATTTATTGGGCACTTCAATCAGCGAGCCGAAGGTTTTGGCAACTTGAAAGCGCTCAATCAAGTCGGCAATCAGCTTGTAAGTGGCGTCGTTGCTGGAAAGGTCTTGCTGTTCGCTGTCAAACAGGCTTTGGGATTGACCCTGGTGCCAGTCGCCGGTCAGGTTCAAATCCCTCCAAAGGGTGTTGGCATCTAGGTGCTGGCTGCTCTGCATGGCCAGCACGTTCATGCGCACGTTGCGGGTGAGAATCCGGCGGTCATCTTCTCGGGCTTTCATCAATAGCGCAAAGCCCGCCAGCTGGGCGGCGCGGTCGTCGATATCTAGGCCGAACAGGTTGTTTTCCAGAATCAGCTTAGGGATGTCGCGTGTGCGGTAGCCACGCTCTTCGTAGATCGCCTTCAGCACGTTGTAGGCTTCCACCAGAATATGGCCGGAGCCACAGGCGGGGTCGAGCACTTTGATGGTTTCAGGGTCGAGGCTGGCCGGGGTGATGGCGTCCAGCTGTGCCTGTACCTCGGGCTCCTGCTCGGCGGGCTCGATGTAGTACGGCATCTCGCCCTTGAGGGGGGAGTCCGGGTAGGTCTGCAGCCACTGGCGGCCCACCGAGTTCTGCACCAGGTACTGGACGATCCAGTTGGGGGTGAACAGCTGGGTGGCGGCCGGGATGTCCTCGCTCTTCACCACCTTGCCAATCACTTGGTCTTTTTTCTCGCTGATGTAGAACTGGTAAAGCCAGCCGATCACTTCCACATCTTGCCAGTCGGCTTCGGGAATGGCCTCGACCAACTCGCGGATGAGGGAATCGGTTTTGGTCAGGTTGTTGGGCAGCAGTAGTTCGCTGGCGTCGTCCAGCGGCTCGAATAGGAACGGCATGGCCTCATGCAGGGCGTGGCACTGGGCCAGCAGCAGCTCGCGGTAGAGGGTTTCATCTTGAGTGCCGTCGAGCTTTAGCTCGCGAACGCGGGCGGTGTCCAGGCTCTTATCAAGGGCCGGCAAGTCCACCTCTAAGCACTCATCCAGAATCTGGAACTGCCCGGCTTCGCCCCCTGCCCCACTCAGCACGCGGCGGCCGTGGTCTAGGTAGCCGTGAATTTCCATATAGCGAATGGCGCACAGGCGGTTGAACCAGCTGTAGGCGGCCTGCTCGATGGCTTGGGTAAAGCCATCGCGCTGCACCCACGCGGCCAGCGCTTCCCGTGCGCCTTTCAGGTGGGCGGGCACGGTGTGGGTTTGGCCATCCTGAGCAGTCATCACCAACACATCGCCCTTTTGTTCTAGGGGGGCAATCACCACACCGCCTTTGCCATCCGGGCTAATGCCCACCCGGGCCGCCTGACGCATCATGGTGTCGATAAAGCGGGCGCGGGCTTTGGGGGCGTATTTTTTGATGTTGGCGGTGTTCATGTTAGATCCTTGAAAGTGTCTTGCAAAAAGCGCTGGCCTTGAGGGGTTAAGCGGTATTGTTGAAGGCGGCTATTGGGCTTTTCGGGCAGCGTCATTTCAATCAGCTGCTGATTCTGCAACCACGTCATTTGCCTTTTCAGCTGCCCCGAAACGCCCTTGTGACCAAGGGACTTGGCAATCTCGGCTTTACCCAGGGGCCGGTCGACCAGGCATTGGAGTATCCTATCGGCCAGACCTGACTCGGGCCGTGACTCGGGCCGTGACTCTAGCCGTGACTCTAGCCGTGACTCTGACTGCACTGACTCAGCCTGGGTCACTGAAGCTGACTGCTGGATAGAAACCGGCGTTGCCAGCCGAATACTCAAACGCACGCGGTTGGCAATTTCTTCAATATGCGGTTCAGGCAGCCCTTGGACTTGGGCTTCCGAGAAAATACGCTTTACGCCACTGCCCCACTGCTCTATCAGGCCAAGCTCACGAAATACACGGGCAATCACTGGGTTGCGAATCATGGAGACGCCGCTTTTCATGTCTTCAATGGTCATGCCGGGCGCTCTTCCATATCCAGCGGATCATCCACGCCTAGCACCGTGCCATCATCGTCAACACCAATAATCAGTTGGCCACCAGCCGTATTGGCAAAGGCGACCAGTGTTTTCATCAGCGGCTTGGGCAATGATAGGTCGCGCTTGAACTCAAGCTGCTTGCCTTCTGGCTCGCTTAGGCGCTGTTCAATGGTCGCGGTGGTCATAGGTGCCTTGTTGACTTTTCATGTTTCTTTCCGCTTCGCTGTCCCGCGTCCTAGGACACGGGACAGCAGTGAGCAATGCGCTCTGGCTGGCAAAAAATCATTCATCCATTCCCTCTTGTAACTGCCGTAAATCTTGCTCAATTTCCTCTACGGTGGGCAGCGAGCCCTTGAGGTTGTCTGGCAAGGTCTCAACCAAGTTGTATTCACTGACGCCCATGGGCTTATTCAGGTCGCGTAGAGCGAACTCAACTTCGATGTTATTTTTATCCCGGCACAGCAGCAAACCAATGGTGGGTTGGTCATCATCGCGTTTGAGCAGGCTGTCCACCGCCGACAGGTAAAAGTTTAACTTGCCCGCGTATTCCGGTATGAAACGCCGATTCTTGAGTTCGATCACTACGTAGCACTTGAGGGTAACGTGGTAAAAAAGCAGGTCGAGATAGTAGTCGTTGCCAGCCACTTCGAGGGGGGTACTGGCGACCGATAAACGCAAAGCCCTTGCCCAATTCCAGTAGAAACTGGGTGATATGCTGGGTGAGCTGACGCTCTACGTCACGCTCGTTATAGGGAGCGGTAAGAGACATAAAGTCGAAGGTATAGGGGTCTTTTAGCGTTTGCTGAGCGAGATCCGACTGGGGGGCAGGCAATGTGCGGGAAAAGTTGCTCACCGCTTTGCCGGTACGCTCATGCAGCCGCGACTTGAGTTGCAGGGCCAGCACGTCACGGCTCCAGCCATGTTCCAGGGTTTGGGTGAGGTAGAAGTCGGCTTCGTTTAGGTCAGCACATTTGCTGAAAATCTGGATGTTATGCCCCCACGGGGTTTGAGCCAGCAAGCCAGCGCGCTCGGCACCCATACCGGCCCAGGGTGTGTCGGCCAATTTGGCAACAGCCTGTTGCCAAATTGCAGGGTCACAGTAAAAACGGAAGAAAGCCCGGCAGTAGCGAAGGTTTTTGGGAGAAAATCCACCTACCTCTGGAAACGCATGGCGTAGGTCGTTGCTGAAAGCATTAATAAAGCCACTGCCCCACTGTGCCTGGGTTTCACGTTCGACAATCTGAGCGCCCAGTTCGTAGTAGAGCGCGATCAGTTCGCTGTTAGCCGCCAGTGCTGCCCGCATACGAGCAGACTGCACACGCTGCTTGATGCTGCTTAGCCAGGCCTGATAATCGGCGCGGGTAGAAAGGCTATGAGTCATGCGGCACTCCTTTAAGCAACGCTGCTGTTTTTGTCAACAAAAATCGTTTGAACACTAACGCACCTGTACCCGTTTGCCCGCTGAAAGTGACCCTTCCAGCTCTTTTCTCAGCTCGTCCATAAACGCATCGACTTCCGCTTGGCTTTCCAGGTACACGCCACTATGCACGCGGCTGAGTACGTCGCTAACACGCACTCTTGCCACGGGTTTGGGGGCATTCACCGCCGCCGGTGCTGTTTCGGTATGCGGGTCGTACGTTTTATCACCTGGTGCCGTTTGTGGGGCTGGCTTGGGGTTCTCTGATGTTGGAGCCGGTGTTGTGGTGTTTCCCGCAGGCGCAGGCGGCTGACGCTTGGCCGCCTCAGCTTGGGCGTGGTGAAGCGCATCCAAACTTTCTTCTTCTAATTCAACGGCAGTTTCGGTTTGCAGCTGGTAGATTTGCGCGACGCTGACCGATTGACTGACCGAGGATTTAAGCTGCTGCAGCGGGTGCAGCAAGCGGTTGCTGAGCTCGGCGGTGCCAATGCCGCTTTTGGCTATTTCAGCGCTCACCTTGGCAATGCGCGTGTCGATACGGGCAATGGCGTGCTGGCGTTTTTCCTCTACCAGGCCGCTGTTGATCTCATCCAGCGTACGTACTAAGCCATCCACCTTGTTGAGCATGGCATAGGGTGCTTCGGCGCGGTAAATGCGCTCACACTCGGCCAGCGCTTGCTGGGCCTGGGTGTTTTTCTCAAGCTCTAGGCGGTTCACCGCAAACCGGTTGAGCGCTTGTTCTAGCTGCTGCCAGGTGGTGAGCTGCTTGGTAAAGAAGTCGTTGAGATCGCGGTAGTCTTCTTCGACATCAAGGAGCGTGTCTTGCTGGCTGGCGACGGTTTTGAAGAAATCGAAGCTGTCGTCCAAGCGCAGTAGGCGCTCCACTTCCCGCAGTGAGCTATCAATGGCGTTGCGACCGGGGAAGTTGCCCACGTCGGTTTTGCTTTTATACGCCTCTAGCTCACGCCGCCAATGGGATAAGCGGTCTACGTAATAGGTAAACAGCTCTTTTTCACTGGTGGGGCCTAGCTGGCCAAACAGCTCTTTGGTGAGGTTGCGGGCTTTGTTTAGCACTGCATCTTCGGTTTGGCGCTTTTTCTGAAGGCGCACTTCACTGCGGCGGCGGGCGTTGTTGAGTAGCTCAAAGGCTTCTTTACCGCTGAGCGCGGGACCAGCGGTGTGGAAGGTTAAGCGCCCAGCGGCATGCAGGCGGCCCAGAATCAGCAGCGTTTCACCTTCTGGCCAGCCGAAAGGTCGGTTGCTAAAGCGCTCAATCAGCGGGTTCAGCGGCACCGGCTCGCCACCGTGCAAGGTGATGTACTGCTCCACCTCTTTCACCGCTTGGGCATTGCCCTCCTCGCCGTCTAAGTTAAGGTTCTGGGTGCCCAGGTCATCAGCGGTTAATACGGCCTGCAGCTCACGCATCGGCTCGGGGCTAAGCACCGTGAGCTGGCTTAGCTTGTTGTAGGTGTTTTCTAGCAGATAGCGGCAGGCCTCATCCAAACGGGTGTTGAGCTGGCCGCGGTTGAGATCGAGCTTTTGCCCGAGCGCGTACACATCGGCATCCAGCAGCATCTCCTCCAAACGCACCCGTAGACGTTTTTTGCGCTCCTGGTTTTCACGGCCACGGTCGGCCAGAATGCGCTCCACGCTGTGATCGTTGGCCGATAGGTTCAGGCGGATAAACTTATCGGTTTTCAGCAGGGTGCGCAGTTCATCGGTAAAGCGCTTGTCGTCGGGCAGTTTAATCAGCACCTGCCCGCCGTTATCGCCGCTTTTGTGAATGCAGCCCGCTTCGCTTAGCTGTACGTATTCCACGTCGAGCGGCGAGACCACCTCTACCCTTAGCTGGCTCTGGTAGCGGCCATCCAGGGTGTGGCCATCCAGGTAGCGGCCAATGCTGTAGTCGGTTTTGTTGACCGGGTAGCGGTATTTATTGCGGTCACGAAACGAGTCTTTGAAGATCAGGCTGGAAAGCTCTTTGTTCTCGTCGCTGCTGGTGACTTCCGTGGCTTTGATCTTACGGGTGATGTCACGCTCTTCATTGGTGAGAAACTGGTATTCATCGCCGTTACGGGTTATCAGGCTCTCTTTTTCCAGCCGTGCCAGGGTCGCTTCCAGCTGCTCACGAATAGCAATACGGTCATCGTCGATTTGGGTCAGTGAGAGCGTTACCAGGTTATCGATCGTACCCTTCACCAGATCCACATAGCGGATCATAAACAGCGTGCGTAGGGTTTCGACATCAAACGCCTCTAACACGGGGTTTTCGCTGGCCTGATCAATGGTGCGCTTCACCGCCGTATCGAGGAAACCTTCTACCGCTGTGTAGAAGCAGTGCATCGGTACCAACGCGCCAATCGTTTTCTCCTGCACGGCTTTGGCAGCCATGTGGAACGCATCGAGCATGGAGCGCTCGCCATAGGCCAAGTGAGCACCCGTCGCCCCTACCTTGCGGATCTCTTCAAAGACTTTTTGCACCAACTGGAAGTGGTACGGCACAAAGGGGTAATTGGCGATAAAGCTTTCTACGCCTTCGATGTTTTTTAGCGTGGGGCCAGAGCGGTCAAAGGTCAGCTGGTTACGCAGAATGGAGCCTTTGGCCTCAAACACGCCTTCCAGCTCCGCGCGTGCCGGGTCGGTTTTCACCAATAGGCGCTTGCGGATCACTTCGTCAGAGTTGGAGCTTGAGAGCGATAAGCGGGTTTTGAAGCGTCCGGCGATTTTGGAAAAATCGTTGGCTTTTGAAGCGGTCATCTCCCCTAGCACGGCATCCATATCCGCCTGGGAGGTGACCACGATCCAGGCACGCCCACCGCAAATGGTGCCCAGGTTTTCGGTGAGCGTTTGCAGAGTCAACATTAAGCGTGTGTCGCTGCCAATGAACTGGCCAACTTCATCCACCATGAACACCATGCGCTGGGTCGCTGACTGCGACTCCAAAAACTCTTTCACCCAGTGGCAGAAGTTCTCTACCGAAACGCTGAAGTTGGTTTCAGATTCCTCAAACCATTTATGCGCCGCTTCAGGAGAGAGATCGAGCGCCGCCCCAATCGCTTGCTCGATATCGTCCTGGTAGAACTGATAGCCATCTCGCTCCTCTTCCCACACCACACCACTGGCCTCGTTAAAGGCCTGCTTAAAACGCTCATACACACCGCGTTTTTCTAGGTGGCGCTCCATATGAGCAATGTGCGGGTAATCAGAGCTAAAGCCTTGGTGCTCGTTAAACACGCGCAGGAAGACGTTGAGGATGGGGTTGCCGTCGTCATTCGAGCTGGCCTTGCTGTCGATGTTAAACAGCACCACGTGGGCAGGTTCACGGACGGCCTTGTTAATGTCTGCCCGGATAGAGCCGTCTACCAGCTTCTGCTCATCAAAAAAATCAGCGGCCCGCTTGGCCTGGCCGTTGGCATCAAACGCTTCTTTATTTTCCAGCAGATAAGAGAGCGTTTTCAAAAAATGCGATTTACCTGAACCAAAGAAGCCACTCACCCAAACGCCCACGCGGTTGGCGATGGAGGGGTCATCCAAAGGGGTGGTATAGGATTCAAAAAAGGCGCGAAAGTGCTTGTCTAGTTCCTTGGTGACGACATACTCATCCAGCTCTTGGTAGATGGTTTCCTGGTCACGCTGGTCGGCTTTGACCACGCCGTTGATTGACCGGCTAAGCGGTTTGAGGAAGAGCTCTTGAATGTGCATATCTGTCCTGTAAATGTTTAAACCCTGGGTGTTTCAGGCTGAGAGGTAAAGCGATATCAAAGACCACTACTCACCAAGCGAACGTAGTACACGGCATGACGTCATCTGTTGCGCTAGGGAACAAGCGCAAACGCACGGTAGTAGTTGTTGCTTTTGATCTGCTTAAACAGCGACATCGTTTGCCCGTCGTAACGGCCTGGGTAGAAAAGTACTAATGGTTTATGGCCAAGCGGCCCATGTAGGGCATTTAACAAGCTGTGCGCACGCACCATGGGCCACAGGCTGCCCACACCGGTGAGCAATACGATATCAGGCTCGTGCGACAAAGAGTGTCGGATGAGGTAAGGGGCGAACTTGTCCATGTGCAGCGGCCCACGTAGTGCTTTAAGCAGTGCCGCATCGCCTTTGCTTTTTTGCATGGCAATGGCTTTATCCAGGAAGCCGCGCTCGGTCAAGTAATCCTTTAGCACTTCCAGCAGATTGACCTGCGCCATTTTGAGGTCAGGGTGCTGGCGTGCCATTAATGAGGGGAGGAAGTTCAGGTAGGCTCGCACCTGGAGTTCATGTTCAGGGGCGTAATCGAAAATCCAGAAGCCCAGTTCATTACCCAACCCCTGGCCCGCTAAAAAATCAGGCCGCGTGATTTTCTCAGCGACTTGGTTCAACCGTGCCCGAAGCTGGTCATCCTCGTGGTGGTTAAAGCCGCTGGGGGGTAGGTACTGATCACTCTGTGACATGCGGATGCGTCCCTGTGTCTAGCATGTTTGATGCAAAGCTTTTTCTAATACAGAAAGCTGATTGGGTAAGACTATGCCGCTAGCCGCCTGCGTTGCAAGGTCTACTTAGTCGTGCTTTGACGTGAGCACGGTTTTTAAGAAAAGAACAAGGTTAAGAAGGCAACATGCACCTTTACCGCAGCCGGCGACAACATGCCTGTAATCGTTCGTGCTGGTAGGTTTCAAGCAAGCTTTTTACTTCTGGCCGCAGCAGCAAGGGCTGTAACTTGCGCGAGCGACTGGACGCCAATATGCTGACTTCCGCCAACATACGATACACCACCTGCCCCATTTTACGCTTCGAGCTATCAGCCCACCCTGCTATTGCTTCATCGCGGTGTGCACGCTCGGCTAAAAATTCATCCCACTGGTAGGCCTGAAGCGACTCTGCGTGGGTTAAGAACGCATCGGCAACGACACTTTCAAGAAACTCCACCAATAGCAGATTACGCGCCATGGCCGCGCAAAAAGACACCTGCGTGGCGAGCTGGTCGTCGCCATCACGCAGCGCTTGCCAAAAAGGTGGCTCCAGCTTCTCTAGACGCTTGCGAATAGCTTGCCCTGCACGTTTAGCGGTGGCGGGACGGTTCTTCTGGAGGCGGTTATCAACGATGACTGCCTGGTACCACTGCTCTTCATCGGCACCAGACAGCAGCAAATCGGCAACGACACGGCTTTCGCGCACCATCAGTCCACCGCCGATCAGGTCAGAGTTGTAGCTGAAAGAAGTCAAAAGGCGCTCATCAAAGTTACTTGCTAGATGGCAAGTTTACACTCAGCAGAGATAATCAATACAGGCCTGTCTTATTGTTTATATTCTTCCAAATTAACCTATAAGGGAATGTAACAACAAATAAGTAGCCAGCAAACTGGGAAAATTAAGAAGATAAGGGACAATACTTAGACAGAAATGGAGGACTTAGACAGAAATGGAGGCGGCCCCAAAAGCCACATCCCGGCACACGCAGCCACCACTACCGTTGCTCCCTTCCGGGCCTGGCGGGGTTTGCAGTTTAGCGTTGCGGGAGGACCTAAGGGGCCACCATAACGGTACACTTTGATGTCTTTAGGTAAGTGTACGGATGCTGATGTGGTGGCTACGCCCTGATTTGAACAGGGGACCCCATCATTATGAGTGATGTGCTCTAACCAGCTGAGCTACGTAGCCTTTCCCTCATCAACGGGTGCAGATTATGCCTATCTTAACTATGAAAGGCAAGCCAAAAACGACTTGCCCATCATTCAATTGCCCTATTACTTATCTAGTGTGCTTATAAGGCTGCTTGGACTGCTGGCAGTGCTTCCTCACCTGCTCGAGTAGTCACCCCTTCGAGCCATGCTGCTAACACATCATCGTTTTCATTGAGGTAACTACGCGCGGCTTCTCGCGGATCCACCCCATCGTCCATAATGGCGCTCATCAATTGGTTTTCCATTTCCAGGGTGAACGTCATATTCTTTAGCAATTCACCGATATTAGGACATGCTTCAACAAACCCTGCCCGAGTATTGGTATGCACGGTTGCGCCCCCCAAGTTGGGACCAAAATAGTCGCCAGCATCAGATAAATACGCCATATCAAAATTAGTATTCATTGGATGCGGTTCCCAGCCTAAAAACACCATCCATTTCTCATTGGGCACCCTCGCGCGCAGTTCAGCCAGCATCCCCGCCTCGCTCGAATCGATGACTTGCCAATCACCTAGCCCATAGGCGTTATCATCAATCATTTGCTCAATCAGCTCGTTACCATCATTACCAGCTTCAATACCGTGTAAACGCTGCTCAAACTGATCAGCATGCTCTGCCAGATCATTAACAGAGGTCACACCCGCATCATAGACGTACTGGGGCACTGCCAGGGTGTACTTAGCTCCCTCAAGGTTGACTACCAAGCGCTCAACCTCGCCGCGCTCGACATAGGGGTCGCTGATAGAGGCCATCGACGGCATCCAGTTGCCTAAGAAGACGTCAAAATCATTATTACTCATGCCCGCATAAGCAATCGGTACCGAGACAGTATCGACGCGCGTTTCGTAACCAAGCGCTTCCAATACCTCACTGGCCAGTGCTGTCGTTGCCGTGATGTCAGTCCAGCCCACTTCAGCAAAGCGAACACTACTGCACTCATTGGCATAGGCAGCTGCCGGTAAACAGGCAGTCAGCAGTAATGTACTTAGGCTTCGTGTATATGTCCGGTTCATATTGATCTTCTCCATTATCGGTTTTATATGAGCACGACTTGTATGCAACATTCGTAAAGAGCAGCCGTAAAGAACAGCCGTAAAGAACAGCCGTAAAAGCGAGAAAACAGCTCAGACTTTTATTGATTGAACGTTCAATAAAAAAATGCCATCATGATCAGGTAATCATGCCTACTCCTAGTTTTCAAGGACAGGAGCCAATGGGCATTCAACGTCAGTAGGAGATAGCTGTGCCTAAGGTGGGAATGGAACCGATACGCCGCCAGCAGTTAATTAAGGCTACCATGGCGGCCATTGATGAAGTTGGTTTAGCAGAAGCAACCGTCATGCGAATCGCCCGTCATGCTGGCGTTTCGGCGGGCATTATTAGTCACTACTTTGGCGGCAAGGATGGCCTGCTGGAAGCAACAATGCGGCAGATCTTGACCGATCTTAGTGACGCCGTTGCAGCACGCCGCCGTGCGTTAGAAGACGACTCCCCCCGTGCGCACATTGGCGCCATCATTGAAGGTAACTTTGATCGCACCCAGGTGACCGGCCCCGCCGCCAAAACATGGCTCGCCTTTTGGGCTAGCAGCATGCACAAGCCCATGCTTCAGCGGCTGCAAAATGTCAACGATCGCCGCCTTTACGCCAATTTATGTCATCAATTTCAGCGCGTCATGCCCCGCGCAGACGCCCGCAATGCCGCCCGCGGCTTGGCCGCAATGATTGATGGTCTATGGCTGCGTGGTGCGCTGACACCAGAAGGGCTCGACGCCGCTGAAGCGAGACATCTTGCGCACACCTATCTCGACCAACTGCTTATTCATCATGGGTGTCAGAACCGTGCATCCACTGCAGAGACACAGTAAGGAGACCAACATGGCCGCTCAAGACATTCAGCCACTTTATATTGATGGTCGCCCGGTAGACGCCACTTCAGGCGAGACATTTACCGTTTCAAACCCCTACGATGGCAGCCTGCTTGCTACGGTTGGCCAGGCAAGCCAAGCTGATGTTGATAGCGCTGTCGAAGCCGCCCAACGCGGACAACGTCAATGGGCTTCGATGACGGGCATGGAACGCTCACGCATTCTGCTGCGCGCTGTTGCACTGTTAAGAGAGCGCAACGATGAGCTTGCCGAGCTGGAAACTCACAATACCGGCAAGCCTATTAGCGAAACCGCCAGTGTCGATATTGTGACGGGTGCCGATGCCTTGGAGTATTACGCAGGCCTTGCCCCCGCTATCGAAGGCAGCCAGATTCCGCTGCGCGATAGTTCCTTTGTGTATACCCGTCGCGAGCCACTCGGCGTCATTGGTGCCATTGGCGCCTGGAACTACCCCATTCAAATCGCCTGCTGGAAAGCCGCACCTGCGTTGGCAGCGGGCAACGCCATTGTCTTCAAACCTAGTGAAGTTACACCGCTAACCGCTATCAAGCTGGCTGAAATCTTCACTGAAGCAGGCCTACCTAACGGTGTTTTCAATGTCGTCCAAGGCGATGGCCGCGTTGGCGCGATGCTGACTGAGCATCCAGGTATCGCCAAGGTATCGTTTACTGGCGAAGTCGGCACGGGCAAAAAAGTAATGGCCGCTGCGGGTGGCTCTACGCTGAAAGATGTCACCATGGAACTAGGCGGTAAATCTCCGCTGATCGTGTTTGCCGATGCTGATTTAGATCGTGCCGCCGATGCCGCTATGATGGCCAACTTCTACTCCAGCGGCCAGATTTGCACCAACGGCACTCGCGTATTCGTGGAGCGCAGCGTCAAAGATGCCTTTGAGGCGAAGCTGGTTGAGCGCGTTCAGCGTATCAAAGCGGGTAACCCGATGGACCCAAGCGTTAACTTCGGCCCGCTAGTAAGTTTTGAACATCAGCAAAAAGTGCTTTCCTATATTGCCTTGGGTAAAGAGCAAGGCGCGCGAGTATTGGCAGGTGGCGATGCGTGGAATAGCGGTGATTGGGCGAAAGGTGCCTGGGCAGCCCCCACCATCTTCACCGATTGCACTGACGATATGCGCATCGTAAGAGAAGAGATTTTTGGCCCAGTAATGTCCGTACTCGCCTTTGAAGACGAAGACGATGTTATTCGTCGCGCCAATGACACTAAGTACGGCCTGGCGGCGGGTGTGTTCAGCGAAAGCTTAAGCCGTGCTCACCGAGTTATTCATCAGTTGGAAGCCGGCATTTGCTGGATCAACACCTGGGGCGAGTCACCTTCTGAAATGCCGGTAGGTGGCTACAAAGAGTCCGGCATCGGCCGCGAGAACGGTGTCGAGACGCTCAATCACTACACCCAGACCAAGTCAGTACAGATCGAGATGGGGCCATTTGAGTCGGTGTTTTAGGCGAAGTAATGGACGTTCCCGGTAGGTATATCGAAGAGAAACATCCCTTTTATACCTACCGGCTAATTCCCCATCATTCGGCTCTTACAAGGTAAAAGCATGTCTCAACCACGCGAATTTGATTACATCATTATCGGTGCAGGCTCGGCCGGCAATGTACTGGCTACCCGCCTCACCGAAGACAGTGACGTCAGCGTTTTGCTGCTTGAAGCAGGCGGCCCTGATTACCGTTTCGATTTTCGCACCCAAATGCCCGCCGCGCTGGCCTACCCGCTACAAGGCAAACGCTATAACTGGGCATTTGAAACCGACCCCGAACCCTATATGGATGGCCGTCGCATGGAGTGCGGCCGTGGCAAAGGCCTGGGCGGCTCTTCACTGATCAACGGCATGTGCTATATCCGCGGCAACGCCCTGGATTACGATAACTGGGCCAAGCAACCCGGCTTAGAGGAGTGGGATTACCTCAGTTGCCTGCCCTATTTCAAAAAATGCGAAACCCGCGATATTGGCCCTAATGAGTACCACGGCGGCGACGGCCCGGTTAGCGTGACCACGCCGAAAGCTGGCAATAACCCGCTTTACCGCACGTTTATCGAAGCGGGGAAGCAAGCGGGCTATCCAGAAACCGAGGATGTTAACGGCTACCAGCAAGAGGGCTTTGGCCCCATGGACCGCTTCGTCACACCCAAGGGGCGCCGTGCGTCGACGGCACGCGGTTACCTGGACACTGCCAAACAGCGCAGCAACCTGACCATTGAAACCCACGCAGTCACCGATGTGATTGAATTTGACGGCAAACGTGCCGTTGGCGTGTGTTACGAGCAGAAAGGTCAGCCATACCAGGCCCGCGCTCGTCGGGAAGTGCTGTTGTGTGGCGGTGCCATTGCCTCACCACAGATTCTTCAGCGCTCTGGCGTAGGCAACCCCGAATGGCTTCGGGAATTAGGCATTTCAGTCATCCATGAGCTACCCGGCGTAGGCGAGAATCTCCAGGACCACCTTGAGATGTACATTCAGTACGAATGCAAAGAGCCTATTTCGCTGTATCCGGCGCTGAAATGGTACAACCAGCCGAAAATTGGTGCCGAGTGGTTATTTAAAGGCACTGGCGTTGGCGCCAGCAACCAGTTTGAATCCTGCGGATTTATTCGTAGCAATGATGCGGAAGAGTGGCCAAATCTGCAGTACCACTTCCTGCCCATCGCGATCAGTTACAACGGTAAAAGCGCCGTCCAAGCACATGGCTTCCAGGCCCACGTTGGCTCGATGCGTTCGGAAAGCCGTGGACGAATTCGCTTAACCTCGAAAGACCCACACGCGGCACCCAGTATCTTGTTTAACTACATGGCCAAAGAGAAAGATTGGCAAGAGTTCCGCGATGCGATTCGCTTAACCCGCGATATCATCGCGCAACCAGCGTTTGATAAGTACCGTGGCCGTGAAATTTCCCCTGGCCCTAGCGTACAAAGTGATGAAGAGCTCGATAACTTTGTCAAGCAACACGCTGAAACGGCTTATCACCCGTGTGGCAGTTGCCGCATGGGCGAAGGTGAGATGGCAGTGACCGATAGCCAAGGCCGCGTACATGGGCTCGAAGGCCTGCGCGTCGTCGACGCCTCGCTGTTCCCGGTGATCCCTACCGGCAACCTAAACGCGCCGACTATTATGCTGGCGGAGAAAATTGCTGATCGCATCCGTGGACGTGAACCCTTGCCACGCGCCAAGGTGGATTATTACGTCGCTCACGACACGCCCGCTAAACAGGCTTCGTAACGCACTGACACGGTATGCAACACGCTAAACGCCATGGCTATTCGCCATGGCGTTTTTTTATGACCTATTTACGCTACAGTAAAGAGACTATAGCGAATGTATAAGAGTGAAATGCTTGCACTGATATAGGTGACTCTGACAATATTCAAACATACGTTTAAATACATCCACAATTAACCACCCACGGAGAAACATCCATGCTCACCTTACTACTCATTGCGCTTGCCGTTGCAGGCTTGCTCGTGGTGATGCGCCGCGAAGCAGGCGCTACGCCAGCACTCGCCCTGCTTGGCGTACTGGGCTTAGTAGGCTTAGTGCTTGGCGCAAGCGTTATTGGCACGCTGCTATTAATTGCGGCTGCCGCCGTTGCCATTGCTGGTCTACCAGCATTGCGCAGCAAGTGGCTAACACCGCGCATTTTCGCCATCTTCAAAAAGGTAGCGCCGAAAGTGTCCGATACCGAGCGCACGGCATTAGAAGCAGGCAGCGTCTCCTGGGATGGTGAGCTTTTCTCAGGCAACCCCCAATGGGAGTCGTTACTTAACTATAAAGACGACGGGCTGAGCGAAGCAGAACAAGCATTCTTGGATAACCAGTGTGCAACAGCAGCTGGCATGTGTAACGCCTGGGATATCGCCCAAGAACGCGCTGACCTCCCCCAACAACTGTGGGATTACCTAAAGAAAGAAGGCTTCTTCGGCATGATTATTCCGAAGGAGTACGGCGGCCTCGGATTCTCAGCTAAAGCCCAGTCCATGGTACTGCAGAAGCTCTCCGCCAATGAGACGCTGATGGTCACCGTTGGCGTACCAAACTCACTCGGCCCAGGCGAACTGCTGCTTAAATACGGCACTCAACAACAGAAAGACCACTACTTGCCCCGTCTTGCTGATGGTCGCGAAATCCCCTGCTTCGGCCTAACCGGCCCGCGTGCAGGCTCTGATGCCACGTCGTTACCGGATACAGGCGTTGTCTGTAAGCAAGTTATCAATGGCGAAGAAGTGCTTGGTTTACGCCTTAATTTCGAAAAACGCTGGATTACCCTGGCTCCCATCGCCACCGTGGTAGGTCTAGCCTTCCGTCTTTTTGATCCAGAAAAATTGCTCGGTGACGAAGAAGACCGCGGTATTACTCTTGCTCTCGTTCCCCGGGATACTCAGGGCATGGATATCGGTCGCCGTCACCATCCTATCGGCAGCCCGTTTATGAACGGTCCGATTAAAGGTAACGACGTGTTTGTGCCGCTGGATACCATTATTGGCGGCCCAGACATGATCGGCCAAGGCTGGCGCATGCTGGTCGAGTGCCTCTCGATTGGACGTTGCATTACCTTGCCTTCTGGTGCTACCGGTACCGCCCGCTACGCGCTAGGCTGGAGCGGTGGCTTTACCCGCGTACGTCGTCAGTTCAACGTACCCGTCGCTGAAATGGAAGGCGTACAGGAGCCGTTAGCACGTATGGCTTCGCTGGCTTACATCTCTGCTGCTACGGTCTACCAAACCGCCAACCTGATCGACCATGGCGAAAAACCCGCCGTTCCTTCAGCCATATTGAAGAGCCAGCTAACCGAGTTCCAGCGTGTGCTGCTTAGCGACGCAATGGATGTTCACGGCGGTAAAGCCGTTACCCTTGGTCCACGTAACTATCTAGGCATTGGCTACAGTGCTAACCCGGTGGCCATCACCGTGGAAGGCGCCAACATTATGACTCGCAACCTGATGATCTTTGGTCAAGGTGCGATTCGCTGCCATCCCTATGTACTGGACGAGCTAGCCGCTAAAGATGCCAACGACGTTAAAGCCTTCGACAAAGCCTTCTTTGGCCACGCAGGGCTGATTTTCGGCAATGCTGCTCGTGCCTTTACGCTTGGGTTTGGCTTGGGCAAAGCCAATGTACCTTTTAGTGGCCCTGCGGCTATCTACGCCCAGGATATTGCACGCATTTCAGCAGGCTTTGGCCTATGTGCCGACGCCGCCATGGCCAGCCTTGGCTCGGAACTCAAGAAGCGCGAAATGCTCTCAGCACGCTTGGGTGATGTTCTGTCTAATCTGTATCTAGCTTCCATGGTACTGAAACAGTGGCACACCGGTGACCAAGTAGAGGGTGAAGAAGCGCTGCTGCACTACAGCCTGAGGTTCCTGCTAAACCGTGCCGAACAGGCGTTCGTTGAAATTTTCGACAACCTACCGAACCGCGCGCTAGGCAAAGTATTGAAAGTCGTTGTAATGCCAACCGGCCGCCGCTGGAATAAACCGCATGACGACTTGGCTCGCGATATCGCACAGCGGGTATCCACACATAGCGCCCTGCGCAGCAAGCTACTTTCCAATACCTGGGATAAAGATGATGGCGCAGAGTCTAACCCGCTGGCGCGCTATAACGCGCTGCTGGTGGACTATGACCGCGCCGAAACGCTCTATCGCACGGTGAATAAAGCCTATGCCAAAGGTGAGCTGCCACAAACGGCACTACATCCTGAAGCACGCATTGAGGCCGCACTGGACAAAGGCATTATCCAAGAAGACGACGCGCAGTTTATGCGCACTTTCGAGGCGGAAGTACTCGAGATGCTAACGGTTGATGACTTCGCCTATGACGCGTTTGCCAATGATAAATCGACCTTGATTAATCACAATGCAGCACCTGTGGCCACGCCACAGCAAGAAGAAACCAGCGTTAAATAGTCCTATCTCGCTTTAACTAGCCCTGTAACCGGCCTCTTCAGGCCGGTTTTTTTACGCACATCTTCAAAAACGAAACAAACGAACATTCATTTATCTTCATCAGCGGTCGCCTTGCTGCGCTAAACGCGCCGTTTTACTGCTAATCTCTCACAAAAACAGCGGCTATTAGATACTCTCAATCGCAGAAGCGGCAAGGATGTACGCCTAAAAGCGAATACCAACGGCTACAAAAGTCGTTGCAAGTTCGCAAATGATCAACTAGCCTTTCGTTATTGAAAATAAAGTGAATAAAAATCCGCTTGATGGTTGACTGACAATAAAGTGCAAACAGCCCAGGCTAACATCTCGAATAAGTGAGTATTGCTTCACTTTTATCAATAGCGATCAACGCAAGACCTCTACCAATAACATCACTCTATAACAATGACGTTAGCGAGATCGGCATGTCCTTACATCTGCAAAATATCGACCACATTGTCGGTGGTGAATCCCATATCAGTGGGGTGAACCTCGAGCTGGAGCCGGGATCATTCAATGTGCTGCTAGGGCGAACCCTGGCAGGTAAAACAACGCTCATGCGGTTAATGGCGGGGTTGGAGCAACCTACCCGGGGGCGGATCTACATGGATGGCAAGGATGTCACGGGCGTATCCGTCCGCAAACGCAATGTCTCCATGGTCTATCAGCAGTTCATCAATTACCCAAGCCTTAACGTTTACGACAATATCGCGTCGCCACTGAAATTGGCTAGGGCATCCAAGCAGGAAATCGACAAGCGTGTCCGCGAAACCGCCGCCATGCTGGGGATTGACCACTTGCTGGACCGCTTGCCGCTGGAGCTTTCAGGCGGGCAACAGCAGCGTACCGCCATGGGCCGCGCTTTGGTTAAGGATGCGGACCTGATCCTGTTTGATGAACCGTTGGTCAATCTTGACTACAAACTGCGTGAAGCGTTGCGCGATGAACTTCGCGGGCTATTTAAGGCGCGAAACTGCATTGCCGTTTATGCCACCACCGAGCCCAACGAAGCGCTAGCATTAGGCGGCAACACTGCCGTATTGCATGAAGGCAAGCTGCTGCAATATGGCCCAACCGAGCAAATTTATCGCGAGCCTAACGGTATCCTGAGCGCCGAGATGTTTTCAGAACCGCCTATCAATATTGTGCCGGGACATCTTACTGCCAATGAAATCACCTTCGACCAGGATATCCATTTCCCCTGCGATGCGGCGCTGCGCAACCTACCTGCGGGAGCTTACCGATTCGGAGTCCGTGCTTCTCACGTCAGCCTACAGCCGAATGCAGCGGATGATTTAGAGCTTGAAGTTGAGGTTGAAGTGGCTGAAATCAGCGGCTCGGAAACCTTCCTCCACGTGCGACACAGCTTATTTCCTTTAGTACTCCATTTGCTTGGCATCCATACCCCTAAAGTCAATCAGCGCATAAAGATCTACTTCCCTACCCACAAGCTGTTTGTCTTCGACCAGCAGGGTTCTATTGTTCATACGCCGGAAACACGGGGAGTGAATCAGCATGGCTGAGATCATATTAAAGGCTCTCGCGCATACTTATAGCGCCAACCCGAAATCACCTGAAGATTACGCCATTCGCCAGATGGAGCATATCTGGCACCAAGGCGGCGCCTATGCCCTGCTGGGGCCATCAGGGTGTGGCAAATCCACCCTGCTGAACATTATTTCCGGGCTGCTCGAACCTTCCGAAGGGGACGTGCTGTTTGATGGCCAGCGTGTTAACGAGCTGCCGCCTGAGGAGCGCAATATCGCTCAGGTTTTTCAGTTTCCGGTGATTTACGACACCATGACGGTGTTTGATAACCTCGCCTTTCCATTGCGTAACATCAACATTCCAGGCCACCGCATCACGCCAAAGGTAGAGGAAGTTGCGGAGATTCTAGAGTTAACCCCTCTGCTAAAGCGTAAAGCCAAAGGGCTAACCGCTGATGAGAAACAGAAGGTTTCCATGGGCCGCGGCTTGGTGCGCGATGATGTCTCGGCCATTCTGTTTGACGAGCCGTTAACGGTTATCGATCCACAGCTCAAGTGGAAATTGCGCCGCAAGCTGAAGGAGATTCACCAGCGCTTCAATATCACCATGATTTACGTCACCCATGACCAGCTGGAAGCGGCAACGTTTGCCGACAAAATCGCTGTGATGTATGAAGGTCAGGTGGTTCAGTTCGGCACTCCTCAAGAACTCTTTGAAACTCCCGCGCATACCTTTGTTGGCTATTTTATTGGCAGTCCCGGTATGAACATTCTGGATGTACGCCACCATGCGGGAGAAGTCATCTTTGCTGATACACCGCTCCCCGTCCCACAGGCGTTTATTGATGCCGTTGCCAATGCCAACAGTTCGAATATAAAAATCGGCATTCGTCCCGAGTTTGTAACCGTGCATGCCAGCAAACGTGAAGGCGCCCTGCCCGCCCGTAAACGGCAGGTGCAAGATCTGGGCACTTACTCAATTGTTACCTTTGAGCTAGGTGGAGAGACGTTCAAGGCACGCTTGCCGGAAGGTCATCCTGAATTCGCAGACGATATTTATCTCACCTTTGACCACGATCAGTTAGGGCTGTTTGTGGACGAATATCGGGTGGAGGTTACCGCATGAATAATAAAGTCTATAACAACCGCGCTTGGCTATTAGTTCTACCAATGCTGGTGCTCGTGGCATTTTCCGCCATCATCCCCTTAATGACAGTGGTCAACTACTCGGTACAGGACGTGCTAGGTCCCAACGCCAGCTTCTTTACCGGCACCGAGTGGTTTCGCACTATGCTCAACGACTCGGAGCTGCAAGCGGCATTTGGTCGGCAAATACTATTTTCATTGATTATTTTGGCTATCCAGATCCCGTTGGGGATAGGAATAGCGCTGATTATGCCAAAGCAGGGCTGGCAGGCGTCCGCCGTACTAATTCTGATCACCCTGCCCCTGCTCATTCCTTGGAACGTCGTTGGCAGTATCTGGCAAATCTTTACCCGTGGCGATATTGGGCTAATGGGCTGGGGGCTGCGCGAGCTGGGTATTAATTACAATATTACCCGTAATGCCGGTGACGCCTGGGCGACCATTATTTTAATGGATGTTTGGCACTGGACGCCGCTTGTCGCAATGCTTTGCTATAGCGGGCTGCGTTCTATTCCAGAAGCCTACTACCAAGCGGCCAGGATTGACCGTGCTTCTAAATGGGCAGTGTTTCGCTATATTCAGCTACCGAAGCTAACCAACGTTCTGGTCATCGCCGTGCTGCTGCGCTTCATGCACTCCTTCATGATCTACGCCGAGCCCTTTGTGTTAACCGGAGGTGGGCCTGGTAGCTCAACCACCTTCCTAACCCAATCGCTTGCCACTATGGCTATCGGCCAGCAGGATCTAGGGCCTTCTGCCGCCTTCTCGATCATCTACTTCCTCGTCATTCTGCTAGTCAGCTGGGTGTTCTATACCACCATCATGCATCTGCAGAAAGACAAGAATTCACAGGGAGGCGTGTAAGATGTCTTACCAACTCGAAAACACCCAGCAGGGTGAAAAATACAACACTATTTTCAGTAAGGTGCCAGCAGCTGAGCGACGCAAGCGCCACTCACGCTCTCGGCTGAGAAAGCGGCTTCTGCTTGGCACTTATATCGTGCTGCTGATACTGCCCCTTTATTGGCTGCTCAATATGTCGCTGCAAACAAACAGCGAAATTCTCGGGTCGATGACGCTGTGGCCGCAGAACCTGACCTTTGATAACTACATCGGCATCTTCACTAACCCAAGCTGGTACATGGGGTACGTCAACTCCATCATGTATGTGGTGATGAATATGATCATCACCATGTTAGTGGCACTTCCGGCTGCCTATGCCTTCAGTCGTTACAAGTTCATCGGTGATAAGCACCTGTTCTTCTGGCTATTAACCAACTTGATGGCGCCACCCGCAGTGTTTTTGCTGCCCTACTTCCAGCTTTATTACTCGGTCGGCTTATTCGATACGCACATCGCCGTCGCGCTAGCCCACTGCCTATTCAATATTCCGCTGGCCATCTGGATTCTGGAAGGCTTTATGAGCAGCGTGCCTAAGGAAATCGACGAAACCGCCTATATCGACGGCTACAGCTTTCCCAAGTTCTTCATCAAGATCTTCATTCCCATGATCAGCTCTGGCATTGGCGTGGTGCTTTTCTTTCTGTTCATGTTTTCCTGGGTTGAACTGCTGCTGGCACGCACACTGACGTCTACAAACGCACAGCCGATCGGCATGATCATGACCAGAACCTCGACAGCATCAGGTATCGATTGGGGCACCCTCGCTGCCGCCGGTATGTTGACCATTGTTCCCGGCATTCTGGTGGTTTACTTCGTACGCAACCATATCGCCAAGGGCTTTGCCCTGGGCCGCACCTGAGTAGGAGGAAACCTTATGTCCTGGATGGTATGGACTTTACCAACGGCTATTTTCTTTTCTTCCATTGCGGCCATGCTCGCTGGCATGACGATCTGGGAACTGCGCTCGCCAAGCATTGAAAGAAAGGGATTTTTGCCCATTAGTACCACCCGTGGTGATCGGCTGTTTATCGGCTTGCTGTCTGCCGCGTTTATTCACTTGGGTTTCATTGGGTTCACGTCACTTTCAATTTGGATTGCACTAGCACTTTCAGCGGTATGGCTGCTGGTGTTAATGCGCTGGGGTTAGCCAACAGTCATTCCAGGAAAGCCCTGGCGTTAAGTACGGCAGTATCAAGGACGCTCAAAAGATCAGGGAAGAGCACAACAAAACGAGGTCAACATGCGCAACAACAAGTTCAAACTTACCACCCTCGCCGCCAGCCTCATGCTCGCATCGGGGACACTGATGGCAGACGATCACGATGCGCGGGCAATCGCGGAGCGCTTGGTCGACGAACACTTCCAAAACTCTACCTTGAGTCGTGAAGAGCAAATCGAAGAACTTCTGTGGTTTGCAAAAGCAGCTGAGCCTTTCCGCGGCATGGATATTCAAACTGTCGCAGAAGGCTTGACCACTCACGTCTATGAAAGTGAAGTGCTGGCAGAAGCATTCAGTGAGTTAACCGGTATCAACCTTACTCATAATATTATTGGCGAAGGCGACGTCGTTGATACGATGCAAAATCAGATGCAATCAGGTAATAGCATCTACGACGGTTTTGTCAATGACACCGACTCTATTGGCACGCACATTCGTTACGGCACCACCATTAACCTTACCGAGGCGATGGAAAACGAATGGGCTGACTACACTCTTCCTACGCTGGACCTAGACGACTTCATCGGCTTGCAGTACGGCACCGGCCCGGACGGCAACCTCTATCAGCTCCCCACCCAGCAGTTCGCCAACCTCTATTGGTTCCGCTATGACTGGTTCCAGCGTGAAGACCTGCAGGCGCAGTTCCGTGAGATTTACGGCTATGACCTAGGCGTGCCCACCAACTGGACCGCCTACGAAGATATCGCCGAGTTCTTCAGTAAGCATGTTGGTGAAATCGACGGTACTACCGTCTATGGCCACATGGACTACGGCCGTCGTGATCCGTCGCTGGGCTGGCGTTTCCATGACTCCTGGCTTTCAATGGCCGGTATGGGCAGCCCGGGCGTGCCATCAGGCAATCCGGTCGACGACTGGGGCATTCGCGTTAACGAAGATAGCCAGCCGGTAGGTGCCAGCGTTAGTCGTGGCGGTGCAACCAACTCGCCAGCGTCTGTCTTTGCCATGCAAAAAGCCGTTGATTGGCTACGTGACTTCGCACCGCCTGAAGCACAGGGCATGACCTTTGGGGAAGCAGGTCCTGTGCCTGCCCAAGGTCATATTGCTCAGCAAATTTTCTGGTACACCGCCTTCACAGCAGACATGACCGACCCTGCGGTGGCTGTAACCGACGATGAAGGTAACCCACTTTGGCGTATGGCACCTTCCCCTACCGGCCCTTACTGGGAAGAAGGTATGAAAGTCGGCTATCAGGACGTAGGGGCATGGACGTTCTTTGACTCCACTCCAGAGGACCGCCGCACCGCTGCGTGGCTATTTGCCCAGTTTACGGTAGCCAAAACGACCTCTCTTGAAAAACTGATTGCTGGCCTAACGCCGATTCGTGAATCTGACATTTTCTCTGAGCAGATGACCGAAATGGCACCTAAGCTTGGTGGTTTGGTTGAGTTCTACCGCAGCCCCAACGAATCCAACTGGACGCCTACCGGCACCAACGTACCCGATTATCCACGCATGGCTCCGCTGTGGTGGCAAAACCTAGCGCCGGTAATGAGCGGTGAAGTTACCCCTCAAGAGGGCTTGGATAAGCTAGCGGCAGATATGGATAACACCATGCATCGTTTAGCTCGCGCAAACGTCTTCGATAGCTACGCCCCGGTGCTGAACGAAGAGCGCGACCCGCAATACTGGCTGGATCAAGAAGGCTCTCCTAAGCAAAAGCTTGATGATGAAATGCCCCAAGGAACGACCGTTCCTTACGATGAAATGATGGAAGCCTGGATGGAGGCGGGTACCCGCTAATCCAGTTAGGGCGGGCTTCGGCCCGCCCTATCAAGGCTCAAAACTAGGTTTCATCAGCGGCGAGCAAATAACAGCAGGGCTCGCTGGTCTACATAGGCTTATTGCTTTGTTGTCATGTTGAAACCGCTACCTAAACACGGGGCTTTTTCTTTGTTAATTGGAACCGCTATGAAACTGCGTAACCGGAATATCGAGAAATTGCACACTGACGACTTTGACGCATTAATCATCGGTGGCGGCATTAACGGCGCAGCAACAGCAGCCGCGCTTGCAGGCAAAGGTGCTAAAGTCGCCTTAATAGACCGCGGTGATTTTGCGGGAAGCACCAGTATGCACTCCTCCAACTTAGTTTGGGGAGGCATTAAGTATATGGAAAGCAAGGATTTTGCACTAGTACGCAAACTGTGCAAAAGCCGTAATCACTTGATTAAAAGTTACCCTTCTACCGTTCAGGAAATTCGCTTTCTTACTACTATCAGTAAAGGTTTCCGCCACTCCCCTTGGTATTTATGGGCAGGCACCTGGCTCTACTGGCTAATGGGAAACGGGTTTACTAAGCGGCCCCGTCTACTATCTCCTAAGAACATTAAGCAAGAAGAACCCATTATTGATACCGCAGGCTCAGTCGGTGGGTTTGAATACTCAGACGCCTACTTACACGATAACGATGCCCGATTTGTATTTAATTTTGTTCGCCATTCGCTTAACTATGGGGCAATTGCAGCTAATTATGTTGAGTCGCTTGGTGCTGAGCGCGAAGGTCAGCACTGGGTAACGAAAGCACGCAATGTTATGGATGGCAGCACGTTCAATATCCGCTCCAAGGTATTAATTAATGCGGCTGGCCCCTGGGTAGACCAGCACAACGCACTTACCGGCGAGAAGACCACCCATCAACATCTTTACTCAAAAGGCATCCATCTGATTGTTCCGCAATTGACGGAAACTAAACGGGTACTGGCGTTTTTTGCCGACGATGGACGGCTGTTTTTTGTCATCCCCATGGGGAATCGCACCTGTATCGGCACGACCGATACACATATGGAACATCCAGAGGTCGATGTTACCGCTGAAGATATTGAGTTTGTATTGGAAAATATCAATAAGCGCCTAACGTTAGAAAAGCCGCTTAGCCAAGACGACATTATCTCAACGCGCTGCGGCGTTCGACCGCTGGCCATTAAAGCAGATCAGAGTAGCGGCGATCGCGATTTCCTTCAGCTGTCGCGTAAACATGTCATCGATACCAATGCGGATAGCGCGCATATTAGTATTTTTGGGGGCAAATTAACCGACTGCTTGAATGTCGGTGATGAAATCGCAGAAGAAGTGGTCCGCCTCGGTGTCAATCTCAGCGATATCAACTATCGCTGGTACGGCGAGCCGCCAGAGCCTGTTAAACAGCAGTTTATGGATCAAGCAAAACGGATGGATCTAGATGCAATGACCGCACCAACGTCTACAGAGCCGCTCTCTTCCCGGCTGTGGCGACGTTATGCAGAGCAGGCCATGCAAATGCTAGAAAAGATTCGTCAAGACCCCGCAGAAGCCGAGATTCTCATTGAAGGTACCGAATATATTCGCTGCGAACTAGAGCATGCCCGAGACCACGAAATGATTACGCAGCTAGAGGACTTCCTACGGCGAAGAGCCAAAGTGTCACTAGTTGTTCACCATGAACAGCTGCGCCACTCTAAGGGGCTGAAAGAAGCTTGTCGGGTCCTCTTTGGAGACCAAGCGGAAGAGCGTTTTGCTACCTACTTTGCTGAAAACCGTGACACCTCGCAGCCCTTTGTGGCACCAGTAGAGCCACAGAACACTCACTGATTAACCATCAACAAGATTAAAAAGCCGCTATCATCGATAGCGGCTTTTGCCTATTGAAAGTCAATAAACGCTTGTTAATTACAACGCACGCGATTCACAGCATCTAACCACCCCTGGTACAACGCTTCCCGAGTCGATTCTGGCATTTCAGGGGTGAAGCTCTTTTCGCAACGCCAGAGCTGCTCAATCTCTTCAAGCGTGTCATACCAGCCCAAACGTAAGCCTGCCAAATAAGCGGCTCCAAGCGCTGTTGTTTCAAGAATAGTCGGCCTATCCACCTGAACATCGAGCATATCGGCTAAAAACTGCATCACCCAGCTGTTTTTCACCATGCCACCATCGACACGTAGGTTGCCAGGCGTGGCTTCCATATCGTCGTTCATACAGTGCTGAAGATCACGGGTCTGATAACACACTGCCTGAAGCCCCGCCGCAACGATTTCAGCGATACCGGTATCCCGAGTGAGGCCAAAAATGGCCCCTCGCGCTTTAGGGTCCCAATGGGGCGCGCCCAAGCCAGTAAAGGCCGGCACCAAGTAAACGCTATGTCCGCTGCGGGTTTCTTTGGCAAGCGCTTCTGTTTCTGATGCATCCGCAAACAGGTTCAAGCCATCGCGTAGCCACTGCACAGTCGCCCCAGCAACGAAAATACTACCTTCCACCGCATAAGTCGGCTTGCCATTAATTCGGTAACCAATGGTGGTTAACAGGCGATTTCGTGATACCGAGGGTGTATCCCCGGTGTTTACGATCATAAAACAGCCGGTGCCATAAGTGCTTTTACCCATTCCTGGCTGAAAACACGCTTGCCCTACTAGCGCGGCCTGCTGATCCCCGGCCACACCTGCAATAGGAATGGGCGCTCCTAACCACTGCGCATCAGTGGTGCCAAAATCATCGCTGGAGTCTTTTACTTCGGGCAGCATGTTGGCAGGAACGTTAAACAACGCTAACAGCTCATCATCCCATGTTTGATTATGGATATTAAAAATGGCTGTTCGCGATGCGTTGGTGGCATCAGTGACGTGTTGCTTACCATTCGTTAATCGCCAAATCAAAAAGGTATCGATAGTGCCAAAGAGTAGCTCACCACGCTGCGCACGCTCGCGGGCCCCTGCTACATTATCGAGTATCCAGGCGAGCTTGGTGGCAGAAAAATAGGGGTCTATTAAGAGGCCTGTCTTCGCCTGCACTGCCTCAGTGTGGCCTTGATCGCGGAGTATTTGACAAAGTTCAGAGGTCCGCCGATCCTGCCAGACAATCGCATTATAGAGCGGCTTCCCCGTCTCTTTATCCCACACCACCGTGGTTTCACGCTGGTTAGTGATGCCAATTCCATCAATTTGCTCTGGTGAAACATTTGCCTTTGCTAATACTTCACGACAGGTGGCGAGGACAGTCTCCCAAATATTTTCGGGATCATGCTCTATCCACCCATCTTGAGGGAAGTGCTGAGGAAATTCCTGTTGGGCAACCGCCTCTATTTGGCCTTGACGGTCAAATAAAATGGCGCGCGAGCTGGTCGTACCTTGATCGATGGCGAGAATAAAGGAGGACATATCACGTTCACTTTGTTGTAGGTTCTTTCGGTTTTGTGTGTTTTGTTTCGCTTTATTATCATTCAAGGCTACTCTAGCCGCCCCAAATGCTCAAGTATGAAACTATACTCCTTCACTCTTAGACTCGTCGGTGGTCATATTCTGCCTGAGCTAACATATCATGCTTAAGCGATATGCAATGCGACACTGTGTTGTGACAGCAGCTGCAGAATCGATTCGGGAGGCTTTCGATCAGTGAACAGAGCATCAAGTTGGGAAATATTCCCTTGGCGCACCACCGGATTACGATGAAACTTTGAGTAATCTGCAGCGAGGTAGACGCGTCGCGAATTGGCAATAATCGCTTGAGCAACGCGTACTTCCTGGTAATCAAATTCAAGTAGCGAGCCATCTTCATCAATACCGCTGATCCCGATGATCCCGTAATCTACTTTAAATTGATTGATAAAATCGATGGTAGCTTCGCCGATAATACCGCCATCGCGAGAGCGAACTTGTCCGCCAGCAATAATCACCGTGAAGTCTTCTTTGTGCTGAAGAATGGCGGCCACGTTCAGGTTATTAGTAATGATTTCTAAGCCCTGGTGCTCAAGCAACGCCTGGGCAATCATCTCGTTGCTGGTACCGATATTAATAAATAGTGAGGAGTGATGAGGGATCTGCTGCGCCAAGCAGTGAGCAATCCGCTCTTTCTCTTCTAAATGTAGCGTTTTACGTGTGCTGTAGGCGGTGTTAACAGTGCTCGACTCGATTCCTACACCGCCATGAACGCGGCGAACCCGCCCTTCGTTGGCTAGCGTATTTAAATCACGCCGAATGGTTTGCGGCGTCACTGCAAAGTGATCGGTCAGTTGCTCAATGCTCATATAACCATGCTGGCGTACTAACTCGACGATGGCATCTTGGCGAAACTGTTGGTTCATAAGCTCGGCCTATTCGTTATTTTTTGGTGTTTAAGAGCTGTTCTCTATGAGTTATAGAGTAGCAAATTTTCGGAATTTAATAATACGAACATTAAGCTCGCCTTTTTTCGCAAAGCACCTGCCCCATTAGAGCGGCCAGACCCATAAAATGGCAGGAATAGCGACCACCATCACCACTAACGAAAGCGGAAGGCCAAGTTTCCAATAATCACCGAACTGGTAACCACCTGGGCCTAACACTAGCGTATTGGACTGATGACCTATCGGCGTTAGAAAGGCGCATGAGGCGCTGACAGCTACCACCATTAGAAAGGGATCGAGTGATACATCAAAACCACTCGCAAGACTGGCGGCAATCGGCGCCATCAACAGCGCTGCTGCGGCGTTATTAACCACGTTGGAGAGTAGCATCGAGAGAATAAATAGCCCTGCTAATGAGACAATGATGGGCCACTCGACGCCAAATCGTAGCAGTGCCTCAGCAATAATTTCAGCGCCACCGCTCGTTTCAAGCGCCTCTCCAACCGGCAGCATGGCCGCCAAGAGAACAATAACGGGCCCATCAATGGCTTGATAACCTTCTCTAAGCGGAAGCACTCCTATCAGCAGTGATATCAACGCCGCGCTACTCATGGCAACAGCCGCAGGAAGCAGATCAAACAGCATCGCCATGATGGCGAGGGCAAAAATACCGATCGACAAAGCCAATTTTCGCGGTTGCCCTAAGTGAAGTTCACGGTTAGCCAGCGGCAAGCACCCAAGGGTCGCTAAACTATCAGCGATTTCGTTTTCACTGCCTTGTAACAGCAGTACATCGCCGGTTTGAAAACGAATGTCGCGAAGACGCTGCTTTAAACGCCCTCCATCCCGGGCCACCGCAACTAAATGCAACCCAAACTGCTGATTTAACCGCAGTTGGCGTACGCTTCGATTGACCATCATCGAATCGTTACGCACCACCGCTTCAATCAGTTGCAGACCTTCCGTGTCGACAGGCTGGCGCTCATCCGAGGGTTGTGTATCTTCATTTTCACTATCGGTCTCGTCACTGTCTTGCGCATCTTTTTCGGGTTCCGCAATCGCGCTCAGCCCTACTTTGTCTTCCAGCAGCTTAAGTTCATCAGGTCCTGCTTCCAGCAGCAAAATATCCCCTTCCCGAAGCACCCCATGAAATGAGTACCCAGCGCGGCGATTATCTTCTCGTACCACGGCAAGCACCGGAATAGCTTCTTCTAGTTCATCATGTAGTTGCTGGAGTGTTAGACCATTAGCCTTTGATTCTTCTGAAACCTTTAACTCAACCAAATAATTAGCAGTATCAAACATTTCTTCGGTTGAAGCCTGCCCACTGCGCTTAGGCGTTAAGCGCCAGCCCACCAGCACAATAAACATCAGACCGGCTAACGCCACAGCAACCCCCACTGGGGTAAAGCTGAACATGCCGAAGTTTTCACCGGTGATATTACCCCGGTATGTGGCAATAATAATGTTGGGTGGCGTGCCAATCAGCGTGGTTAAGCCGCCTAGCAATGAGCCGAAAGCAAGTGGCATTAACAGTAGCGATGGCGACGTATTATGTTCACGCGCAAGACGCATTGCCACCGGCAACAACAGTGCAAGCGCGCCAACATTGTTCATCACCCCAGAAAGCACCACGACCGTGCCTACTAATACCAGTAACTGCAGTAGCAGCCGCTCACCTACTTTGAGTACTTGATTGGCGATGATATCGACAACACCCGAGCGCTCAAACCCTCGGCTAATGACCAATACCGCGGCCACCGTAATCACAGCGGGATGCCCAAAGCCCTTAAAAGCTTCATCACTAGGCACAAGCCCAAGCATTACCGAGCCGAGCAACGCCGCTAGCGCAACGAGATCATAGCGAAATCGCCCCCACATAAAAGCGGCAAGCGTTAATCCCAAAATGATAAAAACCAACGTGCTAGGCGCAAGCCCAATGCTTTCCATTGTCATGCGATGTCCCTCTCCTTGTGTTGGGTGCGCTCAGCTGATGCGCCAACTCACTAACACATTAGATGATGACTATACGGCCGTATAGCCCTAGCAGCGCAGGACAACAAAAGAACGTTGGAGCAATAAAATGCCTGGCATTAGCCGATGGGCTGTTTTTGTTTAATAAGTGCCTGACAATGACTTCACCCCAGCCCTCGTCATTCCCCCAGGCCCCGCCACTTCGTCATTCCCTCAGGCTCCGCCACTTCGTCATTCCCTCAGGCTCCGCCACTTCGTCATTCCCTCAGGCTCCGCCACTTCGTCATTCCCGCAGGCCCTTAGCGGGAATCTATGTTGACCTGGGGTTTCGAGCTGCTGCAGGCCAAGGTCAAGGTGGATTCCCGATAACCCCACTCGGGAATGACGGTGCGGTGACTCGGGAATGACGGTGCGCCTGGGGAATGACGGTGCGCCTGGGGAATGACGGTGCAGTGGGTGAATGACGTTCAGTGCTCGCTTTGGGAGGTGGCCACTTTGTTAGCGGATAATGCCAGTCAGTTAAGGCTGACTGGCATTACTGGCGTGGCCTGGCACTCATAAAAAGTGATTAACGAACCACTAAACCACACAGCGCACTCCATATTGCAAAAAGTGGCGCAAGGAGTGGCTGCGAAGAGCGATCTTAAGCGTATTAAGGCAGTAGCACGGTCGAGCCAGTTGTTTGCCGGCTTTGCAGGGCATCTTGAGCCTTTCCTGCCTCTTGAAGCGGGTAGCGATGTGCTACGTCGATACGAAGTTTGCCGCTTTTGATCATGCCAAAAAAGTCATCACACATCATTTCAAAGCGTTCACGGGTGTCAGCATAGCCGTTCAAACTTGGGCGGGTGACAAACAGCGCGCCTTTTTGGTTCAAGATACCTATATTTACCCCCTCTACGGGGCCAGACGCATTACCAAAGCTGACCATTAGCGAGCGAGGCTTTAGGCAGTCTAACGACATTTCCCAGGTATCTTTTCCTACGGAGTCGTAAACCACATCGCACATTTCGCCATTGGTTAGCTCACGCACTCGCTCTACCACGTTCTCTTCGCTGTAGTTGATCGTTGCCCATGCACCATTGGCCATCGCCAGGTCTGCTTTCTCTTGGGAGCTAACTGTACCAATTAGCTTGACGCCTAGCGCTTTAGCCCACTGGCAGGCAATCGAGCCAACGCCTCCTGCAGCGGCATGAAAAAGAATAGTCTCACCGCCTTTCAGCTCGTAAGTTTGACGCAGCAGATACTGCACGGTTAAGCCTTTCAGCATACTGGCCGCAGCGGTTTCAAAATCAATAAAGTCCGGCAGTTTAATTACTTTAGCCGCTGGCAAGGTATGCATCTCTGCATAAGCACCTAATGGCCCTTGTGCATACGCTACCCGGTCTCCCTCTTTTAGATGGGTAACACCTTCCCCCACAGCATCGACAACCCCGGCACCTTCAGTGCCTAATCCAGAAGGCATAGATGGTGCAGGATAGAGCCCGGTACGAAAGTAGATATCAATAAAATTCAGACCCACCGCTTTATTAGCAATACGCACTTCGCCGCTACCGGGTGCCTTAGGCACTGTGTCGACCCACTCCAACACACTTGAATCGCCCGTTTTGGAAAACTGAATACGCTTAGACATCTGGGCAAGCTCCTACGGTTAATTATTGGACACACATTAGCTGGCTATCCAACCGCGTTATGCGCCTCAAATCAAGCGATTAGCCAGCCGTACAGGACATATTGCTGTCATGCACCCATGCTAGACTATCTGAAGAATGTTAATAGCAATGCTGATTGATTCCTCTAAAACGGACAGACTATGACGCACCCAGCAATCTGTTTGCCTACCCTTATAGCCCACCGCGGATACTCCGCCGCCGCACCTGAAAACACCCTAACGGCAGTGCGTGCCGCGCATCAAGCGGGCACCACTTGGGTGGAATTGGATGTTCAGCTACTAGGCGATGGTACCCCTGTGATCTGGCACGACAGCGATATTAGCCGCTGCTCCGATAGCCGTGGCGACCTGGCTAACCTGACGTGGCAGCATGCGCAACAGCTTGACGTCGGTAGTTGGTTTGGCGATGCGTTTGCAGGTGAAAAAATGGCAAGCTTAGAGGCCATGCTGGCGCTATTGAACGAGCTCAATATGGGGGTGAATTTAGAGATCAAGGTAAACAAAGGCCGAGATCCCATTGCCTTGGTGGATACTGTCTTACCAACTGTATTGGCAACACTGCCCGCCGAACGGCTGATTGTGTCCTCATTTGATGCCAGGGCGTTAGCTCGATGTCGCAGTATCGCACCCAAAGAAGCCCTCGCGCTGGGCGTACTATTTGGCAGCACACCGCCAACCTGGCGTGACCAGTGCCAAGCCATCGACGCCTTTAGTATCCACCCACATTGGCCGCGCTTAAAACACACTCAGGCGGCTGCTATGCGCCGAGATGGCTATGAAATTTTATGCTATACCGCCAACGACCCCAGCGCTTTTGAAAGCCGCTGGGGCTGGGGAGTCGCCAGCGCGATTACTGATGAGCCTGAAGCATTTCAACGCTATTTGAATAATCGACGTCGACACGGTTAAATTCGTCAATACTCACTACTCCACCTAAGGAAAACCATGCACTATCTTGGTGCCCACGTAAGCGCCGCGGGTGGCGCGGATCAAGCAGTGCTCCGTGCGGTAGAAATTGGCGCAAATGGCTTTGCTCTGTTCACCAAAAACCAGCGGCAGTGGAAAGGTAAACCGCTGACCGACGAGGCCATTGCGGCGTTTAAACAGGCCTGTAAAACTCACGGGTTTGGCCCAGAGCAAATTTTACCCCACGACAGTTACCTGATTAACCTAGGCCATCCGGAAGCCGCTGGGCTTGAAAAATCACGCGCGGCGTTTTTAGACGAAATGCAGCGCTGTGAGCAACTCGGTCTCACGTTATTGAACTTCCACCCTGGCAGCCACCTGAACAAAATCAGCGAAGCCGACTGTTTGAAACGCATTGCAGACTCCATCAACGAGGCTTTGCTAGCCTCGCAAGGTGTTACGGCAGTGATTGAAAACACCGCCGGGCAAGGCACTAACCTTGGCTGGCGCTTCGAGCATTTAGCAGAAATCATTGCCCACGTTGATGATAAAACCCGTGTTGGCGTTTGTATTGATACCTGTCACGCCTTCGCCGCCGGGTATGACCTCCGTACCGCCGAGGCCACCAAAGCAACGTTGGATGAGCTCGGCAAGGTGGTCGGCTTTGAGTATTTACGCGGCATGCATTTAAACGATGCCAAAAGTGCCTTCGCCAGCCGTGTCGACCGCCACCACAGCCTGGGCAAAGGCAATATCGGCCTGGACGCATTCACAACCATCATGCAAGACGAACGCATTCATGACATACCGATGATTCTGGAAACCATCGAACCCGGCATTTGGGCTGACGAACTCAACTGGTTACGTGCTCAAGTGCCTGAAGCTGCGCCGGGCAAATAGTGAATCACATCGTGAAAACGTAGCCGCGTCGTAGCACTGTTACGCATGGCGTGGGGGCGGTCGGCAAAAAAACGTAGCCCCTCGCCTACCCGCAGCGTTTGCCAGCGCTCGCCAATGCGCAGCTCCATTTCGCCCTCAACAACGACGATGTGTTCTACCACGCCGCTGGCGTGGGGGGACGATTCACTGATTGCCCCTGGCGCTAGCTCAATCATAAACATTTCAAAACCCAGCAGCGGGTCATAAGGAAACAGCAGCCGCGCTTGCATCCCGGCACTATCATCGCCCCAAACGGACTCCCAACCATCTCTATGAAGTTCGCCTAACGCAGGTTTGTCACCATCAAAGAGGGTTGAAAACGACACCCTAAAACCGCTTGCGATCTTCCAAAGCGTTGAGATAGTAGGGCTAGACTCACCACGCTCTATCTGCCCCAGCATGGCTTTACTTACACCTGTTTCACCCGCCGTGCGATCCAGGCTCCAACCACGCTCGTTACGTAATTTCTTGACGGTTCCCGCAATGTGCTCGGCAATGGTATGAGGGTCACTCACTATGCGGTTCTCCATAGAATTTAGTGCGTAGTTTACCTATCCGATTAAAGATGAACACCGGCGACATCAATCTTGTGCGCTATAGCGCACGATGATAGCCTTGCAGCATTGTGCGCTATAACGCACGCCAGCCAATGTAAACGAGGTAATACTATGGAGGCGCCACCTACCCTACAGCCCACAGGAAGCCATAAAACCCCTTTCTGGCGAGACATTAGCCTCTCGGCCGTCACTGCCGGTTTCGTTGCTGTCACCATTGGTTATACAAGCTCAGCGGCCATCATTTTTCAGGCGGCAGCCGCGGCGGGCGCCAGCACTGCGCAAATCAGCTCTTGGCTGTGGGCGCTAGGCATTGGTATGGGCATTACCTCGATAGGGCTATCGCTGCGCTACCGCATGCCTTTATTAACAGCATGGTCAACGCCAGGAGCAGCATTTTTGGCGACGAACCTACCTGGCATTCCACTTGATGAAGCCATCGGTGCCTTCCTCTTCTCCGCGCTGCTCATTACGCTCTGCGGTGTAACAGGGTTATTCGAGCGCTTGATGCGCTATATCCCCAGCGCAATCGCCTCGGCCCTACTGGCAGGTATTCTGCTGCGCTTTGGCCTAGAGCTATTTAACGTGATGGAAAGCCAATGGCTGCTGCCACTGAGCATGTTAGCCGCTTGGGTAGCCGGCCGGCGCCTATGGCCAACGCTCGCAGTGCCTGGCGTGCTGTTAATCGGCATTGCTATTGCCCTTTGGCAGGGCCAACTTAACGTACACAGCATTCCGCTAGCGCCTACCGTACCCGTTTTCACTGCGCCTAGTTTTTCGCTGACAACGCTGATCAGTATCGGCATCCCCCTATTTGTGATTACTATGGCGACTCAAAATTTACCTGGCGTAGCCGTGCTACGGGCAGCAGGCTATCAGCCAAACAGTTCGCCGCTCATTAGTTGGACAGGGGGAGCAACGCTGTTACTTGCTCCCTTTGGTGGCTATGCATTCAATATGGCAGCCATAAGTGCAGCAGTCTGCATAGGGCCTGATGCCCATGCGAATCCTCTTAAACGCTATACCGCAGGCGTTGCAGCGGGCGTGTTCTATATCGCGATGGGAATTTTTGGCGGCACGGTGACGGGTATTTTCAATGCCCTTCCCAGCGTCCTAGTGATGTCGCTGGCGGGGATAGCGTTACTTGGCACACTAAGTGGTGGGTTAGCGAATGCATTTGAAAATAGCGGGCAACGAGACGCCGCCATTGTTACCTTTTTACTAACCGGCTCTGGCATCACGCTGTTAGGTATCGGCGGCGCATTCTGGGGGCTTGTGGCGGGTTTGGTGGTACTAAAGCTGACCAAGGCTCCAAATCATTAACGGTATGTTATTCATGCAATAACTATTCATGTAATAACAATACGATAAAAAATGCCCCCAGAGCGTTCACTACTGGGCTAATGCCAGTCAGTTAAGCCTGACTGGCATTAGCCGATGGGCTGGTTTTTTTATTTAATAAGTGCCTGACGGTGACTCCATTCCAGCCCTCCGAGCCGCCCTCGTCATTCCCGCAGGCCCTGCCACTTCGTCATTCCCGCAGGCTCTTAGCGGGAATCCATGTTGACCTGGGGTTTCGGGCTACTGCAGGCCAAGGTCAAGGTGGATTCCCGATTACCCCACTCGGGAATGACGGTGCGGTGATTCGGGAATGACGGTGTGGTGACTTGGTAATGACGTACGGTGACTCAGGAATGTCGTGCGGTTTAGGTATTACATCGTGGCGAGGCGCTCTTCATCCAGTACCCCCGACATGCGCACCATGGCTAACGCCTCATCCAGGCTGGCCACTTCTTCCATCATCAATAATTCGTTTGCCAAGCTAATCGGCTGTCCCGCTTTATCTGACAGCAGCTTTTCCAGCGAAGCGACGTCCATAGCGTCGTCTAAGTGGTGAATATCTACCGACGCACTGCTCGCGCTTGGTAAGTAAATAGTGCCATTAGAGAAATCCACGGCATACGCAATTACCCCCGGCACAATAAAAAACAGCAGCCCAACACCATTGGCAATAGCCACCACAGGGTCAACATTACCGCTTAACTGTCCTTTCCGTTCAGGATGAAAAAGCGTCCCACAACCACTTACCGTTACAATGGAGACACCAACAATGGCCCCGGTTAACCAACGGCGTACTGCTTGCTGCATGAAGGTTCCCTCAAAGTTCTAACGTACCGATAGCGGGAGAAGGTGCGGCTGTTTACCCATTGCTATCGTGCCACAAAACTTGGCGAGTTTAACACATTTGCTTACCTGCACACGTCAAGCTGTTAACGTAGGGTTTTGCCGCCAAACTCGCTTAGCCGTACAATGCCGCATTCAACGCTAGTTTAAGCGCTACATTACTAAACGATTAAGCATCACCCCTACCAACAAGGAATGCTCACGCCCATGCGCGCCAGCCAATTATTGATTGCGACATTAAAAGAAACCCCGGCCGACGCTGAAGTCATCAGCCACCAGTTAATGCTGCGCGCCGGTATGATCCGTCGTCTTACCTCTGGCCTCTATACGTGGCTGCCTCTTGGCCTGCGCACGCTGCGTAAGGTTGAGGCCATTGTCCGCGAAGAGATGAACCGTGCCGGCGCTCAGGAAGTATTAATGCCTGCCGTGCAACCAGCAGATCTATGGCAAGAGTCTGGCCGCTGGGAGCAGTACGGTCCGGAATTACTACGCCTGAAAGATCGCCACGAGCGCGACTACTGCGTAGGCCCGACCCACGAAGAAGTCATTACCGATTTGGTACGCAAAGAGATTGCCAGCTACAAGCAACTGCCGATTAATTTTTACCAAATCCAAACCAAGTTCCGTGACGAGATTCGCCCGCGCTTTGGGGTGATGCGCTCTCGCGAATTCATTATGAAGGATGCTTACTCCTTCCACCTGGACGAAGCCTCCCTCAAAGAGACTTACCAGACGATGTACGATGCCTATACGCGCATCTTCACTCGCCTGGGTCTCGATTTCCGCCCCGTGATTGCTGATAACGGCTCGATTGGCGGCACGGGTTCTCACGAATTCCACGTGCTGGCGGAATCCGGCGAAGATGATATCGTGTTCTCTAACGCCTCCGATTACGCCGCTAATATGGAAAAAGCTGAGGCTCTGCCCGCGCCGCTAGGCAGCAACGCCGAGCGTGCAGCCCCCAGCGAAGAGATGCAGCTAGTCGATACGCCCAACGCTAAGACAATTGCCGCTCTGGTAGAGCAGCATGGTCTGCCTATTGAGAAAACCATTAAAACGCTAATGGTGCATGCCGCTGAAGGTGGTTTGATTGCCATGCTAATCCGTGGTGATCATGAGCTGAATGAAGTCAAAGCTGAAAACCTGCCCCAGGTAGCTGCTCCGCTCACCATGGCGAACGAAGAAGAGATCCGTGCCGTGGTTGGCGCTGGCCCAGGCTCACTTGGCCCCGTTGGCCTAAACATGCCGGTCATTATTGATCACAGCGTGGCACTGATGAGTGACTTTGGTGCCGGCGCCAACATCGATGGCAAGCACTACTTCGGCATTAACTGGGAGCGTGATGTGGCGCTGCCCCAAGTTGCCGATCTACGTAACGTTGTCGAAGGTGACCCTTCGCCAGACGGCAAAGGCACGCTGTCTATCAAGCGCGGCATTGAAGTGGGCCACGTCTTCCAGCTTGGGCAAAAGTACTCCGAAGCAATGAACGCGACGGTTCTAGGCGATAACGGCAAAACCAGTCATCCGTGGATGGGCTGCTATGGTATCGGCGTTACCCGCGTAGTCGCTGCTGCCATTGAGCAAAACCACGATGATTCAGGCATTATCTGGCCAAATGCTATCGCACCGTTCCAAGTTGCGTTGGTGCCAATGAATGCCCACAAATCACAGCGTGTGCGCGAAGAGTCCGAACGTCTCTATCAAGCGCTCACCGCTGCCGGATTAGATGTACTGCTCGATGACCGCGACACGCGTCCCGGCGTCAAGTTTGCTGACCTGGAGCTTATGGGTGTGCCCCACCGTTTAGTGATTGGTGATCGCGGCTTGGATAACGGCGAGCTGGAATACAAAGGCCGCAGAGATAGCGAAGCGACCATGGTTGCGGCTGACACCATTGTTGATTTCCTACGCGAAAAAGCAGGGCTACTCAGCGCATAACCGTTTATAACGGCCACGCAGCACTAAAACCGCTTCGTGGCCAATAAAAGAGACACTGGCAGGCATCATCAGTTAGGTTGCCTCGCCAGTGCCAGCACTAATCGGCGACAGGCTGCACTAACCCTAGGCTGATCAATTGGCTTAATAAATAACAGATATCCCGTTTGACACTTTGCCTGCTAGCGCCAACAAAAAAAGCCATCAAGGTATCAATAAGTTCATCTTGGCATAGAGCCTCGTGCTGCAGCAGCGCCCACACGGCTCTACTCGTCACATTCAAACGATGAATTTCACCGCCCTCTTTAGCAATGACAAACAGCTCTTCACCCAATGGGAACTCATGCGCCACCGGGCTGATTTGCCACCTGCGCGTGTCGTTTGCTGCCAGTGCCAGTGCCTGATTCTGCTTCAGCGCCTCCGGCACCGTTTGACGACCACACGAATTCATCCCCACACCACCGTCAAGCAACCCATCGCTATCTATCTCAGCGGCCAGCCATGTTGCCGCTTCATAAGCATCTCGGTAACGGATTAAAAAACATGGTAAATCTTTTAAGAGTGGCAAAAAGCGCTCAATCAACGCCTGATCCGACTCATGCTCAGCGAAATTCTGCTGCAACAACTGCCATAATCCATCTCCCGGCTGCAGACGAACCAGCTGTGGCTCACTGAGCGATTCATCACGCTCAATAAGCAGTACGGCGCCTAACGGACAACGCACCCCATGCGATGCCAGCTGCTGCTCGTTTAGCGCCAGATAACCATAGCGATCGTCATGAGGTCCTAGGTGGTCGGCAACAAACTGATGGAACTCCGGTGCAAACGCCTCGGGCAACGGCAAGCGCAATCTAGGTGCAACGCCCAGTGCTATCCCTTCACCACAGCTAGTAAGTGCCAGCACATCGTCGCCGAACACCCGATAACCAGCCGCGGCAAACGCCGCCGTGAGCGTGCTTTTTCCCGATCGATGGCTATTTGGGAATATGAATAGCTGCTGGTTAACCTCTACCGCCCCACAGTGAAGCCCAATATGCTCAGGGTGATAGCGCAGATAAGCCCCTGCTAAATCAGCAATCACGCTACATGCGGTTCCTGCTGGCGTATCTAATAACATACCTCCCGGCAGAGCCGGTGCTTCTTGCCAGTAACCATTAGCATGCCGCCAAACACAAATAGAGGGTGCGCTCTGCTGAAACTCACAGGGCGTTAGCCGCCAACCTGGCATGGCTTGATGAATCACTGGAAGTAGCTGCTCTGCATCAATCAAGCGTATGCACGGGCCAACATTTTCCAGCGCATAATCGACAGCTATCGAGGTGGTAGACACAGCACCTCTCCCTTACCAGCGAGGTAATAAGCGGCTTATGCGAATCTCAATCACAGCGTCTCCATCCCAACGAGAGCGTTGTGGCCGAGCGTAGTAAGGACGAGAATGGCTGGGTTTAGAATAATGGGGTCTTGAATGGCTGTGTCTTGAATGGCTTGGTCTTGAATAGCTATGCCGCCTTGAATAACGCGGCCTCGAATAGCTGGACCGCGAGTAACGTGAACGGGAATGGTGATGTTCACGCGCTTCAGCTTGCCCCATGGAGGACAGCGTCGGGGCCACGTAAAGTGCAGCGGCACCAAGCCCTAAGCTTGCTAGCACTTGACGTCGTGAACGCCGTTTATTCAGCAGGGAATCGGCTTCATTGCTCATATCAGCACTCCGGATTAATCGCTAGAAATGTTATGAAACACTGTTTTAAAAACAATCCTAGCCTCGAAGCGCACAGCAAACTACTGGCTGAGCGTCACTTTCCCATTGTTTACTTTTTTTAACTACACTCAGCGTTTTGTGGAAACATTATGCAGTTGTACTAATTTGCCAACCATTACGACCTGCGCTCTTTACTCGGTAAAGCGCCTTATCAGCAGCTTTATAGGCATCTGAAAGGGTGGCTTCCCCGGCGATAAAACGCGCAGCACCAATACTCAAGGTTACCCTTTCATTGTGCGGATGCGTGGGGTGTTTGAAAGCAGCCTGCTCTAAAACAGATGTCAATTGATCACAGTAGCTAATCAACAGCGCGTCATCATCACAAGGCAATACTGCGGCAAACTCATCTCCCCCTAATCGGTACAGTTTTGCCTCTGCTCCCAGCACATATCTCAACAGACTGGCTAGGCGCCGTAACAGTTGATCTCCCTCTGGGTGCCCCAATGAATCGTTATACTGCTTAAAGAAGTCGATATCGACCAAGATTACAGCAAGCGCAGCCCCTTCTTTGGCAACGACATCCTGATGCAACGCACTGCGGTTACCTATCCCCGTCAGCGGATCGCGCATCGCTTGTTGCATCCAAGCGATGGTTTGCTTAGTAGCGCGCTCGGTACGCCGTAACTGACGCTCATGCATTACCCAAAACAGCAGCCCTAGTGCAAAAATCACCATGCTCGAATAGGTAAGGATCTGATTATATCGCCGAGTGCTTTCAGAAAACTCGTTAATTGCCATGCCGCGTAGGTCAAGCTGGTTCATCTCAATGCTCGTTAAACAACCAATTGGGCCCAACAGTTCAGCGGCGGCATCAAACGGTGTCACGGTAGTTTCTTTGAGGCGCTCAGTTAGTAAATTTAGGGTTTCTAAACTTGGCTGGGTACAGCTATACCTTTGACGATATACCTCGACATCAATTAATCCATAGGCGAGATCGAGATTAAGCCTAACCGCTTGTCGCTGTTCATCGTCCAAGGGCTGCCCGCTTAACAAATGTTGCTGGGCAAGCTGTAAATATCCCCGTGACCGGGTAGCTAATTGCTGCCCTGTCAAATTGCCCGTCTGGCTGAAGTAAGCCTGTATTTCTGGGTATACCCAGCGCGCCTCATAAACAATAATCACCATTAATGCCATAAAACTCATTAGGCTCAATGATAACCACGTTACATAGCGGCGCTTCCTCGTTAAAGGAGCGGGCACTGGCAATGGCACAGCAGGTGGAGAAGGCGGCGGCTCAATGATCACCAACGGGCCTCAATGCTTCGAATCATCCATATCCAGTCGTTGAATTCACGTAGGCTCTTGATATCACGCTGATCATTATAAGCCAGATCAACCAGCCGCAATGGCCCCCGGGAACGCAATGTGAGAGGCTCTCCATCCTCTGCCGTAACCATTAACCACTTCGGATCATCCCAGCCACCTAACGTCACTTCGTAACCATCCCATGTCGTAAAGTGCAATGCGGGAGGAACTTCGCCAAACTGGTTTATGAGAAAGCGACGAAATTCAAGCCCATGCATTTCTACTTCTCGGCCTTGAAAAGGATCAAATACTGGCGAGTTAACCGTAGATTGTTGGCGCAACTCGTTAAGCGCGAGTGCAGTGTTTTTTTCACCATTAATGACGTTTAATGCGTGAGCATAGACCGGCACTGATAGCCAGCTAAGTAATAGAAGAATACAGGCAACACTGGCTTTGGGATAATGATGAGCGCAACAGCGCATGGCAACGATTGAACTAGCAGCATTCATGGCAAATGGCTTCCTTGCGGTACAATGCCTTATTGTACAACTAGGTACTTTACCAGACGATTAATGCGAATACTCGAAAACATAGTTTTAATTAATAAAAAAAGCCGACCCAAATGGGCCGGCAACAGGAAGCTCGCTGTTAAAAGCAAACTCCCTCCCCTGACGACTGTCACCATAACGGCGTTAATGCTTTTTGCGCTCATCCTTACGGAGATGGTCGCGCACGATAAAGCCTACCCAACCAATCATAAAAGCAATCATTAACGCGACAGTAACTAGACCAAAAATAACAGCATCATCCCAGTACATGGTGATCCCCTCCTGCCGTGATGTATGACGCCATCCTAGTGCGTTAATTGCGGCAGGAAGCTGACCTGGGTCAAGCTTTTCAGCGGGGGTATTTGCGGCCCGTCAGGAATTTGATATGGGTCATTTTTTAGTGCTCAAAACTAGCCGCTAAAGCACTTTTCGATCTTCTACTTTGCTGTGTTCGGTTCCCGGCGGTAGAGGGTGGCCTTTCGCTAGCTCTGCACGGGTTGCTTCACGCACCTCCAGCACGTTGACTTGGTAGCGAAGCGTATGGCCTGCCAACGGATGATTTGTATCGACCGTTACCATGTCCCCATCAATACTCATCACCGTGACAATTTGCGGGCCTGCTTCACCTTCTGTTTGGAAACGACTGCCAGGCTCAAGCGCTGCGCTGCCAAACGACCCACGACTCACCTGCTGCACCAAGTCTTCATTACGGATGCCGTAGGCATCAGCAGGCGCCAGCGTGACACGCAGCTCATCTCCAGCGGCTTTATCTTCAAGCGCGCTCTCTAAACCAGGCAAAATATTATCGTGCCCATGAAGGTACTCTAAGGGCTTATCACGCGCATTGGAGTCATCTAATACGCGGGTACTGCCATCGCTAAGCACATCGCTTAACACGTAGTGTAAAGTGACTACCTGATGGGCTGTAATCGACATTGAAAACTCCTCTCCGGTAAGCTATCGGCTTTGTCATGGATATCAGGCCTAGTTTACCACTGAGCGGTTTTTAGCGGGCCTCGATGCAGACGTTTTCTTTCCTGGAGTGTTAACCAATATGCCCACCCCAACTCCCCAGCGCAGCTGGCTGGATGCGCTTGGTATTTACTGTCGTGCGCCTGTTATCACCATGCTATTTCTAGGTTTTTCTGCAGGCTTACCTTTTTTGCTGGTGTTTTCCACGCTGTCTGCATGGCTACGCAGTGACGGCGTTGAAGTGGCCGCCATTGGTTTCTTCGCTTGGATTGGCATGCTCTATTCAATCAAGTTTTTTTGGGCACCTATCGTTGACCGACTTGCCCTGCCGATCTTAACCCACACGTTTGGCCAGCGGCGTGGCTGGATGCTGCTTGCCCAGGGGATGATTGCGGCAGGGTTGATTGGCTTAGCAGGAGTCAGTCCAGTAGGCAACCTAGGCTGGGTAGCAGCCTTTGCGCTGCTGGTCGCCTTTGGCTCGGCCACCCAGGATATTGCTATTGACGCGTATCGCATCGAATCCGCCGATGACGATGTACAAGCAGCGATGGCCTCTACTTACATTATCGGTTACCGCGGGGGGCTGCTAGCGGCAGGTGCAGGAGCGCTGTATGTGGCATCGGCAATTTCTTGGAACGCAGCGTACCTGTGTATGGCGGCGCTTGTGGGCATTGGCGTACTCACCGTACTAATTCGTCCAGAACCAAAGCGCGCATCGCTGACGGTTCAGCTCATTCATGAACCCAAGGTACGCGCCTTCATTCGTGCCAGCCGTGGCCAACCGAAAGTGTTGCGACGTCTAGGTGCTTGGGTGATTGGTGCCATTGTGTGCCCTTTCACCGACTTCTTCCGCCGCTATGGGGTGAAGGCGTTGGGCATTTTAGTGTTTATCGCGGTGTTCCGGATTAGCGACCTTGCCATGGCCTCTATGGCAAATCCGCTCTACATCGATTTAGGCTTTTCACTGGCCACTATCGCCAACGTGACCAATATTTTTGGTATTGCCATGAGTATTACGGGAGGCATTCTTGGCGGCTTGCTGGTTGCACGCTACGGTATTGGGCCACTGCTGATCATTGGTGCAGGTTTTGTCATGTTGACCAATCTGCTGTTTGCCGCGTTAGCGTTGATAGGCAACCAACTTCCCATGTTGGTCGTCACTATTATTGGCGATAATCTTGCCAATGGCTTAGCCAGCGCCGTCTTTATTGCGTTTCTTTCCAGCTTAACGTCGCGGGCTTATACCGCCACCCAATACGCACTGTTTTCGTCGCTGATGACGTTACCAGGGAAGTTTCTGAGCGGTTTTGGCGGGTTGGTCGTCACCGCTCAGGGGTACGCCACTTTCTTCGTAGTGGCCACCCTGCTCGGCTTACCCGCCATTCTGCTAGCTATCTGGATCAGCCGAGATAAGCAGCTGGTGCCCACCCCAGTGATTGCAGAAGCAAAATAAAGCTAACGGTGGTCAGCCAACCACGCCAGCGCGCCTGGCGTGGTACGCCACTGGTCGCGCATCAAGGTACGATACTGCCACGCTTCTGCACGGGAGCCAGGATCGACCTGACCATCCGCATGAGGCATTGAAGGACGCGGGTTCTCAGCACATAACAGCTCAAGCGCATAGCGGTTATGACTGATCACGTCTGCCAATGCAGCTTCCGCGGCATCGTGCTTTTCCAAGCGATACAGCGCCAGCGTACGGCCCATTAATAGCCCCAACTCTAATGAGCCATCGTCTTTTTGGGGCTCATCCGTAAGCGCTAGCGCTTCTTCATTGCGGTCATCACGCAGCAATTGGTCGAGTACCAGCTCTCTTAGGCCAAGGCTATCTTCCTGATCTATGGCTAATAATTCTTCAGCCAACTCACGGGAGTGCTGGCGCGCTCCGCGCTCCATACCCACCACCAACGCAAGGCCAGTGCGCAGCAGCATGGCGTTATCGGCATCATCCCAACACAGGTTACCATCACCTGCCGCACGGGCCTGTTCAAGCCAGCGAGAAAGGCGCAGTGCTAGAGGTTCCAGCAGGCTCGGCGCCATCCACGGTAAGCTACCAAAGCGACTGGTCAGTGCTAACGTTACATCTTGCACTACCTGAGGCGCATCCAACCATTCTGGGTGTGCACATAGCTCAGACATCCACTCTATCGCGTTGCCCCAAGGGTCATCGCGAAAGCCCAAGGCGACCTCTTCATCGACCAGGACCTGAAACTGTTCGTGCCAAGCTGCAAACAGGGTTTCTTCACGAGCAGTGGTGGTGTAGTGCAACCTACCGGAATCGGCATCTTGCTTAATGGTAAGCTTCGGTGCGATAGGGAGTGCCGCCAGCAGCGCCTGTAGCGATACGAGTGGCGTCGCCATATCTTCTTCGGCGCTCAGCAACTGATCGGCCAAAGTGGCACCAGGATTTTCAGCCAGCGCGGCCAGGAATTCGAGCTGCTCCTCATCCAAGTCACCCTGACGAACCAAGCGCCGGTACCAGAAGTTAGCTCGCTCTTTAGCCTCGGCTTCATGACCTTCATGCAGCAGCAACATGGCTTCAATATAGGCGAGTGTCGGTGAATCCGGGAGCGCCTGCTGGGCTTTTACGAACGCAGCGCGGGCGCTGTCTAAGTCGTCGTTATCCAGATGCATTAGGCACAACCGCTCAAGCGCCACGCCGCGCAAAAACAGCGGGCCGCGCTCCATAACGTCATCAAGCAGGTCAGCACGCTTGCGGGTAAAACCGCGCTCTTGATAGATATCTAACAGAATTTCAAACGCAGGCTCAGCCTGCTCCGGCAGCCGCGACCAATCACTGCCGTCGAACAGTGACTCAAGAATCTGCATTGAACGACCGGTTTGACCGCTTTCAGCAGCAATTAATCCAGCTTCTAATAACGCCTGAGCAGGTGCTTGCTGGCTTTCCAGCGCCGCTTTCAACGTAGCGCCCTTCCACTCACGTAGGGAAAGCATCCACATCATCTGCTCAGGAATATCCGTGGGGAAGTCAACGCGGTAGCAGCACTGTTTGAATTTGCGCCCTGAATCACACCAGCAAGGCTCGTTACGCCCAGGAGTAGCCAACGGCTCATTAGCAAAATTCAGCCGCTCTAGCGGCGTTTGCGACCATAAAATAGGCGCAAGCGCCTGGGCAGTTGCCACATCGCCATTAAACGAATTTGCGCCTTCGGCACGTACCCAGGTCATAAAATCGGGGTAGTGTTCCTGTTTCCTAATTGCCGAGAGTGCCCCAGAGGCAAATCCCAGCAGTTGATCGACCCATACCGCCAGCATTGCCGTCTCCACTGTCTTCAAAACGCGATTGAAAAGCGCAATAGTCTAGCATGACAGGCGGCGCTCCCGCAGCGGCAATTAGTTAGCACTACGCGCCCAGGCTAGCAGTGGCTCGGTGCGGCTATGCATATCAAGACGCGCTTGCAGACGTACTAAGTTCCAGTAGTGCCCATTCAGTGCCCGAGAAAGCAGTAAGGTATCTGCAGGCGGTTGCAGGCGATCCATGGCAGCCCACACTTTTGGCGTTAGCTCACGCAGGCGGCGGTGTACCCGCACGTCGCTGAAGTCCTGCTCGCCTGGTAAGAATAGTGGTGACACGCACTCAGCGGATTCTCGATAAAGCGCCAGCGGCGCGCCCTGCCCCTGGCGGCCGCCCATTTTCATTAACGCATCATCCATTGCCATCGGGTCTTGCGCTAAGGTGGCATCTAATAGCTGCATCATGGCTTTTAGGCGCGCGTCGGGCACGGGAATTACTGCACCAAAATCGTAGATGATCAGGCGACCTTCCGCATCCGCCGCGAAGTTACCAGCGTGGGGGTCGGCATGCAGCTCACCATAGGTAAACAGCTCCTCGGTAATCCAATCAGCCAACGCCACGGCCACTTTCTGACGAGTGCCATCATCGGCGCTTTCTAAATCCCGCAGCGGTGTACCATCTACAAAGCGCATAGCCAGGACGTGCTGACCAGATAACTCAAACAGTGGTTCGGGTATGACCAACCGAGGGTTATCCTGATACCGCTCGCGATAGCGAGCCAGCGCCCGTGCTTCGGCGTGATAATCCAATTCTTCACGCAGCCCCGCCGCCAACTCTTCAAACAGCGCATCCAAACGCGCTTGAGGCACTTTAAACCAGCGACCCAAGCTCATGATCCGCTTGACCTGCTTAAGATCGCTTTCCAATACATCCGCAAGCCCAGGGTACTGCACTTTCAGCACCACGGTTTCACCTGTATGGGTGACCGCTTTATGCACCTGCCCCATGGAAGCGCTGGCAAACGGGCGCTCCTCTATAGCGCTAAAGTACTGGTCAATATCACCGTATTGCAGTACCAACGCTTCACGGATACGCGGCCAAGGCATTGGCTCTGCTTGACGCTGCAAGCGAGCAAGCTCATTAGCCAGGTCGGGGGGCAGCAGGTCATCCCACTGGGACATAATTTGCGCCAGCTTCATGGCCGGGCCTTTCAGCTCCGAAAGCCCTTCAAACAGCGCTTCACCCAGCGCCCGCCAATCCGCTTGGCCACCTAGACGAGTTTTCAGCAGCGCCCCGCCAGTGCGGGCACCCAGCCCCAATAAACGTCGTGTTCTACCGCGCTCGCGCATGGAAACCGCCTCATTAATTACTTTTTGACAGCTTACTTAATTCGTTAATTTTATACAAAAACTATACACAATAATAAATTCATCCATTTACAAAACAACTCACTAGCCACCTAACACACAAGCTAGACGCTAACCTGCTACGGGTTCTGCTAAGATGGCAGCTTGTTGTTATCAGACAGGGCTAGACACTGTATGCGCTTGATTATCGCCGAGAAACCCAGCCTTGCACGGGCCATAGCCGACGCGCTGCCCGGCAGCGCAAAACGCCAGGATGGCGCTATGGTCTGCGGCGACACCACCGTCACTTGGTGCCTAGGCCACTTACTAGAACAAGCCCCTCCAGAAGCTTACGACCCTGCTGATAAACAGTGGCGACTAGACCGGCTGCCCATTGTGCCGCAGCAGTGGAAACTGATGCCGCGCCCCAAGGCACGCGGGCAACTGGCAGTGATTCGCAAGCTGATAAAGCAGGCCACTAGCGTGGTGCACGCTGGCGATCCAGACCGCGAAGGCCAGCTACTGGTGCAGGAAGTAATTGAGTACATGAAGTATCGCGGCCCCGTTCAAAGGCTACTGATCAGCGACCTTAACAAACCCGCCGTGAGCCGAGCACTTGCCAAGCTGCGCTCCAATATGGAATACCAGCCGCTGTTTCAAGCGGCCCAGGCGCGCTCGCGTGCTGACTGGCTTTACGGTATTAATTTAACCCGCGCCTGGACACTCACCGGCCGACAAGCGGGACATGACGGCGTGCTTTCTGTTGGCCGTGTGCAAACACCGGTACTCGGGTTGATCGTGCGCCGCGACAATGCCATTCGTGATTTCAAGCCTCACCCGTTCTACCCGCTTTGGGTGGATTTGCAGGTGGCTCAAGGCCAGCTGCGTGCCTGGTGGGCACCCAAAGCGCCCCAGCCTTTAGATGAACAAGGGCGGCTGATCGATCGCACCCCCGCTGATGCCTTAGCAGCGCAACTTCCCGGCGCACGGGGCACCCTAACCATGCTCGATCAACAGGAAAAGCGCCAAGCGCCGCCGCTACCCTATTCGCTTTCCGCGTTACAAGTAGACGCCGCGCGTCGCCACGGACTCTCCGCACAGATGGTGCTGGATATTTGCCAGCGGCTTTATGAACAGCACAAGCTAATTACCTATCCCCGCTCCGACTGTCGCTACCTGCCCGAAGAGCATCTAGCGCTGGCCCAGGGTAGTTTAAGTAGCGCCTGCCAGAACGACGCTACGCTGCGTCAATGGCTGAGCGGTGCTGACTTTACCCTGCGCTCAAAAGCCTGGAACGACAAACAGGTCGGCGCACACCATGCCCTAGCGCCCACCGGCAAGCCCGCAGATTTTAGCCAACTCTCCGCTACCGAAGGCCATGTGTTGCGGTTGATTGTGCGTAATGTGATGGCGCAGTTTTATCGGCCACTGCGCACCTTTGAGGTGAAAGCAGAGTTCACCCTATTGGATGAAGCGTTTCGTGCCCGTGGCCAGAGCATTCTTGATCACGGTTGGAAGCCACTCTTCACCACCCGCGACGAAACTCCACCACTGCCGCCGCTTACCCAAGGGGAAGCCTGCCAAGCGCTTGGCGCAAGCGTTGAGGAGAAGCAAACCCGCCCGCCGGAACCATTCACTGATGCCAGCTTGATTAAAGCGATGATGAACATTGGCCGCTACGTGGATGACCCCAACGTGCGTCGCACGCTGCGTGACACCGATGGCCTTGGCACCGAAGCAACCCGCGCAGGCATTATTGAAACGCTGGTACAGCGTGGCTACTTGGTGCGCCAGCAAAAAGCCCTGCGTGCCACCAAACTCGGCTGCGCACTGATTGCCGCTTTGCCAAGCGCCGTAAGCACGCCAGAACGCACCGCCCTTTGGGAGCAGCGGCTTCGGGCGATCTCAGAACTGCAGGATGACCCCGGCGCGTTTCAGCAAGCACTCTTGGATGATCTACGTGGCCTGCTCACCCACAGCGATGCCGCCAAGCTGAGACACAGCCTACAGACCGCTCAAGGTGAAGCCGGAGGCCCGGCGAAACGCACAGCCAAGCCAAGAAAAAGTTATTCGAAAAGGAAAAGTAGCGGGGCCAGGAAGAAGATGAGCTGATGAGTATTTAATCCGTGCGTAGCGCTTAACTTTGTGTTGAACAGCCAGCAGGCAGCTTAGCATTATTTATAGTTACCACACGCAAGATAACGGTATAAAATTTATTCCATTATCTCAGTCCGATAACGAGCACAGCCCACCCGGCACTGCCAATACCCAATCACGAATAGCCAGAACCGTCGGATCATGCCGTCGGCTTTCTGGGTAAACCAAAAAGAACGGCTTGCCTTCAAATTCCGGGCCAAAGGGCTGCACCAAGCGCCCCTCCTCCAACTCATCTTGAATCAACTGACGACTCATCAGCGCCACCCCCTGCGCACCAACAGCGGCCGAAATAACGTGGGTTTCATCAGAAAAAACCAATCCGGCACTCACGTCCAGTCCAGGAACTTTGGCCGACTTCTGCCAAACGCTCCAATCCAGTGGCGAAGACACCGCCCCTGGACTGCGAAAATGGATAAGCGAGTGCCCAGGTAGCTGCGCTATATCGTGCAAGTTTAGGTAGGGACTACACGCTGGGATAAAGGTGTTATCCAACAGTTTCTCTGCTACCAATCCAGGCCAACGGCCATCGCCATAACGAACGGCAAGGTCCGCCGTCACCCCGTCCAGAGCAACCGGCTCATGTGTCGCGTGGATACGCAGATCAATATCGGGATGCGCGTCACGCAGCATACATACCCAAGGTAGTAACCAACGCACCGCAATAGCTGGCGTTGTAGACAGCGTAATGGTTTGGCGAACAGGTACAGCGCTTAATCGCTCGACCGCACTACTGATACTGTCAAAGGCTGTTTCCAGCACTTGCTGAAGTTCACGGCCCTGAGCGGTCAGCTCCAATTGACGCGGCTTACGCAGAAAGAGAGGGACACCCAGCGCCTCTTCAAGCCCCCGGACCTGATGGCTAATAGCGGTAGCGGTAACCGACAGCTCTTGTGCGGCCTGCTTGGCGCTTTCATGGCGGGCAGCCGCTTCAAAAGCACGGAGCGACGAAAGAGAGGGCAACCGACGATGACCCATAAATGAATTCACCTCATCCATAATAGCAAGAAAAGATCGTTTGTTTGGGCTTGTATGACCAGACTAAGCTGAGCCCGTTGTTAATCATAGATGAGTTCAGCTCAGATTAGGAGGCTATTACCATGGCACATATACTGCAAATAGACGCTAGCGCTCGGCCCGGTATTGCTGGAAAAGATAACCACGGCTCTCACAGCCGCCATTTGACCCATCAGTTTGTCAGTCAGTGGCAATTTGGCCGACCGCAAGACACGCTTACCTATCGCGATATAGGCCAAAACCCGCCATCTATTATTAGCCATGATTGGATTGCGTCTGCCTTCACCCCCGCAGAGCGTCGAGAAAACTGGATGGAGGAGACACTGACAGAGAGTGATCAACTGATTGATGAATTAATTGCCGCTGACATTGTGGTGATTGGAACGCCGCTCTACAACTTCGGCATGCCTGCTGCCCTGAAAGCTTGGATTGACCAAGTCGTGCGGCCCGGCCGAACAGTCGATATCGATGAGTCGAATCAGATCGAACCCTATATCCCCAAGCTCGCAGATCGAGAGAGGCATGCTGTTGTTCTTACCGCCAGGGGCGGAATAGGCTTCGACCCAGGTGGTGAGATGGCTCATATGAATCATTTGGAACCAAATCTGGCCACAGCACTTGGCTTTATTGGCATTACCCGTGTCCACTACATCGCTATCGAAGGCCAGGAGGTTGGCGGCGAACTACTAGCGGCCTCGGTGAATGAGGCGTTAGGCAAGGTTGCAGCTCTGGTAGAGGCGTTGCAGGAAACGGTGGAGGTCACTCCACTTGCCTCACCGGCCTAAACATCAGCTGAAGCAGAACGCTGCCAAGCGCTGCTTTGTGCTTCCCACATCAATGAGGCTGGCTATTACTTGTTAGCTTTCCGTACCCGTGATCAACACGCGCTTGGTCATGGGTAATAGCTGACGTTATTAGCCACCGGCAATCATCATATTACCGACTAAACCGAGCAAAAAACCTGTAACTGCCCCCACTGCGGGCATGCTTTTATGTGCAAGCTTAGATTCTGGTGCAATATCCTGGAAAACTAAGTAAAGAATTCCCGCACTAGCAAACAGCATTAAAGCGCCCATCAACTCCTCATACTGAGACAGCAAATAATACCCTGTGGCGGCAGAGGCAGGACCTACTAACGCTAAACCGCTAAAAGCCAGCACAATTTTATTTGCTGAGAGTTGAGAGTTACTACTTAACTCCTCAAAGGCATTAAACCCTTCCGGTAAGTTTTGCAAAACCATCAGCAACGCCAACAAAAAGCCAGCGCTGCCTCCCGAGGCAAAGGCCGCTCCTAAAGCAATGGCTTCAGGAACAAAATCAGAAAGCATTGCGACCAGTTGACCAACAGAACTGTTCAGCCTACTTAAAAAAGTATCCAACAGATAGAAACACACTCCTCCCGCAGCAAAACACAGCGCCGCGAATACAGGAGACAGCTTGCCCGCCCCTTCAGGGACTAGTACCAAAGCGACTGCCGATATAAGTGCTCCCCCGCCAAAAGCAACAATAAAATGCCGCCATGCAGTACCTAAGAAATAGGGATGCACAAGATCAAGTCGAGCAAGCAATGCCCCCGTGGGCATTGCCGCACCAGCCAGCAATGATAATAATAAGATATAGGTAATTTCAGTCATTGATATTGGCGATCACTTTTCTTAAAGACCTCGATTTTCTAGCCATTCGATCGGCCTTGCAAACTCATCGCCCCTTAAGCGCCGCCTCAATCTCAGCAATGTCGATTTTTTTCATTTGCATCATCGCATCAAAGGCACGCTTAGCGGTGTTAGGTTCAGGATTGGTAATCGCGTTCATTAGTACCGCCGGTGTTATCTGCCAAGATATGCCCCATTTATCCTTACACCAGCCGCAGGCACTTTCTTCACCACCGTTGCTAACAATGGCATGCCAATAGTGGTCCGTTTCGGCTTGATCATTCGTTGAGACTTGAAAAGAGAACGACTCATTGTGTGTGATCGCTGGTCCACCGTTGAGCCCAAGGCACGGAATGCCCATCACAGAAAACTCAACGGTTAATACATCCCCTTGTTTACCCGAGGGAAAGTCTCCTGGTGCATAATGAACAGCCTTGACGAACGAGTCGGGAAAGGTATCCGCGTAAAAGTGCGCAGCCTCTTCTGCGCGACCATCGTACCAAAGGCAAATAGTGTTCTTTGCGAAGCTTGTCATGAGGTTTCTCCCAGATATACAGACCTAATTACACCTAGGTTTTCAGCTTAACGCATCTGACATGCTTCGCCAGAGAGGATTTAAGAGGCTGAAATGCAGCGGCGAATGGTGAGTGGTGAGTGGTGAACCGTTATTGGCTAATGGCTGTAGGGATGATTTCATCATCGCGAAGTGTTAACACTTCGAAACCGGATGAGGTGACCGCAATGGTGTGCTCCCACTGTGCAGACAACTGTTTGTCACTGGTAACCACTGTCCAACCATCTTTTTTGGTTTTTATCTTAGCTTTCCCCTGGTTAACCATCGGTTCTATGGTAAATACCATACCCTCTTGTAAAGTCAGCCCTTTACCCTTCTTCCCATAGTGCAACACCTGGGGCTCTTCGTGCATTTCTCGGCCAATTCCATGCCCACAATATTCACGAACGATAGAGTAGCCCTGTTTTTCAGCATATTGCTGAATCGCGTAGCCTACATCACCTAACGTTGCGCCAGGCTTAACCGCGTGTATCCCTTGCCACATGGACTCGTAGGTTTTATCAACCAGTCGCTTGGCATAGGGCTTTACATCTCCAAGAAGGTACATCTTGCTTGAATCTGCGATAAATCCGCCCTTCTCTAAGGTAATATCGACATTAACGATATCGCCTGACTTCAGTTTTTGCGTTTCAGATGGAATGCCATGACAAACTACATGGTTAACTGACGCGTTCAACACATACTGATAGCCATACTGGCCCTTGCTGGCAGGGCGAGCCTGTAAATGATCAACAATATAACGCTCGGCCCAATGGTTAATATCCATCGTGGAGATACCGGGCACTATTTGTTTATCGAGATAACTGAAAACTGAGGCGAGTAGCCGCCCAGCCTCGCGCATTACGCGTAGTTCCTCTGCACTTTTCAGCGTTACCTTAGCCACCAATCACCTTCCTTAAATCGACATCGGCTTGCTGCATTTGGTCACGCATAATTTCAGAGAAGGTCATGCTTGGATTAGCCTCCGCGAGCATTCCTACCTTTATCCAATATTCAGCCTGCGCATTGATGGAACGCACCATCACCGAACTAGCCCTGCGTACGTCTTCGTGTAGCTGATCATTAATTTTCACGATCCCCATAGCGCCCTCTCAAAATATACAAAACGTATATGAAATATATATGAATCATACATTAGCCGGCATTAAGCAACAAGCTCCCTGCCAATAGCGCAGCAGGCCACACCCATGCAGAGCGCTGGGTTAACCGGGGTCGACAGCAGCGTTATTGAGGCATAGCGATCTACTTAATCCTCACCTTACCCCAGCGTTTGAAGTGCACTGCGCAAATGCTGGGCTAGATGGTCGGGGCGGACATGAGTTAACGACACAGAATCACACTGCTGGAAATGACAAAACTGTGTAATGGCTTCCACAAAAGCCGTAGCGACGAGACACTCATCAAACCTATGCGGTTCGAAATGTAAAAACTTGATCTCTAAGTGGCGTTTTTTTCGATGGACTTTACAATCCATGCGCCCAATAAAGGCATCGCGATAAAGTAGTGGCAGACAAAAATAGCCATACTGACGTTTGGCTTCGGGCACATAGCATTCCAATTGATAATCATATTGAAAAAGCGCCTTGAGCCGTTCGCGCTGAATAACACTGTTATCGAACGGAGAGAGAATCAGCAGCCGGTTTTTTAATCGGGGTAACGGGCGTTCAAGCGCCCCTGCTTCCACTATAAAGACCTCGCCACTACTTACCTTTACGCTTTCTAATGTTCCCTGCGCTAACCGTTCGTTTACTAGATTTTTCACAGCGCTGCGCAGCTCAGGGTTACGCCGTAGATAGGTAAAACCTTTGAGTGTTGCCAACCCATGGCAGCGGAGTTGCTGGTCGACCATGTGCGTCGCAAACTCTTCCACGCTGGGCATTTGCGTATTGATATGAGCTGGCAGTACCCGCTCGGTTAGATCGTAAGTTTTTTGAAAACCTTCGCGGTCGCTGACCATCAGGTCGCCCTGCATATACAACTGTTCCAGTGCCTTTTTGGCAGGCTTCCAGTCCCACCAGCCTGAGCGTTTCGTTGCTGGGGTTTCCAGGTCTCGAGAGCGCAGCGGGCCATCTGATTCTATGCGAGCCAATAGCTCACTCATCAGCTTTTTGTCAGGGTTTCTGAACCAGTGCGTTTGGCCACTCTTGATGGTGTGCTTGTAGGGTAACGAAAAGCGAAAATCGTCGATGGGTAAAAAAGCAGCCGCATGGGCCCAATATTCAAAGATGTCTCTATTGATCAACAACTGATGAATCATGTCTGGTTTGAACCCAGGCACTCGCGAGTGAACCACATGGTGATGGGCTCGCTCGACCACGGATATAGTGTCGATCTGAACATAACCCAGGTGATTCATCGCAGCACGGGTTCCAGCCAAACCGCGCCCGAACGGCTGAACTTGCAATAACCCTTGCGCAGCCAGGGCAACGCGACGTAGGCGCGCCAGCGCTTGCGGACGTTCAATTTCAATCATCGTCATACTTGCCTCAACGCCCGCCATTAGCTGCGCGAAAGACGAGCGCCTGACGACCGTACTTAATATATTTAATGCGTTCTACTTAACAGCTACACGCCGAGAAGAGGCAAATGCTTAAGCCTGTGATACTTCAGAGCCAACTCGAGGCAATGCCCTAATGGGGATTGCTCAATATTCATGCCCAAGGGGATTACAATAGCGCGCTTGCCTTCATACTCAAACTCACTGGGATATCTCTCTTTGAACGTTTCAATCAAACGCGTTTGGCAGTGAAAAAATACCTTAATCGCATCTGGGTCTTTCGCTTTCCAATCGATACGAATAGTCGTGCCTCCTTTGACAAGGTAACTCGCCTCTCCCCATTTGAGCACTTCTTCGACATCGCCCAACGCATCTTCAGCCGCTCTTGTCAGAATAAGTTGCCGCACACGCTCAAGCTGTCGCCGAGCGCTTATCGGGTAGGTTTCAAACTTAGCCTGAATAGCTGGATTCACGATGATCTTTCCAAGAAGTTAACGACATTTAGCATAAACGTTTATTTATTAACTCAATTGTCTATGCTCAATGGTTCAAGCATCATACTGCCCGCGTTGCCATAAATTGACCATTGCCGACGGGCACAGTGCACGTGGCGAAATCTGTGTCTGCCGACACCAGTTCTATAAAAGCCGCCATTTCATCGGCATGGGAAGTGGCGTTATCCACCACCAGAAGCCCACCACCCTTTAAGACCCGCTTAATATTCGGCCACCACGGCACATACTCAGAACGATTAGAGTCGAGAAAGAGCAGATCAAATGAAGAGTCCTCTACGTTTTCCAGCAACTTGCCAGCCTCACATTGAAGCGATGTAATGTAGTCAGAAAGACCCGAGCGCTCAAAATTCGTGGCGGCCAGATCGAACTTGTATTCGGCAAGTTCTACTGTCGTGACGTGCCCACCAATCTTCTGAGCTGCCTGGGCAAACCACAAGGTGGAATAGCCATTAGAGGTACCAATCTCCAGCACTCGTTTTGCGTTCGTAGCATGGGTAAGTACTGAAAGAAACTCCCCCGTATCACGAGTGATATTCAACATACGACGCGGACGATCAGCAATGGCAGCATCGTTTTCCTGGCCAAACTGCTCTAACTCAGTTAGCAACTCGCGTAATGATTCGACCACACTTACCCCCTTAGCAATCTACACAGTTTTAAAACAAGAGCCGAGCTTGTTCGATGGTTAGTCTGTTCGATGGCAAACAGCCTCCACGCGATTACCTTCAGGGTCTAGCAAGAATGCACCGAAATAGCTCTCATGATAGTGGGGGCGAAGCCCTGGGGCGCCATCATCCTTGCCACCATGTGCCAAACCAGCCACGTGAAAGGCACAAACAGCTTCACGGCTCATTGCCTTGAAACACCAGTGGCGGCGCGGGTCTTTATTCGCGTTCGAAGACGAAAGTATCGTCAGGTAGGTATGGCTTGCATCGGTCGCACTACAGCGGGTACCAAAACCAACGGCATCCTCGTTGTCATGAATTTTATCGGCACCTAGCGCCGCCATGATTGCACCATAAAAAGATCTACAGTGATCAAGATTTCTAACTGTGATAGACACATGGTCGAGCAGAAACATTACTTTCTCCATTGACATCGAACAGGTATTAGACGGCAAGCTTTATCATCGAGTGAACGTGCTGACACTTTCTAAAACCACCAAACGCCTATTACGCAGGTCGTTTGGCCAGCAGCGCCCACACGCCCGCTGAAGAAAGTAACGTTCCGCCCACAATATTGAAACGGCGCTGGGCGCGGCGTGAGGCAAGCATTTTGCGCACGGATGAGGCAAACACCGCGTAAAGCGTGGCATTGAGTGTTGCTAACGCCACAAAGGTGACCGCTAAAATCCACAACTGCTGCCCCGCATTAGCACCAGGGCTAACAAATTGCGGCAAAAAGGCGACGAAGAAGATGATGCCCTTGGGGTTCAGTGCCGTTACCAAATAGGTATTAGTGAACAGCTTCCAACGCGCCTCTGATACCGCAGGTGTTACCGGCTGAACCGACGATATCCCGGCACGCAACAGCTTTATCCCCATATAGAGCAGATATAAACCGCCCATCCATTTGATAACGGTGAACCAAAACGCCGAAGCGGCCAACACAGCTCCCAAGCCAAGTAGCGAAAAAACCAGCGCCGTGGAATCGCCCAGGGCAACCGCGGCGACAAGTGGAATATTAGCGCGTCGACCTTGGGCGATGGAGTAGCTGACAACCGTCAAAATCGTCGGCCCAGGAATAGCTAGCAAGGCCACGGATGCAAGCGCAAAGGCAAACCAAATTTCGATAGACATGGGGCAGCACCTTAGACGTGATAATGACTAAGTTAGCATAAGCCGCAATAGGCTGGAGTCCCCCTGAGCCCCCTCATTACCTTGTCGATATGCCCCCCCCTGATGGTGTGCTCGCACTATATTTTAACTAAATAAACGCAAAACGTTGACGAAATATAAAAATGTAGATATTTTTTAAGCGTAGGTTCTCTGTTTGATTCAGTTCTTTTTCACCCTTTTGCTAAAGAGAGGCGTCCAATGAACGCTCCAGCCACTATCCCCGCACAGCAGCATCATGGTTTCACCCTTGGCCGCTCACCGCAGTCGGACCGTTTACTGCAACTGAGCTTCCCTAAGGAAACAGTGAAAGCGTTTCTTGACGCCGTGTCGGAATGGCCGGTTCAGGCACTGGAATATAAGTCTTTCCTGCGTTTTCGAGTGGCCAAGATTCTTGATGACCTGTGCAAGAACACCCTTCAGCCGGTGTTGATTGAGACCATGGTGGATCGGGATACCGGGGCATTTCTGGTGACACCGGAGGGGCTGGATCAGGTTGAGCAAGCTGATGATATGGTGATATTCGCCACCGCGGTGGCTCACCTGATGGGGCGCTCTAACTACGACGCTATGAGTGGCCAGTACTATGCGCGTTTTGTGGTCAAGAACGTCGATAACTCAGACAGTTACCTACGTCAGCCACACCGCGTGATGGAGCTGCATAACGACGGTACGTTCGTGGAGCAGGACACCGATTACGTGTTGATGATGAAAGTTGACGAACAGAACATGCAAGGCGGCAACTCGTTACTGTTGCACCTTGATGACTGGGAAGGGTTAGACAGTTTCTACTCTCACCCACTGGCGCGTCGTAACATGCGCTGGACCGCGCCACCGAGCAAGAATGTTGATCGCGATATCTACCACCCAGTGTTCGATGTGGACACCGAGGGCCGCCCGATCATGGCCTACATTGACCAGTTCGTTCAGCCGAAGGACTTTGAAGAAGGCAATTGGCTAGCTGACTTGTCTGATTCGCTGGAAGGTAGCCAACATCAGCTATCGGTTCCCGTCGCTACTGGCAGCTTTCTGCTGATTAACAATCACTTCTGGCTGCATGGTCGCGATCGCTTCACCCCGCACCCTGACCTGCGTCGTGAGTTGATGCGTCAGCGTGGCTATTTCACCCATGCCAAAACACTACGTCAGCCGCGTCAGGTATAATCATTTAGAATAAGCTGGCCACCGCCATGACGGTGGCCATTTTCCCTTGGCTACCGAGACGCCTATGTACGACTACATTATTATCGGGGGCGGCATTCTTGGGCTGTCGACTGCCATGCAGCTGATCCGCGCCTATCCTGACAAGAAGATGCTGCTGGTTGAGAAAGAGGATGGCCCTGCCCGCCATCAAACAGGCCACAACAGTGGTGTGATTCATGCAGGAGTTTACTACACGCCAGGCAGTTTAAAGGCGCGTTTTTGTTTAGAGGGTAACCTCGCCACCAAGGCGTTTTGTGACGAACATAGCATTGCCTACGACGAGTGCGGCAAGCTGCTGGTCGCCACGAATGACCTCGAACTCCAGCGTATGAAAGCACTGTGGGAGCGTACAGAGGCTAATGGCCTGGAACGGTATTGGTTGACGGCAGAAGAACTGCAAGAACGTGAGCCTAACATCACCGCCGTCGGCGGTATTTTTGTCCCCTCCAGCGGTATCGTCAATTACGCTGAAGTGGCTGCCGCCATGGGCCGCGAATTTGAAGCCGCTGGCGGTGAAATCCGTTACACCACGTCAGTCACCGGCTTAAGTGAGCGCCCCAATGAGGTGGTGGTATCTACCAGCCAGGGGGATTTCTCTACCCGCTACATGGTGTCCTGCTCTGGCCTGATGGCAGACCGCGTGGTACGCATGCTGGGTATCGAGCCAGACTTTACGATCTGTCCGTTCCGCGGCGAGTACTTCCGACTGCCTGCACAGCACAATCAAATTGTTAATCACCTGATCTACCCGATTCCAGACCCTTCGATGCCGTTTCTTGGCGTTCACCTGACACGCATGATTGACGGCAGCGTGACGGTCGGCCCTAACGCTGTGCTGGCTTGGAAACGTGAAGGCTACCGAAAAACCGATGTGTCGCTATCCGACACGCTAGCCATGCTGCGCCACCGCGGCATCCGCCAGGTGCTGAAAGACAACCTACGTCCTGGGCTTGCCGAGTTTAAGAACTCAATCTATAAAAAAGGCTACCTGCAGCAAGTGCGTAAGTACTGCCCAAGCTTAACGCTTGCTGATCTTGAGCCTTACCCGGCTGGCGTGCGTGCCCAAGCGGTGTCCAACGATGGCAAGCTGGTCGACGACTTCCTGTTCGTCAACACGCCACGTACTGTCAATGTGTGTAACGCACCCTCGCCTGCGGCGACGTCTGCCATTCCCATTGGCGCGTATATCGTAGAGAAAGTTAAGCAGCAGGTTGGCGATAGCGCCGCCGTAGTGAGCTAGCAACTCACCAAGCTGCTTAGTATCAAGCCTATTTCGGGCGCATAGTTTGCGTCCGAAATAGACTTAAGCGGTTACTTAACCAACGCCGTGTAACGCCATCAGCATAGCCTGCATCAATACACAGAAACAGGCCGCCATCAAAGGCGACCCCTGGCATTAAAAGGCGATAATTTGGCCATCAGCGGGGATAGACACGCGATCCTGGATCCCAACTTCTTGCACGTAATCGGACAACTCTTCACGGCTTAACGTCATATGGTTCACCGCGCCCATATGCACCGCGATGATCGCCGCATTAGGGGCTGCCTGATGCATACGCAGCGTATCTTGCTTCCCCATAATGATTGGGTCACCTGAGAAGCCTGTTATCTCTGCGGCACCGGCATTCACGACAATCAGTTCGGGGTTATAACGCGCCAGCGTCTGCTCAACTTCATCGCGCCAGATGGTGTCGCCCACTAGGTAGGTGGTTTTATGCTCAGGGGCTTCGAAAACCACTCCCATCACCTCACCGAGCAATTGGGCCAGTACAGGAACTGCATAGAGGGTGTCAGAGCCATGCTGGCCGCCTGTTTTATGCAGTGTCACTCCACCAAATTCAACTTTACCGTCCAAAATGCGCACATCATTGAATCCCTGGGAGCGTATCAGCTCAGCATCGGCGGCATTCTGTGTAAATAACGGCAGGTCTTTGGGCAACAACTGCTGAGCAGCATCGTCCCAGTGATCAAGGTGTGTGTGAGTAACGATAATGGCATCAACACCGTCGATTATCTCCTCAACGGACATCGGCAGCCCCACCAGCGGGTTGCGCAACTCGCTACGGTAGGTATTTTCAAAGCCAGGATAAGCGCCCTGCTCAGCCAGCATCGGGTCCACCAAAAAGGTGGTGTCCCCGTAGCTAACCTTCACTGTTGCGTTGCGAATCTGCTGCACCTTTTGCGTCGCCCCCTGAGCGTTTGAATCCGCCAAGGCGCTACCGGCAATGAGTCCTGTGGCGAGGATAAGAGAACTGGATAAGGTTTTGATAGGCATTTAATGACTCCCTTCAATAGGCTGTTGGATTGGCAGAAAACAGTCTAGAGAGAGGCAACCGCCAAAAAAATTGGCCTGAAAGTCATTGTTCGAAAGTTTTGGGCCACCATGGTAAGGTTAAGTTAAGAACAGCTAAGGAATTACCCATGTCCTTACCCCGCGTAGGTTTAATTCTCCATCCACGGATCACACCTTTTCATTTCTCGGTGCCCTATACGGTGTTCGGCATGGCCTTTCCCGATCGCTCACTCTTCGATCTGTCCATCGTCGCAGCTTGGGAAGATTCGCTAGAGAGCGATGAGGTGATGACAATAAAGCCCAATGGCGGCTTAACGCTCTTGGATAACGTGGATATAGCCGTGGTCCCTGGCTGGCATGACCTGGATGAACCGCCGCCGCCTGAGCTGGCCGAGGCGCTTGTCCGCTGCCATGAACGGGGCGCTCATGTGGTGGGTCTTTGTTACGGCACGTATGCACTGGCGTACGCTGGACTGCTCGACGGCAGGCGGGCATCAACTCACTGGGTCGCCGAGCAGGACTTTAGTGACCGATTCCCAAGGGTCAAGCTGGACACCAATGCGCTTTATGTGGAAGAGGATCGTTTAGTCACGTCCGCAGGCACGGCGGCAGGCCTAGATTGCTGCTTATTCCTGGTGCGCGAGTATTACGGCGCGACGATTGCCAACAAGATTGCCCGTATCATGGTGGTTCCCCCGCACCGCGAAGGTGGGCAGGCACAGTTCATTGAGCAACCCGTTGCCATTTCCACTCAGGACGCCCATATCAATCGCTTATTGGACTATTTGAGAGCAAACCTAGTCGGCTCGCATCGTATTGATGAACTAGCGGCTCGAACCTCCATGAGCAGACGTACCTTCACGCGCCACTTTCAAAAAGCAACCGGAATGACGGTGGTGGAGTGGCTTGTCAATGAGCGCCTACGGCGCGGGCGCGAGCTGCTGGAAACCACCTCCCTGTCGGTGGAAGCGATTGCGGAACAAGTTGGCTTTCATACAGCAACGTCTTTCCGTCAACATTTTAGGCAACATCATCAAGTCAGCCCACGCGACTGGCGTAAAACTTTTGGCGGCAACTCCTGAGCTGTGTCTGGCTAGCATTGTCCCGCTCTGCCGTTAACCGCGTTGATAGGTTTTTGGTTAATTGACAAGAGCCATCTTCAAGTCTCGTCGCATTTTCAGCGCTATCCCATAAATTCGTCAAACGACGATTTAGGCCAAGCCGTCGTTATCGGCCAGAAGCGGTCTTTTAGGTATCACTGATGTGGAGATTTATAACGCCCGCGTTACGGGCTGGTTTGTAGTGGCAGCGCAAAACCAGTCCCGGTACACGCGATTTAAAGGTTGTCAGAAAGGAACCTGACAAAGTGCATTTCGAGGCCGTTGCAGCGGCCCTTCAATCGTAGCCGATAGCGTATCAAGCGCGCATAACCGTGTTCCAATCTATACTGTGGCCAGCCGTTTCGAGCTCACGCGCAAGTGCCTCTTCCAGCTACCGTTGCTGTCCATCGTCTCCAACACAACTGTTGTCAACGCACTGAATCAAGAATAGTTAAAACACTAGGCAAGCGCCGGCACGACAACGCATACGCCGCACCTCGCTTAGTGAACGCGCAAACCTTCCGTCTGATAAAGCAGATTGACTTCTACCACCCGTCCTTCCAACAGGTGGCAATACTGACGAGTCTTGCCCGCTTCCTGGCGCGATCGCACCTCGCCGCCTTCCTGCTCACAGTAATTGACGGCAACCTGCTGCGCCTGGTTAGCACCATCAGCAGTACCTAGGGTCGAACATCCCGCCAGTGCCATCCCTATCAAAACCAACAGGCCATAACGAGCCATGTGCTTCTCCCTTTGCATTGTTACGTTGAACAGTGATTATTAGCAGCGCAAAACCCGCTGATATTCATTCATTATAGTCAACGTTCGGACTTTCTTGGCATGGCAGCCAGAAATGATGACCTGCTTCTAATATGTCGAAAGTCAGGTTGAATACGCTATCCCCCTGCCACCATCAAGGCGCTGCCAGCGCGTGACCGATTGGGTGCGTTGATCACTTTTGTGATCCAATCCCCCGTTCTTGCCAGCGCGTTTAAATCAATGCCTGACTCGATTCCCAAACCCTCAAGCATATACACCACATCTTCGCTGGCCACATTGCCAGAAGCTCCTTTGGCATAGGGGCAGCCCCCCAAACCGGCGACGGAACTATCAATAACGCTTAGGCCCTCTTCCAGCATCGCATAGAGATTCGCAAGTGCTTGGCCGTAGGTATCATGACAGTGGGCGGCCAGTTTATTTATTGGCACCTGAGCGGCAACAGCCGCCAACATATGTTTGGCTTTTGATGGCGTTCCGGTGCCGATCGTATCGCCCAGTGATACCTCATAGCAGCCCATCTGGTATAGCGCCTTGGCAACTCGCGCCACCTGTAAAGGCGCGATCTCCCCCTCATAAGGGCAGCCAAGCACGCAAGAAATATATCCCCGTACGCGCAGCCCGGCCTGGCGCGCATGCTCTACCACCTGCTCAAAACGCTCGAGCGACTCGGCGATAGAACAGTTTATGTTCTTGTGAGAAAAGGCTTCACTTGCTGCGCCAAATACGGCGACTTCGTCAACATCGCACTCAATCGCTGCCTCAAGGCCTTTCAGGTTAGGTGTCAAGGCTGAATAGACAACGCCAGGGCGTCGCTCAACGCCCTGTATTATTTCTCGATGGTCGGCCATTTGCGGCACCCAGCGAGGCGACACAAAGCTCGCCGCCTCGATATTTGCGCAACCCGCCTCCACCAGACGCTTGATAAACGCAAGCTTCAGATGAGTAGGCACAAACGCCTGTTCATTTTGCAAACCGTCGCGTGGACCGACCTCGACCAGGCGCACAGAGGATGGCAAGGCCATGTTGTCTCCTTAGCCGTTACGCAGCTGTTCAAGCAATTGCTGGGCGATATCCACACGCACCTTGCCACCATCCACAAGCAGCGCTGCGATACGATCAACTTCATCGTTCTCGGCCCCGGCCATTACCGCAATATTTTTAGCATGCAGTGCCATATGGCCCTTCTGAATGCCGGTGGTCGCCAGCGCCTTAATGGCGGCAAAATTCTGCGCCAAACCCACCGCGACAATAATACGCGCCAAGCGATCCGCTGTTTTAACGCCCAGAATATCAAGACAGTGCCGAGCACTAGGGTGCGATCGAGTAGCGCCGCCTACCAAGCCTACCGGCATAGGCATTTCTAAGGTACCGGTCAGGTTCCCTTCGCTATCGGCTTCCCAATGTGTCAAGGAACGGTAACGCCCCGTGCGAGCGGCGTAGGCATGAGCACCCGCTTCTACCGCGCGGGTATCGTTGCCCGTTGACAGCACGACAGCGCTAACTCCATTCATGATGCCTTTATTGTGGGTAGCTGCCCGGTAAGGGTCCTGGTCTGCGAAGCGATACGCGTTGAGCATACCGTCACGTACCGACTCCCCGCCAAGATCTTCAAGTTTCCAGGTAGCACGTGCGCGAGCAATGCGTCGATCAGCGAGGTTGGACAGAATACGCAGGCAGCTGCGACCACCGCTCCACTCCGCTAGAGAAGGCGCGACAGCTTCCGCCATCGAGTTGACAGCATTGGCACCCATGGCGTCACGCACATCCACCAGCAGATGAACGATCAGCATGTTGTCGAGAACGCGCACTTCCAGGTCACGGAAACCCCCACCGTGCTGGAGCAGTACTGGGTCGGTTGCATCACAAATGCTTTTTACCTGTTCGAATTCGGAAAGCAGTCGAAGGCGTGCAAACTCGGGGTTAGGCACATCCAGCAACTGTACCTGCGCAATCATGATGGGTTCTGACGTATCGGTATGAAACCCGCCCAATGCGCGACACTGCCTGGCCGCATTACACACGGCGGCGACCACGGAAGACTCTTCGGTCGCCATGGGTACCAGCTGTTCCTCATCATCAATAATCAAATTGGTGGCAACGCCGATTGGCAGGTTCAGCGTACCAATGACGTTTTCGATCATGGCATCGGCAGTGGCCGACGAGATATTGCCCGTATCAGAGAAATGCGTGCGAACCTCGCTGCCGAGCTCAGCTATTTCGATGACTTTCTCAAGCCGCTCGCTGGGAGTAAGCTGATAAAAACCAGGAATGCGGGATGTGCTGTGTGCCATGAATAATGCCTCTGATCAATTGAGGTTGAATAAGTAAATGTGCCTGACGTGTACGATTTACCAAGAGTCAGCATATGCGTCAGGCATGGATCCAAACGGATTAAGCGATTAGTCCTAAAAGCCACGGTGCGGCATAAAGCGTCATGAACTGCACGCCATAGTTGACGCCCCAACGGTTGAGTAGACCTGCCATCAGTGCCAGCACCATCACGCCCAAAATGCCCATTACTCCGGCATCCATATAGGCAAGCAGCATGACCAGCGAGAAGAACATCGCCAGGAACGCCTCGTGAGGAATGTGCTTGAACACAAAGATGCAGATACGCCGCGCGTACCGAACCGCAATCGGGTAGGTAATCAGCAAAGCGACTCCAGCACCCAAAATGCTGGCGATGGTAATTTCAGAGAAACTCATCAAGTGGTGAGCATTCTGCTCGAGCGTCAGTACCGGCGGTGCGTTGAAGAAGGCGTTGCCCGGGCCAATCGCCATCGGGCTCATCGGTATGCCTAGTGCCGCTAACGGAATCAAGATGCCCGCGATGTAAGAGGCGTTGGTGACGGCATCCATTGAAGATAGCGCGCGACTAGCCTTATTGACCGTACCTTTCACCCAGCTCGACATTACTTCGCCCAGAAAGATCGTGATGCCGACCGGGCTCATGAAGAATGTGACCGAACCCAGAACAGAGCTAGCTGCGGCCGAGGCGCTTTCCTGACGCGTCAGAATGCGAAACGGATTGGGTAGCTGCCCTTTCTCATCGTTACCGTAGATCTGGATCTGCTTGGGCTCAGACTCCGCCATTTTATGGCGCTCACTGTTGACCGTGAGCTGTGCCAGATTAAACATCATCGGGCCAATGGTGATGCCCAAGAAGAACGAGATGAATACAGTCTGCCCTTCCGGAATGACGCCCATCCCCCAATACAGGTGCCGCAAGCCCTGAATCAATGCTGCCAGTAGCACAATACTGATCAGGCTGATGACTTTCTCCTTGCTCATCAGGGCAAGAAATACGGCCCCACCAAAGAAGATCTGGCTGGCATACTGGCCAAGCACATCGGCTAGGGGTGTCAATAGAAAAGCCAGAAACAGACTAATGGGGATCGCCACCAGCGTACCGATGACCGAACCGGACGCCATTTTACGAATCGCTAGGGTGGCATGACCTTCACGCTTCAAGATCAGTGCGTGCTCAACCATAGGTGCCGACATCACCCCTCCCGGTATACCGGCTACCGAAACGGGAATGGAGTCGGTCAGCTTCTTGGCAACAATGGCCGCCATAAAGAAAGCCAGCACCACGGGAAGCGGTATGCCCGCGACCACCAGCGCCAGCGTTACCGGAGCCAGTACGGCGGTTTCATCGGTACCCGGTGCAACACCAATCGCGGTATAAACGATGACGGCAATGATCGCAGCCGCCAACATTTGAAGTAATAAGACGGGATCCATGACTACTTATCCTCACCGGTTTGCAGCTGCCGCTTAGGGCGAAATAGCAGCGCATTGATGAAGAAGCCCAGAATAGCGCCGCTCAACCCAAGAATAAGAGGAAGCGGAGGCTGCGCTGGAGCAAGCAGATAGCCGCCTAGTGTTAACGGCGTCGAAATACACAGTGACAGCAGAAGATCTCTCCCACTCACCGAGTCATCCCACACATTGAGAAACCGATTCTTCTTTTCAGACATAGCGTGTCTCCTTGAATTTATTATGGATGTGCCTTTTTTAATGGAGCACATGATGGGTAAACTTGCTGACTACTGATAGGTACAGTTGGCGAGATTGTACGAAGTACTGTACCCATCAAAAGACAGGTACACTGATTTCATCGGGCTTAACCCGTTTTGCGGAAGATACGGAACATGTCGAAATCCAGGCACGTAGCCGACACCATTCTCAAGGCTATCAACGAAGGCCGCCTTGCCCCAGGTGCTAGGCTCGCTTCTATACGCGAAGCTGCCCGGCAGCATGGAGTGTCAAAAAACACCATTGTGGATGCTTATGATCAGTTAATTGCGCTGGGCAGGTTGCGTGCCCGCCAAGGGGCAGGCTTTTTTGTTACGCAGCCCCCCGCGCTTGAAGCGCGGGAAAAGACCTACGAGCTAAAGGAAGCCGTCGATAGCGTCTCGCTTCTGAGGGAGCAGTTGGTAGGTAACTTTCAGGTACGGGTAGGCGACGGCCGAGCGCCCGCCAGCTGGATGGGAGGCGCGGCGCTTGCGCGGCAAGCCAAGCGATTAACGTCTATCGGCAATGATGATATCGAGTACGGTGCTCCTCAAGGGTATCTCCCACTGCGTGAAACGATTGCCAGGGTACTGGCCGGACGCTCCATTCACGCTTCTCATGAACAGGTATTGCTGACCTTCGGCGCCAATCATGCCTTTGATCTTATTATTCGCCACCTAATCGCCCCAGGCGACCGCGTCCTGGTAGAAACGCCCGGCTATTACCCGCTGTTTGGCAAGCTGCGCCTGGCCAAGGCCAAGCTGATTGGCGTTTCGCGCAGCCACGATGGGCTGGACCTAGATGACCTGGAGCGCAAGATTATTCAATATCGCCCCAATGTTTTCTTTCTCCAGCCTAATGCCCATAACCCGACGGGCTCTACCCTTTCACTTAACCAGCTGTATCGGCTACTGACACTCGCAGAACGCTACAACCTGATTCTGGTAGAAGACGACGCCTTCGCTGATCTACTCCATCGAGGAAGCGCTCACTTGGCAGCACTGGATGACCTGAGTCGCGTGATTTACGTCGGTACGTTTTCCAAGACGCTTTCCACCGGCATTCGCTCGGGTTACTTGGCGGCCAACCCTGGGCTGGTTAATGCACTTACCGATATCAAAATGGTGACTGTCGTTAACAGCTCCACCTTCAGCGAGCGCCTGATTCACGACATGATTACCCACGGGCGTTACCGCCGTCACCTGGTACAGCTTCGCGAACGTATTACCAAGGCCAGTGCCAGTACCATTACTGCATTGAAAGAAGTGGGACTTGAGAATATAGAGGGGCCTGGTGAAGGTTATTACTTATGGGCGCGCCTGCCGAATAATATCGACGCGATGCAACTTGCCAAAATAGCCTCGGACGAAGGTATTTTCATCGCGCCCGGCAGTATCTTTTCACTACGCCCTAATGGGCCGGATGCATCGTCTATGCGTATGCATATTGCCTATGCCAATGATCATCGGTTTTTGGGGTTTCTTGAGCGTTTTTTGGGGTAGGATTGGGTTCCTGGTAAGTCTAAAACTATAAGCAAACATATAAATCTAAAAGATTTTATATGCAAACTCGAAAAGTATACCAGTGCCCCTAGGTGCAACCCGCTAAAAGAAAAGCTTATCATTGGATAATATCAATCAGGCTCGAGCAATCAGCCATTCACCCAAGCTATTTACATTAACTCTTTTACCTCGCAGAACTCTTCAAGTATTAACTATAGTGAACTTAGCAAGCAGTGCAAATCCACCATCCGAGCACACTTATCAAACACCCGGTAAGATGAGACAGGCTGCTAATCATGCGCATCAACATTAAAAATTAACCGTGTCGCTTGCGGCATTACACTTCACCTTCATTTCCTAGTGCTGAACACGGTAAGCTTGGCGGCAACACCGATGCTAATGGCTAAAAATCAACGATGACTTCCCATTGGATACTTGGCCCTGGGGCCATTGGTCGCCTATTGGCGCATTCGCTTTCCCCCTTGACTGACACCACTCTAATTGGCCGACGTGGGCTACCTAAACAACAGCGCCTAACCTCCCCTGAAGGTGAAGAGCAAGCTCAGCGACTGGTGAGCATCGCGGTTGCGGAGCTGACCTCTCATCCACTGCCCGCGCCTGGGTTTGTACATATCACCACCAAAGCCATGGCCGCCGAGGCGGCACTTGCCAGTATTGCCGATAGGGTTACGTCCACGACTCCACTAGTGCTGTGGCAGAACGGTTTTTTGGCACAGCCACGTATTACACAAATGTGGCCGGGGCCAGTGCTGTGTGCGACTACGACTCAGGGTGCTTATCTCACTGGGGATGATGGTGTGGTTCACGCGGGGCGCGGGCCTACGCTGATCGGTGATTTAGATAATCAGCACGCGGGATTGGCGGAGGCGTTAGCGGCGCTATTGAGTGAGTCAGGCTTTACCGCAACAGCGGTCGGTGATATACGCCAACGCCTGTGGCAGAAGCTGGCGGTGAATGCGGCGATCAACCCATTGGTAGCGCTAAACGGTGTGCGCAATGGTGAGTTGTGCGGTGAGGCTTATGCAGGCCGTTTGGAAGTGGTGGTTAAGGAAGTCGCGGCGATTTTAAACCAGGAAAACATTGCACCACCGAATAGTAGCGAAGGTGAAGACGCGTGGTTGGCGCTTGTGTGGCAGGTGGTGGAGAACACCGCTAACAATAAGGCCTCGATGTTGCAGGATGTTGAGGCTAAGCGTCCCACCGAGCGTGGGGCGATTTTAGGGCCGTTGGTTGATAGCGCCGAGCGCCATGGCTTGCCGTGTGGAGTGTTGAAGGAACTTAATAGCGAATTGGCTAAATTGGAGGCGAAGTTTTAGGGAACATTTAGTGGCTGAATCATCGCGCGCTAAAGCGCCCTCCCGTCATCAGGGAGAGCGCTTTCTAGATCAGGTTACAGGGATCATCACTACGTTCTGAAAGGCTGGGCGCTCTGTAAGCTGTTGGTACCAGCGCTCCAGACTGGGGCGCCGCTGCCAGGTTAATCCAATGTTCCAAAGGTTATAGATAAACGGCGCTAGGGCAATGTCGCCGAGGCCAAACTCATCGCCGGAAAACCAGGGTTGGCTTTGGTTTGCCAACGCGTTATCTAACAGCTCAAATGACCTTTCGCAGGCTAGCATTCCGGCATCAATAGCATCGTTATCACGCTCTTCCGGCGGTGTTCTTACGAACCCCTGCAAAATAACGCGGTGCCTGGGCGAAAGCGTATTGTTCGCCCAATCCATCCATTTCTCTGCCTGGGCGCGCTTGGCGGGGTTATCTACCCATAAGCTACCTTGGCCATACTGCGCGGCCAAGTAGCGGATAATGGTGTTAGATTCCCATAACACGCTATCGGTCGCGTCGTCTTTAAGTAGCGGCACTAGCCCATTGGGGTTCATAGCCAAGTACGCTGAGGTATTGTTGACCCCGTGCTGCATTCCTGCCGGAATTTGTTCAAACGCCAAGCCGAGCTCTTCGAGCACCCAGCGCACTTTTTTGACGTTAGTGGAGTTATTGCGGCCCCAAAGCGTAATCATGGCAGTCCTTTTTCTGGGCATACATCTGAGAATAGTGAAGAAAATGAGTGTGCCCGCCTTTGAAGCAAGTGGCAAGGGGCGGCTATGCCGCCCGCTCGCAGGTGCCTAGTGTTGCTCGTTCCACGCAAAACTCGCTACTACGCGCCCCCCCCTTGCTCCTCACCATTTTCCATTCACGCCTTACTTTCACTCCTTATCTTGATAAAACTGCAGCAGGCTGGAGAAATCGAGTTTGCCGTTGCCGCCGGCTTTATGCAGGGTAAATAGCGAGCGTGCGGCAGACCCCATAGGCACCGGTGAGGCACTTTGCTGGCTAACATCCATGGCGAGACCCAGATCTTTAATCATTAGGTCTACCTGGAAGCCACCTTGATAGCCCTTCGAAGCGGGGGCATTTTCCATCACACCGGGGTACGGGTTGTAAACGTTTAGCGCCCAGTTCCCCCCCGAGCTTTGTTTCATGATTTCGGAAAGCACCGCTGGGTCCAGGCCATTTTTTACGCCCATGTTGATCGCTTCGCAGGTGCCCGCCATCAGAATGGAAAGCAGCATGTTGTTGCACACTTTGGCCACTTGGCCTGCACCGTGGTCGCCAGCGTGGAAGATATTCTTACCCATCACTTCTAGCACGGGCTTGGCCTGCTCAAATTGTGCCGTGCTACCGCCCACAATAAAGCTCAGCGTGCCGGCCTGCGCGCCGCCTACCCCGCCAGATACCGGCGCATCGACAAAGCCAACGCCTTTTTCAGCGCCAGCGGCCGCAACGCTGCGGGCGGTATCCGCATCAATCGTCGAGCAGTCAATCACCAAAGCGCTCTTTTTTATGACATCAAACAGCGGCTCGTCGCCATCCACATACAGCCCACGTACATGCTTGCCTGCGGGCAGCATGGAAATAATAAAGTCTGCGTCGGTGGCCGCTGCTTTTGCAGAGACTGATACTTCACAGCCTTGGGATTTAGCCGTTTCCAAGGCTTGTTCAGAAAGGTCGAACGCGCGAACGTTAAAGCCCGCTTTCGTCAAGTTGGCCGCCATGGGGCCACCCATATTACCTAAACCGATAAACGCGACAGTGGTCATCTTTATTGTCCTTATTCGAAAATTGACGGTGAATTGGGTTGGGGAAATGGTTTGAAGAAATAGCTTAGTGAAGATCCGACAGAGGGCTCTTTTCCCACGGCGAAGCCAGCAGCTCATCGATAAAAGTTTGTTCTACGGACGCGACATCTGGGTATTTCCAGGCAGGCTTACCGTCTTTATCGACCAACAGCGCACGTACGCCTTCGGGGAATTCCTGATGACGGCAACACTGCACTGAAAGTGCCAGCTCAAACTGAAACACCTCAGCCAACGACATGTGCTTGGCACGCTTTAGCTGCTCATCAATCAGTTTCACTGATACGGGGCTGCCGTGGGAAAGCGTTTTCTGTGCTTTGCTGAACCATTTGTCATCACTACGAACCGCCAGCACGGCATCCACGGTTTGCTCAACCGTATCGTGATCCATTAGCTCACGAATCAATGCGGCGGATTTTTGAACCGGCGATTCCAGCTCGGCAAATACCTCTTGAGACGCTTGTTCAAATTCGCGTAGCACGCGATTGACGACACCATGAGCGTCAGTTTGCTTTCCTTCACCCCAGGTGGCATCCATCAGTTTTTGAGCCAGGTCTGCGCGGTAATGGCTAGCAATCGCACGATCGGCAAGGCCGAGATGAACGGCATCTGGGGCGTTAATTTGGCTGCCGGTCATGGCTAAAAAGCGTCCGGTGCCATTCGGCAGGCGGTTTAAAAACCAGCTAGCGCCAACGTCCGGGTAAAGACCAATCGTCACTTCTGGCATCGCCAGTCGAGAGGTTTCTGTCACAATTCGGTGGCTGCTACCGCTAAGCAATCCCATTCCCCCACCCATCACAATACCGCTACCCCAGCAAATGACCGGCTTGGGATAGGTGTGAAGCAGGTAGTCTAGGCGGTACTCGTGTTCAAAGAAGCGCTCAGGAAAATCTGGTTCGCCGTCACCTTTAATCGCTTTATACAGATTGACGACATCGCCCCCTGCGCAAAACGCTTTTTCACCGGTGCTGTCCAGCAGAACCGCGACAACTCGCTCGTCAGTCTGCCACGCTTTTAAGCGCGGCAGGATCTCTTCAATCATTTCTAACGTCAGGGCATTCAGCGAACGCTCGGCGTTAAGGGTGATCTCGCCGATAATATGGCCATCTTGGGTGGCGTGTTCAGCAAACAGTACGCTACTCATTCCATTGTCCTTGTGGTGGTTGGCTACAGCTCAGAGGCACCATCAGAGAGCACACGGCGGGAAATAATCAGCCGCATGATTTCGTTGGTTCCTTCCAAAATACGGTGTACACGGGAGTCACGTACATAGCGCTCCATCGGATACTCTTTAATGTAGCCGTTGCCACCATAGAGCTGCAGCGCTTCATCACACACTTTGAAGCCGACGTCAGTCGCAAAGCGCTTAGCCATTGCACAGTAGGTAGTCGCATCGGGGTGACCAGCATCCAGCTTTGTGGCTGCCATACGCACTAACTGGCGAGCCGCGACAAGCTCGGTAACCATATCCGCCATACGGAACTGAAGCGCTTGGAAGTCTGCCAAACGCTTGCCAAACTGCTTACGCTCCAGCATATATTCGCGGGCTTTGTTGATTGCCTGCTGGGCGGTGCCGATTGAGCAGGTAGCGATGTTGATACGCCCCCCATCCAGGCCCTTCATGGCAATTTTAAAGCCGTCGCCTTCATTGCCTAACAGGTGGTTGGCGGGAACACGCACATCTTCAAAGGTAATCATACGGGTTGGCTGACTGTTCCACCCCATTTTGTCTTCTTTACGGCCGTAACTAATGCCGCTTGCTTTGGCATCAACCGCAAAGGCAGAAACGCCGCTGGGACCTTCCCCGCCGGTACGCGCCATCACCACCAAAAAGTCGGTGCTGCCGGCGCCAGAGATAAACATCTTGCTACCGTTGAGCACGTAGTCACCGCCATCACGCTTGGCGGTGGTTTTAAGCGAGGCTGCATCAGAGCCTGCATTGGGTTCAGTTAAGCAGTAAGAACCCAGTAACTCGCCGGTGGCGAGCTTTTCGCCCCACTGTTCCACTGCTTCGGGGGTGCCGAAGTCGGCCAGCATCCAGGTCACCATGTTGTGAATGGTGAGATAGGCGGTGGTTGAGGTACAGCCCATGGAAAGCTGTTCAAAAATAATGCTGGCATCCAGACGGGAAAGCCCCAGCCCGCCAACGCGTTCTGGCGCGTAAAGTGAACAAAAACCTAGCTCCCCTGCTTTGCGGATAACATCGACAGGAAAGAAAGCTTCGGCATCCCACTGCGCAGCGTTAGGTTCTAATTCATTCTGGGCGAATGCCCGGGCCATATCGGCAAAGGCGACCTGGTCTTCACTTAACTCAAAATTCATGGCGAATCTCCGCAGCATGCGTCGCTGAACAGCCTGTGAGCAGGTTGGGCAGCTTGGCGTTTGCTATTATCTTTATTAGCCGTTGGCGTTATTGGCAGTTATCTTGACAGGCAACGTTGACGTTTACGTTAACTTATATTCTTAACCTGACAGGTGCAACCGGCTAAGCTCACTACCTTTGGCGTAGAAGCGTGATTTGGGCAGAAAAAAGGGTGCCCTAGGGCACCCAATCATCGGACAGAACCGGTTATTTGAAATTTTTGCGATACATTTTGGTGAGCTCACCCACGATGCCACTGCGGAAGCTAAGTACGCAGACAACAAAGATAATCCCCAGAATGACGCTTACCCAGTTACCCAACGGCGACTGCGCCAAAATGTGTTGCAGGCTAACCACAATGCCCGCACCCATAAGAGGGCCAAGCAGTGTGCCTACCCCACCCAGCAGCGTCATGAGGATAACTTCACCCGACATGTGCCAATGCGCATCGGTTAACGACGCCAACTGAAACACAACAGTTTTGGTAGAGCCCGCCAACCCGGCCAGCGCTGCAGAGAGAACAAACGCCAGCAGCTTGTAAGCATCAACGTTGTAGCCCAGCGAAATAGCGCGCGGTTCATTTTCACGAATCGCTTTAAGCACCTGGCCAAAGGGAGAATGCACGGTGCGTTGGATTAGCGCGAAGCCAAATACGAAGATGGCAAAAACGAAGTAATACATCGCCAGGTTGCTGCTCAAACTGATCACGCCAAACAGGTCACCGCGTGGCACGCCATGCAAGCCATCCTCGCCACCGGTGAACGATGACTGAACAAAGACGAAAAACATCAGCTGTGCCAGTGCCAACGTCACCATGGCAAAGTAAATGCCCTGACGCCGGATCGAAAGCACCCCGAACAACAGCCCTAACAGGGTTGCCATTAAGGTGCCCGCAATAATTCCCACCTCTGGCGTTAGCCCTGGATAGCTTGCCAACAAGTAGCCAGTCACATAACCACCGGTGGCTAAAAATGCCGCGTGCCCAAACGAGAGCAATCCCGCATAGCCCAGCAGCAAATTAAACGCGCAGGCAAAAAGCGCGAAGCATAGAATTTTCATTAGAAAAACGGGGTAAGCCAAAAAAGGAGCGACTAACCCGATGGCCAAGAGCACTATATAAAACATGTTACGGCGCATTTTGGCTCGCTTCTGCCGCTCTTTTACGGCTGATGGCGCATTGAGTGCTTGAGAGTCTGCCATGGTTATGCCTCCTTACCGAACAGCCCAGCGGGGCGTAACATGAGCACTAATATCATCACCAAGAAGATCACGGTATTGGAGGCTTCCGGGTAGTACACTTTGGTTAAGCCTTCGATGACCCCCATTCCCAGGCCAGTAAGAATCGCACCTAGAATAGAACCCATGCCCCCAATAACGACCACCGCGAACACCACAATCAGCAGGCTTGAACCCATGGTCGGTGACACAGGATATAACGGCGCTGCCAACACCCCCGCAAAAGCTGCTAGCGCTACGCCGAAACCGTAAGTAAGCGTGATCAATAGCGGTACGTTTACTCCAAACGCTTGCATCAGCTGGGAGTTTTCCGTACCGGCACGCAGATAGGCCCCCAAGCGGGTGCGCTCAATCATAAACCAGGTAAATAGACACATGGCCAGTGCCGCTACCAGTACCCAGGCCCGGTAGGTAGGCAGGAACATGAAGCCTAAATTCAGGCCGCCTTGCAGTGCTTCCGGAGTCGCGTACCGCGCACCCGAAACACCAAAGAAGTTAACCAGCGTGCCTTCAAAAATGAGTGCCAACCCGAAGGTAAGCAACAATCCATAAAGATGGTCTAAATGGGCAATGCGACGCAGCAAAAAGCGCTCTATTAGCATGCCGAAACTACCCACCACCAGTGGCACCAAAAACAGCGCCAACCAATAGTTAATGCCTAAATAGCGAAAGCCTAGCAGTGCGGCGAAGGCTCCCAGCATGTATTGCGCCCCATGGGCAAAGTTGACGATCTTCAGTAGGCCGAAGATGACCGCCAGGCCCAAACTGAGCAGTGCGTAAAAGGCTCCATTCACAAGCCCAAGCGTAAGCTGGCCCATGAAAACGGCCAATGGCACGCCGAATATCATCGTCATTGTATGACTCTCCTCGCCGTCAAGCGGTTGGTGGCAAGTTGCCACCAACCAGTTCTAACGTCACTTGCGGTTGTTATTCGACTTAGTTTTGAACCAGCTTGCACTGGCTATCAGAGAGCGGACGGTAGGCTTCATCGGCAGGAATGGTGCTGAGGATTTCATAAAGATCCCACTCACCGGTAGACTCTTCCGGCGTTTTCACTTGGGCAAGGTACATGTCGTGAATCATGCGGCCATCTTCACGAATGGAGCCGTTACGCGCAAAGAAGTCTTCAATAGGCATATCAGCCATCTGGGCACGTACAACTTCAGGGTCGTCGGTACCCGCGGCTTCTACGGCTTTCAGGTAGTGCATGGTGCTTGAGTAGATACCCGCTTGAACCATGGTGGGCATACGGCCAACTTCTTCAAAATAGCGCTCTGACCACTCACGCGACTCCTCATCCATGTTCCAATACCAACCCGTGGTTAGCAGCAGGCCTTGGGTGGATTCCAAGCCTAGCGCGTGTACATCGTTGAGGAAGATCAGCAGGCCTGCTAGCTGCTGGCCGCTCTGGGTCAGACCAAATTGGCTGGCAGTAGTGATCGCGTTAACAGTGTCGGCACCGGCGTTAGCCAAACCAACAATCTTCGCGCCAGACCCTTGAGCCTGAAGAATGTACGAGGAGAAATCGCTCGTTGGGAACGGGTGACGTACGCCGCCAACAATTTCGCCGCCATTGGCTTCAACCACTTTGGTTACATCAGCTTCCAGCGCATGGCCGAACGCATAATCAGCCGTTAACAAGAACCAGCTGTCGCCGCCCTGCTCGACAACTGCTTTTGCAGTACCGTTCGCCAGTGGGTAAGTATCGTAAACCCAGTGAATGTGGTTGGGCGTGCAGTGTTCATTGGTAACGCTTGATGCCGCAGAGCCCGACACAATGCCCAGGCCATTGTTTTCTTCCAGCACTTTAGTGACCGCAATAGACACCGAGGACGCCACTAGGCCACCCACCATGTCGACGTTACGCTGGTCGATCCACTCACGCACTGTGTTAGCACCGACGTCAGCACTGTTACGATCATCAGCACTAAAAATTACAATGGGCGAGCCGTTAACACTGCCACCAAAATCAGCAATCGCCATTTCCATGGCTGCTTCGCCGCCTGGGCCAGCTAAGTCGCGATAAGTCCCTGACATATCTGCCAAATAACCAATGCGCACCTCATTATCGCTAATTTCGGCGTGAGCGGTTGAGACTGCCATAGTAGAAGCGGCGGCAACGGCGATGCTGGCGGTCAACGTTTTTTTCATAAAGGTCATGTTCGTCTCCTGGCCCTTGAGGCCTTTGTTGTTGTGTTACGACGTACGGATGAAATGCTTATAGAGCGTTTAGTGTTGTAGTGCACCTACTGCGAAGCTGATGCTGTGTTTATGATCTAGATTGGCGTTATACCCCCAGCATGGTGTTGAGATGGTCTCGACGTGACGGCAACTGCTCAGCGCTTATCTCTTCAACAATTTGACCGTGGTCCATTACAAAATGGCGATCTGCCAGCGGCGCTGCAAAACGGAAGTTCTGCTCCACCAGAACAATGGTCATACCGCGCTCTTTCAGTTGAATAAGCACTTCGCCAAGTTTTTGCACAATAACGGGGGCTAAGCCTTCGGTAATTTCATCGAGCAGCAAAAGTCGCGCGCCGGTGCGTAGAATACGCGCCATGGCAAGCATCTGCTGCTCACCGCCGGAAAGCCGCGTCCCCTGGCTTCTGCGGCGCTCGTAAAGGTTAGGAAACATGGCGTAGATTTCATCTAGGCTCATTCCGCCAGAACGAACCGTGGGCGGAAGTAATAAATTTTCGTGCACATCCAGACTGGCAAAAATACCGCGCTCTTCGGGGCAGTAACCGACACCAAGCCTTGGAATATGGTGTGCCTTCATATTCAGTGTTTCGTTGCCATTAATCACAATCGAGCCGGTGCGACGCCCAACCATATTCATAATGGATTTTAGAGTAGTGCTGCGTCCCGCGCCGTTGCGGCCCAGCAGGGTAACCAACTCCCCACGCTTAACATCGAAGTTCACGCCATGAAGTATGTGCGATTCACCATAGAAAGCGTGCAAGTCTTGCACTCTCAGCATTTCTAGCGTTTGGGAATCGGCTAGTTCATTGGTTTCATAGGCCTCAGCGGTATTCATACGGCAGCCTCCTCTTCAGCAGCTTCACTGCCCATATATGCCTCGCGCACTAATGGATTGCGGGAAACCTCGTCATAATTACCTTCGGCCAACACCGCACCGCGGGCTAATACCGTAATACGGTCACAAAGCCTGCTAACCACGCTCAAGTTGTGCTCCACCATTAAAACGGTGCGCCCTTTTGAGACACGCTTAATCAGCTCGACGATACGATCAACGTCCTCTGCCCCCATTCCCTGAGTCGGCTCATCCAACAGCATCATCTTAGGGTCAAGCGCCAGCGTGGTGGCAACTTCCAGGGCGCGCTTACGGCCGTAAGGCATTTCTACCGTTAATGTATCGGCGTACTCACGCAGGCCAACCTCATCAAGCAGCTCTAACGCACGCTCATTAAGGTGATCTAGCGACTTTTCTGATTTCCAGAAGTGAAACGATGTGCCTAATTGACGCTGTAGCGCTACTCGGACGTTTTCCAGCGCCGTCATGTGCGCAAACACCGCTGAAATTTGAAATGAACGTACGAGCCCCAGCTGTGCAATCTCATTGGATTTCTTGCTGGTAATGGGCTTACCGCGATAAAGGATTTCTCCACGTGTAGGTGGCAAAAACTTGGTTAGCAAGTTAAAAACGGTGGTCTTTCCAGCACCGTTGGGACCAATCAGGGCGTGAATGTGCCCTTCTTGAACCTGAAGATTAACGTCATCCACGGCGGTAAAACCGCGGAATTCTTTGGTCAGCCCTCGTGTCTCGAGCACTGGCCCATTAAGAACATCGTCTTCACGCATGGAGTGGTAAGCCTCTTTTTGTTCTTGTGTTCGGGTGTTCTTGTATCCGGGTGTTGGGTGCTGACGTTTCACCAACCGCTTCATCAAGTAAAACTCGTTAGCCGGCAACACACCCTTACCTGAACGTAAGGTGTAGGTGCAAACTAGCAATCACTTGAGGGGTATTACAATTACAACTTTGGTCTACGCTTCTTTAACGTTTCTTCACATAAACAAGCAAAAAATCTATTTTTCAATAGCTTGCAACGAAACCAAAGAAATTACACAAGCGCAACTACTGCTTTACGTTAACGTAAACTTGTTTTAGCCTCATGGTCAGTGTTCCATAGGGACATCCCCCTATCGACGAGAACAATGATCATGAGCAAAACCTACACGATCAGTGAATTGGCCAGCGAGTTCGACGTTACCACTCGGAGTATTCGGTTCTATGAAGATCAGGAGCTACTCCACCCTGCTCGCCGTGGTCAAACACGCATCTACAGCAGCAAGGATCGCGTGCGACTAAAATTGACGCTACGCGGTAAACGGCTCGGATTTTCCTTAGCAGAAATTCGCGAACTCTTTGAGCTATGGGATGAAACCCGTAGCGGCAGCGAAAAGCAGTTACATCTGATGTTAAGCAAAATCAGCGAGCGTAAAGCCGCTCTAGAACAACAAATGAAAGATATCACGATGGTGCAGCTGGAACTTGAAAGCGCTGAAATTCGCTGCCGCCAAGCCCTTGAAGAACTCAATGAAAAACCTGCTTTAACGACGAAAAGCCCCCATTAACAATGACAAGGTGATTGACCATGTTTTCACACTATTCAGAACTCAATTTCGGCCTCGACGATGAACTGAACATGCTGCGCGAGCAGGTCAATGCCTTTGCCGCTAGCGAAATTGCCCCACGCGCCGCTGAAATCGACCGCAATAACGAATTCCCTAATGATCTATGGAAGAAATTTGGCGATATGGGTCTGCTGGGGATTACCGTATCTGAAGAGGATGGTGGTAGCGGTATGGGCTATCTTGCCCACTGTATTGCAATGGAAGAAATTTCCCGGGCAAGTGCCTCCGTCGCCCTCTCCTATGGCGCGCACTCGAACCTGTGTGTCAATCAGCTAAAAATCAACGCCAGCGCTGCGCAAAAAGAGAAGTACCTGCCCAAGCTGATCAGCGGCGACCACGTAGGCGCACTGGCAATGTCCGAGCCTGGTGCCGGGTCTGACGTCGTGTCAATGCAGCTACGAGCCAAGTTAGAGGGTGATCATTACATCCTTAACGGCAACAAAATGTGGATCACCAACGGCCCTGATGCCGACGTATTAGTGGTGTACGCCAAGACCGACCCGGATGCAGGCTCTAAAGGTATTACAGCGTTCATTATTGAAAAAGGCATGCCTGGCTTCACTACAGCACAGAAGCTCGACAAATTGGGTATGCGTGGTTCTAACACCTGCGAACTGGTTTTCCAAGACTGCAAGGTACCGGTTGAAAACGTACTGGGCGAAGTCGGAAAAGGGGTTCGCGTGCTCATGAGCGGTTTGGATTATGAGCGTACCGTACTGGCTGCTGGCCCTATCGGCATTATGCAGGCCGCGATGGATGTGGTGATGCCCTATATCCACGAGCGCAAGCAGTTCAACCAGTCAATTGGCGAGTTTCAGTTGGTGCAAGGCAAAGTGGCGGATATGTACACCACGCTGAACGCTTGTCGTGCTTACTTATACGCCGTTGCCGGAGCCTGCGACCGCGGCCAGACCTCGCGTAAAGACGCGGCGGGCGTGATTCTTTACTGCGCAGAGAAAGCCACCCAAGTTGCCCTAGACGCCATTCAGCTGCTCGGCGGCAACGGTTATATCAACGAGTACCCCACCGGTCGCCTTCTGCGCGATGCCAAACTGTATGAAATTGGCGCGGGCACCAGCGAAATTCGCCGGATGCTGATTGGCCGCGAACTCTTCACCGAAACAAAGTAAGGGACGCGCCATGAGCACACTCTCTACACAGATCAATCCCCGCAGCGATGTCTTTCAAAGCAACGCAGCATCCATGCTGGGGGAAGTTTCTAAGCTCCGAGAATTGACCGCTGCCGTCGCCCAAGGCGGCGGTTCAAAGGCCCGTGAACGCCACGAAAGCCGCGGCAAGCTATTTGTGCGTGACCGTATCGATCACTTAATTGACGAAGGCTCGCCATTTTTAGAGTTTTCCGCCCTGGCCGCCCATCACGTTTACGATAGCGACGTACCTGCGGCAGGCGTGGTGACAGGCATTGGTCGGGTATCTGGCGTTGAGTGCGTGATTGTGGCCAACGATGCCACGGTAAAAGGCGGCACATATTTCCCGCTAACGGTGAAAAAACACCTGCGCGCCCAAGAAATCGCCCGCAAGCACCGTTTACCGTGCATCTATTTAGTTGATTCCGGCGGCGCTTTCCTGCCTCGCCAGGATGAAGTGTTCCCCGACCGCGATCACTTCGGGCGCATTTTCTATAACCAAGCCACGATGTCGGCAGAGGATATCCCACAAATAGCGGTGGTCATGGGCTCCTGCACGGCTGGCGGCGCTTACGTGCCCGCCATGGCGGATGAATCAATCATCGTTAAAGAACAGGGCACGATTTTCCTGGGTGGCCCGCCGCTAGTAAAGGCAGCCACGGGCGAAAACATTAGTGCAGAAGACTTGGGCGGTGCCGATGTGCACGCCAAAATCAGTGGCGTGGCCGATCACTACGCTGAAAATGATACCCATGCCCTGCAGTTGGCGCGCGCTTGTGTGTCACGCTTAAATTGGCAAAAGCGCGGCAAATTAGCCATGCAAGCGCCCCAAGCTCCCAAACTCGACCCCAGCGAACTTTACGGCATTGTTGGCACCGACCTTAAAAAGCCTTACGACGTCCGCGAAGTGATTGGGCGCATTGTCGATGGCTCTGACTTTGACGAGTTCAAGCGCTACTACGGCGACACTTTGGTAACCGGCTTTGCACATATCCACGGCTATCCGGTGGGCATTGTGGCCAACAACGGCGTGCTGTTTTCGGAGAGCGCGGTAAAAGGCGCACACTTTATTGAGCTTTGCGCTCAGCGCAAGATTCCGCTGGTGTTCCTGCAAAACATTACCGGCTTCATGGTCGGCTCTAAGTACGAGCATGAAGGCATCGCTAAGCACGGTGCGAAGTTAGTGACCGCCGTCGCCTGTGCCAAAGTACCCAAGTTCACCGTTTTGATTGGCGGCAGTTTTGGCGCAGGTAACTACGGAATGTGTGGTCGCGCCTATGACCCTAACCTGCTGTTCATGTGGCCCAATGCGCGCATTTCGGTAATGGGCGGCGAGCAGGCGGCAGGCGTGCTCTCTCAGGTTAAACGTGAGCAGTATGAACGCGAGGGCCGCGAGTGGACCAAAGAGGAAGAAGAAGCCTTTAAGCAGCCCACGCGCGACCAGTACGAGCACCAGGGTCACCCCTATTATGCTAGCGCCCGCCTATGGGATGACGGCGTCATTGATCCACTGCAAACCCGCGATGTCTTAGGGCTTTCGCTAGCCGCTGCAATGAATGCTGACGTCGAAGAGACACGCTTCGGCGTGTTCCGGATGTAAGGGCGAACACTATGGCTTACTCAACGCTACTAATCGAAGAAGGCGTGGCGCGCCTGACGTTAAACCGCCCAGAGGTGCATAACGCCTTTGACGACAGCCTGATCGCTGAACTAAACGCTCATCTAGACGAATTGCATGCGCTGGCCAACGCCGGTGACGTTCGGGTGGTGGTGCTTGGCTCTGAGGGTAAAAGTTTCTCTGCGGGCGCTGATCTCAACTGGATGAAGCGCATGGTTGATTACGGCTTGGAAGACAACCTAGCGGACTCACGCAAACTGTCGGCGCTGATGTTCGGGTTAGACACCCTGCCTTGCCCTACCGTTTGCCGAGTTCAGGGAGCGGCCTTTGGTGGCGCGGTGGGCCTAGCCGCCTGTTGCGATCTGGTCGTCGCTTCAGATAAAGCTAAATTCTGCTTGTCGGAAGTCAAAATTGGCCTATCGCCCGCGGTGATTAGCCCTTATGTTCAGCGCGCGCTTGGCGAACGCCAAATGCGCCGTTACGCACTCACTGCTGAAGTGATGGATGCGCCAACGGCGATGGCGCTCGGCTTGGTTCACCAAGTGGTGGAGCACGATGCATTGGATAGCGCCATAGACGCTATGCTTGACACCCTTCTGGGCGGTTCCCCCCAAGCCCAACGGGCAACCAAAGCCCTGCTGGCAAGCGTGGCTCAAGCACCCAACAGTGACGCCACCCGAGAACACACCTGCCAAGTGATCTCCAAACTGCGGGTGAGCCAAGAGGGTCAAGAGGGCTTAGCGAGCTTTTTTGAAAAGCGCCGTCCTGCCTGGACGCAACCATCAAGCCTTCAAGAACACAACACTGCTGCGGAGCCACGCTCATGACGCTTGATCTTACTAAATTCGACACGTTGCTAGTGGCCAACCGCGGTGAAATTGCCTGCCGGGTAATGCGCACTGCCCGCCGCATGGGCCTGAAGACGGTCGCCGTTTATTCAGATGCCGATGCCACGGCTCGCCATGTACGCGAAGCCGATGAAGCAGTTCGCTTAGGCCCTGCCGCCGCCCGCGAAAGCTACCTTAATGTTGATGCGGTTATCGATGCCGCTAAGCGCACCGGCACCGGCGCCATTCACCCCGGCTACGGCTTCCTCTCTGAAAACGGTGGATTTGTTAAAGCCCTTGAGCAAGCGGGCATCATCTTTGTTGGCCCCCCGGCATCAGCGATTGCCGCGATGGGCGATAAATCTGCCGCGAAAGCACGTATGGCCAATGCCGGTGTCCCGCTGGTGCCTGGCTATCATGGTGACGATCAAGATGATGCACTGCTGCGCAGCGAAGCCGACAAAATCGGTTATCCGGTGATGTTGAAAGCCAGCGCCGGTGGCGGTGGTAAAGGCATGCGCGTGGTTGAAAGCGGCGAAGGATTTAAAGCAGCGCTTGATGGCTGTCGGCGCGAATCCAGCGCCGCTTTCGGCGACGACCGCATGCTGATTGAGAAATACCTGGTGCAGCCTCGTCATGTCGAAGTACAGGTATTCTGCGACCGCTACGGCAACGGCGTGTACCTATTCGAGCGGGATTGCAGCGTTCAGCGCCGCCATCAAAAGGTCATAGAAGAAGCGCCAGCCCCCGGCATGACGCCTGAACTGCGCAGCGCGATGGGCGACGCTGCCGTTCGCGCGGCCAAAGAAATTGGCTATGTGGGCGCAGGTACTGTGGAGTTCCTGCTCGACGCCGACGGCTCGTTCTACTTTATGGAGATGAACACCCGCCTGCAGGTTGAGCACCCCGTTACTGAAATGATTACCGGCCAGGATTTGGTCGAATGGCAGCTGCGCGTTGCGATGGGTGAACCGCTCCCCTGCACACAGGACGAGCTCACCATCACCGGCCATAGCTTTGAAGCGCGCCTGTATGCTGAAGATCCAGAACAAGACTTTCTTCCGGCTACCGGTTTATTGACTCGCTTCGCCTTGGATTTAGAAGGTGCCGACTTAGATAGCGATCAGGTGCGTTTAGACAGCGGCGTAGAAAGTGGCGATGTGGTTTCCATGCACTACGATCCCATGCTGGCCAAACTGATTGTTCACGGCGCTGACCGTGATGCAGCACTAGCCACTCTCAACCGCGCGTTGGCGGCACTGGATGTGCAGGGCGTGGTGACGAACCGCGCTTTCCTGCAACGCTTGGCAAATCACCCCGGCTTTAAAAACGTCGAGCTCGACACGCGTTTTATCGAACGCAATGAAGCCACCCTGTTTGCGCCGCGCAGCTACTCTATCGAGGCTTACGCCAGCGCCGCGCTGATCGGTTTAAACCAACTGGCCAAAGAGTGCGAGAGCGACTCTCCGTGGGATCGCCACGACGGTTTCCGCTTGAATGCTCCCCATACCATTCGTATTGCGCTGTGTGACCCGGCAAGCGCCCAAGCCACCGACAGCGACGCAGCAGTGGTGATTGTTGAAGGTAAACGCGAAAGCGGCGAAGCGCTGTGGAACTTAACCATCGGCGATCAAACGTTGACCGCTAGCCTACAATCACTGACAGGTGATGCGGTAGCCGTCACGCTAAACGGCCACCGCCGCCGTCTACAGGCACGCCGCGATGGTCATATCGTAGTGATGGCTGAACCCAGTGGCGAAACACGCCTCTTCTGGCGACGCATCGATGCCATTGACCACGGCCACCATGAAGCGGAATCCACCCTCTCCGCCCCTATGAATGGCACCGTTGTCGCGCTGCTGGTAGAGCCTGGCGCGGCGGTAGAGAAAGGCATGCCGTTGATGGTCATGGAAGCGATGAAGATGGAGCACACCATGACCGCGCCTGCCGACGGTAGCGTGGAGACGTTCCACTTCCAGTCGGGCGATACCGTGAGTCAAGGTGACGTGCTACTCGACTTTGCCCCCAGCGAATAGGAGCTAACCGATGGCACTGCCGACATCTATTAAACTGTTTGAAATGGCCCCTCGCGATGGCCTGCAAAACGAACCGGGCACCCTGGTGCCCACCGCCACCAAAATCGAACTGATCGAACGGCTGGCGAATGCTGGCCTCACCCATATTGAGGCCGCCAGCTTTGTCTCGCCAAAATGGGTGCCCCAAATGGGCGATGCCAGCGAGGTAATGCATGGCATTGCCCGCAAGCCCGGCGTGGTTTATTCAGCATTAACGCCTAACCTGAAAGGCCTGGAAGGCGCACTGGCAGCCGGCGTTGAGGAAGTCGCGGTATTTGGTGCAGCCTCTGAAGCGTTTTCTCAGAAAAACATCAACTGCTCGATTGCTGAGTCGCTAACACGCTTTGAGCCGGTGCTGGCGCGCGCCAATGAAGCAGGCGTGCGGGTACGCGGCTATGTGTCTTGCGTGCTGGGCTGCCCCTATGAAGGGGCTATTTCACCGCAAAAAGTTGCCGAGGTCGCCAGCGCACTTTATCAGATGGGCTGCTATGAAATCTCTCTGGGTGACACCATCGGAGTGGGCACGCCGCTAGCCGCTAAGCGGATGGTTGAAGCTGCCCGCCAGCAGGTGCCCATTGAGCATTTAGCGGCCCATTTTCATGACACCTACGGCATGGCGCTAGCTAATTTATATGCCGTAATGGAAGAAGGCGTGAGCGTGATTGACGCCGCGACTGCCGGACTTGGTGGCTGCCCCTATGCCAAAGGTGCATCCGGCAATGTGGCCACAGAAGACGTACTTTACCTGCTGGAGGGGCTGGGCATTAACACCGGCATCGACCTCCAGGCAGTGATTGAGACGGGCGTCTGGATCACTCAGCAGTTGGGTCGCAAGCCCAGCTCTAAAGTCGCGTTGGCCAAAAGCACGGTTAGTTAATAATAACTATAGAAGCCAACTGCTTTCTTCCCGTTGAGACAAAAAAAACAGTTCGGAGAGATATCCATGGCATCACCTGCACACACCCTACCTAGCTACACCAGCAGTACCGCAGACAAGCCGCTGCTGGGCATGACCATTGGTGATAAATTTGATCAAATCGTCGCACAGTATCCCGATAACGACGCGCTGATCGCCCTTCATCAGAACATTCACTGGAGCTACCGCCAGCTTCAGGAAGAAGTTAACCGCTGTGCCCGCGCGTTGCTGGCCATTGGGGTAAAAAAAGGCGACCGGGTTGCCATCTGGGCACCCAACTGCTGCGAATGGACCCTAACCCAGTTTGCCACCGCCAAGATCGGGGCGATTTTAGTCAACATTAACCCCTCTTATCGCACCCATGAGCTGGACTACGCGCTGAATCAATCCGGTGCGCGCTTTTTAGTCACTGCCGATCAATTCAAAAGCTCTGATTACACCGCCATGCTGTTTGAGCTCGCGCCTGAACTCAATAGCAGCACAGAAGGCCAGCTAAAATCGCACAAGCTACCTGATCTTGAGTGCATCATTAATCTGGGCTCTGACAAACAGACTGGCATGTGGCGCTGGGCAGACTTCATTAACGAAGCCAGCAAGATCAGCCAGACGGATGTCGATGACTTGCAGGCGACGCTACAGTTTGATGATCCGATCAATATTCAATACACCTCGGGCACAACAGGCTTTCCGAAAGGCGCGACGCTCTCTCACCATAACATCCTCAACAATGGCTTCTTTGTTGCTGAAAGCATGGGCTTTACCAGCGAAGACCGCCTGGTCATCCCCGTACCGCTCTACCACTGCTTCGGCATGGTGATGGGTAACCTGGGCTGCATGACCCATGGTGCGGCGATGATTTATCCGGATGAAGGGTTCGACCCCGGTAAAGTGCTAAAAGCGGTACACGAGCAAAAAGCCACCGCGCTTTACGGCGTACCCACTATGTTCATCGCTGAACTAGAGCACCCCGACTTTGCCACAACTGATTTTTCCACGCTGCGCACCGGCATTATGGCGGGTTCTATTTGTCCTGCAGAAATCATGAAGCAGGTCATCGAAAAGATGAACATGAAAGGCGTACAGATCGCCTACGGCATGACCGAAACCAGCCCGGTTTCCACCCAAACCGGCGCTAACGACACCATTGATAAGCGCGTTTCTACCGTCGGCCGCACCCAACCCCACTTAGAAAGCAAGATCGTCGATCCTGGCAACGGCGGCATTCTGCCCCGTGGTGAAATCGGTGAGCTATGCACCCGTGGCTACAGTGTGATGCTCAAGTACTGGAACAATGACAAAGCCACGGCTGAAGCCATTGACGAAGCCGGTTGGATGCACACAGGTGACCTTGCCACGATGGACGAGGAAGGCTACATCCAGATCGTTGGCCGCATTAAAGACATGGTGATTCGCGGCGGTGAGAACGTATACCCGAAAGAGATCGAAGAGTTTTTATACGCCCACCCTGCGATTTCGGAAGTACAGGTCACCGGTGTTCCGGATAAGAAGTATGGCGAAGAGCTCATTGCTTGGGTGAAAGTCAACAGCAGCGCTGGAGAACTCACTGGAGAAGACCTTCGCGAGTACTGCAAAGGCAAAATCACTCACTTTAAGATTCCTCGCTACTTTAAATTTGTTGATGAATTCCCGATGACGGTAACCGGTAAAATTCAGAAATTTAAAATGCGCGAAATTTCTATCCAAGAGCTTGGGCTTGAGGATCAAAAATAACCCTTTAATCAACGCCGGCCCGTGGTCGGCGTTAATTTTTGTATGACATTGAGACACCAACATGTCCACTCAACAGCGGCTAGCCGAGCACTACCACCAAGGGTTACGCGATAACGCTATCCTTAGCCAAATTCGCACCCACTACCCTGATGGCCCAACGCTTCACCAACTTGCCCCGCTAGATCAGCTGCATATTGGAGGCATTGCCGCCTCTAAAAAATTGCTTAACCTGCTTGACCCTTCCCAACATACAAAGGTGCTTGATATAGGCTCAGGCTTAGGCGGATTAATGCGCCAAGGCGCAGCGCTTGGTTTTCAACTTACCGGTTTAGATATCACCCACCGCTTTAACGTACTTAATCAGGCACTAACTAACTTAGCGGCTTCTCCGGCAAATTCGTCACTTAGCTGGGTTACCGGAGATGCCTGCGAATTACCCTTTCCAGAGAGCACGTTTGATGCCGTGCTATTTCAGCACAGCCTGATGAACATGCCCGACCCCGCCCGCGTTATTGCCGAAAGCCGACGCGTGCTCCGCCCAGGCGGCAAGCTTGTCATGCATGAAGTCGTTAGTGGTAAAAACTTTGCCGAATTGCGCTACCCGGTTCCTTGGGCAGCATCGCCAGAGCATTCACACTTACTTTCGATGACAGAACTGACGGACTTGCTGGCAGCAAATGGCTTTCAGCTTCAGCACAGTGAAGATTGGAGCAGCACTGCACTTGAGTGGCGTCAGCGGCAGCGACAAAAAGAGCAAACTAACACCGTCGCCGTGCTTTCTCCGCAATGGGTATTTGGCGAGCGTTTTTTGCAAATGGGTAAAAATCTGCTAGAAAACTTATCAAATAACGCAATTAATGTGGTAGAAATCAGCGCCCGTTGCTAGGCTGATTAAGATGACTTCCTTAGCCAGGGATACGAGGAACGCCAATGAAACGCTTGGCAAGCACCCTGTTGTGTAGTTTTGCTGGTTCCATGCTGCCATTGATGGGCTGTTTAGCCAGCAGCGGAGATACTGACCTCGCCTATGCAGCTCCCAACAGCGAGTTTATGGCCCTGCGCAACGGTGTCGTTTTAGAAGGCAGTGACTTAAGCAGCCTCGATAGCTACACAACAGGTTTCCGCTTTTCGGCAGGTTTTAGCCCATGGCAATTACCACAGTTGGATATTGGTGCTGAAATTGCCTACCGTGAAAGTGAAGAAGTTCCCATCACCTCCAGTGCTACCCCCCTCATCATGGATACTCTCAGCTTAGGCGGAGCGATCGTCGCAGGCGTGCGAATGGGCGCCTTCAGCGTTTACGCTAAGTCTGGCCTCACGGAGTGGCGTGGCGAAACCGATCAACCACTAGCCGACGACGGCGGCACCGCCTTCCTGCAAGGCTTTGGTGCCACCATGACCATCAATCGTTTGGTAAGCCGCGTAGAGTACGGAGTTATAGTCAAATCTGGTGGATGGCAGTCAGGCGGCAGTCCTGTCTGATTGATCGTTTACCTGCTCCCCATCCTGAAACCGGACGTTGTTCACGACCAGCTCCAGCTTGCTGAACCCCTTGATGC